>ULMF01041262.1_pt1 | contig 75303 bp, 54 predicted proteins | sample 1951581 | NCBI WGS metagenome assembly ULMF01 (sample SAMEA4835543, study PRJEB28245) | human gut metagenome | biome: gut microbiome; material: fecal sample | place: Denmark | collected 2008
AAAGACTCATAAATAGCTCATTTTAAGCTATTCGGCAGTTTTTAGCGTAATTTTCTAAGAAAACTCTTGCAGGTATGAAAAAAAAAATCGTAAATTTGCAGCGAGGAATAAAAACTTGAAGAATAAACAACATAAAAAATGAACTTATGAAGAAAATCTCGTTGATAGTGATGAGCTGCATGATAGCTTGCGGACTGCTCGCCAACCATGGCATCGTGAAGGGCGGAGAAATGTCGCCTAAGGTAGAGGACACGGTATCGATTGACAAGAAAATCGCTGATAGTCAATGGCTATCGAACAACTCCGATACGTTGGAAGTGGACACAGCTGGCGAAGACTCGGTGGTGAATGTGGTGGCCTACTTCTGCAAGGGCGACACCTGCGAATACTGGATATATGAGAATGAGTGGAAGGTGAACGGCAAGGACACGGTGAAGACGCTCGGCGTATCCACCCAGGTGCGCCTCGTGGTAAACGATTCCACCAGCAAGGGCTATAAGATGAGCTACACCTTCCTGGACGTAAAGGCCGATTCGGTGGGTGACAACTTCCGGGACAAGATGATGGCCGTGGTAGCGGAGCGCACCGCCAAGAGCGTGATAGGCACCACCGTCAACTTTGAAACCGATGAATACGGTCGCATCACCAAGATTACCAATCTCTCGAAAATCAAGAAGCAGGCAAAGGCTCTCTTCAAGGCGAGCATGAAGGACATCGCCGCCATGCCCATCATGCAGGCAATGAAGAAGGCGATAGGTCTTGACTTCATGAAGATAGGCAACCAGGCTAACACCGACGGGTTGGTGGAGGGCTACCTGGAGGAGCTGAAACTGCTCTTCGCCTGCCACGGAAGCCAATATGCCGTGGGCGAGCATCACGAGCACGAGGATGCCACCAAGGATAGCTACGCCAACGACACTTATATCAATGCCAGCCTAGAGAAGAATGGCAACTATACAATCTCCTGCGAGGTGGTCAGCGTGATACCAAAGGAGACCGTGAAGGAGGTGATGGGCGGACTGATGGGTGCCATCACGGAAGGACTGAAGGGCAAGAAGACCGAGGACGGCAAGGATCATGATGGCATCATCAACGACTTGGACGACGAGTTTAAGAAGGGGATAGACAAGGCAGTTGACCAAGATGCCCAGACCTCGGAGTATCTCTGTGTGACCTGCTTCGAGGATGGCTGGCCTAGCAGCGTGTTGAAGCAAAATAAAAATGTGATGGCTGGCCGTGGCAAGCTGAAGCAGAAACTCATCGAGGCTTGCCGATTCGCACAGCGCGAGAAATGATGAACTATTTCGACCTGTACAGATCTGATAATTAACAGGTTTGGTACACATTGCGCCTCACGGGAAACGACAAGGGTCTATATGCCACGATGAAAAGATGGCGTATAGACCCTTGATTATATGGTAATTTTTGTCATCAATATCTCCGCTATTATAAGGGTTCTTTCAACACTTACCGAATCCCAAAACTTGTCGTAGGCTCTGAGTTCGGCATCTGTAAAGCCGGAAACTTCAAGATCTTCTACGGCTTTTCCAATCTCTGGGTCATTGAGCAGGTCGGCAGGAACTTGATTTTGCGTATCTGCTCCTCGTCGCTGAGGTTTTTATGGGATTTTTAAAGGTAAAAAAGTAAAGATTTTGCTATCCCCAATACTATCTGATAACTTTTTCTAAAACTTTTCTATGAATTCTTTGCGTGTTTCAAAATAAAGTCGTAAATTTGCTCACATAAACGAAACAATAATATCTACGGATTATGAAGCAGGTAGAAGAAAGATATATCAGTTTGCTGACCGATTTCGGTTTCAAGCGAATTTTTGGATCAGCTCCCAACAAGGATTTGCTGATCTGTTTCCTCAACAGCTTGTTCAATGGAAGACAGGTTGTTAAGGACGTGAAGTATCTGAATCCGGAGAACGTGGGCGACATCTATACCGACCGCAAGGCCATCTTTGACGTATATTGCGAAGGAGAAAACGGCGAGAAGTTTATCGTGGAAATGCAGAATGCATACCAGACATACTTCAAGGACCGTGCCCTGTTCTATTCCACCTTCCCTATCCGTGAGCAGGTTCCCAAGGGTAGTGAATGGGACTTCAAGCTCAACCATGTTTACACAATTGCTCTGCTCAACTTTAACATGAACGAGGAAGCCTTCAATAAGGAAGAAATCCGCCATCATGTGCAGTTGTGCGATACTGCCACGCACAAGATTTTCTACGATAAGCTGGAATTTATCTACGTGGAAATCGCCAAGTTCAACAAGTCGCTTGATGAGTTGGAAACGCTCTACGACAAGTGGCTCTATGCCCTGAAGAACCTCTACAAGCTTACTCAGCGCCCTAAGGCGTTATGCGACAAGGTCTTCGATCGCCTCTTCGAAGAAGCCGAGATTGCAAAATTCACTCCGCAGGAGCAGCGGGAGTATGAAGCCAGCAAGATGGCATATCGTGATATCAAGAATTCGATTGATACCGCCAAGCGAGAAGGTAAAGAAGAGGGCCTGGCTGAAGGAATGAAAAAGGGCATGGAGAAGCGAAACCTTGAGATTGCCAGAAAGATGCTGGAGAATGGTATGGATGCTGCCACGGTGATGGAAATAACAGGATTGTCGGAGAGTCAGTTACAGCAGCTGAAAGGATAAGGAACTGCCTGGAGAAACGAATGATCTCCGTGGCTGCATCTTTGATATCTATTGTGTAACCGACGATGGCAAGCATTTTATCGTTGAGATGCAGAACAGATGGGTACCCTTCTTTGTGAATCGTTTCATCTATCTTTCTCTTCCGTTTCACTTAATTAAGTTACCGGACAATCCTATCCGTTTATAATCCACAACGGTTCGTTTTTCCACTCTTGTGGAAATCCCATAGAACGAGTATTTACAATCTCACTTTTATCTATGAGTTTCAAAAGGCGTTTGGAAAAACTTCCATTTGCAGCTATAGATTGTTCCAAATATGCAAGGCAACACAGTTGAGGATACAATTTATTGGGACGAAAATTGCCGGTAATAAGCCATTGAGAAGGTAAATAATTGGGCATTATAGGCATTGTTGGAAAACGTCTGTTCCAAATGCGAGCATGATGAGCGCAAGCATTTCTTAACACCGCAATACATTTTATCCAATTCTCTAAATATAGATATTGTGGAAGTAGAAACTCTTTTGCCACCTTCTTCTTGACAGAGTTGTCTTTGAAGTTGCAAAACAATTATTGAAAATACTTTGATTCTTAAATTTGCTGGCATCCATGAACCAAAACGGACCATGTTCCATTGAAAAATAATGGATGATTCGAGTACGGAATGCTATTTCTATGTCTTGGATTGCCGTAAAAATCAAAGAACGAAGTTCACGGTCGAAGACATATAAATTAGTAGCAAAAGTGAAACTGCTATTTTGTGCAAATCTATGTGATTCTGTATTCAGTTCCATCGGTTGTAGGTAGTTCGCAAAACGAAAATAGCTTACAGAATGAAGAAATTTTATAGCATCTTCTTCATCTTCGATTGTCAGCCCGCGTTCTTTCAAAATGTCAAGTTGACAATAAAAATCCATTGCTTGTTTTGTGTACTGCATATTACTTCAGTATAATATAAAACACGAAGTCCTGCCGTGGTACGCTTTCAAGAAGAGGCGTGGCAGGAACTGTTGCTGCAAAAATACTAATTTCATTCCAAAATGGCAACTTTTTGTTTGAGAATATGCATTTTAAATATGTTATTTAACATTGTATAACGGAATTTCGGTCAACGAACCATCTCATGTCATTTGATACTTTCTTCATAATTCTTTTCTTTTGATTCTATGTCGCGAAGATACAAAAGAATTCGAATAATCGGATACCATTTCATCTTTCTTATATTTTCGCGCACTTATAAACATTCATCGACCATTGTTCTAACCATTTTCAAAGGCCAAAGAAAACTAAAAATGTTCCGAAAATTTGTCTGTTAGTCTAATATTCATTTACTTTGCATTTTGAATATTAACAAAACAGATAAGATTATGCCGGATTTTTCAGACACAGAGCGCCGACTTATCGATTTATTGAAGGCCGGAGCAAAAAAATCTGCCAAAAATTTGGTGTTTTAAAATAAATGTAGTATTTTTGCCACGATATATAAAACTATAGGCTTATGGTACATGTAAATGAAACAATAGTTATAAAGAGCTCTTCTCCCAAGATGGCAGAATGGGTGAAGAGGTTGAAGGCTCATAAAGCTGAGCAACTGGAGAAGTTGCGCAACGTGGAGAAGTGTGACTTTGAATTTCAGTTCTGATGAAAGAGGCGGTCTATTCTTTTTCTAATAGTGCTGGAGATAAATTTTACCTTCGCCTTGCTGCTGATAGTGATTTGTTTCTTTCAAAAGAATTGGCTTCTTTTTTGAAAGATAAGGGTTTTGAATTATGGGGTATTTATCTAGAGAGATTAGGTAATGTCCAAAAGGTAACACCTATGAAACTTTTGAATAAAGTATCTCAATTAATTGCAACATTTTTTATAGGTCATCCTAATGCTATATTGTATTATCAATGTGATGACATCTCGGATGTTCCTATGAGCTTTAAGAAAAAAGAAACTGGAATGTTGGTGCAGGAATATCGTAATCGGCTATTTACTAGTATGTTTGAAAAAATAGTCAGAAAGTTAAATGTCTCAGTTATAGATACTCCCATTTACATTGATGCATGTGGTAACGATGTGTACATTCATTTGATGTCGCGCGAGATACATGCGGATATAGCAGAGATTATCAGTAAGGACATTCATCAAGGCTTTGATAAATAAGCCTTAGTGAATGTCCTTGTTTTAGTATCCAATAAGTAAAATCCCTTTCAAAGGTAATTTGATTCTATTTGTTATATACATTGTTTCTAAGAACGGATAGATTCTTTCAAAATCATTGTGATTGCGATAAATATTTCTCACTGCAATCACTAAGTATTCCACGCTAAACATCATAGAAGCTTCGAAAATATCCTTTAAGAATTGGTGGTTCTCAGTGGCTCTGCCAGCTTCTACCTCGATAACAATTTTCCTGTCTGCACTAATGGCATCTGCATAAAAATGTTTGTCTATGCTGTTGTTGCATCCGAAAAGAACAGGTACTTTTATTTTTCCCTCATCCTTCTTGTTTTGTTCTACGCAATAACCGATTTTTTCGAGTTCCGGACGAACTATAGATAAAACATCATCAGACTTCAAGTCGTTTGTAGAAGACGAAATCTTATCTTCTGCTTTCTTAAATACATTGATAACTTCTTCCATAGGTTCGATTAATCCTATGGAACGTGGAAAGAATTGATATTGAATGTTTGTATCTTGCATAATTCAGAATCTTTTTTCTAGGCAAAGATAAGGTTTTTTGTCGATATGGCCAAGAGAAAATCCTATTATTTGTATAGCTATAACTATACATCAAGTAAACTTTTCTTATATTGTGACTTGTTGGAAACCTTGTTTTTAGAATTCGTGTAAGATGCCGTTGTATACTTATTACTATAAGATTATCAGGTATTTGTATAGTTGTAGCTATACATTAACAAACTTTGGCCTTCTTTTGGCCTTTATTGGCCTTTTTCTTTACAGAATTATTTGTGCGGAATGTATCTTTGCAATCTAAAAATAACGAATTATGGAATTGCTGATAAAAGAAGTATTAAAGCGCAAAGGTATATCTGTGAAGGAATTGAGCCAACTGTTGGGCGTAACTAGAGATGCTTGCTATAAATATATCAATGGGAATCCTACTATCAATGTTCTGGATAGGATAGCTAAAGTGTTGGATGTTGATGTAAGGAGTCTGATTAATGGCAGGGACGGGAAGGAGTTCCGTGCCTCAAACGATATTATGGGTAAGGCATAAGGATAGCTATGAATTTAATCAGTTTGTTTTCAGGAGCAGGAGGTCTTGATTTAGGCTTCCGGATAGCTGGTTTCAGGATAATAATTGCAAATGAAATTGATGCCAAGATTTGCCCCACCTTCCGTGCCAACTTCCCCGATGTTCATCTCATCGAAGGAGATATCCGGAAGCTATCGTCTTCGGATTTTCCGGATGATATTGATGGAATCATCGGTGGTCCTCCCTGCCAGTCTTGGAGCGAGGCGGGTTCGCTGAAGGGAATCAATGATGCACGAGGACAGCTCTTTTATGATTATATCCGCATATTGAAAGATAAGCAGCCACTCTTCTTCGTGGCTGAGAATGTATCTGGAATGCTGGCTGCCCGCAATGCTGAGGCTGTTAAGAACTTCCTGGCTCTCTTCGATGAGGCTGGATATGATGTGAATCTTCAGATGTTGAATGCCAACGATTTTGATGTTCCTGAAGACAGAGACCGAGTGTTCTATGTCGGTTTCAGAAAAGATTTGGGCATCAAGGAGTTTGTTTATCCTACTCCGCAGAGTCATCGGCCAACGCTTCGTGAGGCAATCTGGGACTTGAAGGATTCGGCAATCCCTGCTAAGGAGAAGAATCATAGTAATGGTGATGCCTGCAAGGTGCCAAACCACGAATACTTTATAGGTGCATTCTCACCTATCTTCATGTCGAGAAACAGAGTAAGAGCATGGGATGAACCTGGATTTACGGTGCAGGCTAGCGGTCGCCAGTGCCAGCTCCATCCTCAGGCGCCGAAGATGATTAAGGTAGAGAAGAATCTGCAGAAGTTTGTGCCAGGTAAGGAGCATCTCTATCGCCGTATGACGGTAAGAGAAGTAGCTCGGGTCCAGACATTCCCCGATGATTTCAAGTTTATCTATACCGATGTGAATATGGGGTATAAGATGATAGGCAATGCCGTGCCCGTGAATCTGGCTTATCACATGGCTAAGCAGATTAAGAGGACGCTTGAGTCTAGAGGCATCAGGAGCAAGAAGGCGTAGGAAACATTTCTTTTTTCTGCGATTTTGATTATCTCATTGAGCCAATTTGTAGGTATCAAATAATAGAGAAACGAAGAAAATGAGGTGAAAATAAAAAAAGTGAAATATTTTTTGGAGAATTAAAATAAAATCATTACTTTTGTGCCACAATAACAACGAACGGAAGGCCCCACCTGGTGATGAGACTGAGCGCTCTAAACCTGATGGGGCTTTTTCGTGCCTAAAAATTGAGATAATGGAAATGATAGAGAATATAATAGAAGAACATTTCGTAAGGCCCTTAATGAAAATCTTTAGTGGCGAAGAAGCGCCAGTAGGATGGAATCTTCGTAAGAAGGCAGAAGACTGGAACTGCTGTTTTCATGACCCGTACTGGAAGAAAATCTTTCATCAAGCAATGACACCTATTTATAGGCGGCTCCTGTCGGGAAACTATTCCGAGGAGGTCGATAGGGGTGAGGTACTCTTCCCTATAGCCCAATGGATGTATTCCTACGATGGGCTAGATAAACTTGTAGGCGAGCACAATATATTGGATGTACTGAATTCTGCGTATTACAAGTGGAAAGGTTCATATGAATTCTTTCGTTTGTTGCACAGTATTATGGCGCAGTCTTATCGCCCGTATATCCAGCAATGGCCAGAGGATACGATTAATGAAGAGATTGAAAAACTGGAAGTTAACGGTGATAGTGTGCGTGGAGAATTGCTGTGCATTATGTCTGCATATTTGATGATAGAGCATACGGATTTGTCGGAATCACATAAGGATTTCCTGGAGAAACAGCTGGATAAAAACTGGAGCTACTTGACACATGTGTATTCTTTTATGGTGAGAAGAATCGTAGGGTCTAATTTCAAAGGCTTCTTGCAGATTATCAATAATGTGGCTATTTCACCGTCTTGCCATTCCTATGTACACATATTCCATAAGGTGGTTCTGATGCGAAGGGATGAATTCTTTGATACTTCCAAGAAAAAAGAGAAACTGGCGAAGCACATGGCGAGATTGGAAGATATCATGAAGACTACACCGCAGAAGGATGATTTGGATGAGCTGTGTAATATCATCTTCGGTGCTGATTTTGAAGAGATGATGAAAAACAGATTCATGAGTTATGATGAACTGAATGAGAAGGCTAACCAGCTGCAGGATTCCGTAGAGAAGTTGGCTACCGAAATGAAGAAGGTTACGGAGCAATTTGCTGAGGCTGTAGAGTCGCGCGTGTCGGTTGAGGTGATAGAGAAGCAGTTGCTGCGTATGGCTCCTTCTATGGCATCTACCATCTTCGGTAATCTTTGCTTTATCTTGGCAAAAGACCCTGCATGGATTAAGATTCAGGCAGAACTGTCTGAGAAGATTATTCAGAAATCAGAACCTGAACCTTCTGTTATCAATTGTGGGGCTTATTATGCTAAAGGTGCGAATCATGAAGATCATAGCCGTCAGCTCTATCTGACTACTGGCAATGATGCATCAAATAAAGAAATGTTGGATTCTAAAAACGATAAAAAATGAATGTATATTATGCGGGTGGTGCCACACACAACGACCATCATAAGGAAATAAATATTGGAGGGGATGTCACCGCTGAGGCTCTCCAGCAGATTGTGACAGATTTCTTTAAAGATGAAGATGCTGAACCGGTGGATGCTGAACCGGTGGATGATACAGAGAAATGCTCTGCTTCTGCTGATTCTGACTCCTCGGTTGTCTCTTCTTCTGCCTCTGCTGGTAGAACTCCAGATGCGCTCTTTTTGGATAAGAATGGTAAAAAAGATTTAAAGCTGACGGCAAGGCTGGCTGGCATTTTCGTGAATTATCTTAAAGTGCATCACCTTTCAAGGGAACAACTTTCTACCAGTACCGGTCTGCTCAACAAGAGTGTGGTAGCTTTTTATCAGCTCTGGCAGAAAGAGGGATATATCCGACCTGGGGTGCCGAATGGCTCCTCTGTTGCCCGGTTTTTGAATGAGGATTGTCATCTGCAATTGGGCGTAACCCGTAAATCTTATGCTGATTATATCAGAAAGAAAATCTCTCAGGGGAATATTGATTATGATGTTGAGGCGAAGGTAGACGATTATATGATGTCGCTACCCGAGTCTGATTCTTACGCAGAATAACGGGTGTTATTTGGCGTAAAGAAAAAAGTTTAGATATTGAAAGTACCTGTTAAAAGGGGCATTCCGAAAGGTTTGCCCCTTTTTCTTTTTCCGTCAAATGCTATTTCGCGTATTCGGCGGAAATGACGTAAAGAAACATTCTTCCTACCTTTGCCCCCGGAATTCAGAACCGATATGGTCTGAGTTTCGGGGGCTTTTGTGTATAGGCACATCAACCGTTGTGGGAGCGCCCAACTGTTTTAAAAAGGAATTTATAAGATGAAAGCAATGAAACCTTTTTATTTTGTTCATCCGCAGTACGGAAAACTGAGGGTGGTGGTGATTGGAGGCAAAATCTATTACTGCCTGATGGACGTGAAGAACATCTTCAAGAAGTCGGTACAGAAACTCTATGAGACGATTGCTGACTCGGAGGGGGAACTGAAAAATCTGAACATCATGATGATGAAGGATATGAAAATCAAGTATAACCTCTTCTTCGAGAACCAGGAAATGGGGAAGGAAGAAGCGGAGGCTGAGAACGTGAATGCGGATATCAACTTCTGCGATGAACAGCTGGTGAAAGACCTTGTAGACAGGCGTGTTGCTGCCGAGAAGATTGCGGCAAAATGGGTGCTAGGGTTCGTCAATAGCAGACTGAATGATGCTGAGAATGCTTCGCTCTTCGAGGCGAACGGGGTCGACGAAATTTCTGATAACTCGCTGATTCTGCCTATCAATGTAAGTTATGGCTCAGGGTATATCATGATTAACAGCGAAGTGTTCGATTAATTGAAAAATATGGAGGTAAAATGGAGACAGTACATGTAGTGGCAATTAATCCTTATCGTAAGGGAAATAAAGGGAAAGTTTTTTCTTACAATATCGATACTTATGATAAGGTCATCGGGTCGAAGGAAATCAAGAAGATGATTCAGCAGATTCGGGGTGAATTGCCGATTGACGGAGTGGATTTGAACGATGCGCAGGCGGTGAAGAAGGCGCAGGAGAGGCTCAAGAGCGAGCTGCCTTTCTTCTGTCCGCACTACGGCATGTTCAAGAATAATGTGCGCAGACAGGAGAATGCGATGCCGGAAAGCTTTCTCTTCCAGACGATTATTGATGTGGATGATAAGGAGTATGTGGAAAAGGCGATTGAGAAGGCGCGCGAGCTGAACTGCTCTTCGGGGATATGGAACGGATCGTTGCTGCATCTCTGTTATAGCGCTAGAAAGAAGCTGCATATCGGGATTAGAATGCCGATTGGGATGACCATCGAAGAGACGCAGAAGGCGTATTGTGAGGCGCTCGGTGTGCCTTATGATGAAAGCTGCATCACACCTGAGAGAATGATTTTCCTGACGGATAAGGACTCGGAAATCTACCGGTCTAAAATGTGGTGCGCAGTGATGCCGGAGAGCGAGATACAGGCTCGCAGAAAGGCTTTTCTGGACCGTGGGCTGACCGTGGACGGAAGAGGAGATGCAAAAGTTAATAGTTTACAGTTTACAGTTAATGGCAATAGCAATGACAATGTTCAAAACAATAGACTTTCGGGCAATCATGGCTCTGGTGAACTGGGAGAGGCCAGCGAGAAGAATCTGATAGCCTTTGATCTGTTCGTGCAGTCGGCTGGGCTTGAAGGAATGGCGATTGATACCGTCGGGTCTCGGCACTCTTCGCTCCTCGCCATTATGAGCGCAGGCGCTTCGAGGGTGATGAGTGAGGAGGAACTGATGAAGGTGGTGAGGACGAAAATGCCGAGCTACTATCAGGAGGATGACTGCCATCAGCTGATACATGATTTCTATGCGAAATATGCTGACAGCTGCAAGCCGATGTCGAGGGATGTGATAAGGGTGAATGCGCTGGCGGAGCAGAAGGCGAATGAAGTGAAGAGTGAAGAACGAAGAGTGAAAAATTCAAATGCAGATGGTAATTATACAGTTCAAAGTTCAAATCTCCAAGTTCAAAGTAGCGACGAGGATTATCCGGAACCGCCAGCGATGCCGGAGAAACTGCCGAAACTGGTGGAACTGCTGATATCTCGGACTCCGGAGATTTATAAGCCGGCAGTGGCGCACGCTATCTTTCCACCGTTGGCTACTCACCTCTGGCAGACGAGCTTCCGATATATTGATAATGTAGTGCATGAGGCTACATTGTCTACGTGCTTGCTTGCCGGTACGGGTGCAGGTAAATCGTCTGTGGATAAGCCGATTAGATATATTATGGAGGATATCAGAAAGCGGGATGCGGAGAATCTGAAACGTGAGAAGGAATGGAAGGAGGAGGTGACGCGCAAGGGTGCCAACAAGGATAAGCGCAAACGACCGGATAATCTCGTTATACAGGAGATTGATGCTGATATGACCAGTCCGGCATTCGTGATGCGAACCGCTGAGGCGCAGGGGCGTTTCCTCTATACTTCGCTTAACGAGCTGGATCAGTTTGATGCACTCCGGGGCAGCGGCAACCAGCAGTTCCGCATCATGTGCCTCGCCTTTGACCCCTTCAACCTCTTTGGCCAACAGCGCGTTGGCGTTCAAAGTGTGACAGAAAGGGTAACGATCAGGTTCAACTGGAATGCATCTACCACCATTCAGAAAGGGCAACGCTACTTCTCAAAAGTTTTGACAGACGGTCCGATAAGCCGTATCAATTTCTGTACCATTCCGGAGCGTGAAATCGGTGACGAAATGCCTGTTTATGGCGATTACGATGATGCTTACCGTGAGGCGCTGAAGCCTTATATCGAGAATCTGAACAACGCCAGGGGACTGATTGACTGTCCTGAGGCATTCCAGCTTGCCCTTAAACTGAAGGATGAGAATGCGGAATTTTCACGCCTCTCTCAGGACCGAGTTTACGAGAACCTTTCCTTCCGTGCCAACGTCATCGCCTACCTGAAGGCGTGTGTGCTGTATGTGGCGAACGGTTGCAAATGGGAACCGGAGATTGACGAGTTCATCCGCTGGAGCGAGCGTTACGACCTCTACTGCAAGATGCGTTTCTTCGGTGATGCCATCAAGAGGGCGAATGATACAGGCGAGAAGTCGAGCAAGCGAGGACCTTCCAACATGCTGATGCAGTTGCCGGATGAGTTTACTTACCAGCAGGTGATAGACTTGCGTGTAGCACGAGGTATGGATAAGAAGGGAACTTCAAGAATGTTAGGTAACTGGAAGGAACGTCATTACATCAAGGTTAAGGATAGCAACTCGGTTCCTCAGAAATTCAGTTCCTCAGTTTTTATTAAACTTAAATTCCGAAAGGAGAATTCATAGCGTATGGAAATAGTAGTAAAAAGAATTGCAAAAAAGAAGACTTATACGATAGGTCATCTTTATATCCTGAGTGATAAGGACGTGAAGCGTACTTGGCGTTCGGGGGTAAAAATAGGCGACAAGCGTATCTTTGAGCACAGCTTTGATATGGCGAAGTTGGACAAGGAGCATTACTTCTGTGATACCTTGGAACCTACGTGGAGAAACCTTCTGGGTGTCGAACTGAAACCGGAAGAGGAGGATGGACGGTACAGCAGGGTATCGGGTAAGAAAGCCCGCAAGATACCGGGTCATACGGCGATACCGGAGGGTTCGTATCCTGTTGTTATCTCGAAATCGCCAAGGTTTAAGAAGTGGCTTCCGCTGGTGCAGGGTGTTCCTGATTTTGAGGGCATCCGCATCCATGCCGGTAATTATCCCGATGATACGCAGGGCTGCATTCTGGTAGGTGAAAATAAATTACAGGGTGCCGTCTTTAATTCCCGCATCTGGTTGTACAGGCTCATGAATGCCATTACCGCAGCGAGAGAACGGGATGAGAGCGTTTGGATTACGGTGATGTAGTGATTATTTATTAGTGATTAATTGTTAGTGATTATTTATTAAACAAATTATTATGGTAAAGTCAGTTAATACAAATAAAGTAGAAATGGATAAGAAGGCAGCAATTGCTGTCGTGTTTGAAAACCCTGAATTCGGTAAGATTCGTACCTTGACCGATGAAAATGGAGAAGCGCAGTTCTGTGCAAAGGATGTCTGTGATGTGCTGGGGTATAAGATTGCAAGATGTGCTGTGCGTCAGTTAGTTAACACATTTGACGTTGCGAAACACAACGTCAAACTTTCGGGGCGTTTGCGTAAGGATGGAACCCCAACTAAACGCTCCCAACAGATGATCTTCGTCAACGAGAGCGGTTTCTATGCTTTGGTTCTCGGCTCTAAGCTTTCTACTGCCGTGAAGTTCAAGAACTGGGTTACGGCCGATGTGCTGCCACAGATTCGCAAGACGGGCGGTTATATCCCGGTGCAGCAGGGCGAGAGTGATGAGGAGACAATCCGACATGCGGAAGAAATCCTCCGTGCTACGCTCAAGGAGAAGGAGAATCTGCTGAAGAAGCAGCGTCTGCAGATTGAGCAGCAGAAGAAGCTTATCGGCGAACAGGATACGGAAATCCGCCGTCTGAATGGAGTTGTGGATGAACAGGTGGTTCGCATCGCTAAGAATGGTGATAACATCATCCAGTTGGAGAATCAGGTGGGTAATCTTCTGCCTAAAGCGCTTTACAGCGATAACGTGCTCGATTCCGTTTCCTGCTTCACCACGACGCAGATTGCGAAGGAACTCGGTATCACAGCCCAGGAGCTGAACCGCTCGCTCTGTGCCCTGCATATCCAGTATTACCAGAGCGGTCAGTATCTCCTCTATGCCGATTATGCTCACATGGGCTTGGCGAAGAGCCGCACCCGCTACAGCGCCTTCCTCGATCCGAAGAGCGATGGCAGACAGGAGAAGATGGGCAGAGCCTACACCCATACCTATCTCGTATGGACCGAGCGAGGACGAAAGTTCATCCATGACCTCGCCCAGCGATACTTGGAACTGTGTGAAGTTTATAGTTAATAGTTTATAGCCCCTGATGTGTTCTTGCATCAGGGGCTTTTGTCTGTTCCTAAAAGTTAACTCCGAAATTGAACTGGAGGGCTCCATTGCGCGATTTGTCGAAACTGTCGTGGCAGATGTTGGCAAGACCGATGTCGTAGGTGAGATCGGCATAGAACATGTCGTAGCCGATGCCGCAGCCGATGCGGATACCACCATCAAGGCGGCGGAAGTTTGCATCCTTGAATGAGCTCTCTGCTTCACGCTCGGCAAAGTTCTTGATCTTGCCTCCTACACCAACGGCAAAATAGCCGCCTACCTGAGGCTGGATGGAGAAGTGGTCGTCTACCTCGTACTTGTACTTCAGTACGGCTGGAATCTCAAGATAGTTGAGGTCGTAGGTCATCTTCTTGCCTTCAGGAAGATCCTTCTTGCCACCTTTCTCTATATACGAAAGTCCGGTCTCGAGATAGAGTGGGGCGCTGTCGGTCAATGGAATGCCGGCTACTACGCCCACATTCAGGCCGGTCTGCCAGTCGCCACCATCCAGACGGGAATCGTCGGAATTGACAAAGGTGAAGGCAGGACCGATGCGGAATCCGTAATACGGGCTGCTGTAGTTGTAGTTGTAACGGTAGTCGAGACGGTCTGTCCTGCTGTTGTAATATCTGCTGTCACGATAATTCTGTGCTGCTGCCGGCATCAGAGCCAGGAGCAATGCCATCATGATGAATGCTAATCTTTTCATAATTCTTATTCTTTTATACATTAATATATGCTGTTTGAAGAAACTTGTTTTATGGTGCAAAGGTACGAATAAAAAACGAAACGGCAGCGAGCGTTTCCCTAAATGATAGAGGGGAACCCCTATTTCTGACCTAATACAACTTTCTCAACAAAAAAAATATAAATTTTTGCTATATTTTTTGTTTTGTCTCCAATTTGTGCTATCTTTGCCTTCAAATTATAAACGTTTATATAGAAATTATGAAATTTTTGAAGAAGTATCTACTGGATATTCTGGTAGTTATTGCATTTGCAATCATCTCCTTCGTCTACTTTATGCCTGCCGATATGGACGGACGAATCCTCTTCCGACATGATGCAGCGGCAGGAAAGGGACTGGGACATGAAAAGGAACTCTTCCAGCAGCAGACGGGAGAGACTACACGATGGACGAACTCGGTGTTTGGCGGTATGCCTACCTATCAGATGTCGCCTTCGTATGACAGTAATCAGGTGCTCAGCCAGATTGTGAAGGCATATCATCTGTGGTTGCCAGACTATGTTTGGTATGTTTTTGTATACCTCCTGGGTTTCTATATCATGCTGCGTGCCTTCAACTTCAGACAGTCGCTGGCGGCGCTGGGAAGTATCATCTGGGCATTCTCGTCCTACTTTTTTATCATTATCGCTGCCGGACATATCTGGAAGGTATGGGCGCTGGCTTATCTGCCGCCGATGATTGCGGGCGTGGTGCTTGCCTATCGGGGCAAGTATCTCAAGGGACTGCTCCTTACTGCCATCTTCTCGGCTTTCGAGGTGCAGGCTAACCACGTGCAGATGACTTATTACTACCTTTTTATCATCCTCTTCATGGTGATTGCCTTCCTGGCAGATGCCATCAAGAAAGGTGAACTCGCACGCTTCGGAAAGGCTACGGCGGTATGCGTGGTGGGTGCCCTCATCGGTATCTCGCTCAACCTCTCGAACCTTTATCATACCTGGCAGTATGGTCAGGAAACCATGCGGGGAAAGAGTGAACTCGTAAAGAAAAATGCGGCTAACCAGACCAGCAGCGGTCTGGATAGAGACTATATCACACAGTGGAGCTATGGTATCGACGAAACGTGGACGCTGATGATTCCGAATGCCAAGGGCGGTGCCTCCGTGCCGCTGGCGCAGAACCAGCAGGCGATGGAGAAGGCTGATCCTAACTTCGTTCAGATTTACCAGCAGCTGGGACAGTACTGGGGCAACCAGCCGGGAACGAGCGGACCTGTATATGTAGGTGCCTTCGTCTGCATGCTCTTTATCCTGGGCCTGTTTATCGTGAAGGGTCCGATGAAGTGGGCGATGCTTGCTGCCACCATCCTGAGCATTCTGCTCGCCTGGGGTAGAAACTTCATGCCGTTTACCAATTTCTTCCTCGATTATGTGCCGATGTATGCCAAGTTCCGAACGGTGGCATCTATCCTGGTCATCGCAGAATTCACCATCCCGTTCCTGTCGATGATGGCGCTGAAGAAGATTGTAGATGAGCCGGAGATTCTGACAGAGAAGATAAAATATGTATATGCCAGCTTCGGTCTGACAGCAGGCTTCTGTCTGCTCTTTGCCATCATGCCGGGCGTATTCTTCCCAGATTTCGTATCGGTACAGGAGACACAGGCGCTGCAGCAGTTGCCTCAGGAGTATATCTCTCCAATCATGAGTAATCTGACGGATATCCGCAAGGGCATCTTTACATCCGACTGCTGGCGTTCGTTCTGGATTATCCTCATCGGTTCGGCACTGCTGATGCTCTTCAAGATGAAGAAGCTGGGCAAGGAATATATGATTGCCGGCATCGCCGTGCTCTGTCTGGTGGATATGTGGATGGTGAACAAGCGCTATCTCTACGATGATATGTTCGTAGACAAGGCGCAGCGCGATACACCGCAGCAGATGACCGAGACCGACAAGATTATCTGCCGTGATAAGGAACTCGACTACCGTGTGCTGAATCTGGCATCGAATACATTCAATGAGAACGAAACCTCTTACTACCACAAGAGCATCGGCGGTTATCATCCAGCCAAGCTCCGTCGCTACCAGGAGATGATTGAGGCACATATCGCTCCTGAGATGCAGAAGACGATGCAGGCGGTAGCTGCTGCGGGCGGCGATATGACCAAGGTGAACGGCGACAGTATCTATCCGGTATTGAACATGCTGAATACCAAATACTTCATCATGCCGCTGCAGGGCGGACAGACCGTTCCGGTTCTGAATCCGTATGCCTACGGCAATGCATGGTTCGTAGACGAGGTGAAGTATGTGAACAATGCCAACGAGGAAATTGATGGCGTGGGCAAGGTGAACCTCCGACACGTGGCTGTGGCTGATGCCAAATTCAAGGAACAGCTGGCGCAGAGCGTGAAGCAGGATGATACTTCGGTGGTGAAGATGACGCAGTATAAGCCGAACAACCTGACTTACGAGGTGAAGTCGAGCAAGGGCGGCGTGATCGTATTCTCTGAGATTTACTATCCGGGCTGGACGGCTACGGTTGATGGACAGCCGGCTGAGCTGGGCAGAGTGAACTATATTCTGCGTGCGCTGAACGTGAAAGCTGGTAACCACAAAGTGGTTCTCGATTTCCATCCTCAGTCGCTCAAGAATACCGAGACGGTGGCTTACATCGGTTATGGCGTTCTGGCTCTCCTTATTATAATAGGTGTAGTGGTTGAGGTGAGAAAGCGCAAGAAGGAATAGCGGGGATTGCAAATCCCCTTAGACTGATAGACTGATTGCAAATTCTGATGATGCGATTTAGAACAGAAATAGATATTCCGAAGGCCGACTTCGAGATAGGGGCGGCAGAGCGGATGCTCTTTGTGGGCAGTTGCTTTGCCGACAATCTGGGGCGGCGGTTTGTGGAGAACCGCTTCCGGGCTACGGTGAATCCCTTTGGGGTGATGTATAATCCGGCAAGCATTCTCCATACGGTAGAGAAATGTTCCGAGGTGCGTCCCCGTGTGGCTGTCTTTACGCTGGGTACCAACCATGTGTATATCCTGAAGGAGACGGGCGAGATAGTGGACAACTGCCAGAAGCGCCCGCAGCGCCTCTTCGAAGAGCGGGAACTGAGCGTGGACGAATGTGCCGGCTATCTGCAGAAGGCTATCAATCTGCTGAAATCGCAGACCGCAGCATCCGGTAGCAGTGAAGGCACTCTGAAGGTAATCATCACGGTAAGTCCTATCCGCTATGCGAAATACGGCTATCACGGGAGTCAGCTTTCGAAGGCTACGCTCCTGCTGGCAGCCGATAAGCTGGTGAAGGAGAATCCCGGAGTGGTGAGCTATTTCCCGGCTTACGAGATCATGAACGATGAACTTCGTGACTACCGCTTCTACAAGGAAGACATGCTGCACCCGAGCGAACAGGCTGTGGAATATATCTGGGAGCGGTTCCGGGCAACTTACTTCGGCAAGGCAGCAGAGCTGTTTCTGGAAGACTGGAGACCTATCCGCGAAGCACTCGGCCACAAGCCCTTCCATCCCGAGAGCGAGGAACACCAGAAGTTCATCGCCAGGACGGAAGAGAAGAAAAGACAATTTGAGGAGAAATATCATCTCTTATAAAATGGAGAAATATCATCTCTTATAAAATAAAGAATATTTAAATAACAAGACAATGACATATACTATTGAAAAGGTAACCACACTGATAGGTGCGCGTCGCTATGGAGACAATGATACCAACATCGGTTTTATCCTGACCGATAGTCGTTCACTTTGTTTCCCAGAGGAAACTCTGTTCTTTGCGCTCAAGTCGGAACGTAATGATGGTCATAACTACATCCCTGAGCTGTATCGCAGAGGTGTGAAAAATTTTGTTGTAACGAATGTGCCTAAGGGCTATGCTTCTGATTATCCGGGAGCCAACTTCCTGAAGGTAGTAAATACGCTCGAGGCTCTCCAGCGTCTGGCTGAGCGCCACCGTGACGAGTTTAACATCCCTATCGTAGGCATCACGGGGTCAAACGGCAAGACCATGGTCAAGGAGTGGCTCTACCAGCTGCTCTCGCCAAGCATGTTTGTTACCCGCAGTCCGCGCAGTTACAACTCTCAGATAGGTGTGCCATTGTCGGTATGGCTGATGAATGAGCAGACCCAGGTGGGCGTTTTCGAGGCAGGTATCAGTATGCCTGGCGAAATGCTTGCCCTGCGTGACATCATCCAGCCAACCATCGCCGTACTGACCAATCTGGGTGCTGCCCATCAGGAGAACTTCTCTTCCATGGAGGAGAAATGCCGGGAGAAACTCATCCTCTTCCATGATGCAGAGACCGTAATCTATGATGGCGATGACGAGGTTATCAGCAAGGTGATAGCCGAATATCCCGACTATAAGGGCGAGAAACTCTTCTGGTCGCTCAAGAATGCGGAGGCTCCTTTCTATGTAAAGAACATCGAGAAGCAGCAGAGCGTGAGCGTGATTACCTATATATATAAAGGTGTGGAAGACAGTTTCTCTATCCCGTTCATCGACGATGCATCTGTACAGAATGCCATCATCTCTGCCGTCGTGGCATCGAAACTCGGTCTTTCGGCTGAAGATATCGACAAGCGCATGGCACAGCTCGAACCTGTGGCAATGAGACTGGAGGTGAAGGTAGGACAGCACGGATGTACGCTGATCAACGACAGCTACAACAGTGATATCAATTCGCTTGATATCGCTCTCGACTTCATGAACCGCCGTCCTGACCATCGCGGTCGTCGCCATACACTGATATTGAGCGACATTTACCAGAGCGGTCAGGCACCGGAGGTATTATATAAAGAGGTGAGCGATTTAGCCCGTAAACGTGGCGTGGTAAAGTTCATCGGTATCGGTCCTGAGCTCTGCAAGCAGCACGACGTGATTCAGATTTCAGAGAAGTTCTTCTTCCCGAATGTAGAGGAATTCATCGCCAGCGAGGTGTTTGCTTCCCTGCGCGATGAGGTGATTCTGCTGAAGGGCGCCCGTCAGTTTGGCTTCGACCAGCTCACCGAACTGCTGGTACAGAAGGTACACGAGACTACGCTGGAGGTGAATCTGAACGCCGTGGTAGCCAATCTGAACTACTACCGTGCGTTTATGAAGCCGGAAACCAAGCTGGTATGCATGATCAAGGCAGACGGCTACGGTGCAGGTGCCGTGGAGATAGCCAAGACCCTGCAGGACCATCGTGTAGACTATCTGGCTGTGGCTGTAGCCGATGAGGGCGTTACGCTGCGCAAGAACGGCATCACCAGCAACATCATGATCATGAATCCGGAGATGACCGCCTTCAAGACTATGTTCGATTACGACCTGGAGCCTGAGGTTTACTCTTTCCGTCTGCTCGATGCGCTCATCAAGGCAGCTGAGAAAGAGGGAGTAACCGGTTTCCCTGTCCATATCAAGCTGGATACCGGCATGCACCGCATGGGCTTCGACCCTGAGAACGATATGGAGGAACTCATCGGCAAGCTGAAGCACCAGAATGCCATCATCCCACGTTCTGTGTTCTCTCACTTCGTGGGCAGCGATGACGACAGCTTCGATGATTTCTCAGCTCATCAGTTTGAACTCTTCGACAAGGGCAGCAAGCAGTTGCAGGCAGCCTTCGACCATAAGATATTGCGCCATATCTGCAATTCGGCAGGTATCGAGCACTTCCCGGAGCGCCAGCTGGATATGTGCCGTCTGGGACTCGGACTCTACGGCATCAATTCGCGCAACAACAAGACCATCAACTGCGTGAGCACCCTGAAGACAACCATTCTGCAGATGCACAACGTGAAGGCAGGTGACAGTGTGGGCTACAGCCGCAAGACAATTCTCGACAGAGACAGCGTCATCGCAGCCATCCCTATCGGATATGCTGACGGACTGAACCGCCGTCTGGGCAACCGTCATGCCTACTGTCTGGTGAACGGCCAGAAGGCAGAATATGTGGGCAACATCTGTATGGATGTGGCTATGATAGACGTGACCGACATCCCTTGCAAGGAAGGAGATTCGGTAGAAATCTTCGGCGAGCATCTGCCTGTCCAGACACTGAGCGACATCCTCGAGACCATCCCTTACGAGGTGCTGACCACCATCAGCAACCGTGTGAAGAGAGTTTACTTCCAGGACTAGGAAGTGAAGAGGGAAGAACGAAGAGGGAAGAATGAAGACCGATTCGGTAAAAAATCATTTAAAAACGTATAAAAATAGAGAAATCCTATCAGAAATGTTCTGATGGGATTTTTTTTGCGTAATTTTTTCCATCAAAACGTATTGTAATTGAAGAAAAAAGTGTATCTTTGCACACAACAAATCATAAAAAGACAAAAGAGGGTGCTCTTTGTCGTGTATTTTCTAACAATTAAACAATACTACAAATTAAAATGGAACAAGTATTTAGCTATATTATCAGTCTCGGTGCGAGCGTGATGATGCCTATCATCTTCACGGTCATCGGTCTGTGTATTGGCATGAAATTCGGAAAGGCTCTGAAGTCGGGACTCTTCGTAGGCGTGGGTTTCGTAGGCTTGGGCGTGGTAACTGCATTGCTGACTACCAACTTCAACGACCCATTGAAGGCTATTTCAGACATCTACCACTTACAGTTAAACGTTTTTGACATGGGATGGCCAGCAGCTGCAGCTGTAGCTTACAATACAGCAGTGGGCGCATTGATTATCCCAATCTGTCTGGGTGTCAACTTCCTGATGTTGATTACCAAGACAACACGTACAGTGAATATCGACCTCTGGAACTACTGGCACTTCGCCTTTATCGGTGCAGTGGCTTACTTCGTGATGGGTCAGAGTTTGCTCTGGGGCTATTTCGCAGCCATCGTCTGCTACATCAATACCTTGGTCTGTGCAGACCTGACAGCCGACAGATTCCAGAAATATTACGATTTGGATGGTATCTCTATTCCGCAACCATTCTGCCAGAGTTTCATGCCATTCGCAATCGTTTTCAATAAACTCTTCGATATGATTCCGGGCTTCTCTAAGCTCGATATCGATGCAGAGGGACTGAAGAAGAAGTTTGGTGTGCTCGGTGAGCCACTGGTACTCGGTGTTATCGTAGGTGCCCTGATAGGTTGGGCAGCCCAGCTCGATATCAAGAAGATTCTCTTCCTGGGTGTAACGATGGGAGCCGTGATGGAGCTGATTCCTCGTATTACAGCCCTGTTTATCGACGGTTTGAAGCCTATCTCAGAGAAGACACAGGAGTTGGTGAAGACCAAGTTTAACGGTAAGAAGGTTCATATCGGTATGAGTCCTGCCCTGGTAATCGGCCATCCTACTACTCTGGTAGCATCTGTGATTCTGATTCCGGTTATCCTGGCTATCGCAGTCTTCCTGCCAGGCAACCAATTCTTGCCTTTGGCTTCGTTGGCAGGTATGTTCTACCTCTTCCCAATGATTCTGCCGTTTACAAGAGGTAATGTGGTGAAGACGCTTATCATCGGCCTGGTAACCCTCGTCATCGGTCTCTATTTCGTTACCGATATGGCACCAGACTTTACGCTGGCAGCCAACCAGGTTTATGCAGCAACAGGCGATAATGCCGCTCATATCCCTGACGGATTCTCAGGCGGTGCACTCGATTTCGCATCCTCTCTCTTCGGATGGGTTATCTATCGCGGTGTGAAGCTTTCATACGTAGGTATGGGTGTTCTCGCAGTCATCACGGTAGCCATGATGGTTATCAACCGTCAGCGCATCGTGAAGGAAGAAAAAAAGTAAAAAGGTAAAAAAATAAACAAGATAATTATGAAGAAATTAACATTAATATTAGCAGCAATGGTATTAACAGCAAGTCAGGCTTTTGGTCAGTGTGGAAAATGTGGTTATGAAGTGAAGGCAGAAAATGCCTACACTAACTACAACGTTCGTTATGCAAGCAATCCGATGGATGCAAAGCACTATACAACAGACCGCCTTCGCAGTGAATTCGCTATCGAGAAGGTGTTTGCTCCAGGCGAGGTAAACTGGACATACACCATGTTCGACCGCTTCCTCATTGGTGGTGCTGAGCCAACAACCACTCCTCTGAAGCTGACTTCTATCGCTCCTCTCTATACAGACAAGCCAAACGATGAGAAGAATCTGCTCGACAACCGCGAGTTGGGTATCATCAACATCGGTGGCGAGGGTACTGTTACCGTTGACGGCAAGAAGTATACGCTCGGTTTCCAGGAGGCTCTCTATGTAGGTCGTGGTGCCAAGAACATCGAGGTAAGCAGCAAGGATGCAGCTAAGCCAGCTAAGTTCTATATGAACAGCGCTTGTGCTCATCAGACACATCCTACCAAGAAGATTACCCTGAAGGATGCCAACAACATCAAGGCTGGTAGCCTGAAGGAGAGCAACGACCGTGTAATCCACCAGTTGATTATCGACGGTGTAGCCGGTGTTCGTACCTGCCAGTTGCAGATGGGTGTTACTGAGTTGAAGGAGGGTTCTGTATGGAACACCATGCCAGCTCATACTCACCTCCGCCGTATGGAGACTTACCTCTATTATAATGTACCAGAGGGTCAGAAGATTCTCCACGTAATGGGTGAACCACAGGAGACACGTCCTATCTGGTTGAACAACGAGCAGGCTGTGATTTCTCCAGAGTGGTCTATCCACTGTGCAGCAGGTACCAGCAACTATACCTTTATCTGGGGTATGGCAGGTGAGAATCTGATCTACAACGATATGCAGGTAGTGAAGATTCCTACATTGGAATAATAAGATACATGATATGGCAACCTGGTTTATGATTAATATGAGCCAGGCTTTGCCGTCTAAATAGTAATCTAAAATAAAAATAAGTATAACGCTTAAAAACTTTTTTATAAAATGAGCCCTATTACAACAAGTAAAATGTCCAACTTCCGTTGGGTAATCTGTGCGCTGCTCTTCATCGCAACCACAGTCAATTACATGGACCGTCAGGTTCTCTCTTTAACATGGAAAGACTTCATTGCTCCAGAATTCCACTGGACAGATGATCACTATGGTACCATCACCGGTCTTTTCTCCATCTTCTATGCCATCGCTAACCTCTTCGCAGGTAAGTTTGTTGACTGGATGGGCACCAAGAAAGGTTATCTCATCGCCATCTTCGTATGGTCAACAGGTGCTGTGATGCACGCTGGTTGCGGTTGGGTAGCTATGCAGATGGAAGGTTATGATTCTATCGAGGCGCTCCGCATGGTACAGGCTGGTAGTGATGCAGCTGTAGCGATTGCTACAATCAGTGTATGGCTGTTCCTCTCTTGCCGCTTGATTCTTGCTGTGGGTGAGGCAGGTAACTTCCCTGCAGCCATCAAGGTAACAGCAGAGTATTTCCCTAAGAAAGACCGTGCTTTCTCTACCGCTATCTTCAACAGTGGTGCTTCAGTAGGCGCTTTGGCAGCTCCAGCTACCATTCCATTGTTGGCTCGCAGCCTGGGCTGGGAGTGGGCATTCATCATCATCGGTGTGCTCGGTTATGTATGGATGGGCCTCTGGGTATGGCTCTATGACAAACCATCTAAGAGCAAGCATGTAAACAAGGTTGAACTTACTTATATTGAACAGGATGAGGACCTCGAAAAGATTGAGGCTGGGAAAGAGACAGAAACTGCCGCTGAGGAGAAAACTATCGGCTTTCTGAAGTGCTTCAGCTACCGTCAGACCTGGTCATTCATCGTAGGTAAGTTGATGACTGATGGTGTTTGGTGGTTCTTCCTCTTCTGGGCACCTGCTTACTTCTCTGACCAGTATGGTTATTCTTCAGATTCAGGTATGGGTATCGCCCTCATCTTCACTCTCTATGCTATTGTAACCGTATTGAGTATTGGTGGTGGTTACTTGCCAACCTACTTTGTTGACAAGAAGGGTATGAATCCATATATCGGTAGAATGCGTGCGATGTTGATTTTCGCTTGCTTCCCATTGCTCGGTCTGATAGCCCAGCCTATGGGTGAGTACAGTGCATGGTGGCCAGCTATCATCATCGGTTTGCTCGGTGCAGGTCATCAGGCATGGTCAGCTAACCTCTATTCTACCATCGGTGATATGTTCCCTAAGTCAACTGTAGCTACTATCACCGGTATTGGTGCGATGGCAGGTGGTATCGGTTCCTTCCTGATTAACAAGGGTTCCGGTATGCTCTTCACCTATGCAGATGGTCAGGGTTCAGCCTTCAGCTTCATGGGCTTCGATGGCAAGCCAGGTGCCTACATGATTGTATTCTGCATCTGTAGTGTTGCTTACCTCGTAGGCTGGTGCATCATGAAGGCATTGGTTCCTAAGTACAAGCCAATCGTTGTAGAATAATGAAAAGGTAAAAAAGTAAAAAGGTAAAAAGGTAAAAAAGCCTAGCGGAATGTTAACCAGCGAGGTGCCCTTTTTACCTTTTTACTTTTTTACCTTTAAATAAATCCTTGCTGCTTGAGGGCTTCGAGGAAACCTTGGCTCATCGCCTCGCAATCCTTCTTTGTGTATCGGATGTCGGTGAAAACCTGGGCTAGGGTCTCTACGTTGTTGATGCGAACGAACTCCTTGTTCTCTTCCAGAGCTTCCTTCTCTGCATAGAAGTCGTCAATCTTCTCAGGGGTATAATCTTCGAAATGCTCGTGGTGGATGATGCTGCGCAGAGGGAGACGGTCGCTCAGAGCTGGATGTTCTGCCGGCCAGCCAATGGTCAATGTGGCTACTGGCATTACGAGCTTAGGGAGCTTCAGGGTGTCGATGATCATCTTTGGCATATAAACCGTAGTTCCCAGGAAACAGGTGCCTAAACCGGCTTCTTCTGCCAGGTTCGTAAAGGTCTGGGTGAAGAGAAGGGCATCGGTAGCTGCATTCATAAAAGAGAGAATGTTGTCATAGCCCGGGGTTCCCTTGCGGTTCTCTGCCCAAAGGGTGGTGCGGCGATAATCGGCACAGATGGTGAGGACGACAGGGGCTTCTGTTACCATCGGCTGGTTGAAGTGGGCTGGCGCCAGTGCCTTCTTTCCTTCTTCACTTCTTGTTACCACAACGCTGTAAAGCTGCAGGTTTCCCATTGTCGGGGTGCGCTCTGCCTCTTCCAAAAGGCGGTTCAGGAGTTCTTCAGATACTTCCTTCTCTGCATATTTTCTGATGCTTGTTCTGTTCTTAATCGATTCCATATCTTTTTTATTTTATCATTATACCTTATTATATATATAGGAGTTCTGTTCCATTTCAGAACCCTATTTTTGCTGCAAAGTTAGTGAAAGTTTCCCAAAAAGTTGTCTTTCTTTCGCTTTTTTAGTGAAATATATGGCAAAACGTTTCAGATTTTAGAAATAAAAGTTTAATTTTGCACCTAAATATGAAACGTTTGATATGAAATATACTGAAAATATGACTTTTGAAGAGGCTTCCAAGGCTCTTATAGATGAATTGAATGCTAATCTGGCAACACTTCATCAGAATTATCATGTAGAACAGTCTGATTGGAATAAACTCTATGATCAGATAGCCAATGTTGTTTCAGAGGAAACTCATCTTCCTGTTTTCTCTCCTGAAGTGATGGAGGTGCGACCTCGAGAACTGGAATGCGATGTGGTGCGATTCCAGAATAATAAGGAGAAATGGGTGGCTCTTGTAGGACTGCTCGACGGTCATCCATACGAAATCTTCACGGGTTTACAGGATGAGGACGAGGGTATCATGCTGCCTAAATCTGTAAGCAAAGGCAAAATCGTGAAGACCATTCTGGATGGAGGCTTGAAGCGATACGACTTCCAGTTTGTGAACAAGCGAGGATATAAGATTACGGTTGAGGGATTGAGCGAGAAGTTTAATCCTGAATACTGGAACTATGCCAAGCTGATTTCCGGTGTGCTGCGCTACCGTATGCCTATCGAACATGTCATCAAACTCGTTTATCAGCTCCAGCTTACTTCAGATAACATCAATACCTGGAAGAAAGGTGTTGTGACAGCCCTGAAGAGATATCTGAAGGATGGTAGCCTGATGAAACTTTACGATGATAGCGATTCCGAATCCTAATCCCCAAGATAGAAACTGATATAAACTATGCTTTTCCGTAGTAAGATATACTTGAAGAATGTCCGTTTCCATGCATATCACGGCGTTCTGCCACAGGAGACCCAGGTGGGCAACGATTATGTGGTGAATCTGGATGTGAGCTATGATTTCTCCAGAGCCATGGAAACCGATGAACTGGCTGGAACCCTCAACTATGCAGAACTCTATGAACTCGTGAAACAGGAGATGGAGATACCTAGCAAACTGCTGGAATATGTAGCCGGAAGGATAGGAAAGCGACTCTTTGCAGAATATCCGACTATTCAGAAAATACAACTCGCTATTACCAAAGTTAATCCTCCTTTTGGAGCAGATTGTGACGGCGCAGGGGTGGAAGTTGTATTAACAAATGATAAAACTTTATAGTAGATTTAGGTTTTCTGATACAAAAGTAGTAATTTTGCAAAATCATCAGAAAGATATGTTGAAGAAAATAACACTCATATTGACCCTATTGTGTATGTTGGTGCTGACAGCGACAGGCTCCAACCGCCGTTTCACGCTCGTTATCGACCCAGGTCATGGTGGTCATGATGTGGGCGCACGTGGTGCTATTTCCAAAGAAAAGAATATCAATCTCTCTGTGGCATTGCAGTTTGGCAAATATGTTGAGCGCAATATGCCGGATGTGAGAGTCATCTATACCCGCAAGACGGATGTCTTTATTCCTCTGAAACAGCGTGCCAACATTGCTAACCGCGCCAATGCCGACCTGTTTATCTCGGTACATACCAATGCGCTGCCAGCCGGTAAGATAGCCCGCGGTTTTGAAACCTATACGCTCGGTATGCACCGTGCCAAGGATAATCTCGATGTGGCTATGCGAGAGAACTCCGTTATCTCGATGGAGAAGGGCTATCAGCATACCTATCAGGGTTTCGACCCGCGATCTTCTGAGAGTTACATCATCTTCGAGTTTATACAGGGTAAGAATATGGAGAGAAGCGTAGAACTGGCGCGCAATATCCAGCGAAAGGTATGTTCCGGTGCCAACCGTCCGGATAAGGGTGTGCATCAGGCAGGATTCCTGGTTCTCAGAGAAACCTCGATGCCTAGCTGTCTGATAGAGCTCGGTTTCATCACTACTGCCGATGAAGAAAGACTGCTCAACGATGCCAGCAGGGTGGATGATATCGCCCGAGGCATCTACGAAGGTTTTGCGCAATATCGCAATAAATACGATAAATCCATCTCGGTTCCTTATCGAGCTGCGGATACAGAATCGGTGCCGGTTGCCAAGATAGTTTCTGATACGAAACAGGAAAAGGACGAGCGCCGTGCTGAGGAGGCGGATACTGCGCCGAGAAGAACGGTGAAGCAGGTGGAAACCAGAGCAACAAAGGCTAAAACGGTTCAGCAGAACAGAAGACAGAACCCGCAGGATAAGCCGGCTCAGCAGAGCAGACAGACGCAGCAGAACAGAACTGTAGCTCAGAACAAGCCGGCACAGCAGAAAGCCAATGTAGCCGATGCGCCTGTCTTCAAGCTCCAGATATTTGTCAGCAACCGCACGCTCCGCAAGGGCGATGCCCATTTTAAGGGCGAAACCGGTTATGACAGTTATCAGGAAGGCAATATGGTGAAATATACGATGGGAGCTTCTACCAACTATAATGAGATTTTCCGCTTGCGCAAGACGCTTGCCGAGAAGTTCCCGGAAGCTTTCATCATAGCTTTCAAGAATGGAAAGAAATATGATGTGAATCAGGCTATACGTGAGTTCAAACAGAACAGAAACCGCTGATTGACCTGAGTAAGGATAAGATATAAGCACGAATATATAAAGAGATAAATATGAAGCTAACAAAAGAAATCAAGATAGCTCTTGTAGCTATTGTCGGTATTTTGATTATGTATTTCGGAATCAATTTTCTGAAAGGCATGAATCTGTTCTCTACCAACAACGCCTACTATATGACGTTTGATGACATCCAGGGACTGGGTGCCTCTACGCCTATTTATGCGGATGGTTATAAGGTAGGTATCGTGGATGGTTTGGAATATGATTACAAGGAGAATGGTCCTATCAAAGTAAAGGTGGATATTATCAAGGATTTGAGAATCCCGCAGGGCAGTAAAGCCGAAATAGTAAAAGACTTGATGGGTAACCTGCAGGTGAATCTGCTTCTGGCAAACAATCCGCGCGAAAGAGTAGAGCCGGGAGGTATCATTCCGGGTGCTGTAAACGGAGGCATGATGGATAAGGCTGCCAACCTGGTTCCGGTAGTGGAAAAGATGTTGCCTAAGTTGGATTCTATCCTTACCAGCGTGAATGCGCTGCTGGCTGACCCGGCTCTGGCTGCTTCGCTGCATAATGTGGAAACCATCACAAGCAACCTCACCGTTTCTACACGTGAACTGAATACCCTGATGGCAGGACTCAACAAACAGGTTCCGGGTATGATTGGAAAGGCAAATGGCGTGCTGGATAATACCAACCGCCTTACAGCTAATCTGGCCAGTCTTGATGTGCAGGGCACTTTGAACAAGGTGAACCAGACTTTGGAGAGTGCTCATCAGTTTACTGAGAAGCTGAACAGCAACCAGGGCAGCCTCGGATTGCTGATGAACGATACCAAACTGTACGACAATCTGACGTCAACTATGAGTCATGCCGACTCCTTGGTTATCGACTTGAAGGCACATCCGAAACGCTATGTCCATTTCTCTGTTTTCGGCAGAAAAGACAAGTAAAAAGAGTTCGAGCTAAATAAATTTAGTCTAAATAAGATTCGGTATGTTTCACGCCCCGAAATGACTCGCAAACTGTTTGTTTGTTAGCCGTTTCGGGGACGTTACATTATTGTTTCACTGAATTTCAGTCTGCTATATTTGTATTTTAGACAAGTGTTTGGTATTCAGTAATTTAAAGACTATCTATTAAAATATTTTAAATAAGGGGATTTGCATTTCTCCTATTTTTTTTGTAACTTTGCACGTGATTTCGCATCTTTTGGTGCGTCCCGTCATTTGTGAATTAAAGTATTAATAATATAAGTAATCAATGTTAGCAAGTCCAAAAGCCCTCTGGGACAACAGTCTTTTGCTCATAAAGGACAGTGTAACAGAGCAGCAATATAACACATGGTTCAAGCCAATCGTCTTTGAATCGTACAAGCCGTCGACAAAGACTTTGTTGGTGCAGGTTCCGAGTCCGTTCGTATACGAGTACTTGGAACAGAACTTTGTTGACTTGTTAAGTAAGGTGCTGCATCGTAATTTTGGTGAAGGAATCCGTCTCACTTATCGTGTTGTAACCGATAAGGAGCATAAGCTTTCTCAAGATATTGAGGCAGATCCAGACGATGCTGATATGGCAAAGCAAACTCGTGAGTGTGCCCAGCAGATGGCTGCCCGGCCTGCCGCTCCCCAGCAGCAGGAAGACATTGATACGCAGTTAGACCCGAAGCTTACTTTCAACAATTATATGGAAGGTGACAGCAATAAGCTGCCTCGTTCCGTAGGATTGTCTATTGCCGAGCATCCCAATACCACCCAGTTTAACCCAATGTTCATTTACGGACCTTCGGGTAGCGGTAAGACGCATCTGGTGAATGCCATCGGCCTGAAAGCGAAGCAGATGTATCCTCAGAAGCGTGTGCTCTATGTGAGTGCCCGTCTTTTCCAGACCCAGTATACCGATGCCGTGCTCCATAATGCGAGCAATGATTTCATCAACTTCTATCAGTCTATCGATATGCTGATTGTGGATGATATCCAGGAGTGGGCTGGTAAGGCGAAGACGCTGAATACCTTCTTCCATATCTTCAACCACCTCTTCCGCAACGGAAAGCGTATTATCCTGGCGTGCGACCGCCCTCCGGTAGAGTTGAAGGATATGCCAGACCGTCTGCTCACCCGTTTCTCTTGCGGTCTGGTCTGCGAGTTGGAGAAGCCGAATATCCAGTTGTGTGTGGATATCCTGAGCAATAAGATTCGTCGTGACGGTTTGAAGATTCCGGTAGATGTCATCTCTTTCATCGCCCAGACCTGTAACGGAAGTGTGCGCGATTTGCAGGGAGCCATCAATGGTCTTCTGGCTTACAGCATTGTTTATAACAGCAGCATTGATATTCGTCTTGCCGAACGCGTCATCAAGCGTGCGGTGAAGGTGGATGATAAGCCGCTCACCATCGATGATATTGTTGAAACGGTTTGCCATCATTATAATGTGACGGTTACTGCCGTGAACAGCAAGAGCCGTAAGCGTGATTATGTCGTGGCAAGACAGGTAACGATGTATCTGGCACAGAAATATACCAAAATGCCTGCTTCGAGAATCGGCAAACTCGTTGGTAATCGTGATCATAGCACAGTTATCCACAGTTGTTCAAAAGTGGAAGAAAGACTGAAGATTGATGCTGGATTCAGCGATGAACTGGTTAGTATCGAAAACGGATTAAAGGTGAAAAGGGCATAAAGGATGTGCTTTTCGCTGATAGGATAAGTTTAAGCGCGGAACCTTGGTATAGTGGTTCTTGTTTATATAAATGAAATAAAGGAAGCCTGGCAAGTTTGTTTTTGCCTTGGCTTCCTTTTTCCGTCTATAATATCTGAACTATTAACTATCAACTCTTTTTTATCATCATCTTCTTCCATTTAAAGTATCCGGCTACGGCGATGATGACGTAGAGACCGTAAAGTCCTGCCTTGAATGGGATACCTTTAACAATATAGAGATAGAAGCAAACGGCATCTACGATAATCCAGAAGAACCACTGCTCGATATATTTGCGTGCCAGCGCCCAGAGCCCCACAAAGCTCAGGGCATTGGTGAAACTGTCTTGCAGAGGAACTGTAGAGTTGGTGAAAGTTATCAGTATATAATAGGTGATACCCCAGGCTGCCAGAAAGAACAGAAGAGTAGGCAGATAGAGCGATTTCTTCATATAGGTAATCGGAAGTTCTTCTTTCTCCTTCTGGTTGTGCTTCTTGCCATATTTCCATACGGCATAACCATATATACCGGCTATCGTATAGTAGACCGCCATACCCGCATCGCCGTAAAGACCATGACTCCAATAGAGCCATACGTCCAGGGCGGGCATGATGATGCCTACCAGCCAAAGCCAGATACTGGCACGGTACTCCAACAGGATATAAACCAGTCCGAGTACCGTGGTAAAGATGTCTAAACCATGTGATGCAATATAATCCATCATGATGATTTCTGATTAGAACTTCAATGTAAGATGCGTCATCCAGGTGGTATCTGCCATCGGGATGTAGGCTATCTGCTTGAATCGGTTGTCCAATGTATATCCGTAACCGATAGCATTGCCCCAGGTGAATGCGCTGGCTGCATAGTGGCGGTTGAAGATATTGTTGATGTCTACACCGAAGCTTATCTCCTTGATGCCGAGTGCCTTGGTTACCTTAGCACTGTAGTTCAGGCTCAGGTCGCTCTGTGAATAGCATGGCAGTGAGAAGTCGCGGTCTTCTGTATTGGTAATATACTGGCGACTTACAAAGTTGGTGTGCCAGGTAGCTGAGAAACCGGCATAGTGGATATCGATGAATCCGTTCAGGATAGCTGATGGAGAATAAGACAGGGTTGAGTTGTCGTAATGTACTACGCCTGGCTTCTTGTCGTCTTCCCAGTTGCTTACATACTCATCAAAGTCCTTAATCTTGTTCTTGCTCAAAGCGGCATTTCCTTCTACAGACAACCATGACAATGGTGCCCAGCCGGCTGTCAGCTCTACGCCCATACGGTAAGAATCCTTGATGTTGGTGGTCAGTGCCTCGCCGATGTCACTCAGCTGTCCGGTCTGAGCCAGCTGGTTGTCATAATCCATATAGTAGAAGTTGGCGCCTGCATGCCAGTTGTCGCCCTGATACTGATAGCCGAACTCTACATCGAGCAACTTCTCCTCTTTAGGGAATGGATAGTTGAAGTTGTCGGTAAAGTTGTTGCGCTCTGGCTCGCGGTTGCTGTAGGCTACAGATGCGTATGCCTTGTGGCCATCCTTGTTGAAGCTGATACCTGCCTTAGGATTGAAGAAGTTGTACTTCTCGTTGATGTTCAGCTCCTGGTTCTTGTAGCTGCCATCTGCCTGGGCGATAAATTTATCGTTGATACCGTCGGTCTTGTATTCTACACGGCGATACTGCAGGTCAGCGAAGGCATTCCAGTATTCTGCAAAGCGATAGCTTGCCTTGACGAAGGCGCTGTAGTCATACTTGTGGGCATCAGAATCATAGTACTTATACTGGCCGTTGCTGCCGAAGAATTTCTTCTCGGCATCCTGGTTGGCGATATAAGTAAGGTATCCCCAGTGGTTGCCGCGGAACTGCTGCAGGTTCAATCCGCCGATAACATCCCAGTGCTCATCCTTGTAGTTGGTATTGTATACCATGCCGTAGGTATGCTGGGTGAGTCCCTTCTTGCGGATGAAGTCTGACTTCTTAACCTTGTTGCCCTCTGCATCCTTGTAGATGAGTCCGAACTTGGCAAACTTGGCGTTGTTCTTAAACTCCTTGTAGTAGCCGTAGCCATAGGTATAATGCAGTGAGAGGCTGTGGCTCCAGTGGCTGCTTGGTGTCCAGGTAGCCGAAAGGATGTTGTGGTTCTGATAGAAGTTATCAGTAGTCTTGTCCCATTTGCTTCCGTCGCGCAGGGTATAAGGAGTGATGGTATAATCGCCCTTGTCGTTGCGAACCATATCGCCTGTCAGCACGTTAAACTTATCCAGACCTGCCTTATACATATCTTTATAAGTGCGGATGCCATCATCAAGGAGGGTGAAGTTAGAGTTGTAATCTCCGCCCAGCACACCGTTCCAAGCCTGACCGGTCTTCTCGAAGTTGCCGATGTTCTTGTAGCTTACCTTGAAGTTATCGCTCAGCCAGGTCAGTCCGCCATAGTAAGAACCTGAGCGGCCTGCTGTGCCGTCTACATAACCGTCGGTAGCTGTCTCGTGATAAGCACCGTCAAAAATCAGATGCTTGCCGAGCAGACCTGTAGAGAAGCTGGCGCCTGTATGATAGGTATTGTAAGAACCGAAAGAGCCGGTAACTTCTGCAGTAGGGGTGAGCGAAGGAGCAGCTGTAGCCATAGAGATGCTTCCACCGAAGGCACCGTCGCCATTGGTAGAAGAACCTACGCCGCGCTGTACCTGGATGCTGCCCAGGAGCGAAGAATAACTGTTCATGTTAGCCCAGAAAACGGTCTGGTCTTCCGGTGAGTTGAGAGCCACTCCGTCGAGTGTTACATTGGTGCGGCTTCCGGCAGCGCCACGAATGCGCATATAGGTAGTACCGGTGCCGATACCGTTCTCACTCCAGGCGAGGATGCCCGGTGTACGAGAAAGGAGAAATGGCAATTCCTGACCTGAGCAAGAGAATTGTTTGAGTTCTGATTTCCTGATGTTAGCCACGGCGTATGGAGCTTCCTTTGCGGCACGTACGCCTTTTACAATCACTTCATTCAAATTCTGCACCTTCAAGGTGTCGATTTTTGTCTGTGCCAGTGCAGCCTGGCTTGCCAAAGAGCAAAACGCTACACTGAGTGCGATCCCGTTGAATCTTTTCATTTATTTAAATTAAAAACATCATATAAGGGGGGAATGTGCCTTATTTTCCTACGCCAGCATTACCTGGTTCAGGTCTATGGGTATATTCTCAGCATCCGCTTTTTTCTCTTTTCCGGCGGTAGCACCCCTTAGTTAGCTCTCTGCTAACCGGGTGCAAAGGTACAAATAAATTTTAATCCCGCAAAATTTACGTAGATTTTTACTATATTTGTGTCCTTTTATCATTCTTTTTTCTTATATTTGCAGTCGGATTGCTGTTATTCGCAGTCTTGACAGTTTGAAACCTAAACTTCATGTGATATGGTTATGAGACGATATATTTCACATTTGTTCACGTGGGTCATCTCTTTCCTGACCCTGTTGGCATTCTCATCGTGCTTGAATGAGCATCCTAAGGATCAGCTCGATGGGGGTGGCAGCAATGGTTCTGCGTCTGAAATATTTGATACGACCATAGCTCCTTTGTATGATTTTATGGGTGGAACGATAGATGGGGAAGGCATCTGCGATATTCTGCGTTTGGACAGTCTGCTTTCTCTTTCTCCTGATGATGAGCAGCTTTATTCTTCCTGGCAATATCTTTATCGGGCTATCGGCATGTGCAACAAGTCGCTGGATATGATAGATTTCCAGTCTGTACGGCTTACCGATAACCAGAAGGCGCAGTTCAAGGCTGAGGTGCGTGCCATCAGAGCCATGATGTATTATGAGGCGATGGATTTGTATGGCAGGATTCCGGTACTCCTGTCTGCGGCAGAATCACTCATCTATGAACCGGCATCGGGCTCTTCTGTTACCGATGAAAAGCTGTCGGCTCAGAGCGAACGGAGCGAAATCTTCCATTTCATCTTCAGCGAATTGCAGCAGGTGTTGCCTTATCTACCTCAGACGTCCAGTTTGGAGGAAGGCTCTCATTATGGACGCATCACGCAGCCTGTGGTCAACTTCCTGCTGGCTAAACTGGCGCTGAATGCTGAAATCTATATGTATAACGATTGGGCGCAGGGTTACAGGAAGCGTCCGAAGGGTAGGGACCTGGAATTTATGGTGCGTACTGCCGATGGCGCCTCGCTCATTACGGGCGGCAAGGCGAGTGAGAACCGCAGCAGAATATTGAATGCTTGGGAAACCTGTATCTTCTATTGCAACAGATTGGCTGATGAAGGCTGCAGTTTAGAGGAGGATGAAATCTTCAACAGTTCTGCGCGTTATCTGATGCCGAAGGATGCGCTGGTGATGGATGAGGCTGATTCTGTTCTGCATTCCCGACCAGCCAAACCTCTTTTCCGTTTCCGTTATGCTGATGTTTTGCTGATGAAGGCTGAGGCGATGGAGCGCAACGATGGGGATGGCAGGGCAGAGTATAATATGGTTCGTGAGCATGCCGGTTTGCCTGCGCGCAAGTCTTCGCTTGCCAATATTCTGGAAGACCGTCAGGTTGTGCTGGCGGGCGAGACTTGTCACCGTCAGGACCTTATCCGTTTCGGCAAGTTCCTCAAGTCCTCGCATCTTCGCCGTTCTGTTCAGTTCGCTCTCTCGTCCTCTTCCATCGTCTTCCCGATACCTCAGCGAAGCCTTGCCTTCAATGGCAAGTTGGTTCAGAACAAAGGATATGAGGCTATGGAATAGCCCAAAACTCTTCACTCTTCACCCGATAGCTCGAATCCCCTTTATATAAAGGCATTCCAAGCGATTGGGTAAAGAGTAAAATCAATTTTTCTTCTTTTCTGATATCAGCCGTAAACGGTGTTATATTTCGGTTATTTAAAAACCTGGCAAACCGGTTTTCGTTCGCTGTTTGGCTCAGACAGCCCACTGTTCTTCCTACCGCTAGTCTGCTGTTCTAGTTTCTCCAGTCTGCTGTTCTTGTTTCACTCGTCAGCTGTCCCCGATAAATAAAACCATTTTTTTCTTTTTAAAAATCACTTTTTCCTTTTTCTACCCTCATTTCAAAATAAAAAATGTACTTTTGCATGCATATTAAGACGATTAAACTGTAATCTTGGCAGATGCCAAATACAAAAATAAGAACGAAATGGATACATTATATTTATTGCAGTTCACCTGTTTCCTATTTATGCTCGTCAATATCCTCAACCTGGGTATTACCCGTCTGCACATGAAGTGGATGAACCGGCGATATGAAGTGTCACGATGGCTGGTTATAAAAAGTATGTACTAGGTGTCTCCTTCCCCCACGAAAGAGACACCTTTTTTGTAGGAATGCGACACCATTGTGGGGGAATGCGACACCTTGTTTCAAAGAAAAACACTATATTTGCACCATGAAAAGTATAACAGATTCATTTGCCTAAAAAGAACAGGCTATCCTGATAGTAGCTTTGTTTCTCCTCATTTATGTTGGCATCATGATTAATGTCATGGTGAGGGAATACAGGACCTATCTTGATGATCACCCGATGTATCATTTCAGCCTGGGTGATTTCATCAGGAGAGGGCGTTTCTATATCTGCCTCATTCTCGGCGTAGTGTTTATCACGTTCGTGTGTCTGGTGGTCAGTCTGATGCCAATCAGTATTCAATAATTTCTTGGTAAAATATAATAACAAAACATGGTGTGAAATTATATCAAGCCAGTGGTTAGCGTCATGGAAATGGCCCCCCCATGGGCCGACTATCCCCTGTTACTCTATCGTCCCCCAGGCATCACATTTGATGTCTGGGAGCAAAATAAAAAGCCCCGGAGCTATTACGCTTCGGGGGCTGTTTCTGCTTTCTAGGTATCATGTTGATAGGTAAGTTCATGAACATCCACAACATTTTTTCCGAAACTTTTCTCCTGTTTTCTTTGTACTTTCAAAATAAAGTCGTAACTTTGCAATTAAGATAGGTTAAAAAAGGAGGTTGCGATGCCAAAGATATTTGAATACTTCGGATTTATCTTTCTGTTCTATTCGAATGAGCATGAACCGATACACGTTCATGTAATGAAGGATGAACATGAAGCTATTTTCGAGATAATATTAGAAAATGGTGAACTTGTTGAAATTCACAGAAGAACTTCTAGCAAGATACCACCTTTAAGTGAGAAGGATGCTGCTACAGCAGAGGCCTTTGTGAAGAAGTACTATAAGAATATAGTTGATAAATGGGTAAACTTCTTTATTTATAAGAAAAGAATACGTTCAACTAAAATAACGAAGAAATTATGAACTTAAGTATTGTTTCTGCAAGATATGTGGCACCATTAAAAGTTGAATTACACTTTAATGATGACACTGTTAAGACGATAGATGTTGGGGCTTTTATTAGAAATCACCCACATCCGCAATATAACTCTTACTTGAATGAAAACAAATTCAAAAAGTTCAAGATAGAGTTTGGAAATATCGTTTGGGGAAAAAATTGGGATTTGATATTCCCTATAGATAAGTTATATGCTGGCGTTTGCTGCTGAACAAAATGCCCCCGGAGCTATTACGCTTCGGGGGCTTTTTCCTCTTTTTTTCTTCCCATATTGCGTATAGTATATTTCTATATGGGTGAAGAGGGGTGAAGAGTGGGTGAAGAGATAAAGAAAACTCTTCACCTCCCGAAACCCCGATAAACAGAGGGGGTACGGGCGAGAAGGTGAAGAGTGAAGAGATAAATCGGGATTGTTTATATTACAACTCATTTGTTGAATTGCCTGCATAAATTTTCTGGCTGAATCATCAGAAAACAGTTTTTTCTTCTATAATTGTACCTTTTACCATTATAAATCTACCACTTATTTTTAGAACTATGAAAAATGTAAAGTCCTGATAATCAAATGCAATTATAAAAACAGGTGGTCATTTTTACCACTTAATTATTTAATCAACCAACAAATATCAGACATTTTATATACTTTTGCAAACGGAAACCAATCATGGATGGGTTCCCGACTATCAGACAACAATTTTAAACATAAATGAGAATAACTAAAGTTTAAATTATGAGAAAATCAAAAAGTAATGCGGTGTTGAGAGGACTAGCAGCCTCAGCACTCGTCCTAATGGTCTCGGCGACAGCTTGGGGACAGAAGGTGAAGATTACGGGTACTGTAATCGACAATACCAATGAACCCGTTATCGGAGCTTCGGTTCTGGAGAATGGCACCAAAAATGGTGTTGCTACAGACCTGGATGGTCACTTCACCATCGAAGTACAGCCAGGTGCCAGACTCAAAATTTCTTATATAGGTTATAAGAATAAGGAAGTGAAAGCTTCTAACGGCGTACAGATTATGCTCGAAGAGGAGTCTAATATGCTCAACGAAGTGGTGGCTATCGGTTATGGCTCTGTCAAGCGTAAGGATGTAACTACTGCCGTATCCAGTGTGTCAGCCAAAGACCTTGATACTCGTCCTATCGTATCTGCCGCAGCAGGTATGCAGGGAAAGGCAGCCGGTTTGCAGATTTCGCAAGCCAACGGTCAGCCAGGTGCTTCACCAACCATACGTGTGCGTGGTACCACCTCTTTAAATGGTAGTAATGATCCGCTCTATGTAGTAGATGGTGTGCCAATGACCAATATCGACTTCCTGGCAGCTGATGATATTGATAATATCCAGGTGTTGAAGGATGCCTCTTCAGCTGCAATCTATGGATCACGTGCAGCCAATGGTGTCATTATTATAGGTACAAAGCAGGGTAAGGCTGGCGTAGCCAAGGTATCTCTGAATGCACATTATGCATTTAATACTGTACGTGACAACCAGGAATCTCTCAATGCGGCTCAGTATAAGGAACTTATGGATGAGATAGGTCTGGTGAAACTGCCAGAAGGCTTGAAAGACCAGACCGACTGGAAAGACGAGGTGTTCCGTACGGGTAATGTACAGGATTATCAGCTCTCTATCACCAATGGTACCGATAAACTGAGATACTTTATCTCGGGTGGCTATACAGGCGAAAATGGCGTCATCAAGAAGTCAAGCTATCAGCGTTACAACTTCCGAGCATCTGTAGAGAACGATATACGTAAGTGGTTGCGACTCAATGCCAGTGTAACTTATTCTGATTATACCAACAAGGGTACAGGTATCATTTCGGGTGCCGGTTCTAACCGAGGCGGCGTAGTAACCGCTATCGTCAATACGCCAACCTATGCACCGGTATGGAATCCGGAGAATCCTAGCCAGTTTTACAACAATTTCTATGGCGTGAACATTACCTCGCCAGCAGAGAATATCGCCCGTACTCAGAATAATAAGTCGGCTTACAACCGATTGCTGGCAACCGGAAAGGCTACTTTCACCTTTATGCCTGAACTGACTTATAACACATCTCTCTCGTTCGACCGTACACAAGGAACAACAACCAACTTCCTTGACCCGATATCTACCACCATCGGCCGTCAGGAATTCGGTACAGGATATGATGGTAGAAACATCAGCAGCGTTATCGTATGGGACAATGTATTAAACTATAAGAAGGCATTCGGAAAGCACAGTCTGGATGCGATGGCTGGTAGTTCCTGGACACAGAGCAAGTGGAGCCAGAACTATATCAATGGTAGCAACTATGCCAACGATCTATTCCCAACCTTGAATGCAGCCAACAAGATTTCCTGGACAGGAACCGGTTCGTCAGCTTCTGATTGGGCTATTCTCTCTACTTTCGCCCGTTTGCAGTACAACTGGAATGATACCTATATGGTAACCGCCAATATGCGTGCCGATGGTTCTTCCAAGTTGGCACCGCATCACCGTTGGGGTTACTTCCCATCATTCTCTGGTGCCTGGCGCGTAAGCAATGAGAAATTCATGAAAGATATCAAGTGGATTGACGACTTGAAGATTCGTGGAGGCTGGGGACAGACCGGTAACCAGAGCGGATTGGGCGATTACAGCTATCTGGCAAGATACAATATCAATCGTGTGCAGTGGTTTGGCGAGGGAAATGATGCCAATTCTATTCCTACTTTCTCACAGGGCAACCTGAGTAACCCTGAGCTGACTTGGGAAACAACAACCCAGACCAACATCGGTCTCGACTTGACCGTACTGGGCAACCGCCTCACCTTCTATGCTGATTACTATTATAAGAAGACCAAGGATATGTTGATGAACATCACCTTGCCGGCAGGTAGTGCTGCAGCAAGAAACCTGACCTATAATGGCGGTTCGATGATCAACAAAGGCTGGGAGTTTGCCATCTCTTCACAGAATCTGACAGGCGCCTTGAAGTGGAATACAGATTTCAACATCTCATTCAACAAGAATAAGTTGGAGAGCCTGTCTCTGACTCAGGTATATTATGAAGCCACGACTACCGATTTCGTCAACGAACAGGTGGTTCGCAATACGCCAGGTAAGCCATTGGGCAGTTTCTGGGGATATGTAGCAGAAGGTGTGGATCCCGAGACCGGTGATATGAAGTATAAGGACGTGACCGGTGATGGTCTGGTATCAGCCAGTGACCGTACTTATATCGGTGATCCGAACCCAGACTTCACCTTCGGTTTGACCAATACCTTCTCTTATAAAGGCTTGAATCTCAGTATTCTTATCCAGGGAAGCTATGGCAACGATATCTACAACGTTTCACGTATGGAAACCGAAGGAATGTATGATGGTAAGAACCAAAGCACCAAGGTGCTTGCTCGCTGGAGAGTTCCTGGTCAGATTACCGATGTGCCAAAGGCTAAGTGGGATATCCGCAACTCAACCTACTTCGTAGAAGATGGCAGTTATCTCCGTGTAAAGGATATTTCTCTCTCTTACGATGTGCCTCGCAAACTGATTTCACGCTTCGGTCTGACCCGTCTGCAGCCATACGTATCAGCAACCAATCTGCTTACCCTGACCGACTATTCAGGTATGGATCCGGAGGTTAACCAGTATGGCAACAGTGGTAGTGTGCAGGGCATCGACTGGGGTACATATCCACTCAATAAGAGTGTAGTATTAGGTGTAAAAGTAGAATTCTAAACATCGATAACAATGAAAACATATCATACAATCAAGACATTGGCGCTCGGTGGCATCGCAATGTTCTCTTTGGCAAGTTGCTCTCTCGACTACGAGCCATTATCAGAGCCATCAGAAATAACACAGGGCGGTCAGACAGAGACCTCAACAGCCGTATTGAAGGACAAGGCTGCAGCAGATGCACAGCTCAAATCGCTCTATGAGTTGTTCCGCAACCGTCAGGAGCATACCCATCTCGACTATCTTCTGATAGGCGATTCACATAGCGACAATGCTTATGCCGGAACTACCGGTGCCGAGGTGGTACCTTATGAAACCAACTCTATCGATGCCAGCAACTCGGTATTGAGCCGTGACTGGAACCGCTATCTGGAGGATATCGCACAGGCAAATGTGCTGATTAATGGTGTTGAGCAATTGAAGGAGAATGGTCAGATATCAGAAGCAGAATATCATTCCTATAAGGCACAGGGCGAAATCTTCCGTGCCCTGATGATGTTCCGAATGGCTCGTCTGTGGGGTTCTTTCCCTGTCATCACGACCATCGCCAAGACCATTACATCCGAGAATATCAATGAGGTATATCCTACCTATTATCCACCTCGCAAGACGCCGAAGGAATGTTATGAGCAGATTATTGCCGACTTGACGGATGCTGAGCAGTATGCACCGGATAATGACAATTCCGACCGCACAAAGATGACCAAGACCGTAGCTCAGGCTATGCTTGCCAAGGTTTATGCCGAAAAGGAAGTGCAGGATTATGACAAGGTAATCGCTTATGCCGACAAGGTGATGAAGACAACCGGTGTAGAGCTGGAAGACAGTTATGAAACTCTTTGGGGCTATGATGAGACTGCGAAAGACTGCATGAAACGCAATACCAAAGAAGGTATTCTGGAGGTGCATTGGACAACCGGTAGCGGAAACTGGGAAACCTGGATGTACGGCCGTCAGTTAGACAACTGGGATTATAACTTTACCTGGGCAAAGTGGATTACTCCTTCACGAGACATCATCAATGACTTTGACAAGGAAGGTGATGAGGTTCGTAAGAATCAGGCTATCGTATATTATGCCTGTACCTGGAGCAACTATTATCCGGCTTCCAACTATCCGTTCATGTATAAGTTACGCTCTTCATACAATAATATTTACTGGGTTCGCTTAGCTGATATTATCCTGATGAAGGCTGAGGCAGAAGCCTATAAGGGCAATCTTGCCGAGAGTGCGAAACTCGTGAACCAGATTCGCAAGCGTGCCAAACTGAAGGAACTGACATCCGACAAGACTGGCAGCAAGGAATCTATGATAGAGGCTGTTCTCCATGAGCGCCGTCTGGAACTTGCCTTTGAGGGAGAACGCTGGTTCGACCTCTGCCGCAACAACAAGGTCGAGAAGTATCTCAACGGAATAGACAACCGTGACAGCGGACGCATCAGACAGGTAAGACAATTTGACAGCAACTTATACCTGTTGCCAATTCCACAGACCGCTCTTGACCAGAATACCAATCTAGAGCAGAATCCAGGTTACTAAGCTAACCTGGATAGCTTTCAACTCAAACCGTTATTAACAAATAATAGAAGAAACGAATATGAAATACTATAGCAATAAACTGATGATGCTGGTCTGCGCAACAGCTTTCTCTGTGACAGCTTGCAGCAGCAGTAACTCATTCTCAGATCCTGTAGACTTTGATACTCCTAGTGAGGCACCAAATCCAGTACCGGCACAAGGAACAGCCAAAACTTTCATTACCACAGCCGATGGAGTCTATTCATTGGCACAGGGTGAGGTAAAGTTGTATAATGGAGTATCTATGGCACCAACCACCATCGAACTCGATTTAAATAAGAAGTATCAGACGATTGATGGATTCGGTTATGCCATCACTTATTCATCCTGCTATAATCTGATGCAGATGACTCCAGAGGCGCGTCAGGCTCTTTTGAAGCGTATTTACTCTACAACAGAGGGTTATGGCGTAAGTTATGCCCGTATCTCTTTGGGATGCAATGACTTTTCAAGTACAGAGTATACCTATTGCGACACGAAGGGCAGCGAATCTGACCCTATCAGCAACTTCGCGCTCTATAGCGATGAGAACGATTATGTGATTCCTGTGTTGAGGGAGATTCTTGCCATCAATCCTAATCTGAAGATTATTGCAGCTCCCTGGACTTGTCCAAAATGGATGAAGGTGACAGACCTTAATACCAAGAATCCTAAGGATTCATGGACAGATGGTCATCTCAATCCTGATTATCGCGAGGCTTATGCCAAGTACTTCGTGAAGTTTATCAATGTGATGAAGGAGAAAGGCATCAATATCTATGCTGTTAGTCCTCAGAATGAGCCATTGAACAAAGCTAACTGTGCATCTCTCTATATGCCTTGGCAGGAAGAGGCTCCTTTCGTAAAGGAATTGGCAGCGCAGTTTAAGAAGAATAACCTGCAGACCAAGATTTATGTCTTCGATCACAATTACAACTATGACAAGATTGCCGATCAAGAAGATTATCCTGTGAAACTCTACAATGCTATCGGTGATAACTTTGAGGGCTCAGAGCTGGTTGTAGGTGCTGCTTATCATGATTATGGCGGCAACAACAGCGAGTTGACTGATATCCACAACCAGCGTCCTGACAAGGAATTGATATTCTCGGAAACCAGTATCGGAACCTGGAATAACGGACGTGACTTGAGTAAACGACTGATGGCGGATATGAAGAATGTGGCGCTCGCTACGGTAAACCAGTATTGCAAGGCAGTGCTTGTATGGAATCTGATGCTTGACAATAAGATGGGACCTAACCTGGATGGTGGATGCCAGACCTGCTATGGTGCTATTGATATCAATCAGAATGGTTACAACCAGTTGAGCTACAATTCTCATTATTACATCATCAACCACATGTCTAGTGTCGTTGCTCCTGGTGCGGTTCGCATTGGTAATACGTCCCGCACCGTTAATGACAGCAAGATTACACATGCTGAGTTTGTTAATCCTGATGGTAGTTATGCTGCTGTCATTATCAACGAGGGAGATGAGGCTAAGTCAATCAACCTCAGTGATGGAACTCATAATTTTACCTGCAATGTTCCTGCTAATGGTGTGATTTCTTGCAAGTGGAATAAGTAATCCATAAACTATAGTAAATGAGTCATTAAAGATACGATCATTATGAAACATATCAGATATTATATCATGGCGTTGCTCGCCCTGCCACTGATGGCATCTTGCGGCGATGATGATTACAGTGCGCCTACTCCTGCCGGTAATCCTGTGATGAGCTATACGGCTCCTGCTGCAGCTGTATGGATGGGCGATGAAGTGGAGGTGAAAGTAAACTGCAAGGATGATGGAGGAGTGGCTCTCTCTACCTTGAAAGCAAACCTCCTGTTTAGTGGGCAGAGTGTAGATGAAACTACCATCCGTACCAAGGAGGCTGGTGAATATACAGTCAAACTGAAAGTGCCTTATGCACAGAATGTTCCTGATGGAAAGGTGGATATTCAACTTACTCTGCAGAATGTATCAACCAAATCGAATACAGAGACCTTGTCGTTTGATATCAAGCGCCCTCATTTCAACAATCTGCAGTTTGTGAGTGCTGATGGTGTTAAATATGACATGACAGAGAAAAGCGACTTTGTTTATCAGGCTGTTCTTCCTAGCAGTAAGAAGACCTTCAAGGGATATTTTGCAACGAAGGATGGAAAGTTTGTCTTCGGTTCCAGCACAGGTAAGGATATCAGTTTGGGAGAAACAGGCAACTTCAACTTCACTTCTGAGAATATGAACGATGTAGTTGTCACTTTCGATGCCAAGAACTATACGGCTGGTCCTACCGACGTATTGCCGGTTACTATCCTCGATTTTGCCGATACTGATGCAGGCAAGACTTGGATTGGTGAGATCAAGCAGGGGGCTACCTGCAACCTTACCATCAACGGCAATAATCTGCCAGATGACTGGTATTATGACAGCGACTGGTTCCAGAAAGAAGAGGATGGAAGCTATACCTTCAAGGCTATTACCGGCAGATATACCGTTCTGGCAGACTTCACCCATAAGTCATTCCGCATCTGGACAATGAATGGAAGTGAGCCTATGTCACTGAATGGCGATGGTACTGGTGCACTCTGGATCATCGGTAATGAAGGTGTCAACAAGCCAACTTGGGACGCTGTAAATCATGGCTGGTGGACAGGTGTTGATTCTGACGTCTGTCTCACTCCAATCAAGGATAAGGTATATCAGGTTACACTCACCGTAGGCAAGCAACTCAGAGCTACTGACGTAAACTTCAAGTTCTTCGGTCAGGCAAACTGGGGTATTGAGTTCAAGGGTCAGGATAACAGCCATCTCATCTCAACTGATAGCGAGGTGTTCGGCATCGGTGACGGTAACGGTCACGACAACGGCAATGTTTACCTGAAAGATGGAGTAGAACTGAAGGATGGCGAGACATACGTTCTTACAGTTGACTTGACTGCCGGTGTAGACAAGGCAGTTCTCAAAGTAGAAAAGAAATAAGTTGTAGGTTGATATTCATAAGCATTTTAGGTTTTAGTTTAAATAATTTAGGGTATAAAGCTTTGTTTAAGGCTGCTCCAAACTTTTTGGGGCAGCCTTTTTGGGGAGGTGCAAGGATGTAAGAATAACAAACGTAAAAAAGAAAATCAAAAAAATGCAAGAAAATTTGGAAATATGCCCAAAAAACTATACCTTTGTCTCTTGAATGTCCTATACAGCAGTAAGGGCTGGTTCTAATGATACCTATACAACAAAATATTATCAGCTAATGATAGAAAGATTATTATCTCTATTGTATATCTGGTGTTTCGCTACACTTACATCATGCTTTGCTCAAAAGGAAAGCATCAGTGAACTGTATGCCCAACTTGATCGGGCTATAGAGCAATCCCAGCACTATACCAAACTGAAAGAAAGTAGCATCGCTCAGTTGAAGGAACAGATTCATCAGGAGAATAATCCGAAGTTGCTCATCAATACTTATCGCAAGATTTGTTCTGAATATAAGTCCTACCAGAGCGATTCTGCTGTGGCTTATATTCAGAAAGCCATTGTATTGGCTCAGAAGGAAGGACTGCCGGCTGAAGTTGCTGGATTGAAAAGCCAGTTAGCTTTACAGTATTCTACTGCCGGAGCTTTTGCTGAGGCTTTGGAGGTGCTCAATCATATAGATAAAAAGACATTGGATGAATCGAACCGGAAAGATTATTTCATCGCCTATTACCATGTCTATGGTGAGTTGGGCTTTTCTAATATGCATGTAGATACTGATTTAAGTCAGAATTTCTTTAGTCGTCAGAATGCATATCGGGATACTTTGTTTGCTATCCTTCCACATCATAGCGAAGATTATCTCATGCGTAAAGAGGTGATGCTTACCAGTCAGAATAAATGGGATGAAGCACTGAAGGTGAATGATGAACGGTTGAATTTATGTAAGGAGGGGAGTCATGAATACGGCATCGTAGCCTACTATCGCTATCTGATTTACCGTTCTCTGAAAAACGAAGAAATGAAGAAATATTGGTTGTTAAAATCTGCCATTTGTGATGTGAAGTGTGCTATCAATGATCAGGCTTCGCTCTGGATGCTCGCCGATATTCTGAGTCAGGAGGGAGATGTTGAGCGTTCTTATAAATATATCAACTTCTCCTGGAATGCCAATAAGAGTTTTAGTACGCGTATTCGCAGTTGGCAGATTTCGCCAGTGCTTGGTACCATCGATCATAATTATCAGGCACAGCTCAAGAAGGCAAACCAGCGTCTTGTCTTTGCCATCATCTGTGTCAGCCTTCTGGTTCTTTCTTTAGGTGTTCTGGCTTTCTATGTCAATAAACAGAAGAAATATGTTACCATAGCGAGAAATGAACTGAAGAAAACGAATGAACAATTGGAGGAACTGAATAAGAAACTTTCTGCTACCAACGAAATGTTGAAGACTTCGAATGATAAACTGAATGAGTCAAATGGTGTGAAGGAAGAATATATAGGCCAGTTCCTGGGAGCATGTTCTCATTATATAGACAAACTGGATAAGTTGCGTCTCCATGTCAATAAGATGGTAAAGAACTGTGAATATCAGGAACTTTATTCAATGACGAGAAGCAGTGAACTGAAGGAACACGAGTTGGGAGAACTCTATGCAAATTTCGATAAGGTCTTCCTGCATCTGTTCCCTGATTTCGTGGAAGACCTCAATAGCCTTCTGAAGCCGGAGGCACAAATCCATCTTACTGATGCAACAAAGTTACCGGCAATGGTGAGGGTATTCGCCTTGATAAGACTAGGTATTGATGACAGTACGAAGATAGCAGATTTCCTACATTATGCAGTTAATACGATATATAATTATCGGGCAAAACTGCGAAATGGAGCTATTGGTGAAAGAAATGAATTTGAGAAAAATGTGAAAGAATTAGGAACGATAAAAGGAAAAGGTTAATATATAAAATCAAAGAGGGTGTGGCATAAATACAGACACACCTTCTTTGTTTTTTATTACAACTGATAGAACTTGGTGAAAGCCTTCACGCAATATTCGTGGTCGATAACACTACCGGTTTCGCGGCAGCTGTGCATAGCGAGGATGGCATTGCCCATATCCACACCCTTCAATGGGATGGAAGAGGCGAGGATATTGCCCAATGTGCTGCCACCTGCTACATCGCTGTGGTTTACGAAACGCTGGCATGGTACACTGGCTGCATCGCAGATGTTGGCGAAGATGGCTGCTGATACAGCATCGCTCGCATACTTCTGGGCTGCATTGAACTTGATGACCGGACCACCGCCCAACTTAGGATGATTCGTAGGGTCGAACTTCTCGCTATAGTTAGGATGCCAGGCATGTGCATTATCTGCCGAAATCATGAACGCACGCTCTACTGCCTGATAATAAGCCTCTTCTGTATGGCTCTGTGCCAGAGCGATGCGCTGGAGCATATATGAAAGGAATGGACTTCCGGCTCCCTGTTTGGTCTGAGACCCCGTTTCTTCATTATCGAAGATGGCGAGAACCTGGGTGGTATTATTGGCATCAGATGCAATCATCGCCTCTATGCCAGCCCAGCACATAGACAGGTCATCAAGTCTGCCTGAAGAGATAAACTCATCGTGTACACCGAAGGTGCAGGCTGGAGTGGCATCAGCCAGGTAGAGATCGAAATCAAGAACATCCTCTTTCAGAATATTCAGTTCGTCGGTTATCACATTCATCAGGAGGTTACCCTTCTCCAGTTCATCATTGATGATGCCGAGGATAGGGAGTACATCCTTCTGCTTGCTCAACTTCACACCATCATTCACCTGACGGTTGAAGTGGATAGCGAGATTGCTGATCTGCAGCAATGGGCGCTTCACATGAAGAAGGAGCGTCTGGGGATTCATCGCATTCTCGCCCTTCACGATAACTCTACCTGCCAGGGTGAGCGGACGGTCGAACCAGGTTGACATGATTGGACCACCATAAACCTCGGTATTCAGTTTTACGATACCGCCCTCGCAAAGCATCTCTGCATTTGGCTTGATGCGGAAGGTAGGCGAATCGCAGTGGGCGCAGATCATGTGGAAACCGGCATCTGCCAAAGGTTTCTTTCCGATTTGGAAGGCGTAGATGGAAGAGTCGTTCTTGGTAACGAAGAACTTTTCACCCGCTTCAATCTTGCCCAAAGGCTCCTGTGGGTTCATACGTCGGAACCCGTTCTTCTCCAATTCCTCGGAGATATTCTTTACTGCCAGGAAATTCACTGGCGATGCGTCTAGAAAGGATAATAATCTTTTGATCATAGTCTATATCTTTATATTAATATCTTGCAAAGATAATAGATTTTTTTCATTTTATCTCATTATTCTATTTGTTTTTCATTTTTTTGTATTATCTTTGTCCCCAAATAAGATCAATGAAAGAATTATGAAACGATATAAATCCTGTACTCTAATTATATTGCTGCTGTTGGCATCGGCTCTTCAGGCATATGCGCATATTTCCAGAAATATGTTCATGCTTTCCAATCTCAATACAGACAATGGTCTTTCCAGCCCTCGAGTTTATTCTATTGTCGAGGCAGAGGATGGTGCCATGTGGATAAGTACTAAGCGTGGAGTTGACCGATATAATGGGCAACAAGTTACCAATTATACTTTATACACAAAGATGCCGTATAGTGATGCCAGTGGTAGATGTATTAAACTGACTAAGGATGCGCAACATCTGATTTACGCCTACGACAACAAGGGAAAGGTGTATATATATGATAAGAGGAAAGATACATTTGTTTTGAAATGTAATCTTCAGAAAATTTTAGGTGGAAGTATCGTGTTGAACGAACTGTTGGTAGACGAAAAGGGCAATTTCTGGTTAGCTATGGATAGAGGCATTTATTGCTTATCAGCAGCTACTGATGGAAAGGAGATAGTTCGGGAGACAGCTAAGGGTAGGTTTGTATTGAAAAATACCTATATTAATCATATCCAATTTATAGGTCAGAAACTCTTGATAGGAACATTTAAAGATGTTTATTGCTATTCGATGTCTGCCCGGAAGTTAGAAAAGAAGATTAGTGGCAGTTCTGTAGTATCCTCTTATCATGATATTGTGGGACATCGTATCTGGCTGGGTACTTTTCACGAAGGAGTTAAAGTGATGGATGATCGTACTTGGAAGCTGATAAAATCTGCTGATTTCCAATCTTTGCAAAACATTCCTAAAATTCCCGTACGTTCAATCATTTTATATGATAAGCAGACTCTTCTGATGGCTGTAGATGGAGCAGGAATATATGCTTATGACAGTTCGAATAAACAAACCAAGCTCTTGCTTGATACAGACGGACGTCCTGGTAACGTGCTGAATGGTAATGGATTATATACCTTGTGCTGCGATCGTTTTGGCGATTTATGGACAGGCTCTTACTCGGGAGGAGTAGATTTGGCAATACCGATGAAACATACATTGGAATATATCACACATGAATATCTCAACAATCAATCACTGATAGATAATTGTGTGAACGATGTTTTCCAAAGCCGTGATGGGAAAATATGGTATGCCACAGATAAAGGAGTAAGTGTTTATGATGCGCAGACTCGTCTTTGGCATCATGGATTATATAATAAGGTGGCGCTTACGATTTGTCAGACTGTAGACGGCAGAATTCTGGTTGGTACCTATGGTAATGGCGTATATCAGGTTCATGCTGATGGCACTAGTATGCCTGCTTATTCTGTGGAAACAGGAATGTTGAAGAGTGATTACGTATTCAGTCTTTTTACTGATAGCGATGGTAATATTTGGGTGGGATGTTTGGATGGAGATATGGCTTGTTTCCCTTCAGATAAATATAATTTGAATGAAACGGGAAAGTCGGTATTCTATCTGCCTGTCAACGAAGTGCAATGCATCACGGAATCACTGGATAAGCGTTTTATTGCTGTAGGAACTTCGCATGGAGGCTATTTGATTGATAAGCGCGAACCTTTGCATCCTCGTCGTTTCTTTTATCCTGAACAGTATCCCGAAAAAGACATTAATTTGTTTGTCAACAGTATGGCTTTTCAGGATTCCCGTCATATCTGGATTGGAACGGATGGAGGAGGACTCTATGATTATGATTTACTGACAAAGAAGTTTAAGCGTTATACTAATCAGGACGCTTTGCCTTCTAATACTGTTTATGGACTTATAAAAGGTATTAATGGCAATTTGTGGATCAGTACGGATAAAGGTTTGGCGTTCATGAAACAGGGGAAGATAGTAAACCTCAACATCTTTAAGGGAATGGAACGTGGGTATAACCGAATGTCTGTTGCGTGTACTTCAGATGGCAGGGTGCTTTTTGGCAGCAACGATGGAGTTGTCGCTTTGACTCCTATGTTTGCCAAAGGTTTGAATTATGCCGCTCCACTTCGTATTCATAGTGTTGAGGTTGAAGGTGTCGAACGTTCCGATTACTGGAATGAATGTCTCTTTGAAATGTTGAAGGAAGGCAAATTGAGTCTTAGCCATAATGAGAATACGCTGGTTGTTTCTTTCGAGAGTATCAATTATCAATACCAGTATGATATTCAATATCAATATTATTTGGAAGGATACGACCGTAATTGGAGTAAACCATCTTCTAATCAGTTGGTACGATTTGTAAATTTGCCTTCGGGCAGCTATGTGCTTCATGTAAAGGCTATCTGCAGAAGTAATGGTAGAGAATTGGGAGAAACAACTTTGGAGATTCATATAGCCCAGCCTTGGTGGAATACCTGGTGGGCATGGATTATCTATCTCTGTATTTTTGCTGCCATCTTATATTTTGTCTGGCAGTATTACAAAGAGCGCTTACAGCGAAAGTATTATGATGAGAAAATCAATTTCTTCGTTAATACTGCCCATAACATACGTACTCCTTTGAGTCTCGTGTTGGCTCCTCTTGATAATCTGGCTAATGATTCCAACTTGAGTGAGAAAAGTCGTGGATTCTTGGATATGGCGCATCGCAACGGCAACAAACTATTGAAGATGGTTACAGAATTGCTTGACTTCCAAAAGGTAGAGCAGTCTGCCGAACAGGTTCGCCTGCAAGATATAGAATTGCCGATGCTTTTACGTGTGCAGTTGGAAAAGTTTGTATTGGCAGCTCAGGAGAAGCATATTCAACTGTGTATTGAAACGTGTCCGCAGCAACAGATTCATTCTGATGTCAAAATGATGGATCTGATATTGGAAAATCTTCTCTCGAATGCTATCAAATATACACCTCAAGGTGGAAAGGTTACGTTGTCGGCTTCTGTTGAAGGTAAGATGGCTGTGATTCATGTATGTGATACAGGTATAGGTATTCCAAAGGCCGAAATTAAGAGTATCTTCAAGACCTTCTTCAGGGCTTCTAATGCGATAAATTCTCAGGAAATGGGAAGTGGATTAGGACTGATGCTTACACGAAAACTTGTAGAGAAATTGGGAGGAAAGCTTAGTTTCGTAAGTGAGGAAGGAAAGGGTACTACTTTCTGTGTGAAGATGCCATTAGGTCATGTAACAGATTCTTCTGTCCGGCTTGTTGGAGAAAAGAAAAATGTTGTAACTGAATCTTCTTTAGCTGAAGATAAGCATGATGAAACTTGCCAGACTGTGTCTTCTGCGGTTCTGCAGGATGCTGATGTTTCAACGGATACACTTCTTTTTGTCGATGACAATGAAGATCTTCGCAAATATATCAGAATGACTTTTGGTGATTCTTATCAAGTAGTTGATGTGGAGAGTGCAGAGGCTGCCCTGAAATATTTGAAAGAGGGCGGGATATGTGATATCGTTGTTTCAGATGTCATGATGCCGGGAATGCACGGAGATGAGTTCTGTCGCAGCATCAAGGAAAATAAGGAAACATCATGGCTGCCTGTTATCCTGCTGACTGCTAAGGCTGGTCGTGACTTTATGATAGAGGGACTCGGACTTGGTGCTGATGACTATATAGCCAAGCCATTCGATACTGCTATTCTTGCGAGTAAGGTTGCCAGTATTTTGAAGAATCGTCGCCGGTTGAATCAGTATTATATGGACAGAAGCCTTGCTCTTGTTAGAGGAGAGGTTGCTTCTGAGTCTGCTTCTTCCGAGCAGATTGTGGGTTCTGATTCATCCTATGAACACTTGGAACCTACTGGAACTTCCGAAGAGAAAAAGGATGATACTGTCTTGAATAAGCAAGGCCAGACATTCGAAAATGTGGCAGAAGCTGTTCTGAATCCGCAAGACCAGGCTTTTGTAGATAAAGCTACCCGTTTGGTGTTGGCTCATCTGAGCGACACAGACTTTAATATCGACCGACTCTGTAGAGAGATGGCGATGAGCAGAACGCTTTTCTATGGTAGGCTGAAGACTCTTACGGGCCAAAGTCCGCAGGATTTTATGCGTTTGATACGTCTGGAGCAGGCTGCAATCTTCCTGAAACAGGGGGATAGTGTGCTGGATGTATCTGTGAAAGCCGGTTTTGTAAATGTGAAGTACTTTAGTACTGTATTTAAAAAACACTTTGGGGTTTCTCCAAGTAAGTATCTGTAAATTAGAGTTTTAAATTCAAAGAAAAGGTTTCTGTTTAGACGATATGTCTGAATTGAAACCTTTTTTTGTTTGTTATCTAACCCTCTGGAAGTTCCTTTTCTTTATCTTTGCAACCAGATTCTGTTAAGTAAGTCAAACAGTTATTTAAAAAACGAAACAATAACAATATAAACATAAAAATGAAAAGGAACTTTTTGAAAATTAGCCTCTTTTTAATAGGCGTCTTCACATGTCTCTCATGCGAAGCAAGTACGTTGCACTCATCCAGTAGTTCTGAAGGTGTAGGCGAATCCATACCTACTGCCCAGCAATGGAATAAAGATGTTGTGGGGTGGAATCTTGGCAACGCATTCGAGTGCTCAGCTCCTGGACAGGATGGTGAGTCGATGCAGATTGGCAACCCTGATGGTTCTATCCATGCAGAGACAGCCTGGGGCAATCCCGTTGTTACCAAGAAGATGATACAAGCCGTGAAGAAGGCAGGTTTCAATGCCATCCGTATTCCAATCCGTTGGCAGTGCCACATTACCAACGCTCAGGCGATGAGCATCGACAAGGCTTGGATTGCTCGCATCAAGGAGGTGGTGGGCTGGTGCCTTGACAACGGTTTGAAGGTTATCATCAATGTGCATCATGAAAAATGGCTCGAAGGTCGTCCTACCTATCAATATAAGGAAGAAAACTGCCAGAAGCTTGCGCTTCTCTGGATGAATATCGCCTCTGAGTTTGCCAATTATGACAGTCGCTTGGCTTTCGCCGGTACCAATGAGGTTCACATCAGGGACAACTGGGGCAAACCTACTGCCGAGAACCTCGAAGTGCAGAATGCTTACAATCAGATATTCGTGGATATGGTTCGTGCCACAGGCGGCAACAATGCCAAGCGCCACCTCATCTTACAGACTTACGTTTGTAACCCATGGTTTGGCATCGAGAATGGAGATTTCATCATTCCGAAGGATGCCGAAGGCAATGGCAACAACTATATGAGTGTGGAATTTCACTACTATCAGCCATGGAGCTACGCTGGCGATTGCACCTACGATTACTGGGGTGATGCCTACAAGGATGCTGGCAAGATACCTGCAGAAAACGAGAAGACAATGACGGATTTCTTCGACAAGGTGGTGAATACCTGGAGCAACAAAGGACTGGGTATCGTAATAGGAGAGTGGGGAGTAACCGATCACTATAAGTCTAACTCAGAGAAGGTGCATGAAAACATGACATACTACTGTAAGTTCTTGACTACGGAGGCTCGCAAACGAGGCTTCTCTACTTTCGTTTGGGACAACAACCACTTCGGCAACGGCTCTGAGAAGTATGGCATCTTCGACCGTTTCAAGAGTATGAAGGTGAATGCTCCTTGGATTCTCGAAGGAATCTTTGGGAAAGAATAATGTTAAACTAAAAACAAAAATATCAATTATGAGAAAGAAAACTATGTTTCTCGGTCTGCTCGGTGCAGGTTTGATGTGGATGCCTGCTTCTGCCATTCTCGCTGCCCAGATGAACAATGCAGCGATGAGCGTTCAGCAGAACCAAGGCATCAAGGGTACAGTGGTGGATGCCACTGGCGAAACCTTGATTGGCGCTAGCGTGAAGGTGGCTGGTACAACCAACGGTACCGTTACCGATATAGATGGTAACTTTACGTTGAACTGCAAGCCTGGAGCAACGCTCGAAGTGAGTTACATCGGTTACAAGACGATGACCGTGAAAGCTGCTAATGGCATGAAAATCACGATGCAAGAGGATGGTAAGGCCTTGAATGAGGTCGTTGTTACCGCCCTTGGTATCAAGCGCGACCGCAAGGCTCTCGGCTATGGCTTGGAGGAGGTTAAAGGTGAGGAACTTACCAAGGCGAAGGAAACCAACGTCATCAACTCTCTTTCTGGTAAGGTGGCTGGTCTCGTTGTGCAGAACACCGCTGGCGGTGCTTCTGGTTCTACCCGCGTGCTTCTTCGTGGTAATACAGAAATGGCAGGCAATAACCAGCCTCTTTACGTGGTGGATGGTGTGCCTTTGGATAATACCAACTTTGGCAGTGCTGGTGAAAGTGGTGGTTATGACCTCGGTGATGGTATCTCTGCCATCAATCCTGACGACATCGAGACGATGACCGTATTGAAAGGTCCTGCTGCCTCTGCCCTCTATGGTAGCCGTGCTTCTCATGGTGTTATCTTGATTACGACCAAGAAGGCGGAGAAGGATAGAATTTCCGTGGAGTACAATGGTTCTTATACTATCGATACCCAGTTGGCTAAATGGGACGACATCCAGGAGATATATGGTGCTGGCTACAATGGCGAGCTTCCTACATCCAGCACTTCTGGTACGAACTCAAGTTGGGGACCTAAGGCCGATGACTTCATGTTCAAATATTTCGATGGCGAAGAACGTCCATTCATGATGCATCCTAACAATGCTTCTGATTTCTTCCGCACAGGTTTCACCACCCAGAACTCTGCCATCCTCTCAGTTAATTCCGGTAAGACGGGTATGCGCTTCTCTGTTACCGATATGCGCAACAAGGATATCTTGCCAAATACCCATATGAGTCGTGACAACTTCAACCTCCGAGTGAATACCTCTGCAGGTCCTGTTGACTTCGACTTCACCGCCAACTATACTCGTGAGAAGGTAAAGAACCGTCCTGCCCTTGGTGACTCCCAGAGCAACGTGGGTAAGAACCTCATGACCCTGGCAGGTACCTACGACCAGGCTTGGTTGAAGCATTATGAGGATGCCGATGGCAACTACTCCAACTGGAATGGTAACGATCAGTATAACAAGAACCCATACTGGGATCTCTATAAGAACAGCAATACATCCAACAAGGACGTGTTCCGTTTTACGGGTAAGGCAATCTGGAACATCAACAAGCACCTCAAGTTGCAGGGTACTATCGGTACCGACATCAACAGCATGAACTTCCAGGAATTCATCGCCAAGACAACTCCAGGAACTCCTGCCGGAAAGCTTACCGACCAAATCTTCAACAACCGCACACTCAACGCCGAGATACTCGCCCTCTACAACAACTCATGGGGCGACTTCGATGTCAACGCTACCGCTGGTGGTAACATCTTCAAGGTGAACAACAAGACCACTACCAACGTCGGTCTCAACCAGCAGATGAATGGCATCCAGAACATCATGAACTATCAGGAACAGAACACTCGTGAGAGTATGTACAAGAAGCAGATCAGCTCTCTCTATGCCAGCGCGAGCCTCGGCTACAAGCATACTTACTATTTGGAGGGAACCATCCGTGGCGATAAGTCATCTACGCTCCCTACAAATAACAATACATACGTATATCCATCTGTATCGGGTAGTTTGGTTTTCTCTGAGTTTATCAAGAACAAGAAGTTCATCAATTATGGTAAGATTCGCGCATCTTGGGCAAAGGTAGGTAGCGATACCGATCCATACCTGTTGGCACTCAACTATACCACGGGCAAGTACAGCTACTCGGGTTATACCATCGGTATGATAGCCAACTCAACACAGCCGAACAAGGATTTGAAGCCTACTATGACAGGTTCTTACGAGGTAGGTTTGGAGATGAAGTTCCTTAACGGACGCTTGGGCTTGGATGCCACCTATTACAACCAGAACTCCAAGAACCAGATTTTGAGTTTGGCTTCAACCACCACCTCTGGCTATGCTTACCGCCTCATCAATGCCGGTGAGATTCAGAACCAGGGTGTCGAGATTGCCCTCAATGCCCGTGCCTTGCAGATCAAGGACTTCGCTTGGGACTTGGGTGTCAACTTCTCGAAGAATACCAACAAGGTGAAGTCGCTCATCGATGGCATGGACTACTTCGAGTTGGCGAAGGCAACCTGGTGCGGTGTTTCTGTAGGTGCCAAGGTAGGTGAGAACTATGGAGCTATCCGTGGACACGACTTCCTCTACAACGACAAGGGTCAGGTGGTTGTCGATGCAGCTACTGGTCTTCCAAAAGTTGACCAGGAAATCAAGACCATCGGCAACTCTACTTGGGACTGGACAGGTGGTTTCTACTCAACCTTCAGCTACAAGAACTTCCGCCTCTCTGCATCCTTCGATGTGAAGGTAGGTGCCGACATCTACTCTATGTCCATGCGTTCTGCATACGAGACAGGTAAGGCAAAGGGAACATTGGCAGGCCGTGAGGAGTGGTACTCTTCTGAGGAGGCTCGCAAGGCTTCGGGTATGGAACTTGCCGAATGGCGTGCAGCAGGTAACTGCAAGGGATTTGTCGTAGATGGTGTCATCGACAATGGCGACGGTACTTATCGCAAGAACGACATCGCCGTGAACCCTGAAGATTACTGGAAGCATGTGGCAAAAGGCGTGCAGAGTGCCTTCGTTTACGACAACTCTTACGTGAAGTGTCGTGAGATTACTTTCGGCTATACCTTCCCAGAGAGCATCCTGGGCAAGTATGTCAAGGGCTTGACCGTATCCTTCGTGGCTCGTAACCCATTCATTGTTTGGAAGAACATTCCTAACATCGACCCAGACTCCAGCTACAACACCTCAGGTCTCGGTCTGGAATATGGTTCCCTGCCATCTCGCAAGAGTTATGGTTTGAACGTGAACGTGAAGTTCTAGTCCCGAAAAAAATGAATCAATTTCTTTAGAAGAGTTCTAATATATAATAAGGTAAGAAAATGAACAATATAATCAAGAAATATATAGGTAAGAGCAGCCTGATGATGGCTTTCGCCCTGATGGCAACCGGCACTGCGATGACTTCTTGCTCTGATGATACCTTGAGCAACATCAATACCGACAAGACCAAGGTGAACGAGCTCGACCCTAACGCACAGTTGACAACAGCTTTGTTGCAGACTTACGGTGACTTCAGTCTGATGGATACCTACCGTAACTATATAACGGGTTTTCCACAGTATTTCGCTGGTGGTTATAATGTATCCAATTACGCTGGTTCTAATTTCAGAGAAGATGATATGACCCGTCGTGTCTGGGACCGCTATTATGAAATCAGTATCAAGAACCTTGTGGATGCCATCCACAAATCTACTGACAAGGCAAACTTGAATGCGGTACTTCGTATCCATCGTGTCTATCTCACGGCAGTTTTGGCAGATACCTACGGTGACGTGCCTTGTTCGGAGGCAGGTCTGGGTTATATCTCAGGTATCTCCACCCCTAAGTATGATACCGTAGAGGAACTCTACAGCTGGTTCTTCAAGGAACTTGACGCTTGCGAGAAGCAGCTTGGCACAGGTACCGACCGCATTTCTGGTGATGTCACCAGCATGGGTGGTGATGTAGCTAAGTGGAAGAAGTATGCCAATGCACTCCGTATGCGCTATGCCATGCGCATTTCCGATGTTAATCCACAGAAGGCAAAGGAGGAGTTTGAGAAGGCTGTGGCTGCCGGTGCTATCGCCAGTGCTGCAGATGATGCTTATATCAAGTATGCTGATGCACCTTATACATATTATGATGGTGCCAATGATTATGATTTCCGTACCAATGCCTTGGGAGAGATTCTCTATGGTCAGGATGCCACATCGCCTACCATGGTATGCTCTACCTTGTTCTATCAGTTGCAGAATACCAACGACCCTCGTCTCTATCGCATCTGCCGTCACTACTACAATATCAAGCGTAGTCAGGTGAAGCCAGATAAGGAGCAGAACATCGACTTGACCGATGATTTCCTGGCTTACTTCAAGAGCAAGAACCTCGGTGAGGAGCCTTGCAACCCTGGTGCTGCCTGGTACACAGACTGGATGAATCCAGCTACGTTGGATGACCTTCCTACTTTGAAGAAGTATGCAGAGATAGACGAGAACACTTATGCCAACTCTGATTATATAGCCCGAGCTAGTCGTCCTTGCCTGAACATCGACTTCGAGATGCCTTCTTGTCCTGGCGACTTGATGAGCTATGCTGAGGTGGAGTTCCTCAAGGCTGAGGCTGCAACCAAGGATTGGAATGTTGGTGGTGGTGATGCTGAGAGTCACTACGAGGCTGGTGTTCGTGCCAGCATGGAGTTGCTCAACAACTACTATCTTACATCCAACAAGATTTCCAAGGAAGAGATTGATGCGTTCATTGCCAGCAATCCGTTGGGTGACAATCCTAAGGAGACCATCAACACCCAGGCTTGGATTCTCCACATGATGAACCCTTCTGAGGGTTGGGCTAACTTGCGCCGCTCTGACTATCCTGCCATCTTGAATCGTGATCTCTTGACCAAGAATGGTTTCACTTATACGGATCCCGATTGGTCAATGCCTGTCCGCTTGCAGTATCCTGTATTGGAAGCTCAGTACAACAATGCCAACTACAAGGCTGCCATCGACCGCATGGGTGGTACAGACGATTGGCACAAACGCCTCTGGTGGGACAAGGCTGATGTAAACCTTCAGCCAGACTTCAATCCTCCATTCGGAAAGGGATATAGCAAGTAGTGTTTAATGTTAAGTGTTAAATGTTAAGTCTTATAGGACAATAGAATAGAATAATTAATTATGAATAAGACAATGAAACAATATAAGGGAAAAGTCTTGAAGGCTATGATGATGCTCTTAGCCGTGGGTTTCGCACTGGCTGGTACATCTACCTTGTCTTCTTGCTCTTCTGATGATGAACCATACTTCACAGCCAGCGAAGATGACAATCCACGTATCTTGAACACCGACTTGGCTGATTCCAAGATAGACCGCAAGACTAATTATAAGTTGGAAATCAAGGTGACTCCAGCTCACTACACCACTGTGACATGGTTGCTCGACGGCAAGCAGATTGCCGAAGGTAATACTATCGACCAGACTTTGCCTTTAGGTGATCATGAACTGAAGATTGTGGCAACCACCACCAAGGGCAAGACCACTTCTCGCACCTTGAAAGTTACCGTGATTCCTGCTGCTGATGATCCAGTCTTGGGTACCAATGCCAACGAGCTTTGGGTAGCTCCGGGAGAAACTACAACCATCCGCAACTGCAAGAACCTGGTGGATCACGTTCAGAAAGTACTCATCGATGGTAAGGAGGCTGACTTCGAAGTTCTCGATAAGGGTACAGCATTAAAAGTTACTGCTCCTTCCGACCTCGCCAATGGCGATTACGACATTACATTGGTAGATGGCAGTGGTGTACAGTTCCCTTGCGGTAAAATCAAGGTAACTACAGAGCCGCGTCCATCTATGGAGACTACCCTCTGGGAAGGTGAGTTTGCCGTGACATGGGGTACACCATTCGAGGCCTTGAAGGAAACCTTCCTCTCAAAGGTGAAGGTTGGCACCATCCTCCGTGTCTATGTGGATGGAAAAGGTCAGGGTACCGCTACCACAGCTTGGTGGAACAACATCCTTACTGGTAAGGGGGGCGACATAGAACGTGGCGACTTCATGGTGGATGGTCCTGCTACATGGGAGTTTGTACTGACCGACCTCTCTATCCAACTCTTGACAGAGCAGGATGGTTTCCTCCTTGTGGGTGATGGTTACACCGTAAAGAAAGTAACTATTGAATAATATATTAGAAAGATTTCCGTTTTTATCATAAAGCGTCAAACCTTTACTGTTTATGAAGAAAATTTTATTATCTATTTCATTATTGGCATTGGCTTATACAGCCAGTGCCAATGTTCCGGTTATCAAGAGCGACCCTAAGATTGAGGCTCAGGTAGAACAAACTCTGAAGAAACTCACCTTGGAGGAAAAGATAGGTCAGATGATGGAATTGGTGACCGACCTCTTTGGTGCCAACGACAAAAATGGTGTGTTCTATATCGACGAGCACAAGACCGATTCTATCCTTTCCCGCTATAAGATTGGCTCTATCCTCAACGCTCCAAATACCTGCGCACCAACCGCTAAGCAGTGGGAGAAGTATATCGCACAAATCCAGAAGATCTCGATGAAGCGCATCGGCATCCCTTGTGTCTTCGGTCTCGACCAGAACCACGGTTCTACTTATACACAGGGTGGAACCCTCTTCCCGCAGAACATCAATGTGGCTGCCACCTTTAATCGTGAGATAGCTCGCCGTTCGGCTGAGGCTACCGCTTATGAGACTCGTGCGGTGAGCGTGCCTTGGACTTACAGTCCTACCGTTGATCTCGGTCGTGATGCCCGTTGGCCTCGCATCTGGGAGAACTTTGGCGAGGATTGCTACCTCAGTTCTGAGATGGGCAAGGCGATGGTCTATGGTTTCCAGGGCGAGGACCCAAACAACATCGACCAGTATCACATTGCTACTTCAATGAAGCACTTCATGGGCTATGGTGTGCCTTGGACCGGTAAAGACCGTACGCCAGCCTATATCTCTCCTGCCGACTTGCGAGAGAAGCACTTTGCTCCTTTCCTGGCGGGTCTGCAGGCTGGAGCCTTAACCGTGATGGTGAATTCCGCTTCCGTCAATGGTGTGCCGATGCATGCCAACAAGGAATTCCTGACAGGATGGCTGAAGGAAGAGACTGGATGGGATGGTGTGCTCATCACCGACTGGGCAGACATCAACAATCTCTATACTCGTGAGATGGTGGCAAAGGACAAGAAGGATGCGCTCCGCATCGCCATCAATGCCGGTATCGACATGATTATGGAACCTTATTCTTGCGATGCTTGTGGCTATCTTGTAGAACTGGTTAAGGAAGGTAAGATTCCGATGAGTCGCATCGACGATGCCTGTCGCCGTGTGCTTCGCATGAAGTACCGTCTCGACCTCTTCAAGAACCCAACCCAGAAACTGAAGAATTATCCTAAGTTTGGTGGTGAGGAGTTTGCCAAGCTCGCCTTGGAGGGAGCTACCGAGAGTATGGTGCTCCTGAAGAACGAGGGTAATATCCTTCCTTTGCAGCATGGCAAGAAGATTCTCCTTACAGGTCCTAATGCCAATCAGATGCGTTGTCTGAACGGTGGATGGAGCTATACCTGGCAGGGTCATCGTGCTGATGAGTTTGCCGGCAAGTACAATACCATCTATGAGGCATTCTGTAATGAGTATGGCAAGGAGAATGTTATCTTGAACCAGGGTGTTACCTATAATGAGAAGGGAAAATACTGGGAGGAGAACGAACCTCAGATTCAGGAGGCAGTGGCTGCAGCGAAGGATGCTGACGTCATCGTGGCTTGCATTGGCGAGAACTCCTATACAGAGACTCCGGGCAACCTGACCGACCTTTGGCTCTCAGAGAACCAGCGTAATCTGGTCAAGGCTTTGGCTCAGACAGGCAAGCCTGTCATCTTGGTGCTGAATGAAGGTCGTCCTCGTCTCATCGCTGACATCGAACCATTGGCACAGGGCATCATCAACATCCTTATCCCTGGCAACATGGGCGGCGATGCTTTGGCAAACCTGGTATCGGGCAAGTCAAACTTCAGTGGCAAGATGCCTTACACCTATCCTAAGGAAATCAATTCGCTCGCCAACTATGACTTCAAGAAGAGTGAGGAGGTGGGTACGATGGAAGGTGCTTACGACTACAATGCGAAGATTACCCAGCAGTGGGGCTTCGGATATGGTTTGAGTTATACCTCTTACAAATATAGCAACCTGAAGGTTTCTCAGTCTGATTTCCGCCACGGCGACATCATCAAGGTGAGCGTGGATGTGAAGAATACGGGAAAGGTGGCAGGCAAGGAGAGTGTCCTCCTGTTCAGTAGCGATCTCATCGCTAGTATTGTGCCTGATGGCCGTCGTCTCCGTGCCTTCGACAAGGTGGAACTTCAGCCTGGTGAGACCAAGACCGTGACATTTGAATTAAAGGCAGACGATTTGGCCTTTGTAGGTTGGAATGGCAAATGGAGATTGGAGGAAGGCGATTTCAAGTTGATGATTGCCGACCAGAGTGCTGATATCCATTGCACTGATACTTATCAGTGGCCTACTGCCAACCGATAATGTATATTTAAAAGATGATTTAAAGAAAAGAGCGTGCCAATAGCGGTGCGCTCTTTTTGTTTGCATATTAAAATGCAGAAGAGTTAAATATCTACAAGAATCCCCCATGATGTTTGGTGTTATGTCTTGAAATGATTACTTTTGCAAATCATAATTTTTGCAGATTTACAGAATCATTCAAAACAAGGATAAATGGAAATAGTAATTGGAATCATCATAGGGCTTGCCATCGGATTCTTCGTGGGGAAACTGATGGAAGCAAAAAGTGCGGGAGAGGAGAAAACCCAGCTCGTAGCGAAAGCTCAAGTGCTGGCGGCTAACATCGAACAGATAAAACAGCATCATGCTTCTGAGGTTCAATCAATGAAATCTCAAATGGAGAACGAGCGGCTGTATGCGGCGAAACTCAGAGCGGAAAGCGACCAGCAGTGGGCACAGAAACTCGAGAGTCTGAAGCAGGAAATGCAGCGAATGACGATAGAACAGCAGAAGGTGGCGGCTGAGCAGTTGGCTGCCAAGCAGTCGGCTCTGCAGGAAACCAACCGTCTGCAGATGGATGAACTCCTGAAACCTATCAAGGAACAGTTTGCTGATTTCAAGAAATCGGTAGAGGAGAGCAAAACCCAGAACGAGGTGAACAAGAAGGAACTGCAGAACACCTTCGAGGCAACGATGAAACTCTTCCAGCAGGAACAGCAGCAGGCTGTACTGAACCTGAAGGAGCAGACCGAGAAGATTGGCTCCGATGCTGCCAACCTGACCAAGGCATTGAAGGGCGACAGCAAGATGCAGGGCGACTGGGGCGAGATGGTGCTGGAAACCATCCTGGAGAACAGCGGACTTCGTAAAGATGAGGAATTCTTCATTCAGGAGAATACGAAAGATGAAGAGGGAAAGAACTATCGTCCGGATGTCATCGTCCGATTCCCGGAAGGCAGAAGTGTGGTCATCGATTCCAAGGTTTCGCTTACCGCCTATTCCGATGCTCTGGCAGCTGAAGATGAGGCTGAACAGGAACGCCTGATGAAGGCACATGCGCTGAGCGTACGAAAGCACATCGATGAACTGGCAGCCAAAGACTATTCCAAACTGGTGGATGATGCCATCGGCTTCGTACTGATGTTCATCCCTAACGAGACCAGCTATATCGCAGCGATGAAGCAGCAGCCGGATCTCAGCCGTTATGCTTATCAGAAGAAGATTATCATCATCTCACCAAGCAATCTGCTCATGGCACTCCAGCTTGCCTATAATCTCTGGCAGTATGACCGGCAGAACAAGAATGTGGAGAAAATCGTGAAGACGGCTGCTGATCTTTACGACAAGGTCGTAGGTTTTGAGGACACCTTCACGAGCATAGGCGATCTCCTCACCCGCCTCTCCGGCACCTATGATAAAGCGAAAAAGCAGCTTTATGATGGAGCAGGTAATGTAATGAGAAGGGTAGAGAGCCTGAAGAATCTGGGAGTAACTCCCAAAAAGCAGATCAAGGCATTAGAGGAGTGATTGATGTCCCACAGATTTTTAACCTATAAGGTTGAAATAACAAAATATTTTAGTATGAACATAGCTAAAATATCAAATAAAAGCAGTATTTTTGCAAAAAACAAAATAATATGTCAAATAAGGGAAAAGATAGAAAAAAGAACTTGCCTCACGGCATTCACATTATGGAGCCTAATAACCCATCAGGCTCAGAAGCTTCAGAGGCATTGGAACCATCCAGTTCTGAGCCGGGAAAAGCACGCTTGGGAATTAACGGCAAAGAAAATCCGGAAGAAAATCCCACATCCTGGAGCTATCTCTTCCTCCAACACATGGCAGCCAAGAATTTCCTAAAGTGGTTAAAGCGATATAATAAGGAGAGAGGTCATCAACCATTCTTCATCCACCAGACCTATCAGTATTGTTATAAGAATGAGGCAGAGAAGAAGGGAGTCAAGAAGATCTTGGAGCCATCCGTCTCTGGATTAGTTTTTTTGCAGGGCACAGTAAAGGGTATTCAGGAGTTTTTGAAGCAATATTTTCCCCAGTATCATTTGGTCAACGATTGCAGCACGGGTAAGCCCGCCTCTATTCGCGACACCATCATGCAGCCCTTCATGAACGTGATGCATACGCATCCCGAACAGATTACCTTCCTGAGAGATCCTTTCGAGAAGTTTTCGAGGGACCATGTCAAGCTAAGAGTCTTAACCGGACCTTTCGCCGGATATGAGGGGTACATCGTAAGAATAGATAGAGACCGTCAGTTAGTCTTCGATTTCGGAGGTTACGCCGTAGCCCTCCGTGGTGTCCACAACGAAGATTTCGAGGAAGTAAAAGAATAGGATATTGAGAATAGTATAGTGTTCAAAAGCAATTATTTTTTTTTGTTAAAAAACACTTTTGTAAAGCGATATATTCTTTATTATCAATAAAAACCATTAATTTTGCAGCCGGAAAAACTCTACTCTGGCTGCAAACTCGCTCAGAATAGGGGCACCCGCCTTAGAGGTGGAGCTTCCTTTGGCTAAAGGGAGACGGAGGGATTCGAAAAAACTCCCTTATGTTAAGGGAAAAAGGGATTCGAAAAAAAAGATACTATCATTTGCTGATAAAAAATAGAATTGAGAAAAGAAAAAAAGATAAAGGTATATGATTAAAAAATTGCATTATCTAGATAAAAAAATGAAATTTAGTAAATTCATGCTGTTAGGAGCCCTAGGGGTAGCGCTCTTAACCGCTACATCTTGTGGCACACCAAAAGACGTAGCCTACTTTCAGGATTTAAACAACAATCCTGATACCGTCATTACCCTCCAAAACAAAGTCATTACAGTGAAGCCTACCGATAAACTTTATATCGGTGTCAAGAGCAAGGATCCACAGATTACACAGCTCTTCAGTCTCACTGGTAGTACCAGCAGTAGCAGTAATGTCAAGGATGCCTTTTACTACACGGTAGATAGCAAGGGTAATATTGATTTTCCGGTATTAGGTACCATTCATGTAGCAGGATTAACCCGTGAGCAGATTGCTGAAAAAATAAAGAAATCTCTCCTCGAGGCAAGTCTCGTTAAAGACCCAACTGTAACGGTAGGATTGGGCAATCTCTATTATTCTGTAATGGGAGAGGTGGCTAATCCAGGTAGATTCTCTATGGATGAGGAAAAGGTAACCATCCTCGATGCCATCAGTAATGCTGGTGATCTTACGATTCAAGGCCGCCGTCAGGACGTGATGGTTCTCCGTCAGGAAAACGGACATCAGAAGGTCTATAAGATTGACCTCTGCTCCGGTAAGGACATTTTCAATTCACCAGCTTACTATCTCCAGCAGAACGATGTAGTATATGTCACACCAAACGATACCAAGAAGCGCAGTTCTACCCTTAATGGTAACACTGTGCAATCAACAGGTTTCTGGATTAGTATGGCATCTCTTCTTATGTCAGTTCTCACTTTCTTGAAAGTAAATTAATATCAATAAAAAATGATACAGAATACAACACCGGCAAATCAGCCGGTACAGCCAAATCCGATGGCTCGTCCAAACCAGCAACAGACAGAAGATTTCCTCCGTCTTCAGGATCTTCTCTATCTCTGTCTGGCAAAGTGGTATTGGTTCATCCTTTCTCTGGTGGTTACCCTCGGTGTCGCTACCTATTATAACCTCACCACCACTAATGTTTATCAGCGTACCGCATCCCTGATGATCAAGGATGAAGGCAAGGGACAAGGTATTGGTAGTGATGTTTCTTCAACGTTCTCTGATTTAGGATTAGGAAACGCAAAGAGTAATATTAATAATGAAATTATTGCCATTCAGACACCAGCCGTTCTCCTCGAGGCAGGTAAGCAATTGAAGCTTGATGTTGATTATGCCATTGACGGCACCTTCCATAAGCAGGCACTCTATGGCAACGACCTCCCTGTTATCGTAGATTTCATCGGCTTCACCGATGAGCAGAGCGGAAGCTTCCAGCTTCAGCTCCATCCTGACGGAACTTACGAGGTAAGCTATTTCAAGGGTGTTACCAATGAGGGAACTCCAGTAGATACCGATGGCGAATTGAAGGCGAAAATTGGACAGATTATCCGTACCCCATTGGGTAAGATCAAGGTAGAACAGGCGGCATCTTTCTCTCAGTTTGTCAAGAATGATAAAGCACCAATCCTCTATGTATCCCGTAGCACAATCTATGCAATGACCGACCGCATCAAGGGTTCTCTCTCTGCAGGTCAAAACGATGCAAAATCTACTATCATCGACATTACTTATAAGGATGTACTCCCTAAGCGAGCTGAGGATGTTATCAATACTGTCATCAACGTTTATCGCAAGAACTGGTTGGAGGATAAGAACAAAATGACTGTATCTACCTCTCACTTCATCACCGAGCGTTTGGGTGTCATCGAGCGTGAGTTGGGCGATGTAGATAAGAATATTTCATCCTTCAAGAGTTCTCATCTCTTGCCGGATGTAGATGCTGCAGCACAGCAGTATATGCAGAAAAGCAGCGATGTGAGCACGCAGATTATGAATCTTCAGTCCCGTCTGTCGATAGCTGAATATATTCATAATTATTTGTCAGGTAAGGTGGGTAAGAACCAGCTTCTCCCATCTAATACCGGTATTGATAGCCCAGGTATCGAGCAGCAGATTGCTGAGTACAACAAGACTCTGTTGGAGCGTAACAACCTCGTGGCAAATTCCAGTGAGCAGAACCCGTTGGTAGCTGATTACGATCAGAGCCTTGCCGCTATGCGCAAGAGCATCACTGCCAGTCTCGACAACTTCGTCATCTCTCTGAGAACACAGTTGGGCACCCTTCAGGCTAACGAGGCTGCTACTACTTCCCAGATTGCCAGCAACCCTAACCAGGCGAAGTACCTGCAGACTGTGGGTCGTCAGCAAAAAGTTAAGGAGGCATTGTATCTCTTCCTTCTCCAGAAGCGTGAGGAGAACGAGCTTTCCAAGGCGTTCACCGCTTATAATACCCGCGTGATTACCCCTCCAACAGGCGATTTCGGACCAGTATCTCCTGATCGTCGTAAAAATTTGTTGATAGCCTTGGCTTTGGGCTTCCTCATTCCGGTTGTTATTATCTTCATCCGTGAGAGTATGAACTCTACCGTACGTGGCCGTAAGGATCTCAAGAAGCTCATCGTGCCATTCCTGGGCGAGATTCCATTCTCTATCAGCCGCAAGAATATGCCAACTCTGAAGGAGCGCATCCTGTTCTGGAAGAAACCAAAGGAGGTTCGTGAGATGGTAGTGAAGGCAGGCAAGCGTGATGTCGTCAATGAGGCATTCCGAGTATTGCGTACCAACCTTGAGTTTACGATCGGAACCCATCCGGAGCAGAATGTCATCCTCTTTACTTCTTTCAATCCGGGTTCTGGTAAGAGCCATTTGTCTGCTAATATGGCGATGTCACTCGCCATCAAGAAGAAGAAAGTTCTGTTGATAGATGGTGACCTCCGTAGAGGTGTGACATCCCTCCTTGCCGGCAGTCCTAGAGAGGGATTGAGCGACTTCCTGAATGGTAGAGTTGACGATATACACAGCATCATCTGCAAGGGTGAGAACTGTAAGGATTTGGTTCCGGGATTCGATGTGCTTCCTGTAGGAACTCTTCCTCCAAACCCAACCGAGCTTCTCTTCACTCCACGTTTGGAGGCGATGATCAAGCAGGTACGTCAGGTGTATGATTATGTCATCATCGACTGTCCTCCTGTCGAGGTAGTAGCCGATACCCAGATTCTTGAGCAGTTTGCCGATCGTACCATCTTCGTGGTTCGTGCCGGTTTGATGGAGCGCAGCATGTTGCCAGAGATCGACGCACTCTATAAGGAAAAGAAGTACAAGAATATGACTCTTGTATTGAATGGAACCAAGGCAAGTGGTGGCCGTTATGGCAAGCACTATGGTTATGGCTATGGTTACGGATATGATTACCATTATGGTAATGATAAGAATGGGGGTCAAAATCTTAAATGATTGGATTATAGAAAGATAGAAACAAATGTTTAGATTCTTCCAAAAACTATTTAATCAGTGTATGCCATCAGGGGAGCGAGAGCTTCTCCCTGGTGGCATTGATTTTCATTGCCACATCCTCCCCGGCGTAGATGACGGCTTTCAGGACCCGGAAAAGAGTCTGGAGCAGTTGAGAATTTATGAGGAGAGCGGCATGAAGGAAGTGTGGTTCACCCCACATATCATGGAGGATGTGCCGAACGAGACCGCCGATCTCCGCCGCATCTTCGAAGATTTCAAGGAGAGGTATCTTCAGGACTGTCAGCAGAGAAATGCAGAGCCGTTGCGATTGCATTTGGCAGCCGAGAATATGTTGGATGCTCTTTTCGAGTGTAGATTAAAGTCGAACGATCTTCTTCCGTTAGCAGAGAAGTATCTCTTGGTAGAGACCAGCATATTCGCCCCACCAATGAATTTCCGAGGCTTATTGGAGCGTATCAAGAATAAAGGCTATACCCCGATTTTGGCTCATCCCGAGCGCTATCTGTATATGAAGAAAAAGGATTATGAGGCATTGAAGTCCCAGGGCATCAAGTTCCAGCGCAACCTGTTCAGTCTGAAGGGTCAGTATGGACAGCGAGTTCAGAAGCGCTGTCGGCAGCTTCTGAAGTGGCAGATGTATGATTATGTAGGCACCGATCTCCACCGCCTCTCGCGGTTGGAGTAATGAATGGGAGGTTGCCGTATTGCATGGTGGGGGAGGAGGCTTTTTTGTTCAAAATCGTTTGCTTTTCGTTCAATTTCTGTTTTTTTTTGCGAAAATGTGAGGGGGATTCGATATTTATTCGTACTTTTGTAGGCAAATACATAAAACAACATCAAAAACTATAAAAGTATGAAACTGAACGACATTCTTTCTGAAATTTTTCAGGTTGCAGAATGGGAAGCTAAGGGTTATGAGCTTCCTAAGTATGACATCGCAGCCGTAGCTAAGAAGACTCACGACGAGCCTACTTGGGTTCACTTTGGTGCAGGTAACATCTTCCGTGCGTTCCCTGCCGCTATCCTCAACGATGCACTAAACACCGGTAAGTACGACCGTGGTGTCATCGTAGCAGAAAGCTTCGACTACGAAATTATCGACAAGGCTTATCGCCCTTACAATAATCTCTCTCTTCTCGTCAGCCTCCAGAGCAACGGAACCATCGAGAAGAAGGTCATCGCTTCTATCACAGAAAGCCTCAAGGCGGATAAGCAGTTTGGTGAGGACTGGGCACGATTGGTCCAGATTTTCCAGGCACCAAGTCTGCAGATGGTAACTTTCACCATCACCGAGAAGGGATATTCTTTCAATGATGCCGATCTGGCACGTGGTCTCGATGCAGTATTTGCTATGGGTAAGCTTACCGCTCTTCTCTATGAGCGTTATAAGGCAGGCAAGTTGCCACTTACTCTTCAGTCTACCGACAACTGTTCTCACAACGGCGACCATGTTAAGGCTGGCGTAAAGGCTTATGCTGAGCGTTGGGCACAGGATGGTATCGTAGAGGCTGGTTTCGTAGATTATATCAATGACAGCAGCAAGATTACCTATCCTTGGTCTATGATTGATAAGATTACTCCTCGTCCACACGAGAAGGTACAGGCGATGCTCGCTGAGGATGGTTTCGAGGATAACAATACGATTATCACCGAGAAGCATACCTTCACCGCTCCTTTCGTAAATGCCGAGGAAGTGCAGTATCTCGTTTGCGAGGATACTTATACCAATGGTCGTCCGCCATTGGAGTTGGGCGGTGCGCTCTATACATCCCGCAAGACTGTAGATGAGGTTGAGACCATGAAGGTAACCACCTGTCTGAACCCTCTCCATACAGCGATGTCTATCTATGGCTGCCTGCTCGACTATACCTTGATTTCTGCCGAGATGGCGGATGAGGACCTGCGTGCCTTTATCCAGAAGATCGGTTATATCGAGGCGATGCCGGTGGTTACCGACCCAGGCGTATTGAACCCATACGAGTTTATCGGCACCGTAATCAACAAGCGTCTGCCTAATCCTTTCATGCCGGATGCTCCTCAGCGTATCGCTACTGATACCAGTCAGAAGCTCTCTATCCGTTTCGGTGAGACTATCAAGAAGTATATCGACCGTGGTCTCGACGTGAGCAATCTCGTGTTGATTCCTTTGGTATTAGCAGGTTATGCCCGTTATCTCAAGGCATTGGATGATAACCTGAAGCCATTCGAGCCATCTTCCGACCCATTGTTGGCAGAACTGCAGGCCATCGTAGCTCCTCTGGAGGTAGGCAAGGCTGATCAGGACTACTCTTGCTTGAAGAATCTCTATTCCCGCAAGGATGTGTTCGGTCTCGATCTCTATGAGGCTGGCTTCGGTGAGCAGATTGAGGGCATGGTGAAGGAACTCTTTGCCGGCAAGGGTGCCGTAAGACAGACATTGCATAAATATGTTTCTGCAAGATAATTCATTTTTAAACTTATACATTATAATATATATATGGAAAGAACATGGCGCTGGTTTGGCAAGAAAGATAAGATTACACTTGCACAGTTGAAGCAGATTGGTGTTGAGGGCATTGTTACCGCATTGCACGATGTTCCTCTGGGCGAGGTTTGGACACGCGAGAAGATTCATGAACTCAAGGAGTACATCGAGTCTTATGGTATGAAATGGAGCGTGGTAGAGTCTTTGCCTGTGGTTGAAACCCTGAAATATGGTGGTCCTGACCGTGATCATCAGATTGAGGTTTACAAGGAAAGTCTCCGCAACCTGGGCGAGGAAGGCATCAAGTGCATCTGCTACAACTTCATGCCTGTTTTGGACTGGGCTCGTACCGATTTGGCACACGAGAATCCTAACGGAGCCAACAACCTCTATATGAGCTGGGGTGAGTTTGCCTACTTTGACATCTATATCCTGCAGCGTGAAGGCGCTCGTGAGGATTGGGCTGAGTTCTCTAAGGAGCACAAGTGGGGCAGAGACCTCGTGGCTGAGGCTGATGAAATCAAGAAGACTTCTACACCAGAGCAGGATCATGCCCTGGTAGAGAATATCATCATCAAGACCCAGGGCTTTGTATCCGGTAACTTCAGCGAGGGCGATTCAGCTCCTGTCCAGAAGTTCCGCGACCTGTTGAAGCTTTATGATGGTATCGACAAGAAGAAGTTGCAGGAGAACATGAAGTACTGGCTGGAGGCTATCATGCCTATCTGCGATGAGTACGATATCAATATGTGTGTTCACCCAGACGATCCTCCTTATCCTGTATTCGGTTTGCCAAGAATCATCGGTCGTGCCGAGGATATCCAGTGGATGTTGGATGCAGTGCCAAACAAGCACAATGGTTTGACTTTCTGTGCAGGTTCATTCTCTGCCGGCGAGCACAACGATTGTGTGGCAATGGCGAAGCAGTTTGCCGACCGCACTCACTTTGTTCATCTGCGCTCTTGCTACATTTTCCCTAACGGCAACTTTACAGAGGCTTCTCACTTGGGTGGTCGCGGCCATCTCATTGAACTTTGCCGCATCTTCGAGAAGGCTGAGCAGGAAGGCAAGTGCAATTCCGGCCGTCGTCTGCCAATGCGAGTAGACCACGGTATGACCTTCACTGATGAGCCTGGTGGCGTATTCGATGAGAGCAATCATGGTCACAATGCCGGTTACACTCTCCTCGGCCGTATGTTTGCCATGGGTCAGATTCAGGGTGTCATCGCAACAGTAGATGATGAACTGGGCATTGAGTATAAGCAGCCGGGATTCTATGATTAGTTGATAGTTTATAGGCTATTAAGTGATTTGAAATTCAGGTTAGATAAAATACGAAAAAGGCTAGCGTGCGTTTTTGTATGCTAGCCTTTTTGTGCTGATTTTTTTGGGTTATTGGCTAAAGTACCACCTCCTCAACATACTTCACCAGCGAATCCTTGCCGTTATGCAGATAGAAGTCTACACGAATCACGTGGTTGATGTCGGCATTGCCCTTCACCTTTATGTGTCGGGTCTTGCTGTACATCATCGTGTCGCGGCGTGAAGGATAGGATACGAGCTCGATGAGGTCTTTGGTAGAATTGCTGCCCACATAATAGATGCCTACACTGTCTTTTCCGTTCTTGATGGCAGCAATCTTCGCCATCTTCTTGGCATGAGCCGCAGAGGTATCTATCGGGTAAAACTCGCTGGCAGCTACCGTGTCGCCGTCATGCTGGTCGGGTGCAAACTTGCAGCTGGTACCCATCGTAGTGATAAAGGATGCAGCAGCCAGGGCTGCCACAAAGTATAATATTTTCTTCATTGTTATTTCCTTTCTTTTCTTTAAAGAATCCTGTTTTGTTCGCAAAATGCGTTATCGGCTGCAAAAGTACAAAAAATAACTCGAAAAGCCATACCTTTTTTATCTTTTTCCTTTTAATACTTCGGATGGAGAGACGCGTGCTGAAGCTGGGCGGAAGGAGTTGTGGGGATGGCATGGAAGGAGCGGTATGGAAGGAATGGATAGAATTCGGTGCAAAGATACGAATTTTCTCTGATACTGCAAAAATTGGGGGTGTGATAAGGAAATGTTTGAACTATGCTTTCAGATTGAAAGTAGTTAAACTTCCTTACTCATAGTTTTGCGGGTGACAACTCATAGTTTTATGGGTGACAACTCATAGCTTTACTCTCTTAAAGTATAGGGTTAAGCTGTAAAACAGGCATTTATGAGGGTTATGATGTTTCTTACTAGAATGACTCAGTTCCTCAATAACTCAGTTCCTCAGTTTTTCTCTGACCCTTCACTTTTGTCTTTATTTAGAAGTTTATTATATATATATATAATATATATATATATAATAATATATAATATATAACAATTTAAAACAACTTTGAACTATAAGGGCTATATACCCCCTAGAAAAAAACTGAGGAACTGAGTTATTGAGGAACTGAGTCAATGATAGAGACTTAGAATCTTACTCTTGATACTGTTGAATATGTGCTTATATTAAAAGATAAGTATCAGATTATCAAATAAATAAAACACTTGCTCCCTTGAAATAAAGGGGCAAGTGTTTATTGTGATACCCATACCCCCCCTAAAACAGGGGGTATGGGTATGAAAAGAATTTCGTTACATTGAACTTTCAAATCGTAACTTGATGAGATCTGGCTGATTTACATCTCAACCACTACTTCATGCTTGCCTTCAGAGCAAGGAATGATGGTGCCTGAGATAGGAGTGCCATCCACTGTAATCTGCTTCACGCCCTTCTGGTTTCCGCTAGGATTCTTTACTGTGATATGGTATTCGCCACCACGGAACTTGCGGGTTACCTCATACTCCTTAGCGGTGCTTGGGAGACAAGGATCGATGAGCAAACCTTCATAATCTGGCTTGATGCCGAGGATGAATTCTGATACTGTATACCACATCCATGCCGCTGTACCGGTGAGCCAGGAGTTCTTTCCTTCGCCCGGTTTGGCTGCATCCTTACCGGCTACCATCTGGCAGTTTACGTAAGGTTCTACCTTGTGAAGTGTCTGATATTTTTCCTCTACATAGCTAGGCAGAATCTTGGTATAATGGCTCCAGGCATCGTTGCCTCGACCGGCTACAGTCTCTCCGATGATGACCCAAGGATTGTTGTGGCAGAAGATACCGGCGTTCTCCTTGTAACCTTCAGGATAAGAAGAAATCTCACCCATTTCTACATGATAGGTGGTGTAAGCTGGGTTGTTCAGCACCAGTCCGTGCTCGCATTCCAGTCGTTTCTTACTGCTGTCCAGTGCTTTATCGCAGAGTCCTTCTTCCAGACCGATACCAGCCATCGTACACCAGCCCTGGCTCTCAATGAAGATTTTGCCTTCCTCGTTCTCATCACTACCAATCTTGTTGCCGAAGAAATCGTAAGCGCGGAGGAACCATTCGCCGTCCCATCCATGCTGCTTCACAGCCTCGTTCATCTCATCTACAGCCTGCTGCATGCGCTCGGCTTCTGTCAAATAATCTTCCTCTGTAAGACCGGCTATTTCGCCCTCCTTGCTTTCCAAAGCTTCCTTGGCAAGCTGCTTGCACAGAGCCACATAATCCTTGCCGGTAACCACGAACAGACCGGCTATCATCAGACTCTCTGCCTTGCTTCCTTCGCCCTTGTTTTCGGTGGTCTGGAAACTCTCGTTAGGGTCCCAGGAGAAGCAGTTCAGGTTCAGACAGTCGTTCCAGTCGGCTCTTC
>ULMF01003542.1_pt1 | contig 57185 bp, 37 predicted proteins | sample 1951581 | NCBI WGS metagenome assembly ULMF01 (sample SAMEA4835543, study PRJEB28245) | human gut metagenome | biome: gut microbiome; material: fecal sample | place: Denmark | collected 2008
GTTGGCATGGCTTGTAGCTTCACTATTATCAACATTCTCTCCTAACAACAAACAGGGGCAAAACATATGCCCCTGCCGCAAAATCATGCAGAAAGATAAATTTTTGAAACCTTTCCTTTCACTATTTTAACCCATGTGGAAATACCAGCCCAATTTTTCGTACTTTTAATTCCACGTTGTTTTGTGAACTTTTTAATTGCATAGGAATACTCTTCATTTCCCTCGCATTCTACCACTTTACAATTAGATGCAACCTTATACTTTCGTGTCTTTGCCTTGATTTTTTTACTTGTATCCCAATCAAACTTTTTCTTCACCTTGCTCATGCCACCCTTAATAATCAATTTTCCACCCCGATAATACATTTTAATACGACATCCAGCTTCGCCGCCCTGACTTTTTGTAAGCCCCGTTCCATAAAGCCAATACGAACTTGCCGCTTTAGCCTTACTTCCTCCGCTCCATTGACACAGTCCTCCAACCAAAAGGGATAACACCAATAACTTTACAATAATCTTCTTTCTCATTTTTCTACCTCCTAAAACATTCTTGATTTCGATATTATATCAAGAAAAAAAAGAAATTTCTTTGGAATTTTTCAATATAATTCTACCAAGCAACTCTTTAACTCATTTTTCCCTTTAATGGTTGCCTTTTTCTGAATTTTAGGAGTGCTCCTCGCCCTTTCGCGATGTTTTACGCCACAAAAACAACTCTTTTAGGTGTAATTTCAAATTAGTGTTGCTTTTGATAGCAAGTTCCATCATTCCGATGCAACGCTTTTCCGCTTTTCAGACAATTTGCGTTGTTTTTCACGTTTTCGTCCCTATCCACACGCAACGCACAACACAGCAACACACAGCACAGCCGCCACACAACACGAATGCGTCAAATCCAATGATTATACGTTGCCACGGTTCCAATCAGATTAATCGCAAACCCAAACACCAAAATCACCGTATTCCACTGCACAAACTTTTCACCCTTTGGTTTCCAGAGTGTCAGACCAAAGAACAAATACGGCATCATATCAAGCAGGTACCGGTTGCCAAACTGCCAGCCGCCAAGCGTTTTATGACAACAGATAATCAATAAATGCGCCACCGCCAGAAGAGGAAGCATAATCAACAGTGTAAGATTTCCCTCTCTCTTTTTCACCAGCGCATATATCCAAACACCAATCATGGTAATAAAAATCGGCGCAATCAGCCAAAACGCCATTCCATCCGATGAGAAAAACGAAAGCGCACCACCGTTTCCCCCTGCTGCCGGCAGACGCAGATAATGCATTAAATTTTCTTTTAAATAAGAAAGATTAAACTGACCGGTCGTGGTTCTCGTAAACTCCGGCAGATAATTATGTCCAAATTCCGTGATATTGCCGAAGCGGGCATAATTGAGCGCCATATACGAAATTGCAATCGCACCACAGCCAATCGCCCAGTACCATTTTTCTTTTACAAGCTGCCATACTGTCCCTTCCGGATTTTCCTTTTTGTACCCTTTCACCAAAAGATAACCTAAAAGAATTCCATAGAGTGCAAGCATCGGACGGCATCCCACAGCACACGCCCAGAAAGTTAATGCCAGACCGCCTTTATTTCGCAGCGTATAATACAACGCCATCAAGCTGAGCGTAAAACTCATGCTCTGTGCAATAAACCACACATAGCCGTTCATTCCGACAAACAAATAACCGGAGGCAAAGTAAAGCATAAGCACCCAGAACAGTGAATACTGTTTCTCCGCACTTGCCTCTCGATAAAGTTTGACCGCATAAATACACCCGATTATCGTAACTGCAAGAGCAATCAAATGGTCCGGTGTATTTGTACCAAACAAGACAACAAACGGTATCAGTACATAGGAAGGAAATGGCGGAAAACTTACAAAATATTTCCCCTGATAAATGGCAAGTTCAAGCCACTCATAATTCTGTCCTAAATCAAGTCTTCCCTTTAACCACGAATCCGTCTGCAAGGCATATGAATTATATGGATTACTCTGCCAAGGCCATTGTCCGGCAAATGCCGCAATCACCCAAAACGTACCAAGTAACGCAAGCGGTACAATGACATAAATCCAATCCACTTTTTCAAGCCATTTTTTCATACTCTCTCCTCCTATTTATCCTCGTAATGCTCCAGAAAATGATGTTTTACACCATCTTTTTTATAAGCAATTACCGTATCTAGATTTACATTTTCCACACTCTTAAAAATATTTCCCTCAATAAAAGGATTTGTCTTCTTCAAATCATGAATCAGATTTTTAATTTCCAATCGTTTCGAGCGGGTTTCCTCGTTATCGCATGTTGTACAAGTGTCCGTAAATTTGCACGCACACTGAATAAACTTCAAATCATTGTAGTCGCGCCACGCCTTAATGTCATCTTCACGAACAAGATAAAGCGGACGAATCAACTCCATCCCCTCAAAATTTGTGCTGTGAAGTTTCGGCATCATCGTCTGCACCTGCGCCCCATAGAGCATTCCCATCAAAATTGTTTCGATTACATCGTCATAATGATGCCCAAGTGCAATCTTATTGCAGCCAAGTTCTCTCGCAAAATTATACAAATGACCTCTCCGCATACGGGCGCACAAATAACACGGCGATTTCTCAATATGGTAAACCGAATCAAAAATATTCGATTCAAAAATCGTAATCGGCACATTCAGAATTTTCGCATTGTTCTCAATCACCTTGCGGTTTGCCTCGCTGTAGCCGGGGTCCATAACAAGAAATTTTACATCAAATTCAAACTTGCTGAAACGTTTCAAGTCCTGAAAGCATTTCGCCATCAACATCGAATCTTTTCCGCCGGAAATGCAGACCGCAATTTTATCTCCCGGTTTTACCAATTCATACTGCGTAACCGCTTTCGTAAACTTCGACCAGATATTTTTCCGGAATTTTTTATGAATACTCCGCTCCACTTCTTTCGCCTTGTCAACGGCAGCATCTTGTTCTTCCATTTGACGAAAACGTGCCAAAAGCCACGAAGTGTAACCGCCCTGAAGGCTCACGGCATCGAACCCTTCTTCACAAAGTTTTTCCGCAACACCTACACTGGTCTCGCCTCTGCTGCAGCAAATAACAAGTTTTTTTGTCTTATCCACCTCAGGACTTGCCGAAATTTCATCTTTATCTAAATGCAACGCTCCATCTATGGCACCTCTAGCCACTTCCTGCTCACCGCGAATATCAACAATCTGATAAGTTTCCGGGTTCATTGCAAATAATTCATCTACTGTAATACTCATATTAACGCCGCTCACTTTCCGTCTGACACAAGTCTTTAACCACCTCACCGGCAATAATAAGCCCCGCAGCCGAAGGTACGAATGCTGTACTTCCCGGAATATCCCGGCGCTCCGTGCACTTATGCTTTGCCCCCGGCGGACAGATGCAGTTTGTCCGGCAGCTGATTGCCATGTCCTCAATCGGGCGTTTCGGCTGTTCTTCCGAATACACCACCTTGAGTTTCTTCACACCGCGTTTCTTCAACTCGCGCCGCATTACTTTTGCCAGCGGACACACTTTTGTTTTATAAATATCCGCAACACGGAAACCGCTCGCATCTAACTTATTACCGGCACCCATACTGCTGATAATCGGTGTATTTGTCTCCTTCGCACGCAGGATTAACTCAATCTTTGCCGTCACCGTATCAACCGCATCAATCACGTAGTCATATTCCTCAAACGGAAATTCTGCTGCATTTTCCGGCAAAAAGAAGCACTTATGAACATTTACGACAGCATCCGGGTTGATATCTAAAATTCGTTCTTTCATAACATCAACCTTGTACTGTCCAACTGTTTTCCTCGTAGCAATAATCTGCCGGTTCAGATTCGTCAGACAGACTTTATCATCATCAATCAAATCAAATGTAAACACGCCGCTGCGAACAAGCGCTTCACATACATAGCCACCGACACCGCCAATTCCGAAAACCGCCACTCTGGCATTTTTCAAGCGTTCCATACCTTCTTTTCCCAACAATAATTCCGTTCTTGAAAACTGTGTCAGCATCTTAGTTTCATCCTTTTCTTATCGCAACTGTTTCCGCATCTGTAAATACATTGTATACCGGGTTAATTCGTACAAAATACTCCGAAAGTCCCAGTTTCTTTCCAATATTTGTTTTCAAATCTTCCTTGTTTTGATCTGTCAGATTATTATAAGTAATCGGGTAAACCGATCCAGGCCCGCTGTTTTTCCATGCAATGCACTGAATTGCGCGTCCCATGCCGCTGAGTGTGTTATTTTTAATCGAAACATTCACACCGCCACTCACCAAAATACCACGGGTATCACTTTTTCCTTTTTGCTTTACATTGGAAATAACATTGTTCTCCAACACAGAATCTGACCAGTTCATCACGCGTACCGGCGAATCCCAGAGCATATTTTCAATGCGGTTATTTCGCAAAACAATGTTCTTATGATAAATCTGCTCTTCACCGTTGGCACTGTATTTATGAGTTCCAATCGCACGTCCCAGATTCGAGAATTTGCAGTTTGCAATTGTCACATTCTGATTTGGTGTCTTGTCATACGTGGACCAGTCATTGTGGAATCCCTGCGTTTCGCGGTCAGGCGTATCCAGATTGATTGCCTCTTTTACATAATCTGAATTTTTCTTCACATTTTTAAAAGTGCATCCGGTAACCGAAACATTTGCAGATGCATCCATTTCAATGAAATGTCCTACATTTACATTTTTAAAATTAATTTTTTCAATCGTCACGCCATCATTATGTGCTACATCAAAAGCAATGCCGTATTTCATGTATTTCATGTCAATTGAAACACCGCCTTTGCCGACAAAGTGAATGTTTTTCTCACCATTATAGGCACTGTAAACGCCTTTCTTTTTCGCATTTGATGGGCGAATCAACTGGAACAGCGTAATCGCTGCCGGCATCTTTTTCTTATTCGTCTTCGTTCCTTTTACAATTTTAACGCCCTTTTCAAAAATAATCGTAACATTCGATGGCACATGAATGGTATTGGTAATGGTGTACGTTCCCTTTTTCAAAATAAGCGTTCCTTTTCCCTTTTTCTGGAATTTCTCCATATAAGAACGAATGGTAAAATACATCCTTGTTTTTTTATTATATAAAGAAGATTTTGTAAACTTCGATGCTTTCAACGGTTTGCTTTTAGTTGTGATTTTATACACCTTGCCCTGTTTATAATCTTTCGCCTCCGTTTTTACTGTGCAGACACTCATGGCAAGCACAAAAAAAAGCGCTGCCGTCAGAATATGAAGTCCTATCTTTTTCCCTTTTTGATTTCTCATGTAGTTCATCCTCTCTTTTTGACTTTTTATACAAAATCTGCTATCGTGTAAGATAGTTGCTTAACGTTTTTACGGTTGACAAGGAGATAACAATGTCAAATTTACGCTCACATCTTACCAAAAGCGATTTTATATTAATTCTATTTTTATTATTCATCGGTATCGGCATTACCGTTTGGATTTATTATCCAAAATCCACACCTGCCTCAACCGTTGAAGTCCGTGAAAATGGAAAATTGATTCTATCCTTACCCCTGTCAGAAAACACAAAACAAACGATTCGCTGTACAGACGGAGGAAGCAATCAATTCCTTATTCAGGATGGCGCCGTTACTATGACGGATGCAGACTGTGGTGACAAAACCTGTGTTAAAACCGGCTCAATTAAAGAAACCGGACAGTCGATTGTCTGTCTGCCGCACCGTCTTGTCATAACCATTACGGATTCTTCTTCGGATTCTGCACCGGATGCTATTGTACGATAATACCAAACAGGAGGCTTATATGAAACCGCACATCCACACAATCACTGAACTTGCTATTTTTACCGCCATCGCTTTCATATTCAGTTATATTGAAAGTCTTTTTCCGCTTCCTATCCCATTTCCGGGAATCAAACTGGGGCTTGCCAATCTGGTTATTGTACTTGTTTTGTATAAAAACGGCTTCTGCCAAGCGCTTACCGTAAGCATTGTACGAGGACTGTTAAATGCTTTTACCTTTGGCAGTCTGTTCGGATTTCTATACAGCCTCGCCGGAAGTGTACTTAGTCTTATTATCATGAATTTGTTGAAAAATAAAACCCACTTACACATTTCCGCTTTCGGAGTTAGTGTTGCAGGCGGAATTACGCATAACATCGGGCAGTTTGCCGTAGCCGCATGGCTTGTGGGGCCTTCTGCCATCCTTCCTTATTTTCCTTTTTTGTATTTCTCCGGCTTAATTGCCGGCGGTCTGATTGGTGCCTTTGTTCTGCTTTGCCGACAAAGAATCCCACTCTTTAGCAGTACGAATTGAACAGCATACCGCTAAATGCAGATGCCTGATAAGCAGTTCCAATGTCGCTCTGATATAAATGCGCATAACTATAAACTTTCTTATCCACATACTCCATCGGATTCATACTCATCTGTTCTGCTTTCGATGCCAAATCCACAATAAATTTCTCCGGTACTTTTATCTCTGCCTCATCTGAAAATGACAAAAAGCCATCGGAATCAATCGCAATTCCGGATTCAAACAATTCTGCCGTGTGTCCCTCCACAAGATAGCGCAGTTCACCACCCGGTCTCGACGGCTTATGATTTTCCTCGCCATACTCGTCACTGCGTTTGAGCAGACCATTGTACAACGACAAGACGCGGTTCATGTTATCCTCCACGTCCTCACTTCGCCCATTAAGCACATCCTGCGAAGCTTCCGAAAGTTCCATCGACATTTCTTTCACATTCAGCGCATACGCCTGCGTGTCCGCAGAAAGTTTCACCATAACAAGCGGATTTGCATTATTCAGGCTGACAATGCTTTTATATTTATTTTTTAATTCTCTTTTGTTGTGAATACTGTTTTTTGGTGACACTTCCGGCAGGAAGCCCCCAAGATATAAATTATATGCCGCTATCATAACCATCACGCCTTCCGTGGCTGTTCAAATTTCTTCTCTTATGTGTAATCATAAGTCTAATGATTCATTATCATTGTAAATCATTTTTCTGCAAAATGCAAATAAAATCTCCTTTTGTCCAAAAGCAGAAAAAGACACCGTTTCAGACCACGATGTCTTTTTCTTTTCGTATATTACACGATATTTGCTTTTTTGCCAAGTCCCTTTCCCTGAAACAATTTCCGGTATTTTTTTAGTTTTTTCTTTGGAACCTGAATTTTTAATTTAACATTTGTTTTTTTGAATGCCTGCTTACCGACCTTTGTTATCTTTGTTGACAAGACCTTTATTTTCTTTAATTTTGACATTTTGTAAAACGCTTTTTTGCAAATTCCGGTTACGGCATATTGATACCCTTTATAAGAAACTGTCTTGGCTATCGTAATACTTTTCTTTGTCTTGTTTGCCACTCCGAGAACGGATACCGTCTTTACCTTTCCGGAAGACGTTGTAATTACATATTTCACCCCACCTTTTTTGATTATGGTTCCTTTTTTCGGAAGTTTTGTCTTTGCGGCAGGTGTACCGGCAACCGGCTGACTGACACCTGGTTCTTCTGTCTGTTTTGGTTCTTCTGTCTGTTTCGGTGCTTCTGTTGGGGCAGCGGTTGGTGTTGCTGTCGGAAGCGGTGTTGGTGTTGCATCCGGCACTGACTTTTCAACAAGTGACGTTTGTGCTGTCATAAGTTCAACCGTACATTTTTGAACCTGTTCCCCGGTTACCGCCGGCGTAATTATCGCTTGTTCACCTGCCAAAATTGCATTTTTTAATGCAGTTGCCGATACCTCTTCATACTTGGCTGCATCAATTTTTTTCGCCTTATCTAATTCATCCTTTAGAAAACCAACCAGCTCGTCTATTGTCACAAATTCTCCTGTCATAACGGCATTTTCCGCATGCATAACAAATGAAGAACCATCCAGTGCTTCCTGCTTTCCATTTACCTTAAAGGAACCTATTTTCAAATAGTATCCTTCATCTGCCTTTACACTTACCTTTACAATGTCACCAGCATGATATGTGGATTTTTCTCCACTTATCTGACCATGCTTCGTATTTGTATCCATGGAAACTTCATATGCTGTAATCATTTTATTATACACAACATCTGCCCAGCGTTTTCCGTGTTCAATCAAACCAAGTTTGCTCAGATGAAGATTATCCGTGTGTCGATACTCACCCTGTAAATCATCGGTCGTTGGTCCCACAAAAATAGTTTCATCGTTGCAGGCCGCACGCTGGGTCTCTTTCATGGATTCCATTTTCTTCGTATTATTGTAATTGCTCCATGCATAGGAAACCTGCGCAATGCACCAATTCAAATTATATCCGGCATCTTCTCTTGTCTGTGCAATTAACTGCTGTAAAGAAGCCAGATATTTTTCGCGCTTTGTTCCATCCGTATCAGCCTCTCCCTGGTGAAGCAAAAAAGCACGATACCCATATGGCTTCAAGTCATTAATTGCATTTTTAATTGCAAAATAATGTTTTGTACGAAGTTCCTCAATTTTAGCAGAACCAACACCCGTTGATACAAAGCCAACCGGAACACCAGTCTTCTGTGTCAGGGCGTCTCCCATGGAAGGCCATGCGGAGCCACCGCCATTACCGGTATTAAATCCACTTTCACTCGGCTGACTGTCCTCACAATGCTGCCACGTGTTAGTATTCGGATTATATGCTGATACTAAATCTGATTGAGCAGTTGTTTTTTCGCCTCCAAAGTTACAGGAATTTGACTGTCCACCGGTAATAAAAACTTCACCGACTCCAACTTTTTCTACTGTTTTACTCTCACTTCCCGCATTTACAATCAATGTATACCAGCCACCTCCGGGTACATTTGCAATACTTCCTTCATATGTATTACCTTCCCCTTTGGTTAAAACCGCCGTTTTTCCTAATTCTTTATCTCCGTCATAAAGTTTTGCCGACACCTCCCCGGTTCCACTGTACTCAATAGAAACCTTTACGTTGGCATAATTGTTATTGTCCCTTTGATAAATTGCGCGCTCGGTAGGAATTTTAACCTCCAATTTTTCCGCCGCTTTTCCCGACTGCGGCGCAAAACAAATCCCCGCCATCATTGCCATCGTAATCACCGACCATTTCATGATTTTTTTTAATTTCATTAATACTCTCGCTTTCCTTTGATAACGAAAGAGACCTGCAAAAAGAGCAGGTCTCTTTCATCGCAAATACTATTTTACAAATGTTATCTTAGTAATCGTCACAGAGCCTGCGTACCCTGCCTTTCCGGCATTGATTACAACAAACGGTTCTGTACCCTCTTCTTTTTTCACATTGGAAAGATTTACCTCAAAATATCCTTCTGATGTAACACCATACTTAGGATCTGTTACATCTTTACCATTCACTTTATGACCAACAATTCCGTGGAATTCGAAAGTCGGATCGGATGCTGTAAATTCAATCTGGCATTTTGAATATTGCTTAAAATCAATATCACTCGGAAGCATAACTTTTGCTGTTGGAGCCCACTGTGCCAGTCCGCTTTCCACATAACTTACAGCCTTTGGAAGTTCCGACACAAGACTATCTTCTCCTGCTGTTACCGACAGATACGTAAATGTTCCTTTAAATCCGGCAGTTCCTGTGCCTACATGAACATAAACCTTATCATCCGCACCGATTTTCTTCATGTCATCAGCAGTCAATGTTAGATTTACCTCGCCGCCTGTCTTGCCATAGTAATCTTTAATTGCCGGGGAATTCCATTTGTCACCGGTCTTTAATCCAATGTTAAATCTCTGTGTATCTTTTACGTCAGTATCTCCTTCCATCGCTGTGTACTTTATCGAAATAGTTGTTCCTTCTTTACTCAATTTTGACTTATCAATCTCAAAAATTCCCATAGAAGCATACAGAGCAAATCCATTAGGTACATACGTATAAGATGCACCTGCTCCTAAATCATCACCTTCTAAAACAAGGTCAGAAGCAACAACTTTAACAATATATTTACCATATGTAACAATGCCGGTGTCCGTTGTAATTGTTGCTTTAATCGTTGCCGTTCCTTCTCCAACTGCCGTTACTGTTGCCGATGCGCCACTTGCACTAACCGTTGCTACCTCTTCATTGGAGCTTGTCCAAACAATATCACCGGTCACCGCACATCCAGTAGTGCTTACACTGGCATTTAAATCAAGAGTATCTCCCTCTTCCAAATCAAGTCCTGCCGCACTTCCTGTCGCTGTTACCACAACCGCAGCACTTCCGCTTGCCACACCAGGTGTTGGTGTCGGCTCTTCCGGTTCTGATGGTGCAACTGTTGGTTCCGGCACATCATCTTTTCCCATAAGAATAATGGAATAAATATTAAAATTGCGATTTGGTAAATCGTCACCATCCGTATGATATGCATTGTATTTCAAGCGAATACCGTAAGCAAGTGTTCCCTCTGCCAAAGCAGCTGCCAAAGCATCACTAATCTGGAATTCAAACACTTGTGCTTTACCGGCTTCTGTAATAGCACTGTACTCACTGTAGCCATCAAATACGTCAATTCCACCACCCCATACATTTGCCGGATTGCTCTTAAGCAATTCACAAACAACAGGTGTATCTGCTGCATCTGATGACGCTACAATACGAATGGATTTGTATTTGGATAAATCAATTCCGGACTTGTCTGCATTGGTCCAGTATGCTACACCACCACCGCTAAATTCTCCGGTCGATGTATAGCTTACACCATTTCCTTCATAATAAGTAATGGTATCTTCCAATACTGAATTCTGACCGTATTCATTTTCTTTTGTCAGGTCAATTTTAACATCGTTTTCACCAAGATCCGGAAGTGGCATTGGTGTCGGTGTTAAAGTTGGCTCTGCCGACGGTTCTTCTGTCGGCGTTGCAGTAGGCGTTGCCGACGGTTCTGTTGTTGATGTTGCAGTCGGTGTCGCTGTTGGCTCTTTTACCGGTTCTTTTGTTGGACCATTCGTTGAACCGTTTGTCGGTTTGTTTGTGGTCTTAGCCGGTTCTGCGGTAACAACAACTTTTTTGGCACTGCTTACTTTCACCGTAATCGTCTTTTTCACTTTTTTCTTTCCATTCTTCATTTGAACGGAAATTTTTGCAGTTCCTTTTTTTAAACCTTTAATTGTTGCTCCCTTTTTGGATTTCTTTGTGAGTTTAACAATTTTGGCTGCTTTTTTTGTTACTTTCCAAGTAACTTTCTTTGCATTTTTTACTGTCACCTTTTTTGTTTTCCCCACTGTAACGGAAACCTTTGTTCTACTCAATTTTGGTTTTTTTGCTTTTGCATCAGCAGATACGCCCGACATCTGCGGCACAAGCAGGGCAGCTGTTAATAACAGTGTAAGCCCCTTTGCACGAAATACATTTTTTCTCATGCTCTGATTCCTCCTTTTTGACTTTTCCATCAAAACCCCAAAAAAGCAAAATACTGCCATTGTTTTCACAATGACAGTATTTTTAGTTATAAGAGTTTGTTTTGAGGGAAAGTAAATATTGATTTACTTGAGTATTAGTATAACTCACTTCCTGCAGCAAATCCATGATATATCTTGAACGAAAATTGATTTATCATGCACACTTTACGGCTGAACCAAATGTTCTTTACGATAATGGCTTGGAGAACATCCTTCATGCTTTTTAAATTGGCGGCAAAAATGCTCTACATTGCGATATCCACACTGCATACTAATCTCACCAACATCAAAGTCACTTCGAACCAAAAGCATCTTTGCCCGAATCATCCGACTCTCAATCACTTCTGAAATACATGAAATATTTGCAAAATTTTTATACACTTTCTGAAGTGAGCGTGGACTTAGATTTATCCGCTCTGCCATCATTTCCAACGTCCAGTCATATTCCGGATGTGCATAAATATCCCCGCGCAGTTTTTCTAAGAGCGGCTGATGCCTGGAGCCTTGCTTAGGAAATGCATAATCATGAAACCAGTGGAAAATAATATGCATCAAATTCGAAATAATATATTCTTCGCTTTTACTATGCCAATAATTCTCACAGGCAACCATATGCCAATAAACAAGAAAATAGTCATAATTTGAACAGAAAATAGGAACCCCAAATGGCACATAGCCTTCCGCAAACAATGGTTCATCACAATCAAATCGTATCCATGTGTATGTTAATCTTCCCTCTTTCGCATGATAATGAACTCTCTGTCCGGGCTTATAAATAATCCCGGTATGTGCCGGGTATGGACGCATTTCGCCATCCACTTCAATCATCGTATCGTTTTCAAACAACATCATCTCATACTCACCTTCAGCAAATACAAGATTATCCTCAAACCCCTCCGGCTTACATTCACGTTCGACTGCATATATAATTCGAAACATGTATTAAACACCTCCTCAACTATTAGTGCTATTATAACATGTCATTTTGAATTATAGCAACACAAAAAAGAACAGCACACCACAATCTTCTATGGTATGCTGTCCTTTTATACATCTACAAAACAATACTATTACTTTTTAAAGCTCCAAGAATCCATACGAACATCCAGTGTATCAAACTCAAAATAAATGGTATGCTTTCCTGTCAGCTTTTTACCGAGTTTCTTTGTAACCGTCTGGTAAGAATCCGATGTGGAATCACCAAGTTTCATGGTAATTTCAGATGCTCCATCCGTTCCAAAATCAACATCCGCTACACCAATATAAGCACCAATCTTTCCATTGTATACCGAATAATTTACGTTCCAATCTTCATTGGACGCTTTTTCAGCATTAATCACAGTTCCAATCGAATCAGCCATCGCAAATGTTTCTGCCTCAACCGTTTCATAAGGATTGATTGTACCAACCGATGATACACCTGTCTTTGTCATCTTTGTATCGGCAATCGTTCCATCCGCATTTGTAAAATCTCCATTGTCACCAAGATTTAACTCATTTACATAAGTCGTACGGTAATCCTGTTTCGTACCGACTGCTATTGTGTCTTTCTTCGTATGATAAAATGCATACAGTTTACCATTAAACTGTGTAAAACAGTGATGGTTATTACCGGTTACTCCAAAATATGTACCCGGATTTTTCAAAACACAGCCAACATATTTAAAGTCACCCATTGGGCTGTCACTTACCATTACCGCAATGTTTGCCGTCGGGCAGTCTGCACGGTCAATGGCAACACCGTCAATGCTTCCGGTCCAGTTTGTGCAGTAACTGTAATAATACTTATCTCCGATTTTGTTAATACCGGAATCTTCAAACATGAATGGTGCATCAATCATTTTTGCATCCCCATCTACACTAGTCATATCGTCACTAAGTTTTACAACTCGTGCACATTTAGGATTGCGGATAAAGTCTTCTTTCTTTCCATCGGTATTACCAATACCACCAAAATAAAGGTAGCCGGTTCCGTCATCGTCAACCAAAACTGCCGGGTCAAAGAGCCATCCAATTTCAGATTCTGCACAGCCGGTAATAGAGCGGTCAATAATTGGTTTTCCAATCGGATCCGTCCAAGGACCGGTTGGGCTGTCTGCCGTCAATACACCAATACTGCTTGCGTTGTTCGCAAAATACAGGAAGAATTTCTCTTTGCCGTTAATCTTCTTATGACATACTGCAGGTGCCCATGAATTTGCCGACCATTTCGCAGCTCCTTTGTTTCCGGATACTGCAATCGTTCCATGATCTGTCCAGTTTACCATATCCGCAGAAGAATAGCAGTTCAATGATTTAATTTTGCTGTAGTTATTATCTGCATTAGCTGCTGCCTCGTACTGCTGAGAATCATTTGTTCCATAAACATACACTCTTCCGTTGTATTCCATCGCCCACGGATCCGCTGTCAAACGGGAGGTCATAATCGGATTACCGATTTTCCCTTTAACAAGTCCTGTACTAAGATCCGGAACGCCTGCATCTTTATCCGCTGTTTTTGCAACTCCTGTCATGGTTACCTCATCCAGGTAAAAGTCCATATCATTATTGGATTGGTACACAGACTGCCAGTAAATCAAGATCGTTCCCGTGTGCTCCGGCACCTTCATAGTTGCCTCACATTTTGTCCATGTAGAATCCAAAAGTTCAACGGACGTAATTGAATCGTAATGAGTGGACTCATCATCCCCTACATACTGCACGGAAAGATCCAATTTCTGAGTCTCGCCTGTTTCCTGCTTTGCATAAAAAGAAATCGCATATTCATTGTCTGTTTCAACCAAAGAAGAAACATCAATTGAAGCACCATGCCAGTCATCTGTACGTCCTGTTACTTTAGCGCTTTTCTTTGTGTTATTTGCTCCATCATCAACAACTGAAATAGAAGCTGAACCACGAGGAGCCATTGGCTCATATTCGCCCTTTTCCATGTCCGCATTAACAAGCACTGCCGGTGTTGGTTCCGGTGTAGCATCTGCTGATTTTGTCGGTTCCGGTGTCGGCATATGTCCAAATCCGTCTGCCTCTGCAACCAAATTAGAATCCTTAATTTCGTCCGTATACACTTTTACCGATGTGCCTTTTACAACAGGTGTCGGTGTTGCTTTTGCCGGATTTGGCTTTTCTGTTGCTTTCGCTGTAGCCTTTGCCGTAGGTTTTGTCGTATTTACTACGTTTTTATCCGGTCCTTTTTTCCTCGTCACTGTTACCTTAACAGTTCCAAGTTTTCTGGATTTTCCGTTCTTTTTAACTTCTTTTACCGTAATCTTGGCTGTTCCCTTCTTCTGACCGGTCACAACACCCTTTTTCGATACTTTGGCAACCTTTTTCTTGTTACTCTTAAATGTGTACTTGCAGGCTTTTTTCTTGTTTGCAATTTTAATTGTTTTCTTCTTTCCTACTGTAACACTAATTTTCTTTGTCTTTAATTTTGCTTTTTTCGCTTTTGCCCCCGCATCCGGCGCTGTCATCCCGCCAAGTGTCATTGACAAAGCTAAAATCCCCGATAAAACAACTCCACTAACTCGTTTCCATTGTTTCATGGCAGTTCCTCCTTTACATTATATAGTTATTATATTGCATTTATGGTAGCACAAAAAGAAGTCCCCTGCCATGATGATAAACGTATTATTTTTGATATATTCGGCACACTCATTTAAGCAGCAACATCGGATTTACCGCGGTTTTATTCTCCTTCACTTGAAAATAAAGGTTTGTTCCTTCTTCTTTATAATACTTTGTCGGCTCTGCAATTTTCCCGAGGACCTGTCCTTCCGAAACCATATCACCTTTACTTACAGAAACATCTTTTAACTGTCCATAAACAACTGTAAAACCATCACCAATTGATATCGAAACCGTACGACCGGTTTCTTCAGAAGTTTCCACCGATTCCACGATACCATCCGCACTCGCTTTTACATCCATTCCTTCTTTGGCTTCTAAAAGAAGTGCCGGATTTGTGCGGTACTGTGCCAGTGTCTTAAAATATACCACTTTGTCTGCACTGTACTCCATCAGCACATCGCCTTTTATTGGCCAGGAAAGGCCCTCTTCCTGATTAAACGATAATTGCTTTTTCGCAGGTTTTGCATTGGTCTGTACAGATTTTTTCTTACGTTTCTTTGTTTTCTTTTCTTTTACCTCGGAATTTGCATGATTGCTGGACGCTTCTTTCGTCTCCGGTGTTGCCGCCGCGGTCGCCTGCGGGGGATTACTCGCCGAAGCCACCGGCTCCTTTTGTTCACTGCGGTTCATATTGATGCATAACGCCGCAAAGGCGCCAATTGCAGCAATGCCACAAGCTAATGATATATAGAATCCTTTTTGTTTAAAAAACATACTATCACCTCACAAAAATTGTTTGATGATAGTATGTTCGATTTTAAAATAATTTATTCAATTTTATTACAAAGTAACTTTCTCCAAATGCCAAATCTCTTTCGCATATTCTTCGATGGTGCGGTCGGAAGAGAATTTACCGCATTTAGCAGTCTGGAGCATTGCCATCTTCGCCCATCGCTCCTCATCACGGTATGCTTCTTCTACTTTCTTCTGTGCCGCCTCATAAGAACGGAAGTCTTTCAAAATAAAGTACTGGTCCGCACGCTCATAGCCGTTTGTCTCAAGCAGAGAATTGTAAATCTCACGGAACAAATCAAGATTTTCAGGGGAATATGTTCCATCAATCAACTGGGTAAGCACGGCACGGATATCCGAATCCATGTTGTAAATTTCTTTCGGATCATACTGGTTATTATGCTCGAAATCAATTACTTCCTGTGAGGAAAGGCCGAAGATAAAAGCATTTTCCTCGCCTACTTCTTCTACGATTTCAACATTGGCACCATCCATTGTTCCGAGGGTCGGTGCACCATTTAGCATAAATTTCATATTACCGGTACCGGATGCCTCTTTACTTGCAGTTGAAATCTGCTCTGATACATCAGCAGCAGCAAAAATGATTTCTGCATTGGACACACGGTAGTTTTCAATAAATACAACTTTGATTTTCCCTTCAATTGAAGCGTCATTGTTTACTACATCAGCAACACTGTTAATCAGTTTGATAATTGCCTTTGCACGGCGGTATCCGGCAGAAGCTTTCGCACCAAAAATGAAAGTACGAGGATACATATCCATACCCGGATTTTTCTTCAACTGATTATACAAATACATAACATGCAAAATGTTAAGCAGCTGGCGCTTGTACTCATGCAGACGTTTTACCTGTACATCGAAAATCGAATGAGGGTCTACTTCAACACCATTGTGCTCCTTAATATACTTCGCAAGACGAACTTTATTCTGGAATTTGATATTCATAAATTCCTGCTGTGCTTTTTTATCATCCACAAAAACAGAAAGTTTATCAATTTTAGACAAGTCTGTAATCCACTCATCACCGATTTTGTCCGTTACCCATGCAGCAAGTTTCGGATTGCCATGAAGCAGGAAACGACGCTGTGTAATACCATTTGTCTTGTTATTAAATTTCTCCGGCATCATTTCATAGAAATCTTTTAATTCCTGATGTTTCAAAATTTCCGTATGAAGCCTTGCCACACCATTTACCGAAAATCCGGCAGCGATAGCAAGATGTGCCATCTTGACCTGACCATCATAAATAATTGCCATACTTTTTACTTTATCCTGATTATCCGGGTACTTTGCCTGAATCTCATTCTGGAAACGACGGTTAATTTCCTCGGTAATCTGATAAATTCTAGGAAGCAGACGGGAGAATAACTCAAGCGGCCATTTTTCCAATGCTTCCGCCATAATTGTATGGTTTGTATAAGCACAGGTACGGGTTGTGATATCCCACGCATCATCCCACTCAAGACCATATTCATCTAACAAAATACGCATCAATTCAGGTACTGTTACCGTTGGATGGGTATCATTTAACTGGAAACATACTTTTTCCGGAAGACCATGAATATCATTGTGGTTTTCCATATACTTCATAATCGCGCGCTGCACGCTTGCCGATACAAAGAAATACTGCTGTTTCAAGCGAAGCTCTTTTCCTGCCATATGGTTGTCATTTGGATACAGCACTTCACAAATAGTACGGGCAAGGTTCTGCTGCTCAACTGCCTTCTGATAATCACCTTTATCAAAAGAATCCAGATTGAACGTATCAATTGCCTCAGCATCCCAGATACGAAGTGTGTTTACAATGTGGTTTCCGTAACCGACAACCGGCAAATCATAAGGCACTGCCATTACAGACTGATAATTTTCCTGTACAAAACGATCCCTTCCGGTCTTTTCGTCTTTTCTTACCGTTACATAACCGCCAAAACGTACTTCAACGGCATATTCCGGACGCTTCATCTCAAATGGATTACCATCTTTTAACCAGTCATCCGGTGCTTCAATCTGGAAACCATTTTCGATTTTCTGCTTGAACATACCATATTTGTAGCGGATACCACAGCCATAAGCCGGATACCCAAGTGTAGATAAGGAATCCAAAAAGCAGGCTGCCAGACGTCCAAGACCACCATTACCAAGAGCTGCATCCGGCTCTTCATCCTCAAGCAAGTCTAAGTTTACACCCATCTCGTCAAGTACCTCGCGTACAACTTTGTCCTCTTTGAGGTTGATAATCATGTTACCAAGTGCACGACCCATCAAAAACTCCATGGACAAATAGTAAACTGTCTTCACATCCTTTTTCTCATAGGCTTTGTGCGTTGCCATCCAGTCATCAACTACGATATCTTTGATTGCATAAGAAACTGCCTGAAACAACTGCTGTGGAGTTGCCTCTTCAACCGAACGGCGGAACAACAATTTCATGTAGTTCGAAATGTTATTCTTCAATTCCTTTTTCTTTTCCTTTTCCGTTACAAATGCCATAAATTACCTCTCTTTCTGTAACAAACTCTTCGTTACGCTTCCACTTTTGTAACACCCAGTGTAACAGCCTCACCGTTAATTTTCCAATCTGCGGTGTAACCTTCTACTTTATCCAAAATAACCTCATCTGCCAAAACATCGGCTTTAATCTGAGATTCATTTGCTTTGATGATTTCTTTAATCTTATCATTTCCCTGCTCGTAAACACGGATATGGTCAACCACTTCAAAACCTGCATCTTTACGCATGGTCTGAATTTTACTGATAACCTCACGCACAAATCCTTCCTCGATTAACTCCGGTGTCAGGTTTGTATCTAATACAACGGTAATACCGTGATCTTCCTCGCTCACATAGCCATCCATCTGTGCTGTTTCTACCAGCAAATCCTCTGTTGCCAGCACTTCATCTACGCCGCCAACCGTAACAGTTACTTCACCGGAAGCATTCAACGCATCCATCGTAGCATTGCCATCTAATCCGGCAAGAACTTCTTTCAATTCGTTCAAACGGCGTCCGAAACGGCGTCCGAGAGTACGAAGCTGCGGCTTAAACTGATATGTCGTAAATTCTTTTGTATCATCGGTAAATACAACTTCTTTTACGTTTAGCTCATCTGCAATGATTTCTTTATAGAAATCGGACAATTCGCCTTCTGCCTTTACATACATTTTTCCAATTGGCTGACGGTTTTTGATATTGGCTGTATTACGGCATGCACGGCCAAGAACAACAATGTCCAAAAGTTGTTTCATCTGTGTCTCAAGTTCTTTGTCAATCCATTCTTCCTTAACTTTCGGGAAGTCACACAAATGAATACTTTCCGGTGCTTTTGAATCCAGATTGCACACGAGATTCTGATAAATGCTCTCGGTCATAAATGGAATCATCGGAGCTGCTGCCTTACTGATTGTTACAAGTGCCGTATACAAAGTCATGTAGGCATTCATTTTATCCTGCTCCATGCCTTTTGCCCAGAAACGATCACGACAGCGGCGTACATACCAGTTACTCATATCTTCCACAAAACTCTGCAGTGCTTTTGCGGTCTCCGGAATTTTGTAGCTGTCAAGGTCCTCATCAACTTCTTTAACCGTCGAATACAGACGGGACAAAAGCCAGCGGTCCATAATTGAAAGTTTATCATATTCTAATGTATGCTCGGTTGGATTAAACTGGTCAATCTCCGCATACAACACATAAAAGGCATATGTGTTCCACAGTGTACCCATGAATTTACGCTGTCCCTCGGTAACCGCTTTTCCATGGAAACGGTTCGGCAGCCATGGTGCACTGTTTACATAGAAATACCAGCGGATTGCGTCTGCTCCATAATTTTCCAAAGCATCAAACGGATCTACGGCATTTCCTTTACTCTTACTCATCTTCTGTCCATTTTCATCCTGCACATGTCCAAGAACGATTACATTCTCATAAGGTGCTTTGTTGAAAAGCAAAGTGGATTCTGCCATCAGTGAATGGAACCATCCACGTGTCTGGTCAACCGCCTCGGAGATAAACTGGGCCGGGAACTGTTTCTCAAACACGTCTTTATTTTCAAATGGATAGTGATACTGTGCAAATGGCATCGCACCGGAGTCAAACCAACAGTCGATTACTTCCGGTACACGGTGCATAACTTTTCCACAATCCGGACAGGTAAAGGTTACTTCATCAATGTATGGACGGTGGAGTTCTACCTCAGCGGCTTTCGGATCGCCGGCACGCTCTGCCAGTTCTTTTCTTCCGCCGATACATTCCTGATGTCCACATCCTTCACACTCCCAGATGTTTAATGGAGTTCCCCAATAACGGTTACGGGAAATTGCCCAGTCCTGAATATTCTCTAACCAGTTTCCAAAACGTCCTTTTCCAATTGACTCTGGAATCCAGTTTACAGTATTGTTATTTTTAATCAAATCGTCTTTTACTGCTGTTTCACGGATATACCAGGATTCTCTTGCATAGTAAATCAGCGGTGTATCACAGCGCCAGCAGTGTGGATATTCATGCTCAAACTTCGGTGCATCAAACAACTGTCCTCTGGCATCTAAGTCTTTTAATACCTCAGGGTCTGCTTTCTTTACGAAAATGCCTGCAAATGGAGTCTCTTCTGTCAACTCACCTTTTTCATTTACAAACTGCACAAAAGGAAGGTCATAGTTTCTTCCCACATTGGCATCATCTTCACCAAATGCCGGTGCGATATGAACAATACCGGTACCGTCAGTCATCGTAACGTAAGTATCACAGGTTACGAAAAATCCTTTTTTGTTCTGCTTATCAGCACACTCTTTGGCACAGGCAAACAAAGGCTCATATTCTTTATGCTCTAATGCGGTTCCCGGGAAACTTTCTAATACTTCATAAGCCGGCTCATCATCTTTTGCCAGTTTACCAAGTACCGTATCCAAAAGATCCTGCGCCATATAATAAGTATAGCCATCTGCTGCTTTTACTTTACAGTAAGTATCATTCGGGTTTACACAAAGAGCCACGTTACTTGGCAGAGTCCAAGGTGTCGTCGTCCACGCAAGGAAATAGGCATCCTCACCTGTCACCTTAAAGCGGACAATAGCAGAACGCTCTTTTACGGTTTTGTATCCCTGCGCAACCTCCTGTGCGGACAACGGTGTACCACAGCGAGGGCAGTAAGGCACGATTTTAAATCCTTTATACAAAAGGTCTTTATTCCAGATTTCCTTTAATGCCCACCACTCAGACTCAATATAATTGTCATCATATGTGACATATGGGTCATCCATGTCAGCCCAGAAACCTACGGTATCGGAAAAGTCTTCCCACATACCTTTGTATTTCCAGACAGATTCTTTACACTGATTGATAAATGGTTCCATACCATATTCTTCAATCTGCTCTTTTCCATCCAGACCTAACAGTTTTTCTACTTCCAGCTCAACCGGCAAACCATGCGTGTCCCATCCGGCTTTACGCGGCACACGATAACCTTTCATTGTACGGTAACGCGGAATCATATCTTTGATAACACGGGTCAGCACATGACCAATATGCGGTTTTCCGTTCGCAGTTGGCGGTCCATCGTAAAACATATACGTTGGTGCCCCCTCACGCAGTTTAATACTTTTACGGAAAATATCTTTGTCCTTCCAAAACTTTTCTACTTCTTTTTCTCTCTCGACAAAATTCATGCCTGTTGATACTTTGTTATACATAATTACCTCCATAAAAATTGAATAAAAAAAGCTCCCATCCAACTAGGATGAGAGCCTAAGCTTTCATTATACCACCTGTCTTCTACGTCAGGACTGTGAGTGTTTCACAAACCGAACATATATCCTTTTAACGGGGAATACCGGCGCAGTCTACTGGATAAAAACCGTTCGACTTTGCAGCTAAGGAGTGATATTCGCCTATGCTTACTGGTGCCGGATTCTCACTATCGCCGGCTCACTGGAACACTTCCACACAGGGTACTGTCTCCGTCAACGCTTTTCTCTATGAGCATTTTCATGATAGTACGATTATTTGCAATTGTCAAGAGTTTGTTATTTCTTGCCATCCAAATCAAATTCACTGACAATCTGATTTAAATTGTTAGCACTTTCTTCGCTATCCTGCACAAATGTTCCGGTTGCCTCAATCTTCCGAACCATCTCAGAAGTTTTCTCTGCAATATCCGAAACACCGGTTGCCGACTCATTTACCGTCAGATTAATCTCTTCGATTGAATGAGAAATATCGGTAATCGCATCAACCAACGTAACAATTGAATGATTAATTTTGGTCATGCCATCTTCAAAAGCAGCAGCATCCTTGGAATACTTCTCGCCGACTTCCATAAATCCTTTGTAATCGCCAAGAACCGTATTTTCCAAAAAGTCCATTGCATTCTGTAAACAATCTACCATACCGCTTACTGCGTTATGTACCTCACCAATAATGCTGTCGATATCACCAACTGCATTCTGGGTCTGTGTAGCCAAAGCACCGATTTCGGTTGCTACAACGGCAAATCCTTTACCGGCCTCTCCCGCTCTTGCTGCCTCAATGGAAGCATTTAAGGCAAGGAGATTTGTCTGAGAAGAAATTTCCATAATATCATGTGTAAGTTCATTAATCTTCTCTACCGCTTCTGCCTGTTTCATCGCAACTTCCGTACGCTGTTTCACTTCTGCATACATTTCATCTGTACGTTTTCCGGCATTCTCCGTCGTTGTCTTTAACTGGTTCGCACGTTCCATCACTTCCGTTGACAGTGTGGCACCACTCTGTGAAAGTGCCTTGATACTTTCTGCATTTTCTTTTACGGTTGCAATCGTCTGATTTACTGTATCCGTTGCACTGGCTGCTTCTTCCATCGCTGCTGCGAGTTCTTCTGTCGTAGCCGAGTTATTATTACAGATATCATTGACCTCTGACATATTCACAGTCAAGTCGGTAACATTATCACCCATTTTAATTCCTGCCTGGTCAATTAACGCTACCATCTCACGAAGTTTACTTCGCATCTGCTGTACGGCACGCGCCATCGCACCGGTCTCGTCCTTCATACGGACTAATTTCTCACCCTTTGCACTTTTTACAAAATTAAGTTTCGCCGTATCCTCAATAATTCCTGTCAAATCCTTAATTGGACGAATCATCGAACCACTGAAGAAAAATCCTGTAATTGCTGCATATAAAATTGCTGCAGCAATCGCAATAATCATCATATACATCAAGCGGGTGGAATTGCTCTGCACTTCTTTATCTAAAACAGCCATTACCAATTTCATGCCATTCTTCAATGAAACAGCACTTACCATTTTCCTGCTTCCATCATAAGTGTACTCTTTTATTTCGCCCATCCTTCCGGCTTTCACAAATGAGGCCAGTTCGCCATCTACTTTCTGCAAATCCGTTCCCTGTTTTATATCCTTATGTGACAAAACTTTATTCGTTGAATCAACCAGGAAAGCATATCCGGAATCAAAACATTTGGCTTTGTCGGCAAGTTGTTTTAACTGATTAAAGTTGATATCCATGCCAACAACTCCGATTGCTTCATTGTCAATCATAATCGGAACAACATAGGAAATCATATATACATTCACGTTGGAATTTAAATACGGATCCATCCAAGTTGCCTTTCCATTTTTAACCGGAATATAATACCAGCCCACATGTTCTGCATCGTCTTTGTCAAAACTACTGAAATCTGTCGGTGTCAATGACTTAAAATCTGCATTCTCACTCTCTTTCGAAGCAAAAATACCGGATGTTGCTTCTGTAAATTCCGGATTATAGCGGATATAATAAGTCATCGCGCCCTTCGTGTTATTCGCACACTGAAGAGCTGTAGTCTCTAACGCCTCCGTACAGGAATCCACGTAGCTGCTGCTGCTTTTAAACTTGTCTACATCCTGAATCTGATTTTTTGTTACATCTGCAAGAGTGTTCACCGCAACTTCTACCTGTGAAAGCAGGTTGTCGATATCTTTCCCATACCCTTCACTCACTGTCGTTAATTTTTCTTTTGCATCACTGTTGGCAACCGCTCTCGAATTATAATATCCTATAATTCCGCAAATTAAAGCAGTTATAGCCGTTGTCCCTACCAATAGTAACAATATGCGAAATCGCAATGATTTTGATTTCATACACACGCTCCTCCTATCTCATAAGTAAAATCAATGTTATATTTATTTTACTGCTGATAAGGAAAAAATGCAATTATAACTTTACATATTCTTATTTTTATTTTTATTTTTTCTTGTGCTCTCCGGTAATTGAAAAAATGACCCATTCCGCAATGTTGCAGGCATGGTCTCCGATTCGCTCAAAGTACTTTGCAATCATAAGTAAATCCGTCGCACAAGCCCCCTCTTCCGGATTGCTGCGAATAAGAGAAATTACATCCTCTCTTGACTTAATAAATAAATCATCAATGATGTCATCATGCGCAATGACTTCTTTTGCTTTTTCCTCGTCTTTTTCTACGTATGCTTCCACACTCTGCACAACCATACAGGTCGTTTCTGCTGCCATCTTCCGAATATGCTCCATATCTCTTTTATACTTAGCATCAATTAAATGCAGCGTTACTTCCGAAATATCTGCTGCCTGATCACCAATTCTTTCCATGTCTGTAATCATTTTCAGTGCCGATGAAATTACGCGCAGATCCCTTGCCACAGGCTGCTGCTGCAGCAAAAGTTTCAAGCAGAGATTTTCGATAATCCGCTCCTCCTCATTAATTTCATCATCATAATCAATTACTTTTTCCGCCTGTTCTTTGTCACGGTTATTCAGTGCGCTGATTGCCATGCCGATTGCCTGGCCAATCATATGCCCCATCTGAATCATGTCCTGATTTAATTCTGTAAGCTGTCTGTCAAATCGATTTCTCATCATCCAAACCTCCCCGTAATATAATCTTCTGTACGTTTATCCGTTGGCATGGAAAATAATTTTTCCGTTTTGTCCATTTCAACTACTTCTCCAAGAAGGAAAAATACCGTGCGGTCAGATACACGCGTTGCCTGCTGCATATTATGCGTTACCATTACAATTGTGTATTTATCTTTTAATTCCAGTACCAAATCCTCAATTCTTGAAGTGGAAATCGGGTCTAAGGCACTTGTTGGTTCATCCATCAAAATCACTTCCGGCTCTATTGCAAGCGCTCTGGCAATACATAAACGCTGCTGCTGTCCGCCGGATAAACCAAGGGCACTTTTTTTCAAACGGTCTTTGAGTTCGTCCCAAATTGCTGCCTGTTTCAGCGACCGTTCAACTATTTCATCTAATTTTGCCTTGGAGTGAATTCCATGAGTTCGTGGACCATAAGCAATATTATCGTACACGCTCATTGGAAATGGGTTCGGGTTCTGGAACACCATTCCAACCCGCTTGCGAAGATGATTGACATCAATGTCACCGTAAATATCTTCTCCATCTAACTGAAGGGAACCAAAAATCCGACACCCTTCTACCAAATCATTCATCCGGTTTAGCGATTTTAAAAATGTGGATTTACCGCAGCCGGAAGGTCCGATAAAAGCGGTAATCTCATTCGCCGGAATGTTCATACTGACATCTTTCAGTGCATGAAAATCTCCATAATAAAGATTCATGTTTTGTATGCAAAATTTATCTTCCATATTCATTCTCCATTCTAATTGCCATATTTGTTTTTCCCAACTTTTCGGGCGACAAAATTCGACAACATATTGATTGCAATTACAAGTACCAAAAGCACCACTGCCGTTGCATACGATTCATCCGTATGCAGTCCTTCTTTTGATAAATTGTACATATGAACCGATAACGTTCTTGCCGAATCAAAAATGCTGCTTGGCACTTTTGCAATTGTTCCAGCCGTATAAATCAATGCTGCGGTCTCGCCAACAATTCGTCCGGTTGCCAAAATAACACCGGATAAAATGCCCGGAACGGCACTCGGCAAAACTACGTGAAATACGGTTCGCAGTTTTCCGGCACCAAGGCCGAAACTTCCTTCCCGGTAAGAATCCGGCACTGCCATAAGTGCTTCTTCGGTCGTTCGCATAATAACCGGAAGCACCATAATTGCTAAGGTGAGAGCTCCTGATAAAAGGGAAAATCCCCATTTGCAGTAACCGACGAAAAACAACATACCAAACAATCCATAAACAATCGATGGTATTCCGGTCAGTGTCTCTGCCGTCACACGAATTATGCTCACCAGCTTGTTTCCTTTCTTCGCATATTCCACCAGATAAATAGCGGCGAAAATGCCAAGCGGAACCGCAACAATCAAGGTTGCCAGTGTCATAAGCACCGTATTAATCAGTGCCGGCATCATCGAAACATTGTCCGATGTATAAGTAAAAGCAAACAGTGACGGTTTCAAATGTGGAATACCATTTGCCAGAATATAAACAATCAGGTATCCTAACACAAATACCGTAATCGCTGCTGACAAAATTGTAATCAGGTAAAGAACCAGAGAGGACTTATGTTTTGCAAGTGCTTTCCATTTCTGCTTTTGTTTTTTCAAACCATTCGCCATCTAGTCCACCTTCTTTCTCTTTAAGAGTGAGAACAATAAATTGATAATCAGGATAAAGACAAACAGGACAACGCCCGTCGCGATTAACGCTTCGCGGTGTAAATCTGCCGCATATCCCATTTCAATTACTATGTTTGCTGTAAGTGTACGAACACCCTTTAACAAACCGGCAGGCATTCTTGCCTGATTTCCGGCAATCATAATAACTGCCATCGTCTCACCAATCGCACGGCCGACACCAAGAATGATTCCTGCTAAAATTCCGGATTTCGCTGCCGGTACAACCGTACGGTAAACACTTCTCTCATGCGTGGCACCAAGCGCCAGTGCTCCTTCGTAATATTTATCCGGCACCGCCTGAATAGCTGCCTCTGATGTCTCAATAATCGTTGGCAGAATCATAATACCAAGCAAAAGAGATGCCGTTAAAATACTGTTTCCATTTCCGCCAAAAGTGTCGCGCACCATCGGAACCAGAACAACAAGTCCAAAAAATCCGTAGACAACGGATGGGATTCCGGCAAGCAAATCGACGCCACCTTTTAAGATTCGATACCATTTTTTCGGACAATACTTTGCTAAAAACACTGCCGTCAAAATGCCAATCGGAACTCCTACAATAAGAGCTCCGGCGGTCACATATATACTTCCTAATATCATCGGCAAAATCCCAAATTTGTGATTTCCCGGTTTCCACGCCGTTCCCGTCAGGAAATCGAACAAGCCGATTTCCTTAATTGCCGGGATACCATTGGCGAAGAGAAAGATACAAATTAATGCTACAGCGAGAATCGAAACACAAGCGGCAATCAGAAACACTACTTTCATTGCCTTTTCTTTCATGGCTGCCTCCTTTATTTGATGGCACTCCAGTCTGTGATTGTTCCGCGGAACACATCATTTACCTGTGCTTTTGTCATGTTATCTACTTTGTTTTCGTTATTTACGATTACAACGATTCCGTCTTTTGCAATTACTGTCGGTGTAAGTCCTGCACCTGTTTCACTGTCTTTTAAGTCACGGGATGCCATACCGATGTCACAAGTTCCTTCTGCTGCTGAATTCATACCTGTTGTGGAATCACTTTCCTGAATTTCAATTTCTGCTCCACTGTTTACTGTCTTGTAACTTTCAGCAAGTTTTTCCATAACCGGCGTAACCGAAGAGGAACCGGCTACTACAATTTTACCTTTGGCACCATTACTCTTGAAAGCACCGGCATCACTTGCTTTGATGTAACCGTTAGACTCAATTACTTTCTGTCCGTCTTCACTCAGGATGTAGTTAATGAAGTCCTGTGTTACTTCACTTTTCTTATCCTTTGTTGCAATGTTAAATGGTCGAGAAATTGCATAACTTCCATTGTTAATGTTATCAACCGTTGGCTCTGCACCATCAATCTTAAGTCCTTTCACACTGTCATTTAAGGAACCGAGTGAGCAGTAACCAATTGCATTTTTATCACCGGCTACGGTTGTCATAACGATTTCCGTGCTGTTTGCGATTGTTGCTTCTTCTGTCGTCTTGTCTACTTTTTCTCCGTTCTCCTCATCTTCAACACCAAAAAGTTCTACAAAAGCGCCTCGTGTACCGGAACCATCTTCACGTGATACAACGGAAATTTCCTGTGCTGCATCTGCAGATGTATTTCCTGCATCATTTGTTGTGCTGCTGTCAGAGCCGCCACAGCCGGTAATCATCCCCACTGTCATAACCCCGCATAAAACCATTCCTAATACTTTTTTTGTCATCTTCATTTTTGTTTTCTCCTTTCAATCTTTTCATCTTTCTTTTTCTTTCTTACAAGACCTAGTTTAGGGGGCGAATGTAAAATCTGAAATCATTTCTATGTAAAAAATGCGTAAAAAAACAACACACCGGCTTCATACAGCCGGTGCGTTGTTTTTACATACCGCTCGATAAACAATTTTTTATTTTATCTTAGTCTTTTTCACTTTTGACCACTTAGAATACACTTTTTTTCCTGCATCAATCTTATAAGATCGAATCCGGACAAAATAGGTCTTTCCTGCCTTCAATTTTTTCGCCGTTATCTTCGTCCGTTTTTTTTGCTTAACGACTATCTTTTTATTTTTTTTCTTAAATTTCTTATTCATGGAAAGTTGAATTTCGTAACCATTTATCCCTTTCCCTTTTTTCCATCTTATAACAAGGGCTTTCTTTTTTGCCTTCAGCTTTCCAAGTCTTATCGCGGCAGGTCTTGCTATCTTTTTCGTCAAAAAGTCATTCAAAAATTGCACTTCTGACGAATCTTCTTTATCTGCTTCTGAGATTTTATCCGTTTCAGAAGTTCCCGGTGCAGCTCCCGGTGTGGCTCCTGGTGTGGCTCCCGGTGTTTGCGCTGCCCCCGACGGAGTAATCGTAATATCAGCCTGGCCAGTATATTCCTTGTGGTTTACAAAGTTTACCTTATAATATACCGTCGTTGTTCCAACATCTACTCTAGCAGGCTTAGTCTCCGAATAAATCCCTTCCTTTACTGTTGCATAAGTTACTACTGCCCCCTCTGGTACACCCTGCAAAATAATGGTATGACTTTTTTTATCATATTCCCCGGTATAGCCCTGTGCACTAATTCCGGTTAGTTCTGCAGGTTCAATGGTAAAGTATTGGTATAAAGTTCCTTTATAATTACCAATTCCTTCTACTGTTACTATTCCGGTTCCGGCAGCCACATTTTTGCTATATGAAACAGTAAAATCAATTCCTCTTATCATTCCGGCAATTGCAACATTCGGACTCTTGGCCGTTCCATCATAAACATATGATACATCAGAAAGTTCAACCTTCTTTTCTGCAATTGGTGCAGCCTCAATTACTATTTTAACGCAGCCTTTCAATTCCTCATAATTTGCTTTATTTATTTTGTAATATACTGTCGTTGTTCCTGCACTGCGTCTGTCAGGTTTCATTTCCGAATAAATACCTGATTCTTCTGAAGCATAGGTTATAACCGCTCCTTCCGGCACTCCATCCAAAGTCATCGTATGACTGCTCTCATCGTATGTTCCCTTATATCCATGCACCGAAACTCCTGTCATTTTCGCCGGTTCAATGGTAAAATACTGATACAATGTGCCAACATAATCATTCATGCCGACAATTGTGACAGTTGCCGTTCCGGCATTCACATTATTGCTATAGGTAACGCTGTAATCCGTATCTTTTACCAGCCCCTCAATTGTAACATCCGGTTCCTTTTCTGTTTTATCATATGTTGTCTTTGAATAAGAAAGCACTACCTTATCCGATACGGTTGATAGATTAACTGCCGCTTTTTTTGAGATCGGCAGGCTCTGCGCATCACTATTACACTTTGCTTCTGTATTTACCCTCACAATTGACACTGTGGTTTCTCTCCAGCTGTCATCAATTGCAATTTGTCCCGAGGAATCTGCTGTCATCTGAATTCCATTAATCATATACTTCTGATTTGGTATCAAATCACAAATCGACGTCTGACTGGCTGTCGCCCTTGGTTTTTCCTCTTTAATATACACGGTACAAGTCTTTTTATAGTTTCCAATCACCGACACTGCCGATACACTCGTTACACCCGCTGTTTGTTTAGCTGTCAATACTGCTTCACGTTTATTTGAACCCGAAACAAAAGTTTGTTCCCTGATAGTAATATAATCGGAATCACCTTTCCAGTCTACATCACAACGATCCGCATCAGCCGGAAGAATCGTTGCCGTAAGTTCTTTTTCTTCTCCCTGGTTCATAATGATTTCACTCTTGTCAAGTTCTAACGAAGTCACAGGATTGTTGTATGCTATTTCACCATAATTGACCTCAAATGTCTTTTTCTCTCCACCGGATTTGACTGCAATCTTTGCCACACCAGCCGCATGACCGCTTGTCGGAATTCCCTCAAGGTTTCCATTGGCACTGCTGACAGAAATCCCCTCTGGTAATGGGGCACTATCTTCCGCCAGTGAAAATTCATAATCCCCCGTTCCACCATAAATACCTTCGCACCAGTTAACCGCCTGATTCCACCTTTCTCCTACTTTGGTCTCAGGTATATCAAACAACGCACTATCCATCACTGTTAGCGGTAATTCATCCACTGACTCGATTACGAAATCTTTAATCGGCACACCAAAACTATCACACACGCATCGGCATAATCCACCCGTCTGAGGATTTTTGGTAAAATAATTCCACAGAAAATTGTCCACGCCCACAATTCGATTTTTCTTTCCATACGGAGTTAAATCAGAAAGATAACCTTTTACTGTTATTTTCCCTGTATTTCCTGTCGAACCAATTGTAAATTTGCTGCCAACATTCTTGGCTTTTCCCTCCGCCGTAAGTGCTGTATTACCACTTCCATTTTTATTCACAGAATATACCGCATAAGAACTGCTTTGTAGGGAGTTCACACGAAACGAAGTCTCTCCGCTGGTATTTAGATTCATCAAAGCACCAATTCCCTTTCGCTCCCCTTCACCGGATAAGCTAATATTCAGGGCTGCATCGTTCTCTACATATACCCAATGGGATATTCCTGTAACATATTGGCGGCTTGTGCCGCTTTCTATAAGATTTACGGTTCCACCAATAATATACGTGGCGCATTCTTCACCAAAACCACCGGTGGCTATCATTAAAGCCTGCTCCGTCCCCTCGCTGCATTTAATGTCCAGGCAGTCTACCACCGTTGACGTCGTATCGTCAATGGTAACTTTTCCTGTAGATTTAATGCCATATTGGGCGTCTGCCGGTATCGTAATCACATTTGACCCTTTTAATTTAATACTCAAATCACGTTCTGCCGTAATAGGACCACCATTATAACCATTCAAAGTGAGCGATGTCGTGGAACTCTCGTATGACCATCCGGCTCCCATTTGATCAGATGCCATATTTACCGTTGTTCCGCCAATAGTCAATAGGTAATCTTTTTCTTTAATCTCGTCATAATGAACCTCAAACGTCTTTCTCTCTTCACCGGATGTAACTGCAATTTTTGCTATACCGGCCGAATGACTGCTTGTCGGTGTTCCTTCAAGGTTTCCATTGGCACTGCTGACAGAAATTCCCTCTGGCAATGGGGCACTATCTTCTGCCAGGGAAAATTCATAATACCCCGTTCCACCATAGATACCCTCGCGCCAGTCAACCGGCTGATTCCACCTTTCTCCAGCTTTTGTCACAGGTATATCAAACAGCTCGCTGTCCATCACCGTTAGCGGCAATTCATCCACCGTCTCGATCACAAAGTCTTTAATCGGCACACCCAAACTATCACATACACATCGACATAATCCGCCTGTCTGAGGATTTTCGGTAAAATAACTCCACAGGAAATTATCCACGCCCACAATTCGATTTTTCCTGCGACATGGAGTAAAATCAGTGAGATAACCTTTTATTGTTATTTTCCCCGTATTTCCTGTCGAACCGATTGTAAATTTGTTATCAATATTCTTGGCTTTTCCTTCCGCTGCGAGTGCTGTATCACCGCTCCCCTTCTTATCCAGAGAATAAACTCCATAAGAACTGCTTGATAAAGAGTTTACACGGAATGAAGTGTCTCCACTGGTGTTCAAATTCAAGAGAGCAGCCACACCATTTCTCCCTCCGTCAGCAGATAAATTGATATTCAGGGATGCATCATTCTCTACATATGCCCAACGAGATATTCCCGTAACATATCGGCGTCTCGTATTCTCTTCTACAAGATTTACTGTTCCGCCTACGATATAAGTGGCATAGTCCGCTCCGAAACCACCGGTATATATCATAGAAACACTTTCTGTTCCATCGCTGCAATAAATATCTAAACAGTCTTGTGCCGGCGATATTGTATCATCAATCGTGACTTTTCCCGTTGACTTGATTCCCTCTGTAGATTCTGCCGATATAGTAATCTTATTTTTCCCTTTCAGGACTATGTTAATATCACCATTCGCTTCGATGTATTCTCCTTGAAATCCATCCAACGTCAATGTCGCAGTACCGGCATCATAAGACCAGCCACCGGCACTATCTGTACAGTCTTCTGTTACACTTTCCGGTGTTCCACCTATTGAATCAATGATATACAAAACTCCCGCATCTGCCGCATGAGCCTTCATAAAAAGTCCCGGAACCCCCAACACGGTACCCATTACAAGTGCAAATGACAATCCCCACGCAATAACTTTTCTTTTTACCTTTCCTTTCATTTCACACACCTCCAGCCTCTCAATTTTACCTAAAGCATCCTATCCTCGTTTGGTTTTACAAACGGAACTGTCCCATCGTCTCCCGCAAAGCATTTACGCTTTCCATCGCATTCTTCGTTTCCTTAGTCATGCTTTCACTTGAACTTGTCATGTTCTGCAAATTCTCATTTACGCTTTCTACCGCAGACGCAAGTTCCATCTGTGCTGAACTTGCATTTTCCAAAACATTTGAAATACTTTGAATTGCGTCCATTACTTCTTCTGCATTATGTTCCATGGACCCGCTTGTTTCCTCATAATAATTTGCGTCTTCTTTATACTGATTCGCAAGACTTGCAAATTTATCATAATCCGCCAAAACTGTCTCATCTAAAAAGACTAATAACTCGTTACTTTCAGTGGACAGTATCTTCACACTTTCAAATACTTTCTGCGTCAAGTCATTCACTTTACGAATTTCGTTTGATGTATCTTCACTCAATTGTTTGATTTCTTCCGCAACAACCGCAAATCCTTTTCCTGACTCTCCGGCTCTTGCCGCCTCAATCGAAGCATTTAATGCAAGCAGATTTGTCTGAGAAGCAATTTCTTCAATTGACGCTGAGACAGTTGTAATCTCGCCAATAATTCTTGTCTGCTGAATCGCCATTTGCATACGATTTCTGCTTTCGTCCGCCTTCACCACAGCACTGTCTTTATCTGTCATTAATTTCTGCACCGCTTCATTGACACGCTCACCAATCTCTTTCGCTTTATCGGACATTTCTTCTGCATGGGATACAAGAACATCCACTGCATGCGTTGTATCCTTGCAAGTTTTATCAATGTTTTGAATACTGGTTGTCTGGGAATCAATGTTTGCTCCGGTTTCTTCCATTGCTGCACTGATTTCCATAATATTCTGATTAATTAAGGAGACCTTGTCATTCGTATTTTCCACTCTGGTATGAATGACATCGGATTCATCTTTTGTTTTGCGAATCACACCAATAAAACGCTGTTCTAACTCCTGTAATAAATAAGAGATTTCCTCAACCTCATTTTTATGTACATTCTTTTGAGAATCACCGATGACTTTCTCCCGGATAAATGTCTTCATATTTTCAAGTGGCCTCAAATTTTTCTTCACACTGGCAATGGTAAGAAGAACTACGAGAATCAAAAGGACAACCCCGATTCCGACAACTAAAATCACACTCTTCACCACTTGTGTTGTTACTACTGATTCCCTCTCCGTTACACCAAATGTCCATCCGGTAGCTGTAATCTGCGCGGTATGAATAAATTTTGAATATCCATCATAATCTGTTATCTCGGAAACCTCTTTTACATTAACAGAAAGTGCCTTTGCCAAAGAAGTATTTCCTTCCTCTTTCGGCAGATAATCCTTATTCTGATGCGAAACAACCATACCATCGGCATCTAACAAAAAGCCCTGAATGTTTTCATCCGTACTTACATTAGAAACAAGTTTGGTCAAAGTATCAATCGTAATATCCGCCAGCACAACCGCCTGTTCGCCTTTTATTTCCAGCGGTTCTGCAATGGTAACAATCATTTTCCCGGAAGCAAAATCTTTATATGGTGCCGTATAAATCAAACTATTTTTCTTAATGGCCTGCTTCCACCAGTCTCTTGTCGTTGGATCCAGATCTATTTTAGAATGGTTTGCAGGAAATACTCCTCCATCATATCCAAAACACAAATAATACATCAATGCCTCTTTATTCTCACTCAAGGCTTTTTCCAGGTAATCCATCACGTGATCCGTATCTTTTGTGTTCATAAAAGCAATCGTATTCGTAATTGTATGTACCGTGTTTGCCTGCCCCTGCAGCCATTCATTAACCACACGTGCATTGGTCTGTGCCTCTCTGCTGACATATTGTCTCGTCTGATTTGTCATGTTTGTTTTTAATGCATTCACACTGACAATTTCGCAGACAATAATTGCTGCAACAATAAAAATTGCTGTGTTTAGTGTAAGTTTCCCCTTAATTGTTTTTTTCATGTTCCCCCTCCTTGACATATAAATAATTTATTCATTGTAAGATGTTTTCTCCATCTTCTCCATCAATTCAAGTATCCTTTCTGCCGTACTTATCTCTTATAGTCTAACATCATTTTCTATAACATGCAAGACAAAACATATCACATGCGTGCCCCCTATTCATCCGTTTTCATCAGCCCTTTTAACAACTTCTTATCCGAAATCGCTTTTACTTGTTTTGCTGTAATTGTAAACCATTTTTCCTGCTTCTCAAGCGTTCCATACTTGCCGGTCACATCTTCAATCCGGCAATTTCCTTGTTCGTCTCCACAAAAAGTATACACTTTATCCGAGACTACCTTTTCCTTTTTGTCTTTTTGCACCACACGCACAACTCTTTTATTTAATATCGCATTATCCCCATAAACATAATCAATTGCCATTTCTACCGTGTTCGTTTCCTTTTCAAGTGTAAGCCATTTTCCCCGATTTTTCATATATGTCTTTCCTTCCGCATAATCAAAATCTATATAGCTGACACCTGTATTCACCGTCTGCGTCTGCTTTGTTTCCAAATCATAGCAATAATAATTATCATAATCCGGCATCGGCTTTCCATATCGGTTTTTCAGTGGTTTTTTTGACAAATAAACGGATACCTTGTAAATAATTTTCCCCTTTTTTTCCTGCCTTACATTACTTAAATTTTCATACTTTAAATCTGCAATTTCACAATACCGCCCTACATGCTTTAACACCGTTTTTTTGTTGTCTTTCACCGAAATAGCGAGAAATTCTTTTTTCGATGCGGTGTAAATAACTCCATTTTCCACAGCTCCCGGAATCGCCTTGATTTTTTTCTTTTCATACGTTCCATCTTCATGGAATTTATAATACAATACCTCAGCATTTTTTTCGCCAATTTCAATCCCTGCAGCCACCTCTTTGGCATCCGTATCAAAAGAAAAATCGAGCATTTCGTCCATGATTTTTTTCCACTCGCCATTTTTTAATGATATCTGCCACAACCAACTAAAACTATGATACTTAGCAGGCACAGTCATCGATACATAAACATAATCTCCACAGGAAAATAAAAATTCTAACGACCAATTATCCTCCTCGGCATTCTTCTTTTCTTCTTTGTCAGAATTGCTTCCCACCTTACGAAATCCCGACTGGATACTGCCGACATAAAGCGTCGATGATGTCAAAATGTATTGTTTCCCATCCTTTTCTATAATATCTGTTGGCCGGCCTTCTTCAATTAAAATCTCCTTCATGGCCTTTCCCCAAAAATTAAATACAATTAACTTTTCGGCAATCTGCGCAATCACATATTGTCCGCTCTCATTCGCTGCAAATAACGAATCATCATAATTTTCAACATTTTCACGATATGTATATACAGCCGGAACTTTCATTGTCTTTGGATTCCAAAAATAAATCTTTATTTTTGATTTTGTTCCCGAATCAAAAGACACAAACAAGTCCCCCACACGATAACACTCATCCATTGTATTGAATGGAATCGAAAAAGACTCCTGCGAAAGACTTTTCTTAAACTCCTGTTTTTCAATGGTAAATTCTTCCCCTCTTTTTAATCCCTCCCTTGATGTGGAAGAAAGGCTCGCCGTTTTCGCTGCATTTTCTTTTTTGGCAGTGTTCCCCATGTATTTCCCACCCGCACAAAAAATACCAATAACAGCAAGCACCTCCAAGAAAAAGATAACGGGAACCCCTACATAAAACTTTGGTTTACGTGTTTTGTGATGAAAAACATGCATTCCGGCAAAGGCACCTATTACACCAATAACAGCGATAACAAGAAGGGTAGTTTCCGGGATTCTCCACTTATTGTGAACTGCTTTATACTTGTCCACTCCGTAAACCAAAAATACAATTCCATTTAAAATCAAATATGCTGCCAAAAAATACACTATCATACGTTCCTCCTATTTCTCAATCCTGCTGTCTCCCCGGTCAGTCACAATCCGGTAGCCAACCGATTCCACACGCCTGCTTAAACAATCTTTACACTGTGCCGACTCTTCCCCGGTACATATTTTATTATCATACAGCTCGTACTTTTTCCGCACAGAAACCGGTGATAAATTTGGCATTAATACATTCGCTCCTGCCAATAATCCATGCTCTCGTCCATCCGGCGCAATTGTTCCAAGTGCTGTCGTCGCAGGAAGTAACACCCCCGGAAACATCAGTCGTAGAATACTCAATAACAAAAGTGTCTGCTCATAGGAACCATTTTCTTCTGCACCAAATGGTGTATCCTGATGGGCAAGAAACGGTCCGATTCCAATCATATGGGGCCTCAGTTCCTGCAAAAATTCAAAATCTTCAACAAGACACTCCACCGTCTGTCCCGGCGAGCCTACCATAAAACCGGCACCTACTTCATATCCAAGTTCACGTAAGGTAAATAAACATTCTTTACGGTTTTTAAGTTTCATTTCCTGCGGATGCAATTTTCTATAGTGAGCGTCGTCCGCCGTCTCGTGGCGCAGAAGGTAACGGTCTGCCCCCGCCTCACGAAAACATTCATATTCCTCTTTGGTGCGCTCTCCGATAGATAACGTCACTGCACAATCCGGAAATTGTTTCTTTAATTCCCGGACAATCGAAGCCACCCGCTCTTTCGTAAACCAGCCATCTTCGCCGCCTTGCAGCACAAAAGTGCGAAACCCCAATTCATATCCTTCTTTGGCGCAGGACAAAATTTCTTCCGGCGTCAGGCGGTACCGCTCCACTTTTTCGTTACTTTTGCGTATCCCGCAGTAATAACAATCATTGCGGCAGATATTTGTAAATTCAATCAGCCCCCGTACAAATACGTCCTTCCCATAAATCTTCTCCCGAACCTCTCTCGCCTGTGCGGCAAGATACTCTCGGTCCTCTCTATTTGCTGTTTCAAGAAGTTGTATCATTTCGTTCCTGTCTAATTTCTTCTCCTGTCGAAGACGCATAATCCTCTCGCGGTTGTTCATCTTCTGATTCCTCCATCTCTTCCGAGGAAGCGTGCAGACACACTTCACTCTGCCCGTGTAATTTTTTTGCTAAGTCAAACTTCAAAATCTGCTTTCGTCTTACATTATGTCCAACAACTTCCCGATATTTTGCATTTACAAATCCAAGAATCTTAGGAAGAGCCTCGCCAACACCCGGCACATCATAATACACCGCCACTACTACATAATTCATCGGCCCGGTCTGGTAAAGCTGCAAATCGGCAAAAAATTCACCACAATTCTCCTTCAGATATGCATCAAGATACTTTACCAGCGCACAATAACGCTCCTGCCATCCGGCATTTACATAGGACATACTGACATCATACAAAAAATTATTCTTTTCTGACATATAAATCCCCAAAGAAATATCTTCACACTTATTATATGAAACTCCTCTGTTTTTGTCATCCTTTTTTCAAATGTTTGTTGCTTTTAAAATTTTTAGGTTTCGGTAAATTAGCAGGAAACCTAAAAACATAAGCAACTAACATTTGCCCCTATGGAACAACTCTTTTCCATTTATTTTCTTCAAAAGGTTGCATTTTTGCGTCACATTCAACTTTCATCAAGAAAATATGTAAGAAAAAGACAACCTAAACAGTGAAAATTACCACAAAGAGTTGCTTGTGCCATCTAATTTCTCCAAATGAAGCCTAACACATGCAACCCTATAGAGCAAATTGCAGGAAAAGCGTTGTTTCAAACCTGCGCACCCAATTTACGCAGGGGAGATTTGTTGGCAAGTATCTACTGGCACTTTATTTTATTCCAGTAATTCAGCAGAAAAACTTTGCAGCTCGTAGGTTTTGAGTACGTCGGTATATGGCACTGGTTGTTTCAGTGCCCATACCGCTACGCACTCAACGAGCGAAAGCGCCTGCGAGACGCAAAGCTTTTCTGCTGAATTACGGAAACAAAAAGGTACCAGTAAACACTTGCTCCCTTGATTTGTCAACACTTGACATCTATTTATGCTCTGTAGTAAAATATTGAGGTTATGAAAAAGGAAAGAGGAAGCATTTTAATATGAAAGCAAAAATACGAATAGCACGACTTCTCCAGTACCTGCTGTTTTTTATTCCGGTCAAAAAAAACCGGATTATGTTTTATGCAAATAACCGCAAGGGCTATGTGTGCAACCCAAGTGTTCTTATGGAGTCGTTTTGGTTAAAACACCCGGGAGAATACGAACTTATCTGGGTCACCCGTTTTCCGGAAACCTGTACGATGCGGACCGGAATTACAGTCGTGCGCCAGCGAAGCTTAAGCTATTTTAAATTATTTCTGCGCTGTGGTATTTTTATCACTAACGATATGATTGATGAAGCACTTGTCAAAAAAAGAGGACAAATCTTTTTGACAACCTGGCATGGTGGCGGTGCTTATAAAAAAGTCGGCAAAGAAACAATAAACGAAGATAAAACCTTTGCCGCAAATTTCGACAAATGGTATAAGCGGTTAGATTACTTTGTGTCTTCCTGCCAAGCATGCACTGACATGTACGCCGAAGCATTTTCGTTAGACCGAAAAATCTTTTTGGAAACCGGAACGCCAAGAAACGATATTTTTTTCTCCAAGCATCCGGAAATCAAAAAACGTGTACAGGACTTTTATCATATAAGCGAGCAGACAAAAATTTTGCTTTTTGCGCCAAGTTTTCAGATGACTGCGCCGGAAAAAGAGCAGTATGATTTACGTTATTTATCGGAAACCATTGACCGCTTGGAAGAAGCAACAAAAAACAACTGGATTGTCCTTTACCGCTCACATTATTTCCGAGAGGAAACAAATGAATCCCTTGATGAGCGGATTCTTGACGGAAATGCCTATTATGAAATGCAGGACTTACTTTACACCAGTGATTTACTGGTAACCGATTTTTCTTCCTGCATCTGGGATTTTGCCCTGACCGGGCGCCCGGTTTTCTTATTGGAAAACCGCCTGAAAGAATACGAACAAATGGACCGCGGTTTCTTTGTTCCATATGACACATGGCCGTATTTGAAATGCAAAGACATTGCGGCACTTCCCGACATGGCAGTCAAATACCGGGACGAAGACTTCACAACTTTGTATAAACAACACTTTGAAACCATGGGTTCTTTTGAAAAAGGAACAGCATGTGAACAAATTCTTCATATATTAGAGAACTAAGAAGGAGTAATAAAATGAGCGAACAACGAGATAAAAATTTATGGATTTTTAACGCCGGAAATAGCTTTGCCGGCAATCCAAAATGGATGTTTGAATATATCATAAGACATCACAAAGAAATCAAACCGGTCTGGATGTGCTACAATGCAGACACGATGAACTACGTGCATAAACTTGGTTACGAGGCAGAACTTTACCGCTCTTCCAAAGGAAAAGATGTCATGAAAAAAGCCGGTGTCTATGTCGTTGAAATGTGTAAAGAAGTATTTCAGCCAGAACTAGATGGCATTACCGTTTTGAATCTATGGCACGGCGTTGGCTGCAAGAGTATTGAAAGAAAGGTAACCGACGGATTTCTTCAGGAGCGCATTGCGAAAAAATACATTCAAAACAACGATATTCTTCGCAACAACCAGCTCTTTTTAGTTACCTCGGAAATTATGGAAAAACATTTCAAAGAGCAGTGCGGCATTGATGATGACAAAGTAATCCGTGCAGGCTATCCACGCTGTGTTGTGAACGATAACATTCAAAGTTACGACCATGATATTCGCAAAAAGAAAGGGCTGTCTGCCGATACCAAGCTGGCAATATACTGCCCTACTTACCGCGATAATAATGGTGCTAATTTCATGAAGTCCGCTCTTCCGGATATGAAACGTCTAGCAAAAGTCCTTCATGAAAACAACATTCTTTTGATATTAAAAATGCATCCTTTAGTGGAAAAAGACACTCAGTATCTCGCAATGAAAGAAGTATATCGTGAACATCCGAATTTTTATTTCTGGGAAAATGAAGATGATGTGTACGAAATCTTTTCCGATATCGACATTGCCATTGTTGATTACTCCTCCATTTTCTATGATTTATTAGCGCGTGGAGTAAAAACTTTTATTAGGTATTTTTATGATATTGATGACAAAGAAAATTTCCGCGATTTTGTTTTCGATGTACGAGAAATGACCTGCGGAACCGAAGCTTCAAATTTTGACGAATTATTAACTGCACTTTCTTCTTGCGAAGAAACAAAAAAAGAAGAACTTGACCGAATCAACCAGTTGTTTTGGTCTTATTCGGATGAAAACGATTGTGAGCGAATCATCGATACCGCACTTTCTTTTGTACCAGAGAAAAGAGAATTTCCGAAACTCTACAGTTTCGATATTTTTGATACCCTGTTTTCACGGCAGTGCTGTCATCCTTCCAGCGTTTTCGACAATGTCCGCAAAAAACTGGAGCAGTCTGACTGTGGCTATGACAGCTATTTTATCCGCAAATTTTCGCAGATTCGCCGCTGGTGCGAATCCAATGTGCGTGAGTTTTATAAAAAGTCGGTATTAATCCGAAATGACGACCATTTGGAAATCCAGTTGTCGGAAATTTATGACCACATGGCAACACTGTTTCCACTTACCGATGAGCAGAAACAGCAGTTGATTACATGGGAATGTGAGGAAGAAATCCGATCCGTTGTTCCTTTGACTGATCACATTGATATGCTCAAATCATATCTTGCCGAAGGAAACGATGTTGTATTAATCAGTGATATGTATTTGCCGAAAGAAACGATTCAGAAAATGTTAGCAAAAGCGGACCCGCTTCTTGCCACACTTCCACTGTTTTTATCGAGCGATAAAGGTTATCAAAAAACAACCAGAAAATTATTTTTGGAAGTATATAGTTCTCTCGACTACCATTATTCGGAATGGATTCACATTGGCGATAATAAATTTGCCGATGACACCCAGCCATCCCGTCTTGGCATCCACACACAGCCGGTGTCGGTTCCGGAACTTGACAACTATGAAAAACATATGGCAGCCTACATTGAAGAATATGGTATGCACAGTGTTGTGAAATTGTTCCGCAACTTCCGTCTGGAGGAGCACACGGACAAAGAGACTTTTGCCTACAAATATGCCAGTCTTTATTTCGTTCCTTATGTTCACTGGGCAGTTCACGACGCCTTAAAACGAGGTTACAAAACCCTTTACTTTATTTCCCGTGACGGCTATTATTTGAAACTTATGGCGGATGCCGTAATTGAGAGCAAAGGACTTCCGCTGCGCACAAAATATATTTACGGTTCACGAAAAGCATGGCGTGTGCCATCGTTTATCGACAAAGTGGATGAAGAATTTTTCGAGCCTTACGGCAACTTCAGCGGCGTTCGCAATTTCAATAAATTGCTTTCCGCCCTTTTGATTGACGAAGCAACATTTGATAAGTTCTTCCCGGAGCTTGGTTACTTAAAAACAACGAAGCGTTATTCAGACCAGTTAATTTCTGATGTGAGCCAGAAATTAAAACGTTCCGATGCTTACAAAGAACATTTGCTTGCCGTTGCCAAAAAGCAGCGTGTCATCGTTTCCGACTATCTTCGTCAGGAAATTGATTTCAACGAACCATTTGCCTTTGTTGAGTATTGGGGCCGTGGCTATACACAAGACTGCCTGACAAGATTGTTAGCCGATGCCGCCGGTCACGAAGTAGATGACCCGATGTATTATGTACGAAGCATTTACCCGACCATCGGCAAATCCATCCGCTACAACTACACCTGCAACACACATTCCGTTGTGTTTGCAGAATCCATTTTTGCAAATCTTCCGTATCGTACCATCGAAACCTACGAAGAGAAAAATGGACGCATCGAGCCGGTATTTAATTCCTGTGAAAATGACGAAGAAATGAATCAGGCATTGGAAACTTATCTGGTTCGCTTTGCAAAGGATTTCTGTGCACTCAACTTAGAGGATGAATTTACAACCGGCCATTACCTGTATGACTTTGGCATGGCAAACTTCAAGCAGACAACCGACGATCCGATTCTGCTGAATGTCTTTGGAAGCCTCAAGGATGCCGTGGCACTTGGTGAGCGTGCTGAGGAATACGCTCCTCCGGTAACCTTCCAGACAATTGTCGACTGGATGCATGGAAAGTCATACCATACAAAATCGTTTGAAATGTCGATGAAAAAATCGAAATTTATTTATCGGTGGATTTATAAGAGTTACTGTTATTACTGTGATAATATCAGGGGGAAAATATTTAAGAAGAAATATTAAAACAGTTTACGCAGAGTGGGTACGTTCTCTTGTACTCATTCTGTGTAAACTGTTTTTATTTACAAAAATTAATTTTTTTATTCTGAAATCAACCAATCAATGAGATTAATTGATTTTATACCATCATATGAATGATCCATTCCAGGATTCAATGAAAGAATTATCTTTTCATAATTATCTCCAATTTTTTGCAGCGGGAACAATTCTCTTTTTCGAACATCTTCATTTTCCATTGATTCAGTTACCTGAATATATTGTTTTTCATCTACTTTTGTTGCAATAAAATCAACTTCAGCATTATCTATTTTTCCAATTGATACATCAAAACCACGCCGAAGCAATTCAAAATAAACAATATTTTCCAAGACATGTCCACTATCACGGTCTCTAAAACCAAGAAGATAATTTCTAAGACCAATATCAACAATATAGTATTTTCCAAGTGTCCGCAAAAATTCCTTTCCTTTAATATCAAATCTTTTAATATCATAAAAGAAATATGCTTCTAGCAGGGCATCTACATATGACTGTACCGTATGTGTACTTGGTGTTCCTTTCCGTTTGCCATCCTCAAGTAATCCTTCATTTACAAGAATATTACCTATTGAGGACACGGATATATTGCTGCCAATATTATCGGCAAGAAATGTAATAATCTTTTTTAAGAGAATGGGGTCTGTAATACGCTTTTTCCCCCTCAAATTTTCACGTTCTAAGATATCTCTCATAATAACCGTTGAGTAAATTCCTTCAAGTAATATAAGTGCTTTTTCTTGGTCAAGTCCAACATCTGCAATACCAGGCATACCCCCAAAGCGCACATAAGCATCAAAAACTTCACAAATTTCATAACGTTCTCCATCAGAACCAAATGCTTGTTTTCGAGTGCCGCCTAATGCACTCTTTGTTTCTTTAATTTCAAAATCATAAAAAGTCAAAAACTCCGAAAAAGACAATGGCAGCATCTTTATTTCTACACATCTGCCCGATAAGTATGTGGCATATTCGGAAGATAGCATATACGCATTTGAACCTGTCACATAGATATCACAGTTAAAATCAACTCGAAAAGAATTGATTGCATCTTCCCAATTAGGAACACGCTGAACCTCATCAAAAAAGAGATACATTCTCTTTCCTTCAATTATGCGTGCCTTGACATATTTATAAAAATCATCACTATTCATATCCTTAAAAGCATAGGACTCAAAATTCATCTCAAGAATCTGTTCCTCTGGTACACCATTTTCTTTCAAATGAAGAGTCATGAGCTTAAGCAGACTTGATTTTCCACACCTGCGGATACCAGTGACAACTTTTACAGGTTCGGTATCTTGAAATGCAATAATTTTTTTCAAATAAAGTTCTCTTTTTTTTAGTACATGTGTGTCTATCATCCATTACACCTCCTTGTAAATATGACAATAGCACAAACTTCAAAAAAAAGCAAGTTTATGCACTCAAATGCACAAACTTGCTTTTTTCGACTTTTTTTGCAATTTAATCTTAATTATTTGATAAAAAAGTACCTCTCTTTTCAGAAGGACTAATAATCGTCTTCATCCAACAAGTCAATCAAGTATCTTTTCGCTTTTTCAATTTCGATTTTAATTTTATCGTCCTTAAGAAAATACTCTAGTGCTTGTCCATCGAATTGCGCAACTCCTCTTGAATTCCGACCTGCCCAATGATGTTGAATCCTTGTTTTATCTAAAATTTGTTTCTGGAAAATTGAAACCAAATCTGTTTTAAGACTATTTTTGCCATTCATTATAACAATATACAATAAATAAATTGATTCTGGTTTTGATAAAAAACTCAGCAATTTATCAACATTATATCCTTTCGGTGCACTATTATATTTCATATCTTTTGATTTAATATCTGTTTCAATTATATAATTTCCTTTTTTAATTGAATAATCTCCTAATCCATCCTTTGTTAATAAATCGTCTATTAATTCATCATTCGAAATCTTTTTCATTAGTTTATCCTTATGTTTATCATCATTCGAAGCAATAAAATATTCAATTAGTCTACCTCTAATATTAACATTACTTGGATACTTTTCATCTATCACCTGCAAATCTTTTTTAACTGAAGCAGTTCTATTATCCAAATCTGCTTTCAAATCCAAATAAGTAGCACTATTCATAAATTCATATGCCCTACGAGGTGCATCTAATATTATATCCCTTTGCTCAATCGTTGGCATGAACCTTTTCCCTGTAGGAACTATATTCGCAGTTGCTAAAACAATACGTGACAAATTCTCATAAAAGCCAATTTGACTATGTATTTCAAATAACTCCTCATAATTAGCAGCCACATTTGCAATTCCATGATATTCTTTAATTATGTCCGAATAATTAATATTTCCAACAATATTATCCTCTGTTAAATTTATAGAAGAATGACTTACCTTTTTAATAAATGTCGCATTTGCTAAACATAATACATTTCTATCTGGTGCTACTACACAAACAAATAATGGAATATTATCAAATGTTCGAATATGCTTTAATGCCATAACCGTATTTGCTACCGAAAGCGATTTCTTTTTCGTAGAACAAAACCTCACAGCAAAATCTTTACAATATAATACAGCACCTTTCTTTTCAAGGTTAAAATATTCCTGAACAATTTTAGCTAACGTCTCCTTCTGACCTATTCCTGCATTTTCCTCAATTAACTGTATAAAAGAATTAATTTTTTTATTCATATATTTATCCTCCTGTCTTATTTTCTCTTTTTTTGATTTGCTAATGAATTTCTCTCCCAAAAGACTCCATCGCAATACCCCTGAATATTCTTATCCTCTTCTGCCATTTCTAATCTCTTTTGAGCCCATGCTCCATATAACTCATTCTGCTCAATAACAATAAAATTTCTATTTAATTTTTTAGCAGTTACTGCAGTGGTTCCTGAACCTGCAAATGGGTCAAAAATAATATCTCCTTCGTTGCTACTTGCTAATATCATTTTTGCAATTAATTTCTCTGGCTTTTGAGTTGGATGACCTGTATTTTCTGGCATTGACCAATAAGGAATCGAAATATCATCCCAAAAATTAGACGGACATGTATTCCTAAAGTTTCCAGCTTCTGTTTCTTCCCAATCCTTTGGTTTTCCATCAACTTTATAAGGAGCAACCACCTTTTTTCTAATTTTTACGTTATCTAGATTAAATGTATAACTCTTTCCCATTGTCGCAAACCATACATCTTCCATTCCATTCTTCCAATTTGCTTTTGCTCCCCGCCCTTTTTCTCTTTGCCATGTTATTCTATTTTGCACTCTAAAATAATTATGCAGTACATCACCTATAACCAAACTTGATTTCCAATCACAGCACACATATATTGATGCCGTATCATTTAATAACGGAATCACTTTTTCAAGCCACCGAACCGTATATTCCCTATACTCATCTTGACTTTTCCTATTAAATTTGTTACCATGATAGTCTTTCGCCAAATTATATGGTGGGTCAACTATTAGTAAATCCACAAACTTATTAGGCAATTTCTCCATTACCTTAACACAATCGCCAATAATAAACTTATTAAGTACTGTTTCAACTTTTTCAACAGTATTATTTACGTATATACATTTCTCCAAATATTGCCTTCCCTCATCTAATGTAAAATCTATTGTTTTATTTCTAGCTGCTTTTTCTTTCATCTTTTACCTCCATCACATTTCACAAATTCTATCTATATCAATATTCTCAAAGTTATGTGTAACCACTTCACCTAAAAATTTAGTTCTATCTTGTAGATATTTTAGTATATCGGAATTTTCTTCTAAATTTCTAAATGACAATGGTATATGCAATTCAGGAAAAACCTTTTTTACATCTACAATACTAATAGGATTTATTTCCTGATACCTTAATATTGGCATTGCATATTTATTTCTCTGCATATAATCATCTATCCTATGCGAAACAGACAAATTTTCCTTATAAAGTTCTTTCCATTTGGACAACTCTATACGTTTATCCAACCACAATATCCCAACAATTTTTTGTATTGGTTTTCCCAAATATAAATATGCTTTGACTTTTTCATTGCAAAATCTTTTTCTATACTCAAATACCTTTTGCCCATTTTTAAGAATATCATAATAACTAGGGCTAAAACTTAGCAGTATTGTACGCATATAACATCTCCTCTTTTACCATTCTCCTCCACCATCAATACTCTTTCCAGAAATCATACGAAATCAATTCCGCACCATTTTTCTGAAAATCCTTCACGGTCTTTTTATACTTGCCTGCAAGCAGCCATCCCATTTTAAAACATCTGCCAATGGTTGCAAAGAAATCTTTTGCTTTCCGTTCGACATAAAATCCCCGGCTTGTATCCGGGTCGTATAAAAGAGCCGTTTTTCTGCGATACAAAGCATCCGGATGCACGCCCATAGGAAGCACCGCCGTCTCTTTTTTCGCCGGAAGAAGCCATCCGTTCACAGACAGCAAATGTTTCTTTGCAAAACCACCGTCCTCATATAAATGCGAAGGCTGCGGCTTTGTCTTTTCCACATCAACGCCAAACTTGCGTAAATCATCGGAAACATCCTGCATGGCATAACCCATTTTCATGATTTCCGGATGAAGTTTTGTCGGGTCTAATTCCTTCAAAAATTCCGTTCCCTTACAGAAATCTTCGACGCCCTTCATCGTCAATTCCTGATCTTTCACGCGAAGATGAAGCATTTGTCCAATAAGATGTCTCGCAACACGTTTTATCATGTGCAGACGAGAATACTCCGGATGATGGATGGCACAGGCAATCAATGTGTTTCTCATATCGTAATATTCCATGGAAGACGCCTTTCTATTATCGAACGCATCATGCCACACACCAATTCCGTTCATTGTCATAATATTTCCATCGAAACGCAGACCATATTCAATATCGTCGCCATGAATAAAAATCGGAAGCGGAAAACCACGAAATTGTTCTGCTAACGGCACGCAGCAGTACCACCAGCCATTATAGTCCATCGGGAGATTATATTCATTGCGGACAACATCTGTCATTCTCCGTAAATCATAGCCACGCTTAGTAAAACCAATACGTCCCCCCTGCCAAAGTTCTCCATTCGCATGCTGAATGTAAGGGATATCAAGACGCAAAAGCCCTCCGCCAAGCATAGCCCCTTTCCGCTCTTCTTTTAAGAAGTTAAGAAGTGTATACGTTCTGAAAAGTGACTCCGGTTCCAGTACAATATCATCATCCATCAAAAGAATATGTGTAAGGCCATACTTTTCCCTGTCCTCATATGCTTCTTTCATGCAGCGCCCAAAACCGCCGGAGCCGCCGGTGTTTCGATTCGGCATCACAAAAATTCTATCGTTTGACAGCTCTTCGTAAGGAAGCGTCTGTCCGTTATCCGACACATACACATACACATTTTGATAAAGCGGTGAATCCGGATTTTCCATCGTTTCACGCTTCAAAGTTTCCAGCGTTTTTTTCACAAATTCTTCGCGCCGGAAAGTACAAATTCCAATCGCTATTTTCGCTAACTGAATGGGTTCAAAAACTGTCTCAAAACATCCACCGAGAATCTCCGTATCACTGTCTGCCCTAACCGTTGCGTAAACAATTCCCTCTACGTCTGCCAGAGAAAAGGAAAGAGAAACCTCCTCCGGATCTGCCTGCCTATGTCTCTCACTGGTAAAATTTTCAGTCAATGCCATTGTTCCATCCGTAACTCCGGCATCCCACAGTCGAACCATGCAGCTTCCCTTACAGCGCAGGCGGAATCGAACCTCTTTTATTTTCGTATACATTTTCCATTTATAAGCCGAAAAACTATTAAAATAAGTAAATAAATCCGCTTCATTTCCAGCCGGTATCTTACCGTCTGTTGTGCCGTGGAAATAAAGCTCCGGCTCATTGCAAATATTTTCTTTTGGAAAAACTAAATTCTGTAATATCATTTTTATCCTCTATTTCTTCTGAGTTGCCATATAGGCATCACACACTTCGTTTACTTCGCCAATCTGCATAATCTGTCCCTTATTAATCCACACCGCATGGTCACAGAGTTTACGCACCTGGTCAATCGAATGTGATACAAACAAAAGCGTTGTTCCGCCGCCCATCATTTCATCCATTCGCTTCAAACACTTCTGCTGGAACGAATAGTCTCCAACCGCCAGAATCTCATCCACAATCAAAATGTCCGGACGCACAATCGTAGCAATCGAGAAGCCAAGCCTTGCACGCATACCGGATGAAAAGTTTTTCACCGGCGAATCCAAAAACTTATGAAGTTCTGAAAACTCCACAATTTCATCAAAATGCTCCTGCATATATTTCTTGGAATGTCCAAGCACTGTTCCATTCAAAAAGATATTTTCCCTTGCCGTCAAATTCATATCAAATCCGGCGCCAAGTTCCAATAGTGGAGAAATCGTTCCATTTACAACAATCTCTCCTTTGTACGGTTTCAAAATTCCACTGATTGCCTTCAAAAGTGTCGACTTGCCGGAACCATTGCTTCCCACAAGAGCCCACGCCTCTCCTTTACGGATTGTAAAAGAAGCATCCCGGACAGCAAGAAACTCTTGAAAGAGAAGTTCATGTTTGATTAATTTTACAAAATATTCTTTTAGATTATCGATTTTTTCCGATGCCAGATTAAACCGTATCGTCACATCTTTTACATCGATTGCAATATCATTCATGTCATTCTCCTCCTTAAATATACAAAATAAATTTGTCCTGCGTCTTTACAAATACCCACAGTCCGATGATGAGCATCAGAAATGCCGACACAATTCCAATTATAATAAGCCACATAATACTGATTCCCACCGGCACAAACCCCGGCAGTGTCAGCATACGAAACTGAGAAACATAGGAGTACATCGGATTCAGATGCGATACAATGTACTGAAGATTCTGTGGCAGTGCTTCAATTGGATAGAACATCGGCGTCAGATAAAGCCATGCCGTTGTAATCGCATTGTAAATATACTGGATATCTCGGAAAAATACATTGGTTGCCGCCAAAAAAAGTCCCAGCCCCATCGTAAATACAAAGTTCTGTGCAAGCACAAGCGGGAACAGAAAAAGCCGCCACGTAAATTCTCCCCCGGTAAATAACATAACAATCAAAAGTGCTCCCATTGAAAATACACAGTCAATCAAACCACTGATAATTTTTGAAACGGTAAAAACGTATTTCGGTACATATGTTTTTTTGAGAAGTGATGCACTTCCGTTAATCGACTGAATCGCCGATTTCGTGGACAGATTCATAAAGTTAAACATAACCTGGCCGCTCATCAAATATACCGGGAAGTTAGTAATACTGGCTCTCGTAAACATTTTAGAAAATACAATCGCCATGATAATCATAATAAACAGCGGGTTTAATACACTCCACAAATAGCCCAGCACACTGCGGCGGTATTTCAATTTCAAATCCCTGCTCACAAGCTGTCCCATCAAATCTTTGAATCGGACAAAGCCCTTTATTCTGGCAACAAATAATGACATACACTACCTCCATTCTCTAGTCGCATCCGTATGCCTTCCGGCATAAATACGACGCCAAACGATACAATCCATACCCACTATGCCGCAGCATTTTCACGGCACGGTTTGTCACACTGTGATAAATATCCGGAAATTCTTTTTTAATCCGTTTATCCCAAGCCACAATTTGATTTTTGTGAACCGCCTCTGCCGGATAACTCAAATAAATTTTATACTGGCTTGTCAATATTTTCGCTACGCCTTCCGCCACATATGCTTTTTTCTCCGGCGTCAGACGCTCTGCTTCTTCCTTATAAAATTCCAGCAAATGTGTCAGCACCATCTCATGGTGTGCGCAGTTTTTCTGCATATTTCGGATGTTCATACTCTGCGTCTCCATCCCAAGTCTGTAACAGTACACCTGCTTTTCCAAAAACGCAATTGTTTTCACAAACGGAATCGGATACAAATTATACTCGGCGTCCACATAAAAACAATGTTCATCCAGACGTCTTCCCATTTTTTTCAGCAATTCCGTGCGGTAAGTAGCAGCATGCATATTAATGTAAACTTTGCCGCAGACTTCCTCAAATGCATATATTTTCCGATACTCTTTTCCCGGAAATTCATGGTGCATCTCACTCACCATTTCACCGGAAGCATCGTTAAAACTATGGTAGTCATTCACCACCAAATCAGCCTCTGCGGTCTGAAGATATGAAAGCAACTCTTTCAAGCCTTCTGCGGACACGTAATCGTCCCCGTCAACGGTCTTAAAATATTTACCCGCTGCCTCTTCGATTCCGCGGTTTACCGTCGAACCATGACCGCCATTTTCTTTATCAATCAAACGGAATACATCTGGATAATTAGCCTCATATTCACGGGCAATTTCATTGACCCCTTCACCGGAACCATCATTTACAATCAAAACTTCTAACTGGTCCGTTACTTCCGGAATCAAAAAACTATCCAATGTTTCACGAAGATAATCCTCCACATGATAGGCGGCTATGGACACCGTCAAAAGTTTCATTTCAATTCCCCGCTTTCTGCCTCTGCATAAATTCTCCGCATTTTTTCTTCCACTAAATCAATCGAAAAATCCTGCACTCTTTTTTTGTTCCATTCACCCATCCGCTTTGCCTCTTCCGGGTAATCTAAGAAAAAGGAAAGACCTTTTACATAATCGGATGCATTTCCCTCTTCAAATAAAAATCCGCCTTCTCCATCGGAAATCAAATCATGGTTTCCACGAATATCTAAGGCAAGCACCGGGAGCCCGGCACGCATCGCCTCCATCATTGCCACCGGAAGTCCTTCCCGCTTCGATGGAAATGCAAAGCAGTCTGCCTGCAAAAGAACATCCGGAATTTTCTCGCAGTAACCGGCAAATACCACCTGTTCATCAAGATGCATCTCCCGTACCACATTTCGCAGATGTTCTTCCATCGCACCCGTACCGCAAATAAGATACGTCAGTTTTTTTCTGCGGAAGCGGTCCATCGCCCGGAGCATAACTTCATTATTTTTTCCTTCCGTCAGCTCTCCAACACTCACAACCACCTTGTGGTCAGTCGGGATTCCGTATGTCCTGCGCATATCAAAATCAGGGTCTTTTTCAGGTGCCGGTTTCAAGCCAACGCCCTGCACATATTCCACATTTCCACGAATCGGGAATTTTTTTGCTCTCGCATAATCTTCCTGATTAATCACCAAAAGTTTATCCGTATATCTCGCATAATGCTTTTCTGCTACATAATATTTCCAATTAGAAACCGGTGCGCCCTCATAAAAATGAAAGCCATGTGCGGTATAAATAACAGGAACTTTTCTTCCTGTCATTTTGTATACTTTCTCTGCCGCTTTGCGCGTGAGAACTCCTGTCATCGGCATGTGGCAGTGAATCAAATCAAATTTTTCCTCAAGCATCAGTTTTTTCAACGCCAGATAGCACGTCCGCACATCTCTGGAAAATGGCGAGCGTCCAAACGGAATATGATGTCTGTGGATTCCCGTGCCCATCAAGCGGGAATTATCTTTCCCGTACACAACAACATCAAAGTTCGCCGCGTAATGGATTTCATATCCCATTTCCTGTAATATTTTCACGTTATTCATTTCAAACTGTGGCACAAAGCCGCTGACTCTTGTTACCAGTAATGCTTTTTTACTCATGATGCGATTCCTCCCTGGATGTATATTCCTGAATCTTGCGTTCGACCTCTTCGTTGCCCTCGGTGTGTTCTTTTAATCCCGTTGTCTGGTTGGTATCCACTCCCTCTGTCGAGTCTTTTTTCAAAACGGTTTTTACTGTCATAAGAATCAGTTTCAAGTCCATCCACAGAGAGTAATTTTCAATATAAAACAAATCCAGTTTCAGTTTGTCATAAGGAACGGTATTGTATTTTCCATAAATCTGTGCAAATCCGGTCACTCCGGCTTTTACACGGGTACGAAAAACAAACTCCGGCATTTCTTTCTGGTATTCTGCAATAATTTCCGGCCGCTCCGGTCTCGGTCCGACAAGCGACATATCCCCGGAAAGCACGTTAAAAAGCTGTGGCAGTTCATCTAACCGAACAGCACGCAAAAAACGGCCCACCGGCGTAATCCGCTCATCATGCTCTTTGGCAAGAACGGCTTCTCCCGACTTTTCAGCATCCACAATCATACTGCGGAATTTTAAAATAGAAAATTCCCGATTGTCTTTCGTGCACCGCACCTGCCTGTAAAAAACCGGTCCCCCGTCGCAGCATTTAATGGCAAACGCCACCAAAAGCATAATCGGCGACAATAAAATCGTAAGCGGTACCGCAATGAGCAAATCTACCGTACGCTTCCAAAACCGCTGGTCAAAACTCAAAGAATATCCCTTAGACAGCAAAAATGGGGTGTCAAACACATGAATTTCGTCGCCACCCATCAAAATAATATCGGAAATTTTCGGCATTACATACGCCCGAATTCCATTTCCATAACAATATTTTAAAATTTCATTTCTTGTTTCCGCCGCAATATCTCCAATCAAAACCGCCTGATAATCTTTCACCGTCTCGGCAATTCGGTCGATTCCGGCATGGGCATCAATTGCCCCGTAAATCGCATACTTATCACGTCTTGTCTCCAATTTATCCACCAGTTCCGACGCCGGTCTGTCACCATAAATCAGAAGAATTTTCCACGGCTGGAAAATGCGGTTATACAATCGTCTCGTCACAACTGTCCAGACAACCGCAATTACGCAGTCAATTAACTGCATCAAAATCATGTATCCCGGATTAACAAGCCCAAATGCCAACAGACAAACCACGAAATACATCACAATATTTGCTAAAAATGTAGCTAAAAACTGCGACAGCACCACTTCCATCCGCCGCAGCTGTCCAATTCTGAGTGCCCCATACATCGTCGAAAAAAAGTACACTAAAATTGCGTAAAGCCCAATCAATGCCCAGTTACCTTTGCGGTAAAAATGGAAAAAGTACATCGTATCCCAGTACACAAGATACCAGAAATACGCAAATACTGTCGCCATCAATGCCACACTTATTAAGGAAAAGAAGAACAAAATCGTCTTCTTGTATGGGTCGTAATTTTTATTCATGACAACCATCCACCTCCCAAACTGTCTGTCATGCACAAGTATAGTAATTTTACCATAGATGGAAAGTTATTGTCAATGTAGGGGGGGTTGCCGATTTTTTAGGTTTCCATAAATTATCAAGAAAAGTTTGTGCTTCGTGGGCGCTCCCGCTTAACAAACGCGTAAGGGTATCGGCATGCAAAATACGCAATGCCAGATACCCACGTGTTTGTACCCACTCACCCCAAATCTTTTCTTGATAATTTATTAGAAAGCAAAAAATCGGAAGCGCCCCCCTGTCACAGACTAGTCAGTTGCTGCTTGATTTTGGCTCTGAATTGATTTGAAATATGCAAATGTTGGTCTAGCGGTTTTGGGACAACCTTTTTGCATTAATTTTACCTAAAGGGTTGCATTTTCACCTCATCATCTGACATTACTCGGACAAATTACACGTCAACTGCAACTCTTTCTGATACTTTTTGTTTTTATGGTTGTTTTTCTTCGACTTCCATACAACTTTCATGCAACGCTTTTGGATTTTTATAGAAGATAACGTTGCATAAGGTTTTCTCTTTGAGAGAGAATCATACTAAGTCAAAAAGGCGCCAACGCCCCCTAACACAAACCAAAACTCAGTTTAACTTGAAAGATATCTCTTTTTCTACTAAAATAAGAATTAAGATTGAAAAGCAAACGCGCACTTTTTGAGTTTTGCGCAGATTGAGAGGTTAGTATGGATAATCGAAATTTTACTCTGCTTACTGATTTTTATGAAATCACAATGATGCAGGGCTACTTTAAAAATCATGCATCAAATCGTGTTGTTTTTGATTTGTTTTACCGTCAGAATCCGGATGATGGTGCGTATGCTGTCTGCGCCGGACTGGCTCAGGTAATTGACTATGTCAAAAGCCTTCACTTTGATTATGAGGATATTGATTACTTACGCGGTCTTGGCGTGTTTGATGAAGACTTTTTGGATTATCTTGCAAGTTTTCATTTTACAGGAGATATTTATGCGATTCCGGAAGGTACCGTAGTCTTTCCGCGCGAGCCGCTTTTAAAAGTTGTCGCACCGATTTTAGAGGCGCAGTTAGTGGAAACCGCACTCTTAAATCTGATTAACCACCAAAGCCTGATTGCAACAAAGGCTTCCCGTGTCTGCTATGCAGCAAAGGGCGGTGGCGTTATGGAATTTGGTCTGCGGCGCGCACAGGGACCGGATGCCGGTACATTCGGGGCACGTGCGGCTGTCATTGGCGGATGTATTGGTACAAGCAACGTAATTTGCGCAAAAGAATATGATGTCCCTGCACTTGGCACGCATGCACACAGCTGGATTATGAGTTATGGGGATGAATTGACTGCATTCCGCAAATATGCCGAATTGTATCCGAATAACACGACACTTCTTGTTGACACCTATGACACCCTTCGTTCGGGCGTACCGAATGCCATCCGTGTATTTGAGGAATTGAGCGAGCAGAACCGCATGCCGAAAAAATATGGCATTCGTCTCGACAGCGGCGACCTCGCTTACCTTTCCAAGAAAGCAAGAAAAATGTTAGACGATGCGGGATTTCCGGATGCCGAAATCTGTGCTTCAAGTGATTTGGATGAATATCTGATTGACTCTCTGCTCTCACAGGGTGCCTGCATTGATTCCTGGGGCGTTGGCACAAACTTGATTACATCCAAAAACACACCTGCGTTTGGCGGTGTATACAAATTGGCTGCGGTAGAGATTGACGGAGAAATGATTCCAAAAATCAAATTATCCGAAAACCCGGCAAAAATTACGAATCCGGGCAATAAAACCGTTTACCGCATTTATGACAAAGAATCCGGAAAAATCCGTGCCGATTACATAACACTTGCGGATGAAACCTTTGACGATTCCAAAGATTTGCTTCTCTTTGACCCGAATGCTACTTGGAAAAAAACGCGTCTTGAAGGCGGCACCTACACGATGAAAGAAATTTTAGTTCCTATTTTCAAAAACGGACAGTGTGTTTACGACTCGCCATCCGTTATGGACATTCAAAAACACTGCAAGGAGCAATTGGAAACGATGTGGGAAGAATCAAGACGTCTGGTTAATCCTCAGGAAGTATTTGTTGATTTGTCTGACAAATTGTATGAAATGAAAAAAGAATTATTAAATGAAGTAGGACGCTAAAATAAGCGTCCTACAAATTGTTATTTTCGTATACAAAGATACAAAACATTTCCATCCTTCTAACTCATCAAATAATAGCCATAGAAGGGCATAATGTTTCTTCCTTTTCTTGTACTAATTATTCTTTGTTTTCTTAAAAATTGTCTGCAACCGCGGAATTCCAAAATAAGCTACACAAAAACCAAGAATTCCCCCAATGGTATTTAACATTACATCATCAATATCAACACAACGGTAATTTACTTGTAACATAGCGTTAAATGCTCCCTGCCAAACTTCTACTAAAACTGTTGCAAGAATAATGCAACATAATACCTTGAAAAACTTTTTGCCTTCTTTAAAATAATAGCAAAGTGAAAAACCAAAAGGTATAAATAAAAGAATGTTTCCAAAAAATTGATAACACAAAGTGCCATATGTATGATATGTTATTGTTTCTCCAAAAATAGATATTATTGTATGAAACGGAATAAAATTATTCCCCAGTCCTTCTCCATCCGTAATCATCGTCTGCAATAATTCATCTTGATACGGAAATGGAAAAAAGCATACACAAACAATCAACATAACAGACAAAAGACAACCCATTGTCGATAAATACCTTTTATCTCTCAAATCCCGGTTTAATGCTCCCATAACAAACATGCAAATTATAAGAAACGCAAAGAAGAATAAAATAAACTGTGCTGTAATCATATTAACTCCTTTCCCTCCAGCAATATTATCAGTTAAATGTTATCAAACTATTGCGACAAAAGCAGAAAAAGAAATTCAATTCGTGAGAGACTTTAACGCGAAACGTTATCCGTCTCGAATCGAATGAATTTCTTTTTCTATCAATTTCTAATTAAATCCGTAAATCTTCTGTGACAAACTATAACCCCACACGACAATCTTTCTGCCGGCTTTGCTGCGGAACTGCATCGGCTTACTCAGTGCCATTTTATTTATCATGCGGTACATGATTTTATTTTTATTTTTCAGGTACTCCCATAATTCCTCACGTTTCTGCAGGCTTTCTTCCGAGCCTTCTTTAATGAGAAATACAGAACTAACCGTCATCATCATTGTCAAATATTTTACCATGTAATCGCGCAGTTTTTTGTTCTTGATTTTTGTCAAATCATACGCATCAATCATCAATTTGTTGACTTTAATCTGCTGGTCAATGCGCCCAATCATTACTTTTTCGTTTACCGACTGG
>ULMF01000756.1_pt1 | contig 46806 bp, 40 predicted proteins | sample 1951581 | NCBI WGS metagenome assembly ULMF01 (sample SAMEA4835543, study PRJEB28245) | human gut metagenome | biome: gut microbiome; material: fecal sample | place: Denmark | collected 2008
AAAAATTGAGGTTGAACATAAGAAACGGAAACATAGTTATAGATATAAAAAAATAAACCACCGTTTTTTAACATTTCAAGCCTTGAATAAGCCTTTTATTAAATTATTAATGTTAATATAAGAGAAATATTAATTATTTGCTTATTTTTAGAAAAAAAAGCATTTACTTTGCAGCCAATTTCATATTAGTAACGAAAAAATAGATATTTATGAGTGCATTCGGAATTTTTGCGGCGATACTGACATTTGTATATGTCATCTATTATGCAGTAATGATAAGCATGGATTTGTTTGGCAACAAGAGCCAACAAAAAGATAATGTAGAAGTCATTGCTTCGCTTGACAACAAGCATAATGAGGAAGCAGTTGACGAGACTCCTACATTTGTTGACGAAGAAGGTGTCACAGATGCTATAAAAGCACCTGCTGAGAACGCCGATACTACAGCCTCGGAGGATGTCAAGCAGGAAGTGTCTGAGGAAGACATTGCTTCTGCCGACAACAATATTCTTTATAATGAAGCAAAGGCTGCAAAAGACAAAGCAGCAGAATTACAAATTCATTCTGATGCGGACTTTAATGCAGATCAATTTGATGATTGGTTCAGAAATAGTTTGATTGAAAAGGAATCTGCAACAGAAAGTTTCTCTTAATATATATGGCTATGAAGGGAAAGAAATACATATTTCTATTATTGGCATTGTTCCTCTTTACTCAAGAGACATTTGCCGTTTGTGGCTCAACCGATTATAGCGGTAGCAGTGGAAGACTATATAATATGGTTGTATATGTACTGGCAATGTGTTCCTATGTAATGCAGCTCATGTATGCCATAGCAACCTTGTTTTCACTCTATAGTGCAACAAGCATTTATATCAAAATGCAAGCAGGAGAAGAAGGCTTTACAAAAAGCATCATTATGCTTGTAGGTTCAATTCTGTTTCTGTTGAGTGCGACAATTGTGATGCCAGCTTTCTTCGGTTTCAACTATGGTGTAACAGATAGATTATTTTAATTTTTAATTTACATATATTTTAAACAACAAATGAATCAAACAATTGTAAAGTTCACGGCTTGTGCTCAGGGAGCGGCAGCCGTAGCCTTCAAGAAGGCAAAGTCTTTGGTAAAGAACCCTCGTGTGGCAATGGTTGCAGCATTCTTGCTCGTATTCACCGTTTCTACATTTGCCCAGAATACCGAGGCTGGTATTAAGGCTATTACGACTTCAACCGACTCTTTGAAGAAGTATGTGCCTGTCGTTACTAATCTTTGCTATGCCTTGGCAGGTATCGTTGCCATCATCGGTGCAATTTCTGTTTACATCAAGATGAACAACGAGGAGCAGGATGTCAAGAAGAGTATCATGATGATCGTTGGTGCTTGTATCTTCCTCATCGCCGCTGCACAGAGTTTGCCATTGTTCTTCGGTTTGTAATCGTCGGTTATGGCAGAAGAAAGGGATGATTACCCAGACTACCCAGTATTCAAGGGGCTTCAAAAGCCACTTGAATTTCTGGGTCTTCGAGGTAGATACATTTATTGGGCAGCAGCCACGGTTGGTGGAGGTCTTCTTTCATTTCTGATAGGCTACATCGTCTTTGGCTTCTTAGTTGGTTTGGTTTTGATAACATCAATTTTGGGATTCGGTGGTGCTATGACATTCATAAAGCAGCACAAGGGACTTCACTCAAAGAAGTCACCTACAGGCATTTTCATTTTTGCCCATTCTTCCCGATATTGATGTATTTTTTATGTAAAGTTAATATATATGGTTGTTATTATTGTTATACTCGTATTCGTTTCCATCCTTTCAGGAATGGCTCTTTCCATTTGGGCATTTGGCACTGGTAGCAAAAGAGCCAAGATATTCGAGGACATCTATTTCAGCGTCGAGGATGTAGAGAACAAAGGAATCATCTACACCAAGAAAGGAGATTATTCGGCTGTATTGGAAATGGAGAATCCGATAAAGAAATATTCAGCCGACACAGATAGCTATTATGATTTTACAACTCTCATGGCATCAGTCATACAGGTGCTTGGAGAGGGCTATGCCCTGCACAAGCAGGACGTTTTTGTCAGAAAAAACTTTGATATGAGCAGAGTTGCAGCCAAAAAGAAGAAAGGTAGTAAGAAAGCCTTTCTTTCTGAGGCGTACTTCCGTTTCTTCAACGGACGTGAGTACACAGAGGCAACAACTTATCTTGTTATTACACAAAAAGGAAAGAAAGGAGGAATCCATACTTACGATAACTCCAAGTGGAGAGATTTCCTCGTGAAAATACAAAAAGTATTTGACCGATTGAAGAGCGGTGAGGTAAATTGCCGTTTCTTAACGGCTGCGGAGTGCAAAGAATATGCAGACCGATTCTTTGCTTTTGACTTTAAGAATAAGAATATATCCATGACCGACTTCAAGGTTGACAGTGAGAAGATAGGCATGGGAAATAAACAAATAAAGGTATATAGCTTGTTGGACGTTGACAGTATTGGATTGCCTGGCAATATACGTCCTTATACTGATGTGTCTGTTAACAATGCTGTAATATCACAAGACTTGTTGGCAGACATCGATCATGTGCCTGGTGTGGATTCTATAGTTTATAATCAAGTTATCTTCCTTCCTAACCAGAAGAGGGAAATGATGAAACTTGATAAAAAGAAGAACCGTCATGCCTCTATACCGAACCCGAACAATCAGATTGCCGTTGAGGACATCAATGCTGTACAGAATGAGCTTGCACGAAACGGAAAAATCCTCGTATATGCCCATTATAATCTAATCGTACAGACAAGTTCAGATTATGATTTTCAGAAGGTAACCAACAGCTTGGAGAATATCTTTGCAAGATACAACATACATATATCCAAACGAGCTTACAATCAGTTGGAGTTGTTTGTGGCAAGTTTCCCCGGTAACTGTTTCCGTTTAAACCAAGACTACGACCAGTTCCTTACATTATCAGAAGCAGCCTTGTGTCTTATGTACAAGGAACGTCAAGCCGTTGGTGACGATTCTGCTTTGAAATGTTACTATACCGACCGTCAAGGTTTGCCGCTGGCAGTTGACACATCGGGAAAAGAGGGAAAGAAGAGATATACCAACAACTCAAATTTCTTTGTTTTGGGTCCGTCTGGTTCCGGCAAATCATTTTTTATGAATACTGTTATGCGTCAGTATCGTGAGCAGGACACCGATATAGTCATTATTGATACTGGTGACAGTTACGAAGGACTTTGCAGCTATTTTGATGGAACGTATATCAGCTACTCCAAGGAAAAGCCAATCTCTATGAATCCGTTCAAGGTTACGGATGCAGAGTATAATGAGAACTTCGGTGAAAAGAAGAACTTCTTGAAGAGTCTCATTTTCCAATTGTTCAAGGGAGCCGAGTTCCCAACCAAGCTTGAAGATGCAGTCATCAACCAGACAATCGTTGAATATTACGAGGAGTATTTTCATCCTTTCGAAGGTTTCAATGAGGAAGAGAGAAAAGAGATGAAAACCAAACTTTTACTTGAAGACAAGAAAAATGGCGAGTACGACAAGTTTGAAGAAGAACTTGAAGAGCGTTATGGCGATGAATACGAGATAGAGGAACTTGAATACAAGAAACTATCAGATCGAGACAAACGTATTTCAGAAAAGTTGAAAGCCGTAATCGAAGACAAAGCAGCTACTGAAGGCGAGAAGGAAGTTGCTCAACGAGCTTTGCAACGTCTTACTCCAGAAGTTATCGAAAACAAATATCTTATGCGTATAGAGCATCAGATAGATAAGATTGAGCGTCAGAAAAAGAAGCTGAAAGTTACAGAACTCAGTTTCAATTCTTACTATGAGTTTGCAGTAGAGCGTATTCCTCAGATAATGAAACAGCAGAATATTCAGTTTAACATCCATGACTTTGCAACAATTCTCCAAGCCTTCTACAAGGGTGGTGAGAATGAAAGCATCTTGAATAATGATATTGATGGTTCTCTGTTCGATGAAAAGTTCATTGTCTTTGAGATAGACAAGGTGAAGGATGATCCTGTTCTCTTCCCTATCCTGACCCTTATCATCATGGACGTGTTTACACAGAAGATGCGTATCAAGAAAGGTAGAAAATGCCTTGTAATTGAAGAAGCATGGAAAGCCATTGCTACACCAGTGATGGCAGATTACATTAAATATCTGTATAAGACTGCTCGTAAGCATTGGGCTATGGTGGGTGTGGTAACACAGGAAATCCAGGATATTACCTCTTCACCTATTGTTAAGGAAGCCATCATCAATAACTCAGATGTGTTCATGCTTCTTGACCAGAGCAAATTTAAGGATAAGTTTGATGACATCAAAGCTACCCTTTCTCTTACAGATATAGATTGCAAGAAAATATTCACTATCAACCGTCTTGACAACCATGAAGGTCGTTCACGGTTCCAGGAAGTATTTATCAAGCGAGGACAGGATGGAGAGGTGTATGGAGTTGAGGAACCGCCTGAGTGTTACATCAACTACACTACAGAGAAGGTAGAGAAGGAAGCATTTAAGTTCTACAGAAAACAGCTCAAAGGCAACTATCAACATGGCATTGAGGTGTTTGTAAAAGACTGGAAGGACAGCGGACTTGACTGCACATCATTTGCCAAGCTTGTTATGAAGGAAGGTAAAATGTACAACCAAATGAATAAAAAATAATATGTTTATGCGTAGAATAATAGTTCTCATATTAATGTCAGCGGTTATACAAACTGTGGCAGCGTTAGGGTGGCACAATATAAACGTTGACCTTACAACCATTACAGCAATGGGTACTGCTTATGGTGTGGAAGGAGCCGAGGAAGGTAATACAGCTACTGCTCTTGACTCCATATTCCAACATTATAAGAGCGGTGGCATAGCGATGGCTGGAATCTTTGTTTCAAAGAAGAATGACAGGGATGCAATGCGCAATCCGGGATTGTTCGCCTCTGAGGAGAACTATTACTATAAGCGCATATACAGCCTGGTGAAAGACGGCATAATGCCAAAGTTCATCACTGTTGCAGCAAAATTCCTAAAATATCCAGAGAATGTGCTTTATTGGGGGCCTTACCTACTCAAAACAACTTCAAATGTTGAAAACCTCTGTAAAGAGTTTGAGTTGGTTGCCACCAATGGCAAACGGTCATTCAAGGACATTAAGTTTCTTGTTATCAGTGATGACCTGAAAAAGTTGTTTGACCTTGCCCAGCTTGGAAATGTGGATTGGAAAGCTTTGCTTGACAAACTGGGTGATTTTGGCAAGGACTTGTCAAAAGACGAATTGAAGGAAGACATGAAGCACTTCGGCGATGTCATTGCATCCGCTGGACAACAGACTGTAGATGCCAACTTGGAGAAGGCAAGCAAGATTGGTAACATATTCCATTCATCAACGGATTCCATTTGGATGATGTACGATAAGTTCAGAGACACCTATGAGCAAGTGAAGAATGGTGCAAATGTCAAAGACCTTCTTATGCAGGTTATAGTCACTCCTGATGCAGCAGGAGTAGCCAGACTTTTTAAGATAGATGACTACAATCTCACTGGATATATTACAAATTATCTAAAGGAGCTGAAAGGTCAGTATTATACACAAAGATGGTATATATATACGGAAGATAGTGGCACAAAAGAAATTGCCTCATTTCGCCCATCAGCTCCAGCAAACACAAATAACGAGGATTCATGGACTGGTTGGATATACAAGTGCAATTATAAGAAAAGTTCAACTCCACCGTTTCCAACTCTTACCACGTCTGAGTATAATCAGTTAAGGACAGCTGCGGAGAATGCCACAGATTGGAATGTCAGTAAAAAGAACGAATATGAAAAGAATAATCCTGGGCATACAATAAGTCTGAATTATGAACAACGTTCTTATGATTATGTCCGTGACAAAAGCGGTGGCACCTTTTCACATTCAAAGCATTGGCGAGGCAGACATTTTTCTGTATATATGACAGTGATAGATTCATGGTACATCAAGCAAGAAGTCTATGAAGAAACTTTTGACTCTCAGAGTATGGATAAGGAAACTTTTGAGGCAAAGCTGAAAGCTCGTTTGAACAGTTATAATGACAACTTAGACCCGAAAGATGAAAATTATGGAAAGGTCTATAAGCTTGGCAGTGATGCCCCTCGTTTTTACACGATGGCAGATGAAAAGAAATTGGAAGGTTGCAATACTGTGTCTTTCGTTGCCAACTGTAGTGGTGGTGCCAATCTTGGCGAAGGTTCTTTTAACTGGAAAGAAAACAGCAAATCGCAAAAAGGAAGTCTGACAGAACAGTCAAAACAGTTTGCGATGGCAAACAATCCTGATCAATCTTCTGATGGCGGTGACAAGGAACTGTTGCAACAGAAGCAGCAATATACAAACGAAGTAAATTCTTTGAAGAAGCAAATCTCTGCCAACGACAAGAAACAACAGGATTTGATTGACAGGATTCGAGCTGCAAAGCAAGCCAACAATTATCCATTGGCAAACCAACTACAGAAGGAGTATGATTCTCTTGATGCAACAAATGCACAACTGCAAAATCAGTTATCTGTGTCTCAGAATAATCTCAACCAGACTCACCAAGCATTGACTGAATATTATAATGATATGTCGGACAATTTGGACGGACCCTATCGCATACCATCCAATATGCGAGAGTTGCAAGCCATGTATAAGTTGCAGTGGCAGGATGAGGGAGAATGGGTTAACGGCAGTGGCGAATACACATTTGTCAGACATGCCTACTGTCCTTCTGCGAAAGCGAATGTCACATATACCGCAGTTCTGAAACTGGCTCGAAAGCCAAAGTATTTCCTTGGTATAAGAATCCACCGTCCAATATTGTCTGTTGATTTCACCTTGTCCGGCAATTCAAGTGCCGAGAATGTTGTTGAAGTAATGAAACTTGACATGAACAAGACAGAGAAAGAGCGTACTGAAGAAGTTAATAAACGACTGAAGGAATTGATGGAAGACATGCCGGATTGCAGTATAAGCATCAGATATGAATATTCCAACAAGGTTGACACTTCTGATGATGAGTCAGATAATTCTATTCATCTGTTATGGGCAAGCGACCGACTTGACATTGCAAGGGATGTGGAATATCAGTTGACGGAGATTTATTCACAGCTTGTGTTCTTGGAACATGTTATGCAAGCAAGGCAGAGCCTTCTTGATTTTCTAAAACATCAGATTCTTGATGTTGTGACCAGAAGCGGGCGTGGAACCATAGCTGAGTATTGTTTACAACGATGGGAAGACGCAAGCATTGCGGCAATGAGTAAGACGAATAACGTGAAGAAAGACAGTACGGCAGTTAATAACAATACAGGAAATAAATAATAAAGTTATGAGACGCAATATTATCAGATACATATTTGTTGTAATTTCCTTCTTTTGTGTTCATGGAGTTCAAGCCCAAGGTGATTTTACTTCACTGGAGATGATGATAAAGAACCATAAGCAGGTAAGAGGACTGTTGGAAGTGAGAGCAGCAGCCGAGCTTGGCGTTTTGGAATACCATAAGCTGAATGCCAAGAAGGTGAATGACTACAGAGTAGTCAGCGATACCTTGGACAGATACCGAAGATGTTTCGATGTCGTTGACCTCATATTGAAGACTGGTGCAACAGCATTTCATGCCGTGAACGCCTCCCAAAGAGTGTCCGCAAATATCAGGGGTTACTGGAATCTTGTAGATACTTATACCAACAAGATACTTTTGCATGGAGCAATTTGGCCTTCCGACACAATAATACTTACCACAAGTAAGAAGACTGTTAAGGCAATTGAGTCGGAGGCTAAAGAGCTAAAGTCTTCATACAATGATTTTGTGCTTCTTGTCGGAGGGAAAAACTCACCCAAGGAAACTAAGGTGTTAGATATGATGGAATGCCTGGATAAGATAAACACTTCCATTGACAATATAGATAATTATATAGCAGCAGCCTATTTGGAGTTGTGGGGCTACATGAATGTCCGTATGGGATTTTGGAAAAAAGAGATTTATCGAGCGAGAAGCATGAAGGAAATCCTTAATGGAGCCTATGGCGATTGGGTAAAAGCCCAAGCAAAGGCATACACCTGTTTGCAAGAGAAGAAAAGCTACCAGCCCAAACAGACACTTGGCGGTGGCGGACTTCTTGGAGAACGACGAAGGAAAGATCAATCAATATAAATAATGTGAAGTTATGAAAAGAAGAACTATAATATATGTAATAATGTTGTTCGTAGCAGTTTCTACTGTAAACGCACAAAGTGTAACGTACATCCACGAGAATGACATTATGAACCAGTTCCTTACAATGGAAACTGGAGCAGGAGCATTGACTCCTGCTGCATATTACAATGCGTTTCATAAGTCGTATCAGAAGGATGCCAATGTAAGAAACAAGCTCATATACCGAACTTCTGTTATGGCAGCCGTCAATGAGGAGAAAGCTCCTGCTGAAAAGATAGATTCCGACTATGTGGCAAGAGCAAAGATAGAGGCTTTGAATATAGAAAGCCGTTCCAAGGCTACAGATATAACTTGGTTCTCAGAAAAAGCCAAAATCAACGGCAAACTCGAAATCTTCAATAGGAATATCAGCCGTATCGTTGCAAGTGGCGGAACCTCCGAGGATTATAGAACTTGGAGAAACATCTACAACTGCATAGAGACGGCTATAAAGTACACCAAGGATTCATATCTTGATATGGGTCAGCGGAAGAAGGAGTTTCTTGCTATCTATAGAGATATTATCAAGCGCAACAATCTTTTGGTACAGCAACTTCAAGTATGGAGAGGCGGCAAAAGAGCACAAGAACTGCTTGCCAACAAAACCAAGATTCAGCGTATTTCATCCACAAAGGTTGTAGCACAAAATGCCCTTCGAAGATGGCAAACAGCTTTTGGTACAGATGGAACAGCTACTGGCAGATAAACAACAAGCAACTATAAAGTTTAATATATAAAAAGTTTAAAGATTATGTTTACATCACTATTATTGCAAGCCAGTGGAGCTGCTGGAAGTGCGACTGGTGGAATGGCTGATTTTGTCACAGACCTCTCTAATACGATAGGTATAGACCTGTTTGATGAGGATATTGACAATGTGGTTTTCCAAACCAACGAGTTTCTTTGCAATTCCGACTTCATTGGTTCCCAAGGTCCATTTTGGTGGATTCTGCAAATGAGTATGGCATTGGGAGCGTTGTTCTCCATCATAGTGGCAGGTGGATTAGCCTACAAGATGATGGTTAAGAATGAGCCTATCGATGTGTTCAAGATTATGAAGGTGCTTGGTATTGCACTTGTCATGTGCTTTTGGTACCCACCAAGTATGTCAGGAATTGGGGGAAACAGCAACGCAAGCATCCTTGATGCGTTGGCTTACATACCAAACTGTATTGGCAGCTATACACATGACCTGTATGAGGCAGAAGCCGAGCAGGTTAGTTCTAAGTACAATGAGTTGGCACCTTTGTTAAAGAAACGAGACGAGAAGGTTGACAGTATTGCACCAGAAGGAAAGATTACGGCAGAAATCATCAAATCCGCACAGGCGCAGGATGTTACCAATCAAGTACAAGGTGCCGAGAGTACGGTTAAGGCATCTACTTCTGCACAAAGACTTGCCGACAAAGCAACTTTTTCAGGAATCATTGTTGGATTGGATAAGATTGTCATGTTCCTGTCGCTTGTAATATACAAAATCGGATGGTGGAGCACGATATTCTGTCAACAGATATTGTTAGGTATGCTAACCATTTTTGGTCCGATTCAATGGGCGTTCTCTGTATTACCAAAATGGGAAAGCAGTTGGGCGAAATGGCTGACGAGGTATTTGACGGTACATTTCTATGGAGCGATGTTATACTTCGTAGGATTTTATGTTCTTCTTCTCTTTGATATAGTATTAAGTGTGCAAGTGGAAAACCTTACGGCTGTTACTACATCTGATAGTACGATAACGGCATATGTACAGAATGCCTTTATGACATGCGGTTACCTCCTGGTAGCATCTGTAGTTTCTTTAAGATGCTTGAATCTTGTACCAGACTTGGCAGCATGGATGATTCCTGAAGGCGATACTGCATTCTCTACAAGAAACTTTGGTGAGGGTGTAGCTTCAACAGTAAAACAGAGCGCAATGGGTCTCATGCGATAATAATGAACTGTAAAAACAAAAACAATGGCAGTATTAAAGAATGTAGAAAACAAGATAAAGCTCGTAATGATTGTGAGCTGTCTGTTTCTTGTAGGCTGTGTGGTCATCAGCCTTGGCAGCGTTATCATAGCAAAGACTATGGTGGACGATGCGCATAAGAAAATTTATGTGTTGGACGGGAACGTGCCTATTTTGGTTAAACAGACAGATATGTCTGAGACGTTTGAAGTGGAAGCAAAGAGTGACATTGAGATGTTCCATCATCTTTTCTTCACCCTTGCTCCTGATGACAAGTATATTCAATATACCATGCAGAAGGCTATGTATCTCATTGATGAAACTGGCTTGGCTCAGTACAATGCCCTAAAGGAAAAGGGATTCTATAACAACGTAATCGGTACGAGCACTATTTGCAGTATCTTCTGTGACAGTATAAAGCTTAACACCGATTCGCTCTCATTCACCTATTATGGCAGACAGCGCATTGAGCGTAGAACGAGTATCTTGATGCGTCAAATCATTACAGCAGGTAATCTTAGGCGTGTGCCGAGAACAGAGAATAATCCTCATGGTATTTTGATAACCAACTGGAGAACGTTGGTAAATAAAGACCTTGAAGAGCAGAAGAAATCAGATTATTAACCCCTTATAACTTCATAATATATGAGTTTAAAGAAAATCATAATCGGGGAACCGATGCCAGATAAGAACGACCCTAAGTATAAGGAGCGTTATGAGAGAGAGGTAGAGGCAGGACGTAAATTTGCCGAAAAGATAAAGTTGCCTTGGCTGTTTGGAAAAATTCAGCTTTGGGCGAATGACAACCGAAAAGCATTTCTCGTAATTGTCTTCGGTATAGTCATCGGCTGTTTTGCCTTGAACATATTTAATATGGTAAGAGCCTACAACCGTCACAACAGCCGTTCACATGGTGGAACAGCGGTAGAAAGAGTTGACTCTGCATTGCAGAACAATCGACATCACTTTAATAACAGATAAATATGAAAAAGATAAATTTCAAGCAACCGAAGTATATGCTTCCGCTTATCTTATACTTGCCAGTTCTCTTCGTGGGCTACATGCTCATTAAGACATTCCACACTGAGACGGCAGACACTACAGACCCTCGATTGAAGACTACAGACTATCTTTCAAGCGAGTTGCCTGAGGCTAACACTGATAGTGTTCTTGGTAGTAAGATGGACAATACGGAGGATATGTACGGCAAGATTTCAGACCTCTCTGGAGTGGAGAATGTCGAAAATGACAATGATTCTGTCAATAAGAAGCAGGATTATGAGTCTCGCTACAGTGAGAGAGAAGCAAACCAATTAGCACAGCAGCAAGCCGAGCAAGAAGAGAAGCGTAAGCTGCAAGCCATGCAAAACAGAGTTCGCCAGGAGCGTAGAAGTCGTTCTTCATCAAGTAATGATTTCGTGGCACCTGTCAGCGACTCCGAGATAGCAAGAGTTCAAAGAATGCGCCGACAGCGCAATTGGGAAGAAATGGACAGAGACCTTTCCGGCAATAGTTCCAGCAACTATATGGCAGGAAGCGGTGGAAGCAGCACTGGAAGTTCGTCTTCAAGCATAAGTTATGATGAAGAAGGCAATCCTATATACAACAATCCTAATAGTGGTTCTTATAATGGGATGCCAGGACATGGCAATGGAGGTTCTACCAACAACCATGCAGAAGGAGAAGAAGCTCCAGAAAAAGTTGTCAAGAAGACAAAGCAGACTTCTGATTACTTCAACACCATCGGCGGCAGCAATGAGCAATCTAAGTTGATTACCGCCATCATCGATGAGAATGTGAAAGCCGTTGACGGCAGCCGTGTGCGCCTTCGTCTTCTTGATGATGTAGAGATAGGCGATGTTACCGTTAGAAAGGGAACTTACCTATATGCCATAATGAGCGGTTTCGGAAAACAAAGAGTGAACGGAAAGGTTGAGAGTGTCTTTTACAATGAGGAAATTATAAAGGTAAGCCTTTCTATCTTTGATACGGACGGACTTGAAGGATTGTATGTACCTATCAGCCAGTTCAGAGAAACTGCGCAAGATGTAGTAAGTTCAGCAATGCAAGGAAGTAATATCGTCGATAACTCTTCAACCTCAGGCTCAGGAGGTATTAAGAACTGGGCTAATACAGCCGTTCAAAATGCCTCACAGAGAGTAATGAGTGCTTTAGGATCAGCCGCCAAGAAGAATCGTGTACGTTTGAAGTATGGTACAAAGGTCTATCTTGTTGACGAGAGTCAGAAGCAAGGCAAGAGTGCAAAAAATAACAGATAATAAAAAAGACAGTCAATATGAATACAATAAAGTCAAGAATGTGCGCACTTCTTATCATGTGCGTTTGCGTAGTATTGGGAGCCAATGCGCAGAAATCATACTATAACATGGAGCAGCTTACAGTGAACGAGAATGTATCTACCATCATCACAGCTTCCGAACCAATCAAGCTTGTTGACATTTCCACGGATAGCGTCGTTGGTGATAAGCCGCTTGACAATGTGATACGCCTTAAACCGAAAACAGGCAATCACAACGATGGTGACGTGCTTGGTATCGTGACTATCATCACAGAAAGATACCGTGTTCAGTACGCAATGATTTATACAAGTAAGTTGCAAGAGGCAGTAACCGACAAAGAGGTGGAACTTGTGGAACGCAATGCCTTCCATAACCCAGAGGTAAGTATGTCAACCGTGGACATGGTAAGTTATGCCATGAAAGTATGGCAGAGTCCAGCCAAGTATAGAAGTACTTTTACTTATCAAAATAAGATGAAGATGCGCCTTAACAACATCTATGTAGTAGGAGAGTACTTCTTCATTGACTTCTCTGTAGAGAACAATACGAACCTTCCGTTTGATATTGATGAGTTGAGAGTGAAACTTCAAGACAAGAAACAACAGAAGTCAACCAATGTTCAGACTATAGAGTTAAAACCTGCACTTGTGCTTGACAGAAGCATCCGTTTCAAGAAAGGCTATCGAAACATTATCGTATTGAAGAAGATGACCTTCCCTAATGATAAGGTTCTTACCATAGAGCTGTCAGAGAAGCAAATTTCTGGGCGCACTATTTCAATGAATCTTGATTATGAGGATGTCTTGGCGGCTGATGCCTTCGATACGCTCTTGTTGAGAGAAGAGTAATAACCATATAAATAGATGTATAATGAAGATTACAGATAATATAAAACATATCCCTACACGGATGATGGCATTACTTGTTATTGCCTTCGTCTGTGTAGGCACACTCCATGCGCAAAGTCACGGAAACCATATTATGGTAGGTGTTGGAGGTTCATATCCAAGAGGTGTTGAAACCACTATTGCCTATGAGCATGAAACTGAATACCATAGTGCCTGGGAATATTTTGCCACAGGTTACCTCAAATACGAAGAAGACCCAGAGGCTGGTCATATCACCAATGAGTCTTTTTGGCACAGCTATAATACATGGACTGTAGGTGCAGCCTACAAGCCATGTGTAAGCAGAGGCAGAAACCATCATGGCAACTTCCGCATCGGTGTAAGCGTTGGAAGTGACTTAGATAAGGTGATAAGTGCAGGTCACTTAGGATATGAGCATACTTACAACCTTTATAACGGTTGGGGTGTGTTCTTCCAGGTGAAAGAGGATTTTGTCATTCGTGGCAAGGATAAATTCAGAACTGGAGCAACCATAGGTGTAAAAATACCATTATAAAGAAAAGAATATGAAATCAAGATTGAAAATAATATATAAGCCGTTAATGGGGCTTCTACTGGTGTTGTTCATGTCAACCACTCTCTGTTCATGTGATGATCATGAGCCGATAGACCCTAACGTGCATATAGGCTATGTCCTGTGCGATGACCATAGTTGTATGGACACAACAACATATTTCAACCAGTCAAAAAGAAAAGCCGTTGGCGTTGTGTTTGCAGAGCAGACAGAAGAACATCCGGCACTTGTTGTTATGTTCAAGGAAGTGAACGAGATATTTTGTGATTCCATTGGCTTGGTTAACGGAACGAGTGGCGATGTTTCCACATTTGACGGATATTCCAACACAGTAGCCATGTATAACAGTTATGTCGAGGAAACTGGCAAAGGTTCACCTTTGGCTATGAAGATGATGGATTTCCATGAAAACGGACAAAGCGACTTCATTCCAAGCGTAGCAGAGCAGCGGTTACTTGTAGCTGCTGCAAGGCAGATAAATCCCATCATCGAGAGATTCGGAGGCACACCGATTGCCTTGAACGGAGATTGTTGGTATTGGACTTCTACGGAAGTTACAGAGAACGCCGGGCTACAGGCATGGCTTTGTTCTGCTGTAAATGGTGGAATACTGCCAACACCTAAGACAGAGTCGCACAAGGCAAGAGCCGTTGTGGAAATACATTATCCAGAGTAATAATTAAAAAAACAATAGATTATGGGTGGTTGGAAATCAGCTATTGAACTTATGCCTAAAATAGGCAAAGTCATGGGTAAAGCCTTCGGCGAAGGTGGAACTAAAGCCGTTGAGCAAGTTGCCAAAATTTCTAAGGCAGAAATGAAACAGGCAAAGGATTTGAGAAAAGCAGAGGGTGCAATTAAAAGCATAGGCAGTCCTAAAATCAATGTTTCTGGTGTAGATATTTCTCGCTTTTCCTATAAGAACGGAAAGTTTTGGGATTTGAAACACGCTAACACCTCTTATTCAAGAAAAGAATTTGCTCAATTGCAGTCACATTATTCCAACCTTTTCAAGGGTGGAAACAAAAGTGGATATAAGGCATGGGAAAGAACCATACCAAAATCAAATTTTACTCCTAAGTTCAATACTCTCAACAATGAGTCAAAAATTATAGGACATGGTAGTAAGGTCGTAGGAAAGGAGATTCATTCTTTAGGTAGTAATACTGCCGAAACTATTGCAAAGCAAAGGTGGTATCAGAATGTAGAGAACTGGAAAAAGGCAGGAAAGCTCGGAGTAGATGGTATGAACAAAACAGGCAGAGCTATTCATGGAACAGCCGAATTTGGATTTAGAGCAGCCAGAGGAGCCATTAAAAACTCTAAAGACCTTGCTATATTGGCAGGTACAGGTTGGGCAGCGTACAACATTTATAATGGTAATGGTATTGTAAAACCAATCTTGGGAGCTGTTGGTGGTTCTGGTGCCCAACAAGGAGGTGCTGTTAATATAGCAGAGCAACTTATTGCCGGAGAAGGTGCGCCACAACTTCATGATAATTTATCGGGTATGGTCAATGGTGTGGTAGGTGAAGCTGGTGACGTTTACTATCGTCTTAAAGACGGCACAATAGCCGTTGCAGACGAAGCTGGCAATCTTTATCAAGGAGGCAAGGATATGATAGCAGGTGCATTTAATGGCAATGGTATGGTAAACGATGGTAACGGCTATTATTCAGATCCGACAGCCCAACAATATCCAACGATGAGCCAAATGATAGGTCAAGGAAATGGAGTTGTAAATGGTGTAATGGGAGGAATGAATAATGCCTTGAACTCTGTTACTAATGGTAATGTAAGTAAACTGGACTTGGCAGGTCTTATAACCTCTGCATATATGATGTTTGGGCGTTTTGGATGGCTTGGTAAAGCTGCCAGTTTATTGTTAGGTGGCATGACTTTAAAAAATATCAATAATCATCAACAAGTACAAGTTTCACCACAGCAAAGTAACCAACAAGTAGTTGGTGCCAATGCAGTAAAAGCTGCTCCTTCTTATCAAAATACAGCAGCATTACAAGAAGATGATGATGAGAACGTTATCGTCCGCTCACGAGGCATCTAATATGAAAAAAATAGCTATAGGAATATTTGCATTTGGAACAATGTGTGCTTTCACTGTTTTTGCAGTTTGTTGTCTATTGTCATTAGATGCAACATATAGTTTATCATTATATATAGTTTGTTTGGGAATGGAGTGTAGTTCACTCCTTCCCATTATTATAGAATACGAATAAAGACAAAATATGAATAAAAAGAATTATAAAGATATGCTTCTTGAATCAGAAAGTGGATTCATGATGCCTTTCTCGCTTTTAGAGGAAGAAGAATTACCTATAACACTTGGCTATGGTAAGCAAAAGAATCCTGCGACAGGAGAGGATTTCGACCATAAAGGAATTGATTTTGCTATACAAAACAAGCCTTTGTACGCTATAGCTTCAGGAATTGTAATAGGCATGGGCAATGAAGCCGTACACGATAATTATATTGTTGCAAAATACGGAAAATATGAAGTCACTTATGGTCATATTTCCCAAGCCTACAAAAAATACGGTATGATGATTAATGCAGGTGAAGAGATTGCTCAAAGTGGTGATTTTTTACATGTCAGTGTTCGTTTCGATGGAGAAGAGCTTGACCCAATGGAATTTCTCTCAATGGTTTGGGCAAACATCCAACAACTTGCTGCGATGGGAATAACTAAGCAGCCTACTAACGAGAAGCTGGGTGACAAAACCGTCAATACTCATTATGACAATGATCAAGATGAAATTCTGATGATGATGCTGCAATATCTGCCGAGCTATATGAATGATTTGCGAACAGGCAGATATACTTCACCTTCACGTTTTGAATCTTCCCTGAGAAATATCTTCACACAAGCAGCTTCAAAGAATTATTTCTTTGAGAAGATGCCAAATGTTGGCAATCCGTTAGGGCTTTCCAATAGAAGTGCGCCATTGGCAGATAAAATTCAAAACCTGCTCATTGAGGACTTTCTTGGTTATATGGTTTCAAACCATTCCATTTATCCTTCTACTTGGGATGAGCAGCAAAAAAAAAACTTTCTAATCAAGCTACCGAAGACGGATTGATAGTTGACCCTCTCGAAAACATGGCTATCAATGTAGGCAGCTATGACGTAGAACGTGAAGCTTCTGTATATTTTGACACTTCTGGTTTGCGCTGTTGGACAAAGGCATGGTTTAATGGTAGAGACAAAGGCGAAAAGTCTATAGAGATAACTCGTCAACAAGCTATACAGTTCATAAACCATCAAATAGCAATGGACGATTGGTTGTCCCGTTACTATCCAAAGCAGATGACTGCTTATCACAAGGCGATTGAACAAGCTCGTCAACAGATTTTAGGTTTTTAATTGATTAAGTTATGGCACAAGGAAATAAATATCAAAAATTTTCAGAGATTGATTACTGCATCCGCCAATATTTTAATAAATACATGGCTTCTACAATAACCCAAGAGCAAGCAAAGCTCAAAGATGGACAGACTGTAGATTATATGATGGAGCAATGCAAGAAAAGATGGAATAAGGATGGAAAATTGAACCATGATACCAAGACCTTTGTTAATGCGTTTCATAGAAATCTTGTAGCTCTATATGGCAACAAACAGTCTGCGCAACTTTTGGCGTATGCCAAAGCTTATGTGAATAGTAGATATGAGTCATTGACAGTAGAGCATCTTGCCAGAAAAAAGGTTCCACAAAGTTCTGCTGAGTATATAGCCAAGAAAATGTTTTCAGAAAGTCTTATAGGCTTTGGAGCAGACCTTGCATCTAAGAAAGATGACCTTGGGGATAAAGTAAAAGAAAAAGCGGAAGAATTATATAAACCTTCTGCTTTAGAAGTTGGAGCAGGTTATGTCGGTGCTGCTGCTATCGACACAGCAATTACTGGTGGTGTTGGAGGCATAGCTACTGCGGCTACAAAAGGAGCAGCAGTAGCCTCTGCAAAAATGGCAGCATCACTTACTGCTAAAAACGTTTCAAAAACAATGGCTACAGATTTAGCTATACGAGGAGCCATCTATGGTGCAGGAAAAGGAATTGATGCCTATCTTGACGAAGACAATTACGGAAGTTTAGTTTTTGGAGACAAAGATGCAGTTAAGAAGATTCAAGGAGGAAGCTACCAATATAAAAAAGGAGGTACAGAATATATCAATTCCTTGAATGGTCAACTTAACAAGAAAATCAAGACTCCATCTTTAAATACAAGTTCTATCATAAAGAAAGAGAGCAATGCCTTATTGGTAGCCAATAAAGGAAACTCTACTAAACTGCTCAATACAATATCATCCAACTTCTCAAAACAATGTATTTCATTTAAAGAGAATAGTAAAATACCAGGTTGGATGTTAAATAACAGTGCCAAACAAAACAGAGCCTTGGCTTCATCCTTTTATGCCTGTGCAATGGAAATGTCCAAGAAGCAACAGCAAGAAAGAATGTTTGGTGGTAAGAAGATGACGATTCAACAAGTTAGCCAACGAGCTTATGACTACGCAAGAGCTGCCGATGCAATCGATAAGCATCACGCCCAACTGAATAAACGTGCGGGCTTTTCGTCAGAGACACAGAAAGCTTTGGATGATTGGGATAAAAACATGGCTATGATCAATGCGATAGATGCAGGAGCGTCAAATCACAAGAAGACAAAATCCTATCATGCCACCTCTTCAGGAGTATCATCTTCTACAGGTACCAATTCTGTAACACAAAGTCAAGGTTACAATCCATATAGCCAACAGCCACAACAAGCACCCACTGGTAATGCTACGACAAGCCAAACCGCAGGTTGGGGAAATGCCTTGGAGCAAATGGGATTGAGTGGATTTAGTGATGTCTCCAAAAACATGGGCTATGTGTTGGCTATGCTACCAGACATGCTTATAGGTATGTTTACTGGCAAGAACCCGAATATGAAACTTGAAGATAATTTCTTGCCTTTGGCTGCTATATTTGGAGGAATGTTCGTCAAGAATCCTCTTTTGAAGATGTTGTTGTTGGGATTTGGTGGTGCAAACCTGTTCAACAATGCAGGTCATGCTGCTCTAAAGGAAGGATATGCAAAAACTTCCAGAGCTGTGACCTACAAGACATATTCTGACGAGCCGTTAAACAAACGTATTTCAAATCCAGTCATGAAAGGCAGTTCGATGGTTGCAACCATCGATGGAAAGCCAATGGTCATTAATATTTCAGACAATGCAGTGGATGCCTATGAGCGTGGCAATGTACCACTGAACACCCTGGCTAATGCTGTTCTTCAAAAGTATGATGAGAACAATGCTCTTGCTTCTCGCAATTATGAGTTGCATCATCAAGAAGAGAATGTAGAGCAGCAACGAGGTTTAAAGTAACACCCCTATGTTTTTTAAACATATATATATTAACTTTTTAGTAGAGCTGCCTGGCGTATTTCGTTGCGTCGGGTGGCTTTTTTCTTTTTACAAATCATTTTTTGTAGCTAAAATAAACAACTGCCGTTTTTTAACATTTCAAGCCATAAATAAGTCTTTTATTAAGTTATTAATGTTAATATAAGACATATATTAATTCTTTTGTATGATATTGCTAAAAATGTATTTACTTTGCTGCTTGAAAGGACGTATTTAGTCCTTATAAAATAGTCATTTATAAAATATAAGATATTATCAATATGGCAATACAAAAAACAAAAGAACCATCGAAGGTAGATGCGGCTCTCCAACGTTTTGCAGAAATGCTTATAAAACGTATGGAGGAAATGCAGAAAGACTGGCATAAAGGATGGATTGGTGGCGGATCAATGTTTGGTCTGCCTCAAAACATTAGTGGTCGAACGTATGAAGGCAGCAATGCCTTCTTATTGTTCTTGCATACAGCAGGAAATGGATATAAAGCACCTGTGTATATGACTAATGGGCAGTTATACAAAGAAGGTGCCCATGTACTGAAAGGTGAAAAAGCAGTTCCTGTTTTCAAATGGGGATTTTCCATAAAGGATAAAGACGGCAAGAAGGTAACGGAAGAGGAGTTTCATAACATGACAGATGATGAGAAAAAGGAATGCAAACGCCGTCCTTTTCTTAAAATCTATCCAGAGTTTAATATTGACCAGACAAATATGTCTGAGGTCAACAAAGAGAAATATGATGCGGTGGTTTCTCAATTCAGAAAGACAGATGCGCCAACTATAACAGATGGAATGTATGTCAATAAGGCGATTGACCGTATGATGGAAAAGCAGGAATGGGTATGTAAAATTCAATATGACAAGGAAGAAAAAGGCGCATACTATAGTCCTGCAAAAGATATAGTTGTCCTTCCAACAAAAGCCCAGTTCCGTATTCATCCTGATGACCCTGAAGAGTGTTTCAAGGATGGACAGGAATATTATGGTACAGCCTTGCATGAAATGGCTCACTCCACTGGTCACCCTTCTCGTCTTGACCGTCTGAAGCCAGCAGCTTTCGGCTCACCAGAGTATGCAAAAGAAGAACTCGTTGCAGAACTCACTTCCGCTATGGTAGGTAATACCCTTGGTTTTGATCGTCGAATATCCGATAACAATGTGGCATATTTGCAGAACTGGACTTCCGCACTTCGCAAGGAGCCTAAGTTTATAGTAACTGTCATGGCAGATGTAAATAAGGCATCAAGAATAATTATCGAGAATATCGACAAGCAACGTATTGCGTTAGGAGAGAAACCTCTCGTTCAAGGTGCTCTTGATGGTGTTGAAGAGAAAGTCAAGAATGAACAGCAATTTGAAGAGATAAAGGCAGACCAAAAGAAAGAAGACCCAAGAGAAGCTGTAGCTAAGGAATGGGATTCACTTGCAGAAAAACCTACTGTTGAAATGGAGTCTGGCGATGTCCTTCCAGTTGAATATAACAAAGAAAAGGACACCCTTGATGTTCTTATCACTAACGAAGCAGGTAAGCAGGAGGTATATAGTACTAACTACGACCATGATAGAAACATTGAAGAGAATATCGGTCATGTATGGGAAGAGCTTTCAAACATGAAGCAATATCAAGCTAAAGAGGTCAAGCAGGAAACATCATCGGAAACTGCCAAAGACTTAGGCGATGGTTTAAGCAAAGAGCCAGAAATTAACGATAAGGAGGATAATTCTGTTCCTATCGAAGATGGAAAAGGAGGATTAACTCCGAAAGAATACTTTTCCACTCTTATGGCAACACTAAATGACGGTCAGCATGACGGTCATACGGCTTTGGGCATCAAAAATATCTCAGAACTGAGAGATTATTTCATGGATAATCATAATGTCAGCGAATGGGTGGCAAATGCAACCGATAAGGAAATCATCGAGGCAGGGGCAGATATGTTGCCTAACATACGCTATAATCATAAAGAAGGCAGAACCCTTTATGACATGGAAGCAGCTTACTCGAACATCAACGCTAAGTATGAGGATGTTTCTGATGACAGAACCAGGCAGATTGCCCATCGTATCGACCAAGCCAAGAGTATCATCACGGCTTATCACACCAACATCGAGAATGCTCATGGCGAAAATTATCTCTTTGAAGAAGAGTCTGCACATAAGATTATTCCAAGAGAAGAATATGCCAAAAGTGTTACACAAGAACAAACTGTAGAACCAACACAAGAAAAAATGGACGAAATATATTACTTTTCACATACATATCTGCAATCGACAGATAGTCGTGAGGAACTTGACAACCTTGTAGAGAAGCAAGACTATGACAGTCTTCTTTATCTTACCAGGGAGTATGATCAAGGTGACGCATTGTCACAAAGTCAGACCTATAAGAATGCCACAAAGTTTCCGGGCGATGACATTCTCGCCGAGGATGACAACTACGCCGTTGTTTATAACAGTAGCGTTGGTGGCACTTATGACCTCATGCGCAAGGTCACTAAGCAGGACATTATCGACAACATTGAGAGATATGGACTTGAAAGCGATGCTTCTGATGACGTGAAGAAGGTAGCATACGAAAATGTTGCCAAGCAGTTCAGCGACATAAAGAGTAAGATTCCTGCCTTCACCATGCCTAACGAAGATGTTTTATATTTCCAGTACAGCGAAGAAAGAAATCAGGTTGATGTCGGAAAAAAGATGACTCCTAAAGGTATGGACATACAGTATATATTTGATTATGATATTTCCAGAAGTCCTCAACGCAATATTTCAACCATTCAAGATGAACTTTCTCATTATGATGAGTTCAGATTATTGAGCGATGAAGAAGTTGAGCAGAGAGAAATGACAGGAATCAGATGGCGACTTTATAAAAGCAAGCTCGAAATGCCTTCCGGTGATGTCCTCACGCCGGAATACGACCAGAAGAAGGACACCCTTAATGTTGCATATACAACCGAGGGTGGAAAGCCGGAAATCTTCAGTACCAAGTACCGTCACGAAGTTAGTGCTATAGAGAATGAAAACGTCCTTTGGGAGAAATTTGCCGGAATGAAGCAATACCAGGCCAAGCAGGAGGAAAAGACCTCTAAGGATGGTCAGAAAGCCGAGGTTCCTCACGAGGATAGCCTCAGTGATACCAATGTCGTAGCCGAGGCAAAGCATATCGCCGCCACCGGAGTACCTATTGATAAGGCCGAGAAGATGGCAAAGGAGAAGTTCGAGGATATCAATCACGAGAATATGCATAAGGAAGAAGACAAGAAGCAGGAACAAGCCGAGAAAGAAAAGCAACAGCAAGAATCTAAGAAGGATGAGGATAAGCCTTCAAAAGGTGTTGCGCACGCAGCAATATTGCTTGGAGCTTTAGCCGCTGCAAAGGCAAATAACGGCGTTTGGATGAACAAAGAATCCAAGAGTAATGCAGAGTTTATCTTTTCTCACACCCCTGTCACTGCATACAACAATATAATGATGAACTTGCAGTCTGACCAAAAGGGCTACCGTACAAACGTCTTCACATCGTTCAATAATGCTCAAAAAAATGGTGTTGCCGTAAAGCAAGGAGAGAAGGCTACACCATTCAACTGGACTCAGTGGGATTATCAGAACCTAACTGATAAGAATGACATTATCAGCAACAAAGAGTATGAAAAGTTGTCGGATGAAGAAAAGAAGATGTATGGCAAACACGCTTCTCGCCTTACTCAGTACATCTATAATATCGACCAGACAACTTATCCTGCTGTTGGTGGTGACCAGTTTGTGACCCTTTTAAAAGAGAAGGGAGCACAACAGGAGAGGATGAAGCCTTCTACTTCCGCAAGCTTCTTGAAGCAGTTTGATGAAATAAAGGCAAAACACCCAGATGTAATTGTCATTATGAGGAAAGATGACTCCTATGAGATATATAAAAGTGACGCTAAGAAAGCGGCAGAGGCTACACATTTGCCTGTTACCAAACAGGAAATTGAAGGTAAGAAGATAGACACGGTATCTTTCTCACATACAATGTTGGATGTACATCTGCCAAATATCATCCGTGCAGGTCATCGTGTTGCAGTTTGTGACCAACTGGAAGACCCTAAACTTGTAAAAAGTGTTCCAGAGGGCAAAGCTGTTCTTGACAGAGCTTACTCCACAGCAAAAGCTGTAGCGAAGCAGGAGGGTATAAAATATGAGCGTGTTATGGTGATTCAAGATGCCAAGTATGACAAGACAGATGACAAGATTGAAGTAAGCGGCATGATTGATAAGAGTGTTGGAAGCGAACGCCTTGCTGCTTTACAGAAAGCCAATGACATATATAGAGCTGTCGTTGCTGCCACTGGTACAGAGAATCGTCTTGATCGTTCGGGTAGAAACAGCCTCCTTCCTGATGATGATGCCAAGCATGAGAAACTTGTGCAAGAACTTGCCGCAGGTGTGCTTATGGCTCGTCAAGGACTCCCTGCAACACTGTCGAAAGAAAGCCAGAAACTTATCCCTTATTGGGAGCGTGAGTTGAAGGAAAACCCAAAGATGGTTGGTGTCATCGAGAGGGATGTGAACAATGCTGTTGAGACTATTGACAACTTGATAGCAAACCGAAAAGTAGATTATAAGGCTATCCGTGGCCAGCTTCCACCTAAGATGATCACGGATAAGGCAGAGAACTATTCGTTAGCCGCAGATTTGGCGAAACTTCCAAGTATAGATACAAAGGAAGTTGTAGTCATAAGAGACAGAAAGGCAAACAAGGTTGATGTCATTCTTCCGGCTGGTGCTTCTGTAGAAGCTAACAATGAGGTGCCAGGAATGCGAAAGGACAGAATTTCTATCGCATTGAAAAAAGAAGGCTTTAATGAGGTGAAGTTCTATAATGCAGGAGGCTCCTTAGGCTTGAACAAGCCAAACTCTTACTTTGAAGGAAAAGATGTAAGTCTTAATCAGTTGAAGCAATATCAGCTTGTAAACCACAAGACCATTGAGGTTGCCCAACAGCCAAAGCAGGAGAACAAGGTAGAAATAGAACATTTTCGAGCTATCAAGGATGACTATGGACGTTGGGCATTCTATATCAAGCCAAAGAATGAACCGCAGTTTTCTGTTTATCCACCCAAGGAGCACATGAATAAATATTTCAGTGTGCGTAACACTCCTGATGAGAAAACAACACGTGCGGCTTTGGCTAACAAATGGTATGAGGTAGCCAAGCAGTTTCCCGACGTTAGAGTTGACATCATCAATCCACATCCAGCTAAGGATATAGATATGAGCAGGATTGTCAATCCAACCATTACGAAGTCGGCGCAGGATCCTAAAGTGAAGCTTGTTTTTGCCACTATCGATGGAGAACGTCACTATGCACCTGTCAACGAAACGCAGTGGCAAAGAATGTGGCTTGCTGATAATATGGCAGAATACAAGAAGGCTGTTGCAGCCGTTGTTTTTGAGCCTGTCCTCAGAAAAGGCATGGAGAGTCAGCAGACACAAAGCGAGGTCGTGAAGGAAACTGAGAAGGTTAAGGTGAAGGAAGCACCTGAGCCGGAGCCGAAACAAGAAGAACAGGAGAAGCAATCCACATCACATGGACTGCATTTATAATAGGTAGAACAACAGAGAGTGCGCCCTGCGGCTCACTCTCTTAATCAAAAGTATATATGTCAGCAGAAAAAGAAGCTTTTTACGAGAAATATGCACAAGCAGCCATTGACCAACAAATTAAGTATGGTATTCCTGCTTCTGTCACACTCTCTCAGATGGCTATTGAAAGCGGCATGGGAACCAATACACTCAGCACGAAGTACAACAACTTTTTCAGTATAAAAAAAGGAAGTTCTTGGGATGGTCCAGTTACATATCACTTGGATGACCATTCCTACAAAGAACCATTCAGAGTATATGGCAGTGTTGCAGAAAGTATTGAAGACCATTCTAAAGTCTTGATGTACCCAGTATATCAGAAGAATGTGAAAAATCTCAGTTCAACTGATTATGTTAATTGGGCTTATGGAATAGGAGCCGTTTACGCATCCGAAAAGACCTATGCCAATATGTTGATAACAGACATCAACACATACGGTTTGTCTAAGTACGATCAGATGGCAGTTCAGCAAGCTCAACAACAAGGATTGCAAATTGGTTATGCCAAAAACAATCCTTCACAAGCTATTCAGCAGCAAGCCCCAAACAATCAACTTGCCCAGTTGCAAGGAAACTGGGCTTTGCCTATAGATTTGTCTAAAGTTAGACTAAGTTCTGAATTTGGAGTGAATCGACCAGGACATAGACATGGAGGGCTTGATTTATCTACAAAAGGTCAGAACCTACCTGTTTTTGCAACGGAAGACAATGGAAAGGTTACCGCAGTGAAACCCAATAATGGGGCAGCAGGAAATATGGTCACTGTGGAATATAGTCGACAAGATGGAACAAAGTTTCAAACAACCTATATGCACCTTTCTCAAATCGGTGTAAAACAGGACGATATTGTAAATGCCGGACAGCAGATTGGTGTTTCTGGCAATACGGGACGAAGTTCTGGACCACATCTGCACTTTGAAACCAAAGTTCTGAAACAAAATGGTGAATGGCAGAGATTCAATCCGGCATTATATCTTGCAGAACTGGAGGTAAGAGGCAATATGCCTGTTGCTCTTGACAAAAATGGCAAAGATTACCTGGCAGAAGCTCGCTCATCTATGTCTTTGGGAAGCGGTCAGGCAGGAAGTCAATTACAGCAAGACCAAAACATGAGATTGTTGGCAAATATAACCAATTCTAACGACCCGAACAAATGGCTTGCCTACCTAATGCAGCAGAATGGAGAACAAGCCACTGGGCAAGATATGTTCTCTGAATTGATTTCCTCAATGTTCAAAGCTGCCTTAGGTCTTGTCATGAAGATCAAAGCCGATGAAGTAGCCGACAAGATGGCTAATAACAATTCACAAATAGAAGCCAATGGTCAAACCCAAGAGGATAATAATGTTGTGAAACGTGACAGGGAAACTGTAGATGTGAAAGCATTGCAGCAGAGGGCAAGCGTAAACTTTGACACAGAATGCCCTGAACAACAGCAGTCCAACGGACAGCGTTTGGCTTAACTATACAAGTGATAATAATATAAACATATAAATATTAAGACAATGATTAAATTGAACGCAACAATTTGCGGAAACATAGTTAGTTCCGCAGAAGAAAAGACGGCAAATGATGGCAGTAAGTTTATATCTTTTGCCATAGCAACAGCAATTCAAGGTAGTGACCAAACAGTTAAGGAATTGCATATTAATGTCTCAGCACCTTTTAATGCCGAGACGATGAACCTCTATTCTACTGGTCGTAGAGTCACTGTTAATGGTGTTGTACACATAAGAAAGAACCAAAATGTTGAGTACTGGAACATGCGCACCGACAAGGAGGCAGAGTTTAATGAATCAACAGTACCTGACCGCTTGGAGGGCAGTATGGAGTTCTTGGGTAAGATTGGCAAGAAGGGTATCGAAGACCGTAAGAGCAAAAAAGGTAAAGACTTTCAGACTTTTTCAGCTTTCTCTTCTGACAAGAATGGAGAGAACCGTGAATTTACATGGGTAAACTTCGTTGTTCTCAATCCTATCCATGCAGACTATTTCGCAGCTGAGAAATATGTCGAAGTACATGGTGACCTACGCTTGAATGTTTACAAGAGCAACTTGCATATAGAATGCTCAGTAAAATCTGTTGCAGCTTGGGATGTTAGCAAGAAGGAAGATGGCACAGCAGCGCAAGCACAGCAGTAAGCACCTTATCATATCCTTTGGTTATGTAGTAGGGGTGTTGTCACTTGGAACCATAACAGCAGCATATCTGTTGTTATCCAGGAATAAATAGTTAATAAATTATGGAAATGGCATCAATGAATAGTTGGTGCTATTTCTTTCTTGTAGAAATAATTATGGCAAAACAAAAGACAAAGAATATTATGAACCGCTTTTTGCAGGGATGGCAACAACTCTTTGGTGGTGACAGACAGGAAGCAGTACAGAACAAGCTTAAGCCATTTCCTCAGAACCATTATTTTCGTCCTGAGGAGTTGGATTATCTGTCAAAGAACAGAAGCTTGACCACAATCGAGAAATGGGCGGTAGCTACTGGCAAATGGGCTTTTGAGCAAAGCAAGGATAAATTCTCTGATTGCAAGTATGCTTCTGTAAAATGGCAGGATGGTCTTATGGCAACATGGGTTGATGGAAGAATCATCCCAGACACACCAAGCAGACAGGCTGAGAAGTTGGCTCTCCTGAAAGAAGAAGGTTTTGAAATACCAGATAAGTATGAGAAGGTTATCACCAATTACGAGGCAAGCCGTCTTGTAGGCAATTATTTTTCCAACGGAAATGATGTTGTGAAGATTGAAGACTACGATAAAGGACACTTGGTTGCAGATACTCCTAAACTTATTCTTCAACGATGGAATAAGGACAACCTTTCTTCTGCCAAGGAAACCATGGAGTATGTCGATTTTAAAGGAGAACTTGGTAGAAGCATGGTGACTATGAGCGATATTGACAAACAAGAATTTGTTAATAAACTTACTGATATGGAGCAAGGCAAGCAACTGTACAATAAAATCATTGAATCCATCAATAAGTCATATCCACCTGTATTAGGAGGAATTTTGCCGTTGGAACTACAGAAAGTACATGAGGTGAATGCGTTTGACGGAAAACTGATACCAACGTCATGGTCTATAGACAATGACAATACGATGCGTGTGGTAGTGTTTACTGATAACAGCAATAAGACAGACAGTATTGTTATTGATGAAAACACTGCACACCGTTACAAAAGCGTACTGGACACTATCGATAAGGTTGTGGAGAAAGAGCGAGTAAATGGTATAATATATTCATTGGCATCGCTTCTTGGCAATGACTTTGGGGAAAACAAGATTTACGCTAAGGAAAACAATGGTCCACTGCTTCCAACCAATGATGGTGTTGTGAACGCAGTGGTTGCAACAAAAGATGGCAGAACCATTGCTTTTAACCTTGACAAGCATAAAGAAATTACGTTAACTGGGAAAGATCCTAATTTCTTAATGGCAACCATGTTGAACGAAGCAGAAAAGGAACGTCAACATTTGCGTGATTTGGTAAGCATTCCTCAGATGAAAGACTATGTGGAGTCGATGACAGACAAGGAGAAACTTCTATCTGGAGAATGGGATTACATTCCTTCCAAGACAACAGTTTCCAAATTGTTCTGTGAGTACCAAAGAAATGAGGAGGAGTTTCATTCTTACACTCATAGTTCCCTTCCATTGGCACCAGAAGACCGTACTGAAATGCTTGCCAATTTGGCATCTTCCACATTTGCATTCAATACGGAAATGAAGAAGATGATAGATGCTTACGACACTAAATCTTACTCCTTCAGTGAGTCTGATGTGAAGAGACTGGAGCAATTGGATCTAATTCTTGACAATACATTCCAGAAGCCTACTATTCGCCATCACAAGGTAACGAAAGGTGAAACAATTACAGAAACAGAAGCAGCACTGAGAGATTCGCTTGTTAATAAGATGCGTAGAAGTGGCATGGATGTCATCACCGATGTAGATGAAGCCAAGATAGCTCATCAAGAAGCTTCCAATCAAGTGAAGGAAATGGGCACTCGTACCTTAAAAAGAATGAATAAAATTGGAAAAGAGCTCGAAGGAAGAGAACTTACACAAGAACAACAAGCGGTGGTTGGTGTTTATACAGGTAAAGCTGACAATCTTTATTTTAAGGTAAGTAGAGACGATAAGGATAAGTCAATATTAATGCGCCAAGGGAATGATTTCCACGCAGGTGCAAAGCATAGCGTCTATGGGCATTATGATACAAATAAAGGTGTTATAACAGCCGATGATATTCTCCTTATTCCTATTGTAATAGCCAAAGGTGATCGTAAAGTTAGTGCTAATGGAAAGATTGAGTACAAATATAATAATCCACAAAATAACGTGTCATATAAAGTAATAACACAATCTGAAAAAGGACACGAGGTATTCAATGATTTCTATACAAATAAAAAGGTTCGTCCGTCTGTCACGTCCAGCCTCAGTGAAGAGACAAAAACTAACTTAATAGCACATAACAACAACGGTCAAACCTTAGATAGTGCAAAGGTACAACAAAATGACGAAACGACCAAGAAAGATGACCATAAATTAAGTGAGTTTAAGACTTCTAAAGGCGAAATTTGGGGATTCACTACGGATGGCAAGATTTATCTTGACCCAAGTGTGGCAAACGCCGAGACTCCAATCCATGAGTACACTCATATTTGGGCTGATGCCATTCGTGAGAACAATCCTAAAGAATGGAGCAATATCGTGAATTTGATGAAAACGACTACCTTATGGGGGCAAATTAAGAAAGACTATCCGGAATTGAAGACCGAAGATGAAGTTGCTGATGAGGTATTAGCTACCTACTCTGGCAAAAGAGGTGCCGAAAAACTCCGTAAGGAAATGTCTCGTATGACCAATCACGGCAACATGACAGAAAAGGCTGCTGCTGCAAGGTCTTTGGGACGTATGGAGCATATTTTAAATAGATTTTGGAAAGCCGTTTCCGATTTCTTGCATATTCATTTCACCTCAGCTGAGAATGTAGCCGACCGACCTTTAAAAGACCTCCTCGATGGTATTGACCCACGTGTTTACATCAAGGGCGACAAACGAATAGGAAATGGAAAATCCGTAGATGTATTGCCACTCAGAGAACAGAGAGGACAGCAAACTTCTGAAACTCGATTTATTGACCCTCTGCTTCTCAAAGCAAAGACAGATGGCAGATGGCATACCCAGGAGCACATGGAAAAGAAAGTATATAAAGAATACGGCTCCATACTGGCAGCCTCCAAGGGATTGACTGTTTCAGATAACGGTAATGAGTCTGTACCTATGGATATGAGCGGACATAAATATTCAGGAACAACAGCAATGATGTTGAATATAGCAAGTCGCAACCATGGATATGAAGTTCCTGTCTTCCTCAACTTGGCTACGATGAATGCCAACGGTATTCGTGTAAATGAAAATGCTGTAGCTATTCCGGTTATAACTAAGAATGGCGTTGAGAATGTCTATAACATTGACCAGACAGATTATCCGATGAAGCATCCTCAGGAGTACAGTAACATGAAGCTCAACCAAGTTCTTGAATCCCGGTTATCATCGGAGAATAAGGATGCCATTGAATCGTTGGTAAATAACAATAGATTTACCACCAAAACATCCTTTGACTCTTCTGTTGGTTCCGCTTCCTATTCCGCTATTGATAACACTATACATGTTGCGCCTGTAGGAGAATATGATAAGAAGGATGGCTTCTTGCAAGACCTATCCGAGGGGTTAGTTATGAGAACAAGAAAATCAGAACCTGTATCTTCAAGATTTGAGAACATTCTCAAAGAAGGACTGATTGTTCATCTTGGCAGTGGACTTGTAGGGCAGAAGTATGGCTATGATGTTGGTGAGACTGCTGGTAGCAAGTTTTGGAAGGAACGATTAAAGAATGACCCTAATTACACCAAAGCTGTGATCAAAGCCGCCGAGAGGTCTTCGGATAAGATTATCGACTATGTAGATAAGCTTCAAAAAGGTCAGAGTCAATCGTCCAACTTGGATATGCGTTCCACTACCCCCATCGACATTGACGTAGATGGCAACGGTATTGTGGAGAGTGACGAGAATCTTGCGCCAGACAAAAAGCAAGGCTCCGATGAAGAGAAAGACAACAACCAGGAAGAGAGTCATCATCAAGAACATCGCTACCATCGAGGAAGATGATTCTACATTTTTCCTTTGTTGGTTTTTTATTAAAGAATTTCAATGAATATCCTTTGTTTATTCATTGAATTTCTTTAATTTTGCATATTAAATAGTTAATAAAAAGTAAAGTAAAAATATGAAGAAATTTCTTATCTTAATGATTGTTTTTGTTAGTAATCTGCTCTTGTTATCAGCTTGCTCATCTGATAATGATGAATCTGGAGATAGTAAAGCACGTTACTATATTAAATATACAGTAACTGGAGGTTCATGGTATCGTCCCCCTTTCGGGCATACTTCAAATCCAACACCGACAACCATAAAGTTTCAAGACAAAAATAGTATTGTAACTGAAAGCCAATCGGGAAGTATAAAATTTACAAAGGTTGTTGGACCTGTAAATAACAAATTCAAAGCTTCTTTATCTGTATCAGGTACAAACAACGGCAGTTATTCTGCATCATATGAAGGTACAATAGAGATTTTGAAAGATGGTGAAAAGTTAATTGGTAGTAGTTCTAATGCAGGTAAAGGATATATAAATATTACCTGCGATATTAATGATTAATAAACTAAGGAGAATAATAGTTTTAGGCTATTATTCTCCTTAGTTTATCTTACAATATATGATGTATCACAATCATCATTCTGTGTTCTATTATTATCTTCTGTATTAATACCACGGATTGACGGTTTTATAGTTTATACATAAGTTACAATTCCGTATATTGTATTTCTTTTCAAAAACTTGCCAAGCAATATTATAAGGAATTTCAACATAAGGAACACAAGAACAGTAATAGGTAGAGAATATAACTTCACATAAAGCTCTATGATCTTTACGTTCTATATGTTTGCAATTACAAGTATCATTAGACAAGTATATTTTGCCAGATTCCATTAAATGGTATCGTGTTACTTCTTCTTCTCGACTTATAGTTTCATTATTATGGTCTTTGGTTTTGAAGCCATAGAATGCAACAATTTTTATTTTCCTACCTTTCCACTCTTCGCCAACGGTCTTAGACTTCTCGACAAGTCCGGATTCTATCAAGGAAGAAATACTGTCCTCACCTTCTATACGGCTTTCTTGGTAAAAATGAGCTTCATATACTTTGTTGAGAACAGACATTTCGTAGCTTATATCTTCACTCTCGTCAATTGTCGGATCATATTCCTCCATATTGTCATATTTTGTGGAGTTCTTAAATTGTCTTACCAAGTTGTTATACTGTGGTCTAATTTGTGCTTCTGAATATGGAATTATGTTTACTACGGCAATCCTCCATACTTTACCTTTATTTGCCCCAATAGACAAATATACATCTTGTCCATTAAACTTACCACGTAACATTTTGGAATCTTGTTTGAATCCTTTTGCTATGAGTTTTTGCTTCATACTTGAAACTGTTCCATCAACTGGAATACCGAGGAACGTTGTTACATCCGATTTAATAGCTTTCGCATATGCCTCTGACACTTCTTTAGAAGATAAATTCTGTGCATCTACCGCGAAAGAAAACATTGCTACAATTAGCATTATAAATATTCTTTTCATCTTAATTATTTTTGCGTTAAACAATAAATTGAAGTCCTGCCGCTTTCACAAGCAGCAGGACCAAAACAATATATTCATATTTGTCATATGAAACAGTCTTGAATCTTATAATCTTTAAGCTTCAAGAGTTTTTCTACAAGCTTCTATCAAGAAAGACTTCAACTCCTTCTTGTTCATTTCTCGTGGGTTTGTCGGATGGAAATGTCCACCAACATAACCGTTGATCCAATCAGGAGTACACCACCATTTTTCAACTTCGGCAATTGGCACATCAAGCTCTGAGGCACATTTTTGCTTATCAGTTATGACAGGGTTTTCCCATCGCCATAAAGTTATGTCTCTTGCATTCTCAGAGGATGAGAGTTCCGTAAGTTTAGTAATATCCTTATTCCATTCAGAGAATACATCTTGATAGCCATGCAAAGCATCATCCTCAGACATTTCTTCATCGTCCAACAGTTCTTCGGCAGTAGGTTCTCTATCACTATCTTCTTCATACCACCAACCAAGAAAAGCTGCTGCGGTTTCTTCTGTATCTTGCAGTTTTTTCTCAGAACAATATATATTATACTGTTCTTTTACGTCATCTGGCAAGAATACTGAAACTATCTCTTTAGCTGTGTATTCGCCATTGATATAAGCATCGAGCATTTCTTGCTCATCAGCAAACTTATCTATTGTCTTTTCCATATCTTTTTATTCTACATGTGCATACCTCTTGCTTTATTCTTTTCAATAAGTTCGTTTTGAGCTTTTACCATTTCGTTGGTATAGCTCTCTTCTGGTACATAGGATAGGTTGTTGTCCTTATCAAATGTCCAACATCCATAAAGTCCAAAATTGTACTTTGGTAACTTATCAGTTTCTTTCTCCTGCTTCCAGTTCTGTTCATCACCTTCAACGACTCTATAGCCCTTAGAATCTGAAAGATCAATACCAATTGTTATCACGTTACCATCTGACACAACAGATTGAATTTTGCCTTCTGAGAATGTCTTCTCGTCAATATAAGCCGATAGGTTAGTTTTCAATCCATTGAAATTGTTCATAAGACAATCCGCAGGGCATGAAAGAATACGGTTAGTATCTTCATCCATCTGATAATAAGAAGACGGTTGACCTTTAAGCTCTGTCAAAACAACACCTCCATTAAGAAGTGTCTTTTGCTGGCTTTTACTAAAATCTGAATAGTCACGTACATTATCATAAGGACGATAAAAGCCAGTAACCACACCGTTCTCTTCCCTACTCATCCAAATGGTAGCCTTCATTGGATTGTCATTGGAGTCATTCTTAGAAGATACTAACAGAGGCGTTTTCTCTCCAGATAAGAGTCTGTCCATAATTACCTCAGGAAGGTCATCTATCATTTCTTGTGAAAATCCCATACGCTCAAAATCCTCGTAAGGAATCTCGTTTTCTGTAAATTTCTTCATGTTTCTTTTTTATTTATTTTGTTGTGGATGCAAAATTAAGGCTTTTCTTTAATGAACGTGTTAGAAAACAAATATATCTCCTATATTAACATTTTAAATATAAAATGTATAAGAATAGGCTTAATTTATATTATTAATGTTAATATAAAACATTTATTTTTTTTAGAACTATTCCTTGTATCTATTATTGTATTTTTGCAGCTTAATAAAAAGGTATATCAATGAAAAAGATTATTGTTCTACTATTGCTTTTATGCAGTATGGGAGTACAATCCTCATTAGCAATAACTGAGGATGACATAAAAGATTATTGGATTGACAAGTATCTAAGTGTTAGCTTTCCGCTGAAGACAATAAGAATAAATTCATTCTACGGAACACGTGCTGACCCTTTCAACGGTCACACCAGGCAACATGGAGGTCTTGATTTGGCAGCACGTTATGAAGAGGTGCTTGCCATGTTCGATGGCTATGTAAAGGCAACTGGCTATGACAGAGGTTCGGGAAAATATGTAACCATGCAATTTGGTGATTATACCGTTAGTTACTGCCATTTGTCGGAGATTTGGGTTGAGAAGGATATGAAGATATATGCCGGGGAACCTGTAGGTCTCAGCGGCACTACCGGGCGAAGTACAGGACCTCATCTTCATATAACAAGCCGACTTAGAGGGAAACTTCAAGACCCATATAACCTGCTGGTATATATACGAGATACTAAGCAGAAAGCCGTCAAAGCTCTGCATTTGGACGAGAAGAAGATAATGACTCCAACAGAGTTCTTTAAGGAATATGCAAGTATTGCAATGCGGCAGCAGCGCAAGTATGGCATTCCATCTTCTGTTATTCTCGCTCAGATGGCATTTGAAAGCGGATGGGGAAACAGCAATCTTGCACAAGCAGGTTACAACTTCTTCGGAATCAAAGCTAACAGCCGATGGTTGAGGGAAGGTTTGCCATATAGTGTACATAATGATGATCGTCCGGACGAAAAGTTTTGCAATTTCAACTCGCCAGAGGAAAGCGTTGAATACCATTCACGCCTTCTTATGAGTGACCGTTACGCACGATGTTGGAGATATGGCAGCAAAGACTTTCATCATTGGCTTTTGGCTATAAAAGCTTCGGGTTATGCAACCAGAAGCGATTATGTTGAAAAATGTGAGCGTATAATAATGAAACATAAGCTATATCTGTATGACGATTTAGCTGAAAAAATGTAGTATTTATAAATAATAAAAAGAAAATAATGAAAGCAAAAACTTTAATGATGCTGGCTTTATGCCTTACAACAACGGCAGCTAAGGCACAGGTGGTTTATGGTGATGACGAAAAGAACTATGCAAGAACTACAGGTTCTTCAATGCCTATGTCAGCAACCAACCACAATCTTCAACAGCAGCCATCTATTTCTGATGGAAACACACGTTTCCATCTATCAGGTATCGGAGACAACTGGTTTGCCTCTGTGCAGGCTGGTACATCCACTTTTCTTGGTGCGCCAAAGGGATGCGGAGACTTCTATGACAAGACAAAATACACCATGGTGTTTAGTCTTGGTAAATGGCACTCTCGTTTCTTCGGAACACGTGTTGTGTACCAGGGTTTTCAGTTTGCCAATTTTGACAAGGAATCTGTAAGTTATCAGAATTATCATGGTGATTTGATGTTGAATATTTCTTCGTTCTACAGAACCACCTATACCCCTCTTCCAAAGTGGAACGTCATTCCCTATGTTGGTGCAGGTATCATAAGAAACAGCGATTTACACAACAAGCCATTTGCCATTAGCTATGGTGTGATTGGAAGCTATAGAATGTCAAAAAGAGTCAGTTTGTCTGCTGAACTTGGAGGAACGAGCACATTCCAAACCTTTGATGGAGCTGGCAAGGACAAGCATTTTGGTGACAATTTGTTTCAAGCAAGCATCGGCTTGACTGTAGGCATTGGCAAACTCGGATGGGAAAAGAAGTCATCAAAGTGTGTTGGTATGTTACCAGTGCAGGATGTTACAGACCTCACACCATTTCCTCGCAATGATTATGAAGGCTTGCGAAGACTTAGAGAGCGAATGAACAACGGTGAAACAACAGTTGACGAGCGACTTGCAAAGTTTGACGCACCAATATTGTTCTTCTTCAAGATTAACTCAACTGAACTTATTGACAAGCAGCAGTTGGTAAATATCAAAGAGATTGCAGGAGCAGTAAATGAGTTCGATCTCAATCTAAGAATTGTGGGAGCCGCTGATAGTAAAACAGGAACACCAAAAATAAACCGCAAGCTGAGTATCAAAAGAGCAAAATATATAGCTAAACTCCTTGCCAAAGCAGGTGTGCCAAAGGAAAAAATGATTGGTGTAAGCCAAGGCGGTATCAATCTCTACAAGCCTTACACTGCTAATCGACACACTTGTGTTATAGTGTATAAGAAAGACTAATTATAATATGTAAAGTTATGACTGAAAAAGAATTGTATAATAGCATCTATCCAAAACTGGAAAGCTCTGGAATTATATATGAGAAGGACTTGCAAAAGTCTTTCTCTATTCTTATGGGTAAGGTGTATCTTTGGATGACACTTGCCCTTTTAATAACAGGATTTACAGCTTATTCTGTAGCCAAATCAGTATCATTGATGTCTGCAATGCTTGAACATCCATTGGTGGTATTTGGAATATGCGGCGCAGAAATAGCATTGGTATTTATCATCAGTAGCAGAATAAGAAAACTGGGCTTGACACAAGCCACTATCCTATTCATTTTATACTCTTTGCTTAATGGTGTGACCCTGTCATTTACTCTGTTGGTATATCAAGAGGCAAGCATTGTAAAGGCTTTCTTTATAACAGCAGGAACCTTTGGCATAATGTCCTTATATGGCTATACTACCAAGAAGGATTTATCTTCAATTGGAAAATTACTGTTTTTCGCATTAATCGGCTTAGTTATAGCTACAATAGTCAATCTTTTCTGCAAAAGCAGTGGATTTGACTTAATAATAAGCTATGCGGCAGTAATAATTTTTATTGGACTGACAGCATGGGATTCTCAGAAAATAAAAAAGATTCTTATAGAAGAATCCCAATATGGAGTTGACGAACATAGTCAAAAGATAGCACTATTAGGAGCTTTAGAATTGTATCTTGATTTCGTCAACCTCTTTATTTATATACTCCGAATTTTGGGTAGCAAGAAATAACATTAAATAAATAATAACGAACATGGCAACAAGAAAGAATACAAATCCAAGAGCATTGGACATAGCTCCTCAGCTTCAAAACACGCTTAATGCCAATGGCATGCAAGCACAGATTGCAATGACCCAAACAGGTGAATATCAGTTGGTAACAATGGCTCACAACACATCAACACCTCGACGTTATACACTCAATGATGCTCAATTGGAGGCATTAAGGAATGGCGGAAATAACGTATGGGATAAAAAGGCTTACGAAACTTTTGTATCAATTGTGAGAAATGACTATTATATTCCTGGTTCTTGGGTTGCTGCACGTAATGCTAATAGCCCTGTAAATATGGGTTTAAATGGACATCGACTTAATCCTGGAGAATATGGATATAGAGGAGAACGCCCATTCCACCCTTTTGAAGGTGCAAGATACGGACGTTTTGATAGTTTCTTGGATGGATTCAGAGCGTTTGGAAGACATGGTTATCATGCAAGAAGAATAGATGACCGTCCTTTCTTCGCAAGTAGTGCACCTGTTGTGATGGATAGACCTGATGGCAGACTAAAGCCTGGAGAATTGAAGACTGGCGATTACGGCTTTTATGACAAAGGAAACCAGCAGCAGGATTCTTTGGCTAACATGAAGATTGATGCTAAACCAAAACAGTTGGTTCGCCCAAAAGGACAGGCGTTGACCTTGGGAGAATACCTTAATAGCTACAGTGCAGAACTAACCTTTAGTGGTGAAGGATTCAACAAGGTTCTCTCTTCTCATGGCATCGTTATCGATAAAGAGAAGAAAACTCTTACAATCAAGTGTGACGGTATCAACAAGGATTTACAATATGCGTTGACTGACGAACAATTGAAAAAGATCCTCAATGACAAGCTGAGATTCACTTCTGGCGAGGGTAAGCACAAGATGGTTCATAACAAGACTGCTCCGAATATTAGTGAGCGACTTGATATTATCAACAATGTCATTTCCAAAGACTTTTCAGAGAAGATAACCAAAGAGCATCTTCAAAGCAAGGACTACATCAATATTAAGTTGAAACCAGAGATTGAACAGGAGTTGAACTTAGGGCAGCAACAAGCAGCATCCTATGCCAAGAACATCGATGTCATTGATATTGACATGAAGAATATGCGTCAAGATTACAAGACAGGCTATATAGACAAATGGAATAGTATTGGTGTTGTAGATGGTAGAAATTTGGATGCAAGCCAAGGGTTCTATCTACCAGTCAAAGATGGTCGTGCCGTTTCTGTGGGAGAGATACAAGCCTACCCTACGAATGACGGTCAGAAGACAACATTCCGTATGACAGCGGTAATAAACAATCAGTTGATGAGTCACGAGATTAGTAAAGATGACTATCTGAAGTTTATCAACTATGATGACGAGTATCGCTTGAAGCTGTTTGATAAAGTCTTTGATGAAGTGAAGATAAAGAGTGCATCAAATGGACAGATGCAAGATGCTGTTAGGTCAAAAGGAATTGACCAAGCTGAGGGGGTTGTCACAATGAAGGGCGATTATAGTCTTGTAAATGCAAATACTTCCGCTGCCATTACTGGAGCTATGGCATGGAAAGACCAAATCTCTGGGAATTATCAGATAAATGTCCGTACCGATAAGGATGCAGGAATGTGGTCATTTAAGATATCAGAGGCACAATACAATGCTTTCAAGAATGGAACTGATGAGAATCGTGCCAAGATGTTGACCACGCTTATTCCTTTTACGGATGAGAACAAGCAGAAGATGCAGATTGTTCCAACAAGCAGCCTTCATCAAGATATGCGTCAGCAGTCATTCAACAATAATGCCAATATCAGCAAGGTTATAGATGAATTGCATAAAGCCGGATTTGGCACCGAAGTCGTTAAGACGGTTGGTAAAGAAAAAGTATTGTCTGAGGACTTAGTATCTGCTCATAGAGAGAAGCCTTCTGTAACAGAAGGCAAGGTTGTTCATTATGGTAACGAAGCCATTAATCTCAATGACTTACGTAATGCAGCAAAGATTAACCTTATGGGTGATGCTGGGGTAAACGGAGAGTCTTTGAATAATCTCAAAGAAAGCAAGGAATGGAAACGTAGTGGTGAACATGGTCGTGCTACAACTATTGGTGATATTTCTGTGGAAAGATTGAAGGATGAGCAAGGTAAGGTTATCGAGGGTAAATATAAGATGTCCGCAGTCATTGACGGAAACGTAATTTCACACGAGATTAATCAGAAAGACTTCAATAAATTCCTTGCTGTGAATGACTATCAGAGAATGAAACTCTTTGATAAAATATTCCCTGAGGTGGAAATGAAGACTAAGCCAGGACATGGCTTCAACTTAGGTGCGGCTATTCTTGCTGCCGTTACTACCGGATTGGATGTTGCTGCTGGTCTTTCGATGGCTGCCCCACCAAGACCAAAACCAGACTTCTATGAGTCAAGGGCTGTATTTTCTAAACCAGGTGTTGTATCGCCAGAAGCAGTTGCCGCTGCAAGTTATGCAGCAGAGATAGGCGAAGACCGTGGACATGGAGAAGGTAGAGGTATGGGCGTTTAACCCATACTTCTTTTCTCTTTATATTTAATATAATAAGGTATGAATAATAACTCTATTCAAATATTTCAGACGGTGGCATTGAGACCCCATGTATTACAATACGTCATTAATGAGTTTCCTGCCATCTGCCTAAGCATTGCCGCTTTTTGGATATATGTATTTGGCAAGTTTATGTGGCACGAATATTTTATCTATGCCGCATTGTTTTTGGTTATATATCTGTTCTGTAAGTTACTGTCATTGTTGCGTACAGAATACGTTATAACATCGGAACAAATAATAATACTTCATGGAGTATTATCACACTCAACAGATTATGTTGAGTTGTATCGTGTTGTGGACTACAAGCAACATCGTTCGTTGCCACAACAGATATTTGGATTGAAAACCGTCACCATTTATTCAGGTGATAGAAACAATTCAGTGGTCAACATGATAGGTATTAAAGAAGCTGACGATGTAGTGTCTGAAATAAGAATGAGAGTTGAATTTAATAAAAGAAGAAAGGGGATATATGAGATTACTAATCGAGTTTAGAGCTGTAATGCTCTGTTTAGCTATAGTGTTGTCCACGACTGTATGCCGTGCTCAAATAGGTGCAACAACCTCTAATCCTGGTCAATATCTTGCTATAAAGAAAGGTGAGGACAATATTCTTAGCAAGATTACAGCTCAAACAAATTATCGAAAGAAGGAAGCAGGTATTCAAGCAGAGCTATCTGGAACCACTGCAAAGATAAGAAATTGGGAGCAACAGTATAATGCTTATCTCAAAGAAGCATCTGGTTACGCCAAAAGAACAGTAGCTTGCTGTCAACTTTACTTAGAAGGTGTTCAGACCCTAAATGCCTTATGGGAAGTTTCTGCTGCAAAGAAAATTAATCCACAAGGTGTCTTTGCCACAATGTCTATGAATAATCTGTATATGGAGACAGCAATCCAATTTATAAAGACATTTCGTTCTTTAAAAAAAGTATGTGCTAAAGGTACAGATAAAAATATGCTGAACGGTGCAGAAAGAACACAATTAATATGGAATTTGGAGCGTGAGCTTGAACAACTCAATTCCAAGTTAAGAAGATTGGCTGTATCTATATCTGTGTTCAGCTTTGAGGATGTTTGGAATCGTGCCATTGCAGGCAAAATAGACAAGTCAAATGGTATGCTTGCCCTTGAAGCAAGAAACAGAATGCGCCGAGCAGCAACTTCTGTTGCAAGATATTATAAACTTAAACAGAACAGTAAATCATGGGGATGGTAAATAAATTCTTTTATATGATAGTATTGGCAGGACTGATGTCTTTCCTTCCATTAAAGACTTATGCCGGAGAAGACTTAGTACGTGCAGGATTGTTCCGTGATTACGCCAAGAAGGCAAAAAAAGCTCTAAAATCACAAGATGAAGTAATGTCACTTAATCTAACTGGGCACATGTATGTCTCAGACCAGACGGAGAAGGTAACAAACTTTCAAAGAGAGTTTGATAACTATCTATCCAGTTTTGGTGATATGCTTACTTTAGCTGCAAGCATTTACGGCATATATTACCAGGTTGACCAAACTCTTAAAAATCTTAAAGAGTTAAAATCTGTCGGTGTTTCATGTCCAGCTAATGTACTGGCTGTAGCTTTGTCACAGAAGAAGAATAATATCTACAAAGATGTCATTGATGACGGCATTCAGATAGCTGCCGATGTAAAGCTGATTCTGCCGCTTGGATCATCAAAGGGAAAGAACCCTAAACTTACGGAACATCAAAGGATTCAAGTCATAGCCAATATCAACAATACATTGGTAAAGTTGAACTTTAAGCTAAGAAGGATGAACAGATTAATCCGCTATACATCTTTGCTGGATTCTTGGTACGAGCTTCGTGGAACACCAAGAGGAACACGGTCTATGAAAGCTATTGTTGCTGACTGTAAAAGAGGATGGATAAATAAAGCAAGAACAGCGAATAAAATGAATACAAAATAATGGAAGAGTCAAAAGAACTACAGGGAACATACACCCTTTTCCGAGCGACAATCTATGTTTCTTTGTTGCTCGAATTTTTTATGTATGCGCTTGACCCAACAGCCTTGGATTTCTTGGGTGGCGTTATCACAAACGTACATAGCCGCCTTGGGAGGCTATCCATGTATCAGTTTCTGCCATATAGCAAGATTGTTACAGTAATGTTAGTAATCATCACCTGTATAGGTACTAAAAACAAGAAACAGATAGAGTTCGATGCGAGAAAGATGGTTTTCTGGCCTATCTCCATCGGACTCGTTTTGGTAACAGTTTCTGTTTTTCTTTATAGCTGTGATTGGAAAACCAGAGTTTGGTTGCTGAGAACCAACATTTGGCTTTATATGGTAGCATCTTTGATAGGAACCATATTGATTCATATCGCACTTGATAATGTTTCAAAATATTTCAAGGATGGAATGCTTAAAGATAGATTCAACTTCGAGAATGAGAGTTTTGAGCAGACAGAAGAATACATTGACAACAAGTATTCTGTTAATATACCGATGCGTTACTATTATAAAGGAAGATTCCGTAAGGGATGGATTAATATCATTAACCCTTTCCGTGGAACTTGGGTTGTGGGTACTCCTGGTAGTGGTAAGACATTCTCTGTCATAGAACCATACATCAGACAGCATAGTGCCAAAGGCTTTGCCATGGTTGTGTATGACTATAAATTTCCAACTTTGGCTACTAAGCTTTACTATCATTACAAGAAGAACCAACAGCAAGGTAAAACGCCCAAAGGATGCAGGTTTAATATCATCAACTTCGTGAATGTTGAATATTCAAGACGTGTCAACCCTATTCAGCAGAAATACATCAGTAATTTGGCGGCAGCCCAGGAAACTGCTGAGACACTGATTGAATCTTTGCAGAAAGGACAGAAAGGAAGTGGCGGTGGCAGTGACCAGTTCTTCCAAACATCTGCTACTAACTTCCTTGCCGCTTGCATTTATTTCTTTGTAAACTATGGAAAGAAACCATACGACGAGCATGGTAATGAGCTTGAAGCACAATATGAAGAAGACCCAGACACGCATCATAAGCGACTCACTGGACGTGTATTTGCAAAAGGTCATCTTGGTGAGAAGGAACACATTGTTGAACCTGCTTATTGGAAAGGCAAATATTCGGATATGCCTCATGTACTGTCGTTCTTGAATAGAGATTATTCTGAGATATTTGAAGTTTTGGAAACAGACCCTGAGGTTTATCCTCTGATGGCTCCGTTCATGACAGCGAAGAAGAATAACGCTATGGAACAGTTGGAAGGTATGATTGGTACACTTCGTGTTCAAACATCACGACTTGCAACGAAAGAGGCATATTGGGTATTCTCAGGCGATGACTTTGATTTAAAAGTCAGTGATCCTAAGAATCCAAGTTATCTTCTTATTGCTAATGACCCGGAAATGGAGAGTATCATCGGTGCATTGAATGCCCTTATATTGAACCGCCTCGTGACACGTGTGAACAGCGGTCAGGGTAAAAATGTACCTGTAAGTATTATTGTTGACGAGTTACCAACTTTGTATTTCCATAAAATAGATAGATTGATTGGTACTGCTCGAAGCAACAAGGTTGCAGTAACATTAGGCTTTCAGGAATTGCCTCAGTTGGAGGCTGACTATGGTAAGGTTGGTAAAGACAAAATTATCACCACTGTTGGCAATGTAATCAGCGGCTCAGCTCGTAGCAAGGACACTCTCGATTGGCTATCAGGAGATATATTTGGTAAGGTGGTTCAGCTAAAGAAAGGAATCACCATTGACCGTGACAGAACTTCCATCAATCTTAATGAAAACTTGGATAGTCTTGTTCCGGCATCTAAGATTTCCGACATGGCATCTGGTTGGATATGTGGTCAGACAGCAAGAGATTTTACTGTTACAAAGACAGGTCGCAAAGGTGCTATGGACATTCAAAAGGCGGAAGAGTTCAAAACTTCCAAGTTCTTCTGCAAAACCAACTTTAATATGGATGAAATAAAGGCAGAGGAAGAGGATTATAAGAATTTTCCTTTACCTAAATTCTATGATTTTGGTTCTGTAGATGCAAAGGAACGTATCTTATATAACAATTTCAATAAGATAGACCAGGAAGTGAAGAATATGATAAAAGTTATTCAAAGGGAATTTCATCAAACAGAGAAAACCCAACAACAAAAAGCATCATAACTATAAGAAAAAGAGAGGAAGCGTTTCTTGGAAGTGTTTCCTCTCTTCGTTTAATTATATATAAAAAATTGCAGATATTGCTTATTTTCTTAATAAAAGCATTAACTTTGCACTCTATTCTAAAAAGTTATATATATGAAAAAGATAGTTATGTTAACAATGTTGCTTGTATCTGCAAGCACATTCATGATGGCTCAGACTCCTATTGAGCAAGCAAGAGAAAAAGCCAAGGCTTTGATTAAGGGCGGTGTAACAGACATCAGCAAGATTCTCCCTAAACACGAATCAGATGATGACGAGGATATTGATGATGATGACGATTCTACAATAGACCCATTAGAAGGAAAATCGGAAGAATACATCCGAGGCTTTAATGATGCCAGACGAAAGACTTATGAAGAGCAGAAAGCTTCATTTACGAAAGCTGGTATAGACTTCAATCAAACAGCTCTTAGTAAGCTCAGAATGGATTCTGTTGGTATCTATGCTAACATAGATAACAGTCTTGTTGCTATGAAGCATATAGACTTCAAAGAAATAGAAAGAACTGGATATATCAATCCGTTTAAAGACAAGGAACTTATCACGTTCGAAGGTAAGACTTCGCCTTATGCTTTTGTTGGTGGCAAGGCAACTTTTCGCATTTATTTCACGCATGATAGAAATAGTATCTCTGAGTATTATGATATGTTCTCCAGTGACTATAGCATAGACGATTTCTTTGTGGTAAAATTTAAGTCTGTAGGAAAAGGCAGACAAATGACCAGTGCTATTGTTCATTCCAACAGGATTGAAGGTGCCAAAGAAGATAAATCTGTAAAATTAGAAGTGAAAAAAGTTTCTGATAACGTTTATGACTTGACAGTAGAAGGACAGCCAGGAGAATACTGTCTTACTTACAACAATAAGCAAGGCAATACCAGTAATGGGATGAAGAACTCAGGCAGCAAGAAAGTCTTTGACTTCACAATTAAATAAATTGGAGAGTTTAAGGGATGCTCCGATTAGTAGCATCCCTTAAATAATTCTATATAGCGAGTATTATCAGTAAATTTCTATTTTAATATAGTCTGTATTAGGTGTTAGACATACTCCATAAAAGACATCTTCATCAATACCGACCATATATTTTTTATAAGAGATAAAATCTGGTAAATAATTACCTCCAAATACCATTTCTTTAAATATATCTGCATTTGAAATTTGTCGTGGAATTTTGAATTTGCATCTAACCCCATCAATCACATCTGACAAATAACCTCCTTCATCAACGTATTTTTTCCATCCTTTATAAATCTGTGAACGGAGACTACTTACATCAACAAAACTGCCATGGGCAGGAACTACGGGGAAATTCGCTTCTATCATACATTCTGCGACTGATATATCTGACCAATCCATATCCTCCAAGAAATCATTTTCAAACCATTCCCCATAGAATGAACTAAAAAATATTTTTACCTTATACATTGTATATCATTTAAAAATAATAAATTACCATTCGTATAAATCTTCTTCTATTTCCTTTTTGTAGTTTTGAATAGATTGATGATACAAGGCTCTGGTAAGAGTCCAATCCTTTTTAGAGTATGAAACCTCACCTAAACCTCTTTGGAAGTCTATGACATAACTATCATCATTTTCTTCAACAATAACCTTATCATGATTATATTCTAAAATCTTATTATTTACCATCATATTTCATTCCTTTGTAAACATGGTACAAAACATCATCATTCCACATCTTGTAGCCATGAGAATGCTCACACTTGCCATCTGAATAGTTTAGGCTATAAATGAGTATTCTACCCCACACATCACGAACATACACTTTGGCACAACCTTTAAATTCTATAGAGACACTAAAGTAACCTTGTTCAAAACTAAGAGACATATATTTATTGATAAGTCGCTTAGGCAGGATTTTATAGTTTTCTATCTTATTAGTCATACGTCTTTTCATGCCTCTCCTCCTTTCCCGGTATTGAACATAATATTATAACTAACAATTGTGTCCTCAACACCTGTAGCAATACCTGTAGCATATGCAAAGGTGAAGACATCCAGAATGCTTTCTTCCATCTCTTTCGGAATTGGGCGTTCTCCATTCTCTACTCTACTTTTCTTGTAGTTCTCCCATTGCTGACTACAAGTCATTGTTGCAATATCTTTAGCAGTTTTCACCACTCTATCCAAGTGCTGCTTAATTTGTTCATTTGTCATATCGATACATTTTAATTATTCTCATTTGAAAGATACAATAAGCATTTCTTTATTGTACTCCTTCATACACACAATTGGTATGTTCAACCAAATTTACATCCTTGATAATACGCTGTGACAACAGTTTCAAAGCAGGAATATCAACAAGTGCAAGCATCTTATTAATATGCGCCTTTACATACAGCAACGTATTTTTAAGAACGTTTTTCTTCTTTGAGACTATCTTGTACAAACGATATACTTCATCGTATTGCTTGTTCTTTTCAGAAAGCTTCTGTTTTAGGCTCTCATTCTTCTCTGATAGCTTCTTTATACGCTTTTTCAAAGATTTACGTTCATTATTTCCTCCAAGTTCATCAAGAGCTTCTGTAAGTTCCTCTATTTCCTTACGCAGCTCAATATTCTCAGCCATTACAGAATCATAACGTCTCAGAATAAACATCATCTGATGCTCAAATGGAATATCATTCTTTCTTTCCATAATCAAATCTGCTTTAAAGGGTTCAACAA
>ULMF01042369.1_pt1 | contig 40375 bp, 42 predicted proteins | sample 1951581 | NCBI WGS metagenome assembly ULMF01 (sample SAMEA4835543, study PRJEB28245) | human gut metagenome | biome: gut microbiome; material: fecal sample | place: Denmark | collected 2008
AGTACCCATTTTCTTTTTGAATAACTTCAAATGGTTTCTTAATTCCTTCCTTTTTTATTACCTCCATATATCTACAAACTTTTTCTAAATTTCTGCTACATATTGCATTAGCTTTAACTCCTTTTATATCTTTTACTTCAATTTCTTTATATTCTTTATAAACTTTCATATTATCAATTCCTTTCTTTTTCTATTTACTTTTTTATATTTTTGTATTAAAATATAATTATAATCATTTAAGTTAGCATTTAGTTTGGTCGCTTGTGCTAGCTTTTTCTTTTATATTTTTTAGTGTTATTCCATAACACATTTGATACAATTTTGAGATAATTGCATCTACTAATTGTTCATCTTGACTTTGACTAAATCTTTCTATTAATCCCTGCTTATCAAATCTTGTTGTAATGATTATTGGTAATCTATTTTCGTTTCGATTTTCAATAATTGTATATAATTTTTCTAATGCCCACTGACTTATTTTTTCTGTTCCCAGATCATCAATTATAATCATATCTACATTTGAATATAGCTCTATTAATTCATTTTCTGACTTTGTATTGTCTCTAAATGTTTCTTTTATCATGTCTAGTAAAGTTGTTAGTCTTCCCATTAATACAATCTTGTCATTTTCAATTAATTTATTAGCGATTGATGCTGCCAAATGTGTTTTTCCAAGTCCTGACTCGCCCGTTATTATCAGTCCCTTAGTTTGTACTTTTGTTATGCATTTATTTGTATAATCATTAGCAACTTTTACTGCTATTTCATTGCCTGAATTAATATTAAAATTTTCAAAGTTCAGATTTTGAAATTTTCTTTCATTATAGTTCTGTTTGTATAGCTTGTTTATAACATCCCTAAAATGTTTTCTTTTCTTAATTTCATATTCTTGCTCATCTCTTTTTTTCCAATACTCTTGTGCTTTATTACAATCACATCTTTCGTATTTAATTGCATCAGGAGAAATATTAGCATATAAATAATCAAGTCCTATTGGAGCTAATTCTTTGCCACAAAATTCACATTTTTTCAATTTATTGTGTATAACTTCGCTACAATTTATATTGTCTAAAACCATTTTCGCTCTCCTCTCTTATATTTTCTTCTTTTTTATTTTCTATATCTTTTGTATTCTTTTCTTCTTCGTTACCTAACGTTTGAGTAACGTTACTTTTTTCATTTTCACTTTTATGCTTTTCACGAAATCTTCTTTGTCGTTCTCGACCTTGCATTTGATACTTTTCATATTTTTCAATACTTTGATACTTGTCCCAATTTTTTATCAGAAATGTTTCCCCTTCTTTTATTAACATTTCTAATTCTAGAAACTTTTTCAAAATTTTTTCAATTTTTTTATTAGATTTTCCCATAATCTTTGAAAAATTTTGAATTGTCATAGGATTATCTTCTCCTATTTCTAATCTTCCTTTATTATTACATTCAACTGCTAATGCAATTAATTGAATCCAAACTCTAAAATAAGTGTCTCCTTCAGGGAGTTTTAGAAGTATTTGAATTTTCCTGTTTGAAAATATATTAGTTTCTGTTTTAAACCAAGGTAATTCATACATATCCTCCTTTCCTCACTTTCCATCAATTAATATTTAATTGATTCTTTTTCTTTGCTACTTAGATATTCTTCTAACGCTTGAACTCTAAATAGAAATTTTCCACCAACTTTTGAGCAAGGTATTTCTTTTCTTCTTACTAATTGATTTATTAACCAATAAGAAATTCCTAAATACTCTGCTGCTTCTTTCATTGTTAGCGTAGTTCTTTGTACTTTTTGTACCTGCATAATTATCACCTCCTGTTTTTTGAATTTAGCTATTGACTTCTGTCAACAATTGAATTATAATATCAATAGTTAACAAAGTAAAGATTATTTTTGAATTTTGTTAAAGTTTGAAAACAACAGTTTTTTAAACTTTAATAAAACAAATTGTTAGATAGGAGAAAATGATGAAAAGAACTGACTTTAATAAAGAAATAAAAATTATATCTCTTGCTAAAGATAAACTTTTAGGTTTGGACTTAAAATCAATTTTGTATACACCTAATAAATATCGAATCCCTGTTGCTTTTGCTGATAGAAGCAACTCTGCAGATGATACTGAAAAGTATATAGCTGAAAACTATAGCAAAGAAGATCAAGAAAAGTTAAAACATAATGATGCAATTAATGATGAATTTTTAGCTAAAGTGGTTGAATTAGGTTCTGGATCTGAAGATGAAATTCGCAAATTAGCAAATGAATATAAATCAAAATTATTTGATGTAGATTATAAAGCTCCTGCTGAATTAAGATGTTTAACTCCTGACGATGATATAGAAAATTTATCGGGATATTTGGTTATTGATTCAAATGCAATTCTTGATTTTGGCGGAGAAACAATATCAGAATTTTTAAATTTTGATTTTGATAGCTTTAACAATTTCTTTGTATTTTTTACAAAATATTTTGGAATGTTTATAGATTCATTAAATGACACAGATTTAGAAAATTTACAAATAGATGAATTAATAGATATAAAATTAATCCTATCGCTTGCCGAAAAAGTTTATAAGAATTCTAAACAGAATATTATTCGAGTTCAAAACTTATTTAGAAAATTTGTTGATTTTTTATATGGTTATAATAATAGTCCTGATGTAGAATCTCTTACTTTAAAACAAAAATTTTACGTTTTCTATGATGAAAATCATAAACAATTAGATGCTTTCTCAAAAGACTATTATCACAAAGGACTGTTTAATTTTTATTATTCATCTACAGATTTAGAAAATTTAAAGCACAAAAACACTAATGAATTAATAAAGAAAATCAGAAAATTTGATGCAAACGGCTCAAAAATTTCTAGTGGTTATAGTATTATTACTACTAATATATACACTGTATTATATATTTCTTTATATAATCTGGTTTCAAACAGTTCTTCTATGATTAGACAATGTAAAAATTGTCATAGATATTTTACAACAACTAAATCAAACGCATATTATTGCGATAAAATTTATTCTCAAAACAAAAGTTGTAAAGATGTTGGAAACCAACTGTCTCAAAAAAGAAAAGAAACTAAAGAACCTGCCTATGGTAAATATAGAAGTATATATTCAAAAAAAGCTACTTTATTAAGTAGACATCCTGATATATATTCTCGAGAAGCTTATGAACAATGGAAAAAAGAAGCAAGTCAATTTATGAATGATATTAGAAACGGTTTAAAAACCTATGAAGAATTCGATAAATGGTTAGATAAAAATAAATAGGAGGTAATATTGATGAAAAAAACTGAAAAACAAAATATAAACAATTCAAAAATAAAAAATCCTGTATTTGAAGCAATTTTAGAATATATAGATGACTTTAATATAAAATTTTCAGAAACAAAAGATACATTTAAAAAAGCTCGCTTATCGACATCTGATAGAAAAGAAAAATGTGTTCAAGATTTCTTTTTAAGTATTTTACCTAATGGCTATTCCATCAAAAGAGGAGAAATTTTTGATTATACATCCATTAGTAATTCTATTGATTGTGTCATTTTAACACCAAATCATCCTTCTTTAAAAACTCCTATGAGACCTGAAATATTAATTGCAGAAGGCGTACACGCAGCTATTGAAGTAAAGCCAGATATTTCTACCTTAACAAAAAAAGGAGAATTACACAGGGGACTAAAGCAGTCTGATTCAGTAAAAAAACTAAATAGAAATTTATCATTACCTAATGTAGATAAATTAGACCCTCATGGTCTCTATAAAAAAATACCTTTTATAATATTTTCGAACAAATCAAATGATATCGAAGAAACTTTGAATTTTATTATTGAATGTGTTAATAATGGTGATTTTACTAAAGAAAATTTACCTGATGTAATTTTTTCCTTGGATGGTTGGTTATTATATCACACTTGCAATATTCAAACCTCATTATTTGAACCTACATTTAAGATAGAAGGAATCTCTGATGATTGCAATAACGCATTTATGCTATTTAAGGGTGAAAGCCAATATTTAATATGTATTTTAATATTATTACTATTTAAATTTGTTACTCCTAATACTATTATTGATGACTTTATCATAAAAGATTACATATTAAAATTATATAATGAAAATAAAATTCCTTTTTCAAGGTCAATTTGGTACGAATAAAAATTTATAATAAAATGGAGGTTAAAAATGTCTATAATAGATTTAAGTGTACAAGGAATTCGAAGTTTTAAAAATTTAACATCACTAAAATTTGCTATTCCCGATGGTTCTACTAATGGTAGTGGTTTAAATATGCTAGTCGGTCCAAATAATAGTGGAAAATCAAGTCTTATTGAGACATTATACTTAGCAAATAATAATTTAGAAATGATTCCAAGTTCTATACGAAATTCTCAATCAAGCAATGGTGTAAAAATTGAATTAAACTTCGACAATGGAAATAGTAAAAAAATAATAAGTATGCAAAGTAATCCTGCATTTATAAATAATATATATGTAGATAAAAGAGGAGAAAAAATTCATGATAATAGACCTTTTGCATATATCCTTTCTTCTAAAAGAAATATAGGTATTAACTTATCAACTCATTCATCTAGCTGGGAAAGTTTTTTATATAATAACGGTGGTCATAACTATAGACAAGAAAATTTATCTAATAATATTGGTGGTAGATTCAAAAATATAATTGAATCTAATAAAGAAATTTTTGACTATGAATTAAAAAAGATTCTAGGATATTTGCCAGATTGGTCTCTAGATTCAATTGATGCAAATAATTTGTTCATTTCGTTCAAAGAAGGAACAACACAGCATAATAACTCAGGATCAGGTGATGGATTTATTAACTTATTTGTAATTTTAACGTCGCTTTACGATGCTCCTCCAAATTCGACAATAGTAATAGATGAACCCGAACTTGCTTTGCATCCTGATGTTCAACAAAGATTAATGGAACGCTTAATATTCCATTCAAAAAATAAACAAATAATCATAAGCACACATTCTCCATACTTCATAAACTTGAATTTATTAAATTACGGTGCCAAAATATTTAGATTTTATAAGGAAAATGAAAATACAACTATATATACAATTAAACCTGAGCATATTTCAAGCATAAATGCTCTATTAAATACTATTGAGCAACCTTATCTTCAAGATATTAAAAGTAAAGAAATTTTTTTCCTTGATAAATTAATATTAGTTGAAGGTCCAGATGATATATATGGATACCAGTCCTTATTTGAAAAGTTTAATTATAAAACTTCTGGTAATTTTTATGGTTGGGGCGTAGGTGGCGCTGATAGAATAGAACATTTAATATCATTATTAGATGATTTGCATTATAAAAAAATAGTTATACTTCTCGATAATGATAAAAAAGAATTAGGCAAAAAGTTATCTACTCTATATCCTAATTATAAGGTTTTCGTTATTGACGCTAAGGACATTAGAAATAAAGAGGCACCTAATATAAAGAAAATCCAAAAACTTATTACTTCGATAAAAAATAATATAAATAGCGAATTAAAAAATGTCTTAGATTTATTTTTATCACAATATATTACTGAAAATGAAGTACAAGGGATTATTGTTGATAGAAAAAATATGGAGATAAATCCTGAATATGAAAACAATATTAAAGAAATTATTTCATCAATACAAGATTATTTCGAAGATGCAGATACCAATAATGATGAAGAAGTTTATAACTTAATTTTCTCATCTGCAAATGAAACTATTGCTAGAAAAATGTTAGATGATTATATTATTCAACATCCAGAAAAGACTTCTAGATATATTGAAAGTAAATATTTAGATTTCGACTTTGTATCTGGTGGTGGTGGCTGTGACTTAATTAACTCTGAAAATAATATTTATTACTTTGAAATGTTTCAGGAAGCTTCTACCAAAGAAAACAAACATGTTAGTGTAAGAATTAGTATCTCTGTAGATATAGAAAATAAAAAAATCTCAAATATTGTTTATACAGAAATAGAAAACACTTTAAACAATCTATAATTTATAATATATTACTCCCACCCATAGGTATGCCTGAAAGGAGGTGAAAAAGGTAATGGCTGGGAGTATTGAAAAAAGAGGAAAGAATAGTTACAGATTAGTTTGCCTTGCTGGGTATGACTTGCAAGGAAGACCTATTAAGAAAACCAAAACCATACACGGAACTAAAAAAGAAGCTGAAATAGAACTTGCTAAATTTGTTGCAGATGTTCAAAATGGTCTTGTAATTGATGGTAAATCTCTTAAATTCTCTGAATTTACTGAAATATGGAAAAGAGATTATGGTTCAAAAGAACTTGCACCTTCAACTTACAAGAGATATTGCAGAATGCTAGAAACAAGAATTTTACCCTACTTTGGACATTTCTATATTAACAAGATTAAACCTACTGATATTATGCAATTCTATGATTTACTTAGTAGAGATACTCAGTTAGTTAGAAAGAAAAGCAACAATGGTAAGAAAACTCTAAAACCTTTATCTGGTAAAACTATATTAGAGCATCATAGGCTACTTCGTGCAATGCTACACAAGGCTATATATTGGCAATTAATTGTATCTAACCCTGCAGAACGTGTTCAACCACCAAAAGCAATGAAGCCTAAAAGAAGATATTATGATGATGAGCAATGTAAAGTATTATTAGAAAATTTAACAACACTTGGTCAAGATCAAATAAAATATAAAGTTGCAATCATCCTAACAGTATTTACTGGTGTAAGGCTTGGTGAATTAATGGGATTAGAATGGCAAGATGTTGATTTCAAAACTGGCATTATAAGTATAAATCGTTCAAGTCAATATTTAGCAGACAAAGGTGTATTTACAAAAACACCAAAAACAGAAAGTTCTATCAGAGAAGTAGCAATTCCAGATTTCGTGATTTCTCTACTTGAGGAATATAAGTTATGGTATGAAGAACAAAAATCCATTTATGGAGAATTATGGACTAATTCTGATAGGTTATTTGTACAAGCTGATGGCAAACCTATGCACCCTTCTACAATTAGCAAATGGTTTGTAAAATATGTTGCACAAATAGGATTACCTGTAATTAACTTTCACGGATTAAGACACACAAATGCTACACTTTTAATATCACAAAACATTGATGTAGCAGTTGTAGCAGCAAGACTAGGACATGCACAAATTACAACAACATTTAACTTTTACGTGCATCCTATTATTTCTCACAATAGACAAGCAGGTAGTGTTTTAGAAAACTTGCTACTACCACAAAAATTAGTCTAAAATCTTTTTTCAGATTTCACTAAAGTCATTAGACTTTTCACGATAAAAAAAGTAAAAGACTACTAAATAATATTTTAGGTTTCCCATAGTCTTTTACTGGATATTTATTAGAAATATAAACGTTTTATGAGGATTTCTTCCCCAACTTTTCCCCAATTCTACATAAAAAGGCTGTTTTTAAGCGTTATTGTTAACTAATTGGAGAATATAAAAAATCGCTACAACTTAGATAGCTGTAACGATATAAGTTTGGTTGCGGGGGTAAGACTCGAACTTACGACCTTCGGGTTATGAGCCCGACGAGCTGCCAACTGCTCCACCCCGCGATGTATTTAATTTCTTAACCTTTATTAGTATACTTCTTTTTCTTAGTATTGTCAATATATATTTGGAAAAATCCTTGATTTCACAGATTTTTTATTTAATATTAACCATTTATTTTAATCTACATCTATATTAATTATACCTAGCATGAGCTCAGCCTTTTGCCTTGCTCACACTATAATTTTATGCTATTTTACCGTTACATATTCCTTTATATTTTCAAATTTTGCTTCTCCTATTCCTTTTACTTCTTGTAATTCATCTATTGATGTAAATTTGCCATTTTGCTCTCTGTATTCTACTATCTTCTTCGCTATTGATGGGCCTATTCCTGGCAATTGTTCAAAGTCTTCTTGCTTTGCTTCATTTATATTCACTTTTTGTTTTTTACCTCCTTCTACTTTATCTTTTATAATCACATTATTTCCACTTTCTGTGGTTATATACACCTTTCCTTCGTTTGCTTCTTTCTCTTTTTTGCTAGGTATATATATTTTTTGTCCATCTGATAACACAAATGCCAAATTTACTTGGTCTAAATCTGCTTCTTGTGTAACTCCTCCTGCTTTTTTTATTGCATCTGAAATTCTTGATTCTTCTGGCAATTCTATTATTCCTGCATTTTTTACTTTTCCTGTAATGTGCACAATTATTGTGCTTTCTTTTGGTTCATCTGCTTCCACATTTGTGTAAAAATCATTAAAATTATATTCTTCTTTTCCCCCATTTGTAGTGTATATGTATATTCCAACTCCCAATATTACTAATGTCCCCACGATTCCAATAATTAATTTTTGCTTAAAACTTAATTCCATATTTATTCCTTTCCAAAAAACTTGAAATTTTGGCAATTTTAATATATATTTATATTTGTAACTTAATATAATAAACTTATAGGAGAAATTTCATGAAGAAACTTAAAATAATATTTTTTATTTTTATATTTTTAATGCAATTTATCATATTTATATCTCCTTCTTATGCTGATAGTGATAATTTAAAAACATATTGTCCTTCATGTATTTTGATTGAAGCTAATACTGGAAAAATTTTATATGAGAAAAACTCTAATGATGTAAGGTTTCCTGCAAGTACTACTAAAATTATGACTGCCATTTTAACTGTTGAAAATTGCAATCTTGATGATGTTGCAACAGTCAGTCACAATGCTGTTTATTCAATTCCTTATGATTACACTCATGCTAGTTTAAAAGAAGGCGAGGAACTTACAATTGAACAACTTTTGTATGCTCTTATGATTCCTTCTGCAAATGATGCAGCAATAGTATTAGCAGAACATATTTCTGGTAGTGTTGAGGAATTTGCTAAATTAATGAATAAAAGAGCTGAAGAGCTTGGTTGTAAAAATACTCATTTTGTTAATCCAAATGGTATTCATAGTAAAGACCATACATCAACATCTTATGATTTAGCTTTAATGGGAAAATTTGCTATGCAAAATAGCATTATTAGAAAAATAGTGTCAACTACCCAGTTTACATTACCTGCAACAAATAAATATAGTAAAACCGATAGAATCTTTAATAATTCAAATGATTTATTAAATACATATAGTAGATATTATTACGAAGGAACTACTGGTGTTAAAACTGGTTATACTGGTGAAGCAGGAAATTGCATTATTGCAAGTGCTAAAAAAAATGATTTTGAAGTTATTTTGGTTGTACTTGGTGGTGAATCTACAAATACTGGTTTAAGTCAAAGATATTTAGATTGTAAAACTTTATTTGATTATGCTTTTAATAATTATTCATTAAAAACATTAAATGAAAAAAATGCTGTTTTAAAGCAAATTACAGTTCGTGGAGCTACTGAAGAGACACAAAATTTAAATGTTCTTATAAAAGATAAAATAGAAATTTTTTCTGAGAATAGTGCAGATTTATCTAGCTTAGAACCTGAAATTACTTTGGATGAAAATTTAATGGCACCAATTTCTGCTAATAGCGCAATTGGTAAAATAACTTATAATTATGATGGTCAAACATACTCATCTGATTTAATTGCCGAAACTCAAGTACTGTCATCTGATTTTTTACCACTTTTATTTAGAATTTTATTAATTTTTGTTGTTTTATATTTGCTATTTTTACTTTTGAAAAACCCTAAAAATAAATCTAAAAAAACATATAAGAAAAAAACTAAAGGTGGAAATTATAAATTTACGCAGTTTAGTAATTATTAAAAATAATAGGGCACTAATTTTAATTAGTGCCCCATATTTTTTTATTCATCTTTTCCTAAAATAATCGTAACATCAACATCTGTTTCTTCTGCAGATGAACTTCTTTGAGTTTGTACTAATAATTTCATTTCATCTATTGCAGCGTTTTCAACATTTCCTCTTTTTATTATTATACTATTATCAATGCTTGAAGTTTCTGAACTTTGTATATTAGTATATCCAGCTTTTTTTAATCTATTTTCTATTTTTTCTAATTTAACACTACTTCCACTTCCGTTTAAAACTTCAATTTTAATTTTTGATTTATCAATTCCAGTTGTATCAACACTACTTGTGTCTATTTCTTCATCTTGTAGTTCTGGGTTTAAGAATAGTTTGTCAATTACTTTTGCAGTTTCTTGCTCTTCTGCTGCATAAATCCAAACTCCATTTGTGTATTCTGATGCACCTGGTAATTGTTCTGTTCTTAAATTTTCAGTGTTAAATTCTACTATATAAGGAATGTAATCTTTAACAATATTAAAGTCTATATTTGTTTCAACATATTTTTGTGCAATGTCTATAAATTCATTTATTTTTAAAATGTTTTCAACTTTTAATGTTTGCTTTGCAAGTGCTTTTAAGAAATTTCTTTGTGTTTTCATTCTACCATAATCTTCAATTCCATATTCAGATGGATATGTTGAACCATCATTATTATGTCTAAATCTAACAACTTGCTCAGCCTTATCACCATCTAGTTTTTGAACTCCGGCTTTCAAGTTAATATGTAAATTCTGTCTATTTGAATCATACTTCATATCAATTGGTACATCAAATGTTACTCCACCTATTGCATCAACTAATGCTTTAAATGCTTGTGTATCAACTTTTAAATAATATTTGATATCAAGTCCAGTTAACTCATTTACTTCTTTTAATGAATTTTCAGCTCCTGTTTGATATACTGCATTTATTTTATCCCAAGCTGTTGCTTGACTTTTATTATATCCAATAAATGTATCTCTAGGTATTGAAAGCATAGAAGCTTGTTGTTTTTGTGGATCATATTCAGCTATCATAATAGTATCTGTTAAGTTTTCACTTTGTCCTAATAATAAGCAATAAATTTTAGGTAAAGTTTTAACTGTTTCTTGGTCATGTCCAATTGCTGTAGCTAAAATTCCTTTTAAACCTCCACCATTTTTATGTACTTTATATGCAAATACTCCTCCAACTATTAATAAAAGTAATAATAGTAATAATAATATTTTTTTACCAATTCCCTTTTTCTTCTTTTTATTTTTCGTTTGTTTTTCTTCTTTCAATTTTTTCACCTAATTCCTTTTTATTTGACAATTTATATAATAACAAAAATCTTGCCTTTTGGCAAGATTTTTAATTGAAATTTAAAATATGATTTTTAATAATAAATTGTTATTATACATCGCACTTCCTATAAACGATTTTTGTAATGCAATTATAAATGAAGTATTATTTATCATTGGGCTTATAAATGAAATTATTGCTAATGCAATATATATAATTACTAAAGATTGTAGCAATCCGTATACTACTCCTCCTAGTTTATCACATTGTTTTATAACTGGTAATTTAGTGATTAAATTTGCCAAACCTTTGATAAATAATAGAATAATTCTACTAACTATAAATAAACCAATTGCAACTGCAATATTAATAATCATAATAGCAACATTTCTTGCTGTTGATTCTACTATTGCTGTTTTTGCTTCATTTCCAGCTTTCTCTACTGATTCATTTATATAATTTGTAATAACATCTGGCATATTTTCTTGTGTTTTTTCTTCTTCTGGTTTTTGTTCTTCTTGCTTTAAGAAACTTTGTTTAATTGCCTGTTCTAAGTTTTCATCCCAGTCAGTTTTATTAATTATAAAATTTGATACAGGTTTAAATAATATAAATGCAATTATTAACGCTAATACAAATGATACTATTTTTAAAAGTGATCCTGTTAAACCTTTGTGATAACCAATTAAAATACATAATGCAATTATAGCAACTATTACTAAATCAATTATTATACTCATTGTAACTCCTCCTATAAATTAACAATTTCTATTTTGTCTCTATAAATAATTCCGGCTACTCCGTCGCCCAATATAATTTTTTCAATTACTTGAGAAGAGGTATACCTTTTTATAAGCCATGCATTTGTGTCTACAAAATAAACTTCATCTCCAAAATTAATTGCTATTACATTGTTACATGAATCCACAGCTTTTGCAACTTCTTCAATTGTGTATATACTTTCTTTTCCATTTGATGTGTTTTGTATTTCTATAACTGTATCTGCGCTAAAAATTCCTGTTGACTTTTCATAAGTTCTAAATATATGTCCATCTAATTCTATATCTGCAAATGTAATTTTAGGGTTGTCTTCATTTAATTTTACAAGTTCAACATCAACTCCAGATTCAAATTTATGAATTCCATCATCATACATACAAATTAATTGGTTCTTGTCTTGATATTTTATTCTTAAAATTAAGCTATCTTGTGGTGCATTATATGTGTATTTTGCTTCAGTATTTTTTTCTTTTACATCTTTAATTGATATTATTTTTATATTTGATTGTATTACTGTTCCAGAATTATTTACTTCTGCATAAGCAAATTCTGAATTATCTGGTGATACATAAGCATCTACTGCAATAGTATTTGATAAATATGTTTTAAATAGCTCATTTCCTTTTGTATCAAATGTACTAATTACTGCTTTATGTGTTGTTCCTGTTACTATTGCACATACATATCCATTTTTGTTTACTGTTACTTTATTTAAATTTCCATCTATGTTCTTTTCCCATATAACATGATCTTCTGATATTAAGTATATTTTTTGACTATTATTTTCTGCAATTACTAAATATTTTCCATTCACATCATATATTGGGTTATTAATTTCAATTTTTACTTCTTTCTCTTTTTTACCAGATGCACTGTATTCATTTAAAGTATTTTCTGCAAGTACACAAATATATTTTCCATAAGTAAAAATATTTGTATTAGAATCATAATCAATTTCAATTATTGGTACATTTTCCTCTGTTACATCTTTTCTAAATATATATCTGTCCATAAAGTTTCTAAAATTTTTATTAGTATTATATATTATTGCTGATGTAATGACTAATATTATTAGTATAATAATTGCAATTACTATATACAATTTCTTTTTATTAAATTTTCTATCTTTTCTAAATTTTATTACTTTGTCCATTGTTTTATTCCTTTATATTTTTATACAATAACTATATACTACATTCAGTTAAATTACAAGTATTTTACTTTCAAAATGCCCCAAATTTGTATTAACCCCAGTATACCAAATATTGGATATAGCAAACTTACCAAATTTGAAAATCCCACTGGCGCAACTAATACTGATATTACACAAATTCCAATCATCCATATTTCTTCATTTTTATTAACATTTTTTATGAATCCATAGCCAGATGCTATTGCAGTTGTAAATATTGCAATTAATATAACTATTCCATAAATCACTGAATATATATTTCCAAATTCTTTTGTTATCTGTATAAGTGGCAATTCCAAATTTTGCACATAATTATTTCCTCTTAATAATAAAAAATATAATGCTAAGCCAAGCACACATAAAATTGTACTGCATAATATACTGCACATTTTTATTTGGCTTTGTTTTTTTATATATACATTAAGTTCTATTAAGATTGGAATTAATAAAATACTGTTATAACTTGCATACAATATACTACTAAATAACCAACCTGTGCAATAATTTATTTGGTTGTTGTTGCTTGCTATAAAATTAATATTTTTTATTCCAAGATAGCTTATAAAGAAACATAAAAATGGTATTAATATTGTATTTATTGATACAATGCCTTTAGTATTATTCTTAAATGTTATATAGCATAATGTGCTAATACATATTGCTGGAATATAAATTAAAATTTTAAATTCCTGGTTAAAGTATGCACTAAATCCAGCTATCATTACAAAAAATGATATTAATAAAAAACATTGTATTATTACTTGCATTAATTTATTTAATTTTTTATTTGTACTTAATATTAATAAAAAATCAGAATATGATTTTACAGATTTTATATTTAAAATTTTAAATACCTTATAAATAATAAATCCTGTTATTATACATGAAAGTATCATTCCTATAATTCCCATAAATCCATATTTATTAAAAAATAAATATATTTCTTGCCCAGATGCAAAGCCTGCCCCTATTGTTGTTCCAATTATTACAAAAACAATTTTCAAAACATTTTTCATAAAAAAACTCCCTCATATAAAATATATGAAGGAGTTTTAAATTTTATTTCTTTCTTCTTCTAACTTGCCATACTACAATTCCTACAATTATTATAACTACTGGTATACCAAATATTATTGATAAAATAATTTTTGTTTGATTTTCTGTAACATCATAAGTAGTAACTGTTTCACCGGCTTTTCGAATTGTTATATTATCTTCTCTTTCAGTTAAATATGATACTGAATTTAATAATATATCTTCATTATTGCAAAATTCTATAGCATATCTATAATACATACCCATTTGTATTTGCGCATTTGTTGCAAATGCAGTATTTGAAAATACTATTAATTTTGAAATTTTATCTTCACTTATTGTTTTTGTAAGCATTGCAGCAACTGTAGCTCCTGAAGCACTCTCGTCACTTGATATTTTAGTTTGACTACTTGATGTTAAATCAGTTCTATAAAATGCTTTATCACTTGCTGTTGCTAAAGTTTCTAGAGTAACATTTTTCTTAGCTAATTCATCTGTTGATTCAAATGTTAGTTTTCCTGCTGTCATCATACATACATTTAGCCCCATGTTAATATCTTTTACAAGTTCAGAACTTGTATTTATAGATGCGATTATATATGAAGGTGCTCCTGATACCATTTTGCTACTGTTAGCTTCCATAATAAATCCTTCTGAATTTTTTACTCCATATACATCTAATATTTTTTGGAAATTAGGTGTTTTTATTTTACCCAAATTTGGATCCATTAATAGTAAAATTTCTCCACCATTGTTGATATATTTTAATATTTCATCTTTTTCTTTTTTATCTATATCATTTTTTAAAGCTGTAATCACTAATACTTTACAGTCTTTTGGTATACTTCCTGCTGTTAACAAGTTTAAGTATTCAACCTGATTAACTTCTGATTCTAATGAACTTTCTAAATATTGAAAATATCCATCATTATACAAATTATGACCTGTTAAAATACATATTTTAGGTTTTATATTTGTTGTAACATCTAAAATTGCATTTGTTATTGCCTCTTCTGTTATATCTATTTGTTCATGAGTACTATAATCATAAGTATATAAGTCACTATCTTGTAAAATTTTAATTTTTGACTCAGTTTCAACCGCAACAAATGATGATGTATCAGTTAAGCCATATTCTGTCTTCCATTCTTGTTTTGAAGTTAAATTTTCAAGTTTTTCAACTGTTATGTTATCATTTAGTGTTGCATACTTGTTTGCAAAATCTTCTACATATTCATACATATTGTATGTTGTAATTGTAATTTTTTGATCTAAATTTTCAAGCTTATCTTTTGTTGCTTGAGATATAGAATAAATCTTATCTTTTGTAAAATCTAAATCTGTTATATTAGCTTTGTCTACAAAATAACTGATTGTTAAAAATGCACATATTATAATAGCAAATAGTAAAATAGTAAGTACAACACTTTGTAGCCATCTCTTTTTTATAATTTCTATAAATTTTTCTTTCATGCTTTTTCATCCTTTCTATTATTTTATTGATTTTTTTCTTTGCATAATAATAATTGTAAATAAAATAAATACTACTGTTATTCCCAATAAATTAACAACTTCAGACATTGATATTAATCCTGCTGGGAATTTTTGATAATTGCTCATTAAATCAATAATAGAAAAGTTATCATTTAGGTTTGGTAAAAACCATGAGCTTACAAAAAATACTATTGTAACAACTGCAGAAATAATTTGATTTTCTGTTAAACTAGATATAAACATTCCTATAGAAATTGCAGCCATTCCTACTAGTAAAAATCCTAGTATCATAACAAGTGTTGGCACTAAGTTTGGTGCTTTAAAAAAGCATAAAATTGCATAATATATAAGTGAAAATATTAATGTTATTACTATTACACTAACACCTGCCAAAAATTTTCCAAGTACTATTTCAGTAATACTTCTTGGAGATGTTAGTAATAATTGCTCTGTTCCATTTTTTCTTTCTTCTGCAAACATTCTCATTGTTAGTATTGGAACAATAATTAGTAGCCCATACCTTGCTGTATTAAAGTATAAATTTCCTATGTCATATCCTCCTACACTAACAGTTGTTAGGTAGAAAAATAAACTAAATATTAATAAAAATAAGCCTATTGTTATATATCCTGTAGGAGATAAAAAATAACTTTTTAATTCTTTTTTATAAATTGCAAACATTACTCTTTTCCTCCTTTACTTTGTTTTTTAGCTTTCTTTTCTTCTTTTTCTTTAATTTTCTTTTCCTTTATTTTCTCTTTTGATTCTTCTTTGTTTGTATTTTCTTTTTTGTCAGAATCAATTAATTTTATAAATGCATCTTCTAATGTAGATTCATCTTTTTTAAGTTCAAAAATTGTGATATCCTGTTTTGGTAAAATTTCAAATATTTTTTTTCTTAAGTCAACCTTATCTGCTGATGTAACAGCATATTGTTTTGTACCATCTTCATTATCTTTTACCAATTTAATCTCTTCAATTTCTTTAACTTCTTCTTTTAAGTTTTTCATTTTTTCATTTTTGTCTTCAACTGTAACAAGAATTGTATTTTTCTCTTTTGTTTTATTTTCCAAGTTTTCAGGAGTATCTATCGCAACAATTTTTCCGTGATTTATAATTATTACTCTTTCACAAATTTGGCTAACTTCTGATAGAATATGGCTACTTAAAATTACCGTATGTTTTTTTCCTAGTTCCTTTATTAGACTTCTAATTTCAGTAATTTGCTTTGGATCAAGTCCAACCGTAGGTTCATCTAGAATTATTACTTCTGGATTTCCTACTAAAGCTCCTGCCATACTTACTCTTTGTTTATATCCTCTTGATAAATTTTTAATTAGCTTGTTTTGTACATCTTTTAATCCTGTTTCTTCAATTGCTTTTTCTACTGCTTCTTTTCTTTCCTTAGCTTTAACATCTTTTAGCTCAGCCATATAATTTACGAATTCTCTTGCAGTTAGTTCTGTATACAAAGGAACCCCCTCTGGCATATACCCAATTTGTTTTTTTGCTTTCTTTGATTTTTTTACAATATCAAAGCCATTAATAATAATTTGCCCTTCTGTAGGCTCAATAAATCCTGTTATCATATTCATAGTTGTAGTTTTTCCTGCTCCATTAGGACCTAAAAAACCAACTACTTCACCATCTTTTATTGTAAAATTAATATTGTCTACTGCTTTGATATTAGGATATTTTTTCGTGACATTTTTTACTTCTATCACTTTAGATTCCTCCTTTTTCTTGTTTCCGTATGTTTTATACCTCGTTATCTTATCACTATCTTATTTCCCTGGCAATGTTTTGTAAATATTTCACATAGAATTTACATTTTTTGAATATAAATCAAATCAAAGAGGTGTAACTTTATGGAATTTATTTATCCTTTTTTTATTTCATTTTTGATGGTTTTTGTGAGCGAACTTGGTGATAAAACTCAACTTTTAGTTTTATCTTTTTCTGGTAAAGATAAAACTTTTAAAATTTTATTAGGTGTTGCCATTGGCTCCTTTTTTAGTCATGGATTGGCTATTTTATTTGGAAGTAGTCTAGCACTTTTTGAAAATCAAATTTTACATCATACAATTGAATTAATTACATATTCTTCTTTTATTATAATGGGAATTCTCTCTTTACTACCTAAAAAAGAAAAATTAGTAATGGATAATTCCAAAAAAGAAAATTTACTATATAAAATTACAAATTTAAAAATTAATTATTGTTTTTTAATTGCATTATGCATAATGGTTGGGGAACTTGGAGATAAAACTTTTTTAGCATCTATTGGACTTGGAATTCAATATTCTAACTATAAACTCTCTTTAATTTTAGGTGCAATTTTCGCAATGGTTGCATGTGATTATATTGCTATAGTTTTAGGAAGATTTTTAAATAAATATATTTCTGAACAATCAATGCAAAAACTTTCTGGAATTCTATTTTTGATTTTTGGATTTATCGGTTTTATTTCAATGTAAATTGCTTTTTTAGCTTAATCATGTTATAATTATATAGTCGAAAATAAATAAGAAAGAGGAATAATTATGACAAGTAAACAAAGAGCTTATTTAAGAGGTTTAGCAAACTCAATTGATCCTATTTTTCAAATTGGAAAATCTGGATTGTCTGAAAATTTGTTAAAACAATTAGATGATGCTTTAGAAGCAAGAGAATTAATTAAAATAAATGTATTAGAAAATTCTGGCGAAGATGTAAAATCTTTAGGTAATACAATTGCAGATAGTATAAACGCTGTTTGTGTTCAAACTGTAGGAAATAAAATCACTTTATATAGAGCTAGAAAGAAAAATCCAATTATTTTACCAGACTAAAAAAACAATCCTTATTTTAAGGATTGTTTTTTAATAAATCTCTTACATATACTTGATTGCCTTCTCTGTCTTTTGTTCTTAAATTTGGAAATGTTTTTTCCATACGCTCATTTGTAAAATAGTCATTTTCTATTTTAGAAATTATACTATTATTATTTTTTGTTTCAATTGTCTCATTATAATATGTTGCAATCGCACGATTTTCGTAAGTATTTATGCTCCATATAGTTACAAGCATATCAATTAATAAAAATAATGCAAACGCTATTTCAATAGGCCATTTTATTTTGCCAGAAATCTTATTAACCAGCTTATCCATCCTTGGCTTTACAAATCTCATCATTCCAATTGTTAAAAATCCCCAAAACAATGAATATAACAAGCAAATTCTACCGTTTATATCTTTTCCAACATAAGAATAATCCCAAAATCTAGCACCATATATAGCTTCTATACAGTAGCTTAATAAATATTCAACAACCGAACCTATTAAATATCCCAATATGAATAATTTAAAATAGTTTTTCTTGTCCACCTTGTTTAATAATATTATTAAGCATGTACCACCTACTCCATATATTGGGCAAAATGGACCCCATATAAATCCTTTTCTACTTTCCCAAATTCCCATAGTAAATCGTGCATATAAAGTTTCTATTGCTAAGCCCAACATGCTAAATAATACAAAATACCAGAAAATTTGATGTACATTAATCTTTTTTTCTTCTTCCATATATTTCACCTGTTTTGATTATAACTTACCTTTATATTTTTTTCCAGTGTTTTTTACTATTTTTTATTGACAGGATTTAAAAATCGTGTTATTATAGTATTTGCTAATAGATAAATATTTTTTCTATTCACTAATGGGTCAGTAGCTCAGTTGGATAGAGCACAGGCCTTCTAAGCCTGGGGTCGGGGGTTCGAATCCCTTCTGGCTCACCAAAAAGATATTCATATATAATATGAATATCTTTTTTATTTTTTCATGATATCAATATATAATTTTATTATTGATTAAGATTTTATTTAATCATAAAATTGTAATGAAAAATAAATCTAATATTTAAAAATCATATAGTCTTATATAATAAATTTTTAAACATTAGTTTGAAATGGGGAAATTACAAATATGAATATTGATAGAATGATGAACATTTATAGTGTATTTACTGGATGTAAAATGGGTAAATCAATTGATAATGAGCAAAAAAGTAAAATAGTTGAAATTTTAGCTCAGGAAATATCGGCAGTATGTAAGACTAAAACAAGAAATTATAAATCTATTAAATGAAAATGATATAGGTTATTTGATAAATCGTACTGGAAGATTTAGTAGAATATGCCCAGACGGAATTTATAGTCCTACTAGTAATAATTTGTATGTAAAAGACGAATATATTGAATATATGATTGAATCTGGTAAAAGTAGCATAGTTGTTATTCATGAAGCAATACATAAGTTACAAAAACTCTCATTGCCAGAACAAGCATCTCAAGGCATTCAAACTTAACATTGTTGACCCTTCAAGTCCTCAGCTTATTTAGTGGATATCATTCCACTAAATAAGCTTTGATGGCACATATAAACGTAGCTAAATAATTTAGCTACGTTTTTTTATTTTTTATTTAATTATGCATTTTTCCAAAATGCCTCATATCCCCTATGTGCTTCATATAAATCTAATTTACTTGTAACCTCATAAGGTGAATGCATTGAAAGTACCGGAACACCACAATCAATAACATCTATTCCTTTATTAGCTAAAATATATGCTATTGTGCCTCCTCCTCCAATATCTACTTTTCCAAGTTCAGCAATTTGATATCTAACATCATTTTCTTCAAATATCTTTCTAACTTCTGCCACAAACTCAGCATTTGCATCAGATGCTCCAGATTTTCCTCTAGCTCCTGTATATTTATTAAGTCCTATTCCTCTTCCTAAATATGATGCATTATTTTTTTCTGAAACACTTGCATATATTGGATCTAGTCCAGCATCCACATCTGCTGATAACATTTTAGAATTACAAAAAACTTTTTCCAATAAATTAGGTCTATTTATTCCTAATTTGTTTAATATTTCTGAAATGAATGTATCAAATACATGTGATTCCATACCTGTATTTCCCATACTTCCGATCTCCTCTTTATCAGATATAATGCATACTGCTGTCTTAACAGGATTTTGCACATTCATTAATGCTGTTAAAGATGCATAAACACATATTTTATCATCTTGCCCATAACCAGCAACCATGCTATTATCAAATCCCATGCTTCTGCAAGGCATTGCTGGTACTAACTCTATTTCTGAACTTAATAAATCTTTTTCTGTTATTCCATATTTTTCATTTAATATATTTAAAATATTTAATTTAACAGATTCAGCTATTTCACTACCTATTGGCATACTTCCAATTAGTAAATTTAAATCTTCTCCATCAATTCCGTCTGCTAATTTTTTCTTCATTTGGTCTTGTGCTAAGTGTGGTAATAAATCTGTAATTGTAAATATTGGATCATTCATATCTTCTCCTATATTTACAGTTATTTTTTCGCCATTTGTTTTAACTATAACTCCATGTATTGCTAGTGGAATTGTTGTCCATTGATATTTTTTTATTCCACCATAATAATGTGTTTTTAAGTATGCAAATTCAGAATCTTCATATAAAGGATTTGGTTTTAAGTCTAACCTTGGAGAATCTGCATGTGCACCTATTATATTCATTCCCTCTTCAATACTTTTTTCTCCTATAACAGCTAAATACATGCTTTTTCCACGGTTGTTCCAGTAAACTTTATCTCCTGGTTTTAAAGTTTCACAATCTTTTATATCTTTAAATCCATTTTGATGTGCTATCTCTGTTGAAGTATTTATAATCTCTCTTTCTGTCTTTGATTTATTCATATAATTTATATAGCCTTTAGCATATTCAAAAATTTTTTGTTTTTGTTCTTCTGTTTTTGCATTCCAGCCATTTTCCTTTTTATTAAATAATTTACTTTTTAATTCTTCAGCTTCTTTTTTGTCCATCTTTTGTCTCCTTCCATTTTTTTGTTATTGTATCACAACATTTTACAATTAGTATACACAATTTCAAAAAAATTATTTAGTTTTTTTACTTTTTATATTAACATTCCTAAAACTAAAATCCCAATATTGTCATTATATATTTCATCAAATTGAGATATCGGAAGTGGATTTTCACCTATTCCTGCTTCTATTGTATAACCTGGCCTTTTATAATTTTGAATAAACCAATCTTTATATCCTGCAAAACTCGAATTATATGGCACATCTGTCAAATTATAACCGCTAACTTTTTCAAATATTTTACCTATTTCATAACCATTTGGTGGATTAATATTTTGAAAATCCCAATAAATTTCTTTTCCCTGTGTATGATATGATATTGTTAGTTCAAAATTATTTTTTAATGTAAAATTGTATATTGCTAATGCTTCACTTTGTGTTAATGGACCTTCTCCCAAAAAATTTTGAGGTGCAGGTTTTGTATATCCTTGTTCAAATTTTATTTTTCTAGCTTTTTGCCAGCCTGCCGGAAATTGTAAATTCAAATCCACACCATTAGAATTTGCTTTCCAACCACTTTGAAATGGTATATTAGGAAATTCACTTGAAATTTTTAAATACTTTTTATATATATCACTATTTTTTTCAACTTGATTAATAACTATATCTATTCCATCTGGATTCATCATTGGTAAGATGTATAAAGAAACATTATTAAATAATTTTCGTGCATTTTGACCAAATATTCTACTATTTAGAACATAGCTTTGACAAAAGTTTTCTACAAATTTCATAAGCAAAATACAACATATATACTCATTTGCATGCATTCCTGCATTATACATAATTTTTCTGCTTCCTCTTCCTATTTTTATGTATGGAAGCTGTTTGCCAAGTGTACTAAAGCCTATATTTCCTACTTCTAAAAAATTGTATTTACTTTTTAATTCTTGTATGTTTTTCATCATTAGTGAATAATAGTATTTTTGATTTGTTGGAACAATACTCATAAAAAATCACCTGCTATAATTTATTCAAATTAAGCAGGTAATGTGATTTTATTGTTTTAACTTACTATAACCATTGCTATAGTCTATTTCTATATTTGGTTGTACATTATAAATATACACATTAAAGCATATTTCATTATTTTCTACAGACTGTGCTTCTATTTGTACTCCACTTGCCACTAAATTGTTTCCTTCAAATATTGGAGTTACCCTGTATAGTACATGATTATCTTCATTTTCTTTTAAATAGTTTAATACCTTTGTTTCAAATGGTAACATTCCGCTTGTGTTAAAATAATTGGTTCCTGTTATAAGGTTTTGTTTATTCGCATTTTCTGCTGATAAACTATACGCAATTAAATGACAACGATTATATAAGCTTTTTCCATTATACTCTACACTTTGCCAACCAGATGGATATATATGACTAATTGATGTTCTTTTTTCTCCTTCTTTTGGCATTGTATCTTTTCCTAAATTTGCATACGCAACTCCACATCTACCCAGTTTGTCTAATTTGCTGTATTTTTCAAAGCATTCATTTGTTAAATCACTTTGTTCAAAATTTGGAATATTATTATTTATTGTTACATATATTTCTCCATTGTATTCTGGAATTTCGCCTAAATTATAAGATACTTCCTGAGTTGCATTATCTAATACATTTTCATCTAGCTCAATATTTCCGAAATAAACTCCTGTAATTATTGCAATTAAAAATATTATACTTGTAATTAATTTTTTTGTTTTTCTTTTGCTCATTTTTTCACCTATTTTATATATTTTCCATTTACTCTTTTTACTATATCTCCAACATTAAAGTCTGGATATAATTCTTTATATGTATATATTGAACCACTTCCATTTTCATGTGTTAAATAAATTTTATCATCAGTTATTTTTTGCACTACAAAATTAGTATTTTCGTTGTCTCTTAATACTCCATACAAATCATCTAATTTGTACCAAGCATCATCACTTTTTATATCTATTTCTCCATTATATAACTCACATTTATCTCCATTTAACTGTACTTTTTGACCTGAGTATAGATTATAAAAATCTAATTTATTCATTTTATATATATTTTCATAAATTCCATGATTATGTAATTTCTCCAGTTCATTTTCAGTTGTATATATGTATATATCTTCTTCTTTTCCATTTTCAGGATTCAGCAATGTTATTTTTTCATTGTCTAAACCATATACTACCCCTATATTCATATTATTCCCCTTATCTAAAGCTTTTGCTAATTCATTAACGAAACTTGATACAAAATTTTTAGTTTCATTACCTAAAAGATTAAAAATTTCTAAATTCATAAATTTCCTTTCAAGAATTAAATATTTTTTTAATAAAATTTTCTTTAATATATCACATATTGTGTATTATTTACAATGCTTTTTTATTGCTTATTGATTTTTTTAATGATACAATTTATTAAAAGTTGGTGAAAAAATGTATTATACATATATGTTAAGGTGTGCAGATAATTCAATTTATACTGGAATGACAAATGATTTAAATAAAAGAATAAATGAGCATTTAACTAAAGATAAAAATGGTGCAAAATATACAAAATCACATAATGCTGTAAAACTTGAATCTGCTTGGAAAAGTAAAGATAAATCTTTGGCTTGTAAATTAGAATATCAAATAAAAACTCTTTCAAAAATGCAAAAAGAGTCTTTAATAAATGGCGAAAAATTGTCTAATTATTTAAGTGGGAAAGTTGATTGTAGAAGATATAAAAGAATTGTTTAATTTAGTGAGATAAAAAAGTGGTAAGATTTTTCTTACCACTTTATACTTATGGTCGAGGCGACTTGTTTTTCACTTCGTCAACCTCTTATATATCAAACGTTTCATACGTTATTTCAATTCTAGAACATAATTCTAGAAAAAACTAGCTTTTCGGTCTTATTATTCCTTCTACGTCATTCCTTAGTATTTTCTAAGGATTTAACGATTTTTCTTCTTTTGTATATTCGTTGATAGAATCACCCAAAAGCATTTTAACACTATCAACATATTTTTGCAACTCTTTTCGTTGCGTTTCTATTGGAAGATCTGTGTAAGTGTCCATTGTTTGCCTTATATCCGAATGTCCTAAAGTTTCTTCCATAACTTTATAGTCAATTCCAACAGAGTAACTATTTGTAGAATATGAATGTCTTAATTTGTGATTATGTGCATTATCTTCAATTCCAATAAACTTACAAATTCTTTTTAAACAGTCATTTAAAGTACTATCAGTAAAAACATTACCCTTTTTATTACAAAATAACAAATCGTTTTCATTTGGTTTCATATTTTTAATGGCATGTTCTAAAACTGGCTGTGTTAATTCAGTAAGTACAATATCACGCTCTCCACTTGGTGTTTTTGTTCTATCTCCTAAAATAGTATGTCCTTGTTTATCCAAAGTTGTAGTTCTTTTTATGTGTAATAACCCATTTTCTAAATCTACATCTTGTTTTTTTAAACCTAAAACTTCTCCAATACGTAACCCACAATGAATTGCTATTAAATATTCATCTCTATGTGAATATTTAAAATCTGGACTATAAAGATATATTAGTAATTTTTTAAAATCCTCAATATTAAAAGATTTTACTTTCTCTGTTTTTATAATACTTTGAGGCATTTTTATTCCATAATATCCAGCAAAATAATCTTCTTCAATAAATTTTCTTTCTTTTGCTATTCCAAAGGCTTGTTTTAATAATTGATAATCTTTTCTCAATGTGTTTTGAGCATATCCTTTTTCTCTCTCATAATTTAGGAAATCTTCAACATCTTTTCTTGATATTTTATCAATTTTTTTATCAAACCAAGAACCAGAGTTTCTTTTAACGCGTTTTAAAATCTCTGAATAAGTTCTGTATGTGTTATCATTGTTGGTTCCATTGTTATTTTTTTGTTTCATAAACTCAAGTGTTATTCCTTCAATTGTCATTGGAGATATTTTTTCTTTATTCGGTTTAGATTTTAATCCTCCTGGATTATCCTTTTTAAATTGTTCAGATTTATAAATTGCTTCATTTTGAGTTGCTCCTGTAAATTTTTTTCTAATTGTTTCTCCTGTTTCTTCATCAACTCCTACTACAATTGTTACACTATATTGCTCAGATATATAGAACTTATCGCAATGCTCGTTATCGGAACAATTATGGCAATCTGGACATTTATTCATTAGTTTAAGATTTCTTCTGTGATTGCAAAAATCTTTGTTTAAGCATTTGCTACATTTAGGACACATAGGTCTATCATTTTTTACTCGTGCTTTTTTTACCAAATATGGTGCTTTTTCATTATAATTTTTCTTCCTTTTGGTCATTTTGTATTCTCCTTTTTCTTGTAAATTTCGAAGAATACCTTGTCAAATCAAGTTTTTTAGATTATAATAGATTTAGCAAGGTATTCTTGCTAAAGATAATTTTAAGTCTTAAGCTTATTGCTTAAGCAAAGTTTTGTATTGAAGATTTAAAGGGCAAATTTAAATCTTCTTTTTCTTTCTAGTTTTTTTCATTATTTAAATATTTTTTTAAGTTATCTTCACTTATTAATAGTTTTCTTCCAACATATCTTGCACCAGACTCTTTCATTTTCATTATAGCATAAGCTGTTTCTTTTGTAACGTGTAATCCTTTGCAAATATCTTGTGCTGAAAACATTTTAATTCCACACATATTTTCCATAGTATTTGTCTCCTTTCGTTTGTATTTTGTAATCTACATTTATCTCATACCCTAAATTACACTGGGCTTTTACTGGTCGTTGATTTTTCAAATCTTTGGAATTTCACCACTACCCCATCAGGGCTAGCTACACTCTTTGCGTGCGATGGTACTTTTAAACCACTCAAGCTGAGACTGTGTAGAAGAGCATTTCTGCTTCTATCCAGTAACGGATTATTCAATTTTCAATGTGCTATCCGTGATTAGTTTTTGCTAACCATTTAATAACTACTAACAAATATTTTAGCATTAGCTATTGCATATGTCAATAGTTTGTGATAAAATATTTTCAATAAATAACAGAGAGTGACGGTGAGGTAACATGGAAAGATTTGAATTACGTTTAAAAAATCAATTTTTTATAAATAAGTTTAATAAATACAAATTTATGGCATACCAAGATTTAAGATTTAATCAAAAACATAAAAGTTATGAAATTTATAATAGATATGAGAAAATCAAGTTAGGAGTTCAATTATGTGACTTTTTAAATACTGATTTTTCAGATTTAAATAGTATTAGAGAATTCATTGATAAATATGGTATTACAACAATAGCTCATCTATCTGATATAAAAATTTATCAGTATTATTCTGAAAAAGAATATAATGAAATGGTTGATGATGTTATAAATAATTTAAAAAACAAATTAGAAATGTATAAAAATGCTTTCATTGCTGATATTACATATATCTATAATTTAAATGACTTAGAAGAATTGAATGATTTAACTACTATACAGAGATTACATATATTAAGAGATAGTAAAAAAGAATCTGAAGTAAGAAAATTATATGATTCAAATAATTTGAAATTAACTTTAAATAATTTTGGAGATTTTACAGAGTTTTCTATAACAAGAGAAGATGACGCACAAGAGATTGCAAAAAATGTTAATACAGATTATTTAAATACATATTGTTTTGAGAGCAATGATATAATTCAAACATTTATAATTGAATTATTTGAAATGACTGAAATAGAAAGTACGGCTATTAAAAAATGTAAGAATTGTGGCAAATTCTTTGTTCCAGATAATAGAGTTGATGAGTTGTATTGTAATAGTATTTATGAAAATAATAAAACTTGTAAAGAGGTTGGACCTTTTAGAACTAAACAAAAGCTTATGCAAGAAAACGATGATTTAAGAATTTATAGAAATGTTTATCAAAAGTTATTATTAAGAACAAGAAGAAATCCTAATAATGACCAGTATGAAAGAGATTTCCATGAATTCAAACAAAAAAATATCGAATTAAAGGAAAAGGTTGAAGAAGGAAAATTAACTCAAGCTGAATATATGGAATGGCTTGAGAAACAATAAAATTATAAATTTATTTTTACCAATCACCACCAAATCAATTAACCTATGGTGGCAATTAGGTAAAAATATCTATGGAGGTTTTGAATATGGAAAATTATCCACCTTATACGATAACTGACAAAATGTTAAATTATGTATCAGATATAATGAAAAAAATTGGAGAAGCTAATTATTTTGAAAGTTTAAATAGATATCCTGAATTAAGAAGAAAATCAAGGATTAGGTCAATTCATTCTTCTTTGGCAATAGAAAATAATCAACTATCATTATTTCAAGTTGAAGATGTAATAAATGGAAAAATGGTAATCGGAGACCAAAAAGATATTCAAGAAGTAAAAAATGCTTATGAAGCCTATGAACAAATTGATAAAGTAAATCCTTATTCTGTAGAAGATTTAAAGAAAATACATGGAATATTAACTTTTCTAGTTGAAAAAGATGCAGGAAAATTTAGAAATCATGGGGAAGCTGTTTATGATGGGAATGTTGAGATTTTTATGGCACCACCACATAGATTAGTTCCAACTTTAATGGATAATTTATTTAATTGGATGAATGAAGTTAAAGACACCATAAATCCACTTATACTATCTTCAGTATTTCACTATGAATTTGTATTTATACATCCATTTTCTGATGGTAATGGTAGAACTGCAAGAATTTGGCAAACTGCAATTTTATCACATTGGGAAAAAGCTTTTACTTATTTACCTATTGAAAGTATGATAAAGAAGAGTCAAAATGAGTATTACAAAGTAATTGATAATTGTAATAAAGCTGGAAATGCTACTGAATTTATTGAGTTTATGCTTAAAATGATAGATGATACAATTGATGAAATAACAAAAACTACTACACAAGAAACTGCACAGGAAACTACACAAGAAAAAATTTTAAAGCTTATAAAAAGTAACCCTAGTATAACTCAAACTCAAATGGCAAAAGTTCTTGGTATTACTAGGGATGGTGTTTCTTATAATATAAAACAATTAAAAGATAATGGTATTATTGAAAGAGTCGGAGCAACAAAAAATGGATATTGGATTGTAAAATAAAATTGAAATAATAAAGTATAAAGGAGTTAAGTAATGAAAGAATCAATAAAAAACATAATAATATCAATATCAATAATTATAATTGCTATTCTAATATCTTTATTTTTTATAAATAATTCTAATACTTCACTTAACAATAAAAAGAGTAAGGGAATAGGCATAGGCAGTAGGACAATAAATATTAATATTTTAGATAATAAAATACTTTGTGAAGATGTAATATTGTTTAATATGCATTCAAGAGAAGAACTTAAGTACAAGTTTTTTCAAGAATATGATTATTTGAACAATACCAAGCTTTATATAAACAATTCAGATAATTTTTATTCGACAAGTTTAAAAATGGATTTATTAAAAGGCTATATAAATATAGATAAAAGGTTATTAAATGGTTTAAAAATCACAGATAAAAATGTAAGTATAAAATTAACATATGAACTAGATCTAGATTATATTACAAGATACACAAATACAGATGTTTTACCTCTTTATATGGATTTAGAAAATATAGATTACTTAAATAATTTAACAATAAACTTGAATTCAAATTATACAATTACAAATTTAACTGTAGATAATGCAGAAATAAGCAAAACTAAAGATGGATATGCTGTTAATATGAATAATATAAACAACAGTGATGATATGAATATATTATTTAATATGAATACATATCTTAGTAACACAATAAATTCTGATTATGTTAATCCTAATATCTTAAAGGAAACTGAAGAGTATGACTATATTAATGAAAGAATATATATTTTAGTGATAATAATAACTATTTCTGTAATATTATTAATATTATCATTAATTATTAATAACCAAAAAAAGACTACTAATTATCGAAGAGATACATCAAATTTAATTTCTCCAATCTTAGCTGAAGCTATCATAGATGGGAAAATTGGATTAAAGGAATTAATAATGACTACTATTGTAGAATTAAATATTAGAGGAAACATCAATATTATAAATAATGATACATTAGAACTAGTATCTTATGATAATCTTGAAATATATGAGCAAAGCATTGTAAATCTTCTATTTAAAAATAAAACTATAAAATTTAGTGATATAAATAATACTTTTGCTAATTCAAATAAATCAACAATACAGTTTACTCAAAAAATGAGTTTAATTAAAGAATGTTTATTAGAGAAAATTTATTCTATGAATATTTTTTCTAAGGGACTTACATTTTTAAATAAAGCTATTGGACTTTGTACTATTTTAATTAGCATAAATATGCCACAAATACTTTTGAATAATTCAAGTTCAATGAAAAAATTCTTTTTTATATTAAGTCTTCTTATTACTTTTTATTATATAAAAAGTAATATTGGCCAAAAGACTATAAGAGAAGAAATTATAACTAATAATAAAAGGCGAACGGTAATAGATATAAGAATAGTATTTCTACTTATATTAACGGTATTTATAATAATAAGTACTTCTATAAATGTTGCTAAATATCATATTATATTTTTTATGTTTACATTACTTGCAATTTGTTTAAATATTTATATAGCATATCATAGTCAAGGTATCATCTTAACTAAAGAAGGAAAGGAAGAACAATTAAAGCTGGTAGAATTGAAAAATTATATAAATGATTATAGTTTAATCAGGAATAGAGATTTAGAATCAGTTATTATTTGGGATAAATATTTAGCTTATGCAACAGCTTTCGGAATACCAAATAAGATTACAAATAGTATATATGAAGAATGGTATAATTTAAACATAAACTTACAAGTAGTAGAAAAAATACTGAGTTAATTTTTAAAGTTTTATAGATACAATATTAATAAAAGTTATTATTATTTCATAATAGCTAAAACTAGTAATTATTATTAGTTTTAGCTATTATCTTCTTAACTATAATTATATTAATTTAAAATACTTTTAATATAATCTTTTTAAAAAATAATGACTTAATGCATAATCAGCAATTAAAATAATTAAACCGATTAAGTTATGAAAAATCATTGAATTACATCATTGAATTTTGTTGGATTTGTAATGATTTGTTTATTAATGCATCATCTCCTACGTTATTAAATATACCACCAGATATTAGCAAGATTATCATTATGACAGTTAAAATAGTAGAAGCAACGATACCTATAGTGGAAAAAATATTTTTTTCTTTCTTGCTAGAAATAATAGCTAATATTAATGCAATTATTTCAAATATTAATGCTATAATAATTCCTAAATTTGAATATAGTATCCATCCAATAATAAATAATAAAATTGAAATTATTCCTAATATTTTATACTTACTCACCCTATTCATTCCTCCTTTTTGTTAAGTATAATATATTGGGTTATAGTTGTCAAATGTAACACGAATAATTCAATAATTTCATAACAAAATATGAATATTCTAAATTTATCTGTTTCTAATTTTCTTATTCCTATCAGTTTTTATCAATGTATCTTCTCTTTCCTTATTTTGTATATTTCTATTATAATCATCTCTAATTATAAAATATTTCCCAACAATCCTATTACAAGCATTTCTTTGTGCATGAATAATATCAATATTTTCAGTAAGTTCATTAATTTCTTTTTTAATTATATTTTTATCATTATCATTTGTAGCTTTATGATATTTTCTCCATAAATCTTCCCTTTTCCCTTTCAAGTTAGGTAATTTACATTCTAAATCTAATTTATAATTTTCTACTTCTTTAATAGACTCAAATTTGTGCCTAACTAGAAAATTTATTTCTTCAAATATCATATTATTTTTTTTCTTTTGCTTATAATACTCTGGTGTCATTTCTCTATATTCATTTTTAGCATGTAATATTTTAAAAGCATATAAATAATGCACATATAATCTATATAGTGAGCTTGTTTGCAATAAAAATTTATTTATTTTTGGTCCAGTATATAGTTTTCTATAATATTTCTTTTTAAAATTTGCAACTGGTGGTAATTCTTCTTTCGAATATCCATAAATTCTTTCTTTAATTCCTTGAACTGAATATTTATCTCCAAATGCTCTATCAATTCTTACATTTCTTGAAAAATAAGGTGTTTTTATTGTAAGGTATTTGCCATAATCTTTAATATTTTCATAACCTTTTGCTTTCATAACTAATTTGAAGTCAGAGTACTTTTTAACAAATTTTATAGTTTCATCTATATCATTTATTACCTTTTTCATTTTCTCATCTCTACGATTAAAATAATCAATATTCTTTTGCCTAAATTCTTTTTCTTTATCAGCTTTAGGAGTATTTACAATAGATAGCCCATAATTTAAACATAATCTGTCAGAAGCTTCTTTCATAAATGCAATTTCTGCATTAGAATTATGATATTTATTTCCATCTACAAAAGAAACAGAATTTATAATTATGTGATTATGGACATTTCGCTTATTTATATGAGTACAAATAACAACTTGATATTTATCTCCCCATAGTTCTTCAGCAAATTCTTTTCCAATTTGATTCGCTTTTTCTGGAGGTACTTCATATCCTTTAAATGATTGTATTATATGATAACCTAATGTTTTGCCTTCTTTATGAAAAAATTTTTTTGTAAGTGCCATTTCTTCATAGCTAGTCGCCACATTACAATTAATACCTGATACTAAAATTCCATGTTCTGTTTTTTCTCCATTTTTACCATAATTGATAACTGCTTGTAAATTACTTTTAATTGTTTTTATTTTTATAACTGCCACTAAAAATCACCTCCTATTCTCTTGAATATATTTTCTTTTGGAATTCTAAAATAAATTTATTAATAGTATTTCTTAAATAATCAAGTTCATCTGCCCCAGCATATCCTCTTATATTAACTCTAATTGCTATTTGATTTATATTATTTGCTATGCCAGAAATTTGTTTTGTAAATTCTCTTATTTCTTCTGTAGGTTGTTCTTTTATTTTATAACCTTTAATACAGCTTCTTAAAAATTCAGATTCATTCAATCCTGATTTTTTAGATTTTGTTTTTAATAAATTTTCTTCTTCTTGGTTTATCCAAAATTGTTTTTTGATTGTTTTTTCTCTCATAATTTTATTTGCTCCTTTCAAAATTCTTTATGGGGTTTGGGGAAAGAATTTCCCCATCAATTCATTTTTTCAAAAAATGACAAGCTGTATTTATACGGGAGTATAAATGCGTCGCTTGCTTTAAATATTTCATTTGCCGATATGTGCCAATTTCTAACCCCATTTTTAAAAAAATTGGTACAAAAAAAGAAGAAATCTCATTTGAAATCTCTTCTAAAAAGTATTTTTATTGCTACTAAATGTGATTTATTTTTCTTTGATAACGCCTGTATCTTTTAAGTAAAAATACATCTCTTTACCACCTAAAAGAAATATTTCCTTTTCCTCAAAATCACAAATTTCCATATAAATTTTAGCTAGTTTTTGGAACATTTTACATTCAGTTTCATTTAATATCATTTCTCTATCTTCTAGTATTAATTGTAAATTTGGATATTTATTCATAATATCATTGAATTTTTCCCTTAATTCTTTATATTCTTCATTTCTATTTATTAAATCAGTTTTTCTTTCTTCAATAGCCTCATTTAAATACATTTCATATAATCTTACTTCATCCATTTTGGTACCTCCTATACATAAATTAATTCACTTAATACAATTTCTTCAACGCGATTTTTAATTGAATTCATCCTGCAAACCCATTCCATTTGATTAGTTTCTTTTAGTTTTTCAGTTACATTTTCTTGTTTTACTAACTGAGATATAATTGTTTTAATTCTATCTTCACAAGCAATATCTATCTCGTGTAAATATCTATTTAATTTGCCATCCATAAATAAAACGATATATTCGGCTTTTTTATGATTTTTTAAATAATTCAATTTCATTCTGCCATATTTTCCAATTGTATAATTTGTTTCTTCTGGATCTAATACTAAATTAGGCAAGTAATAATCTCCTTGTTTTATATATTCAATTCCTGTTTTTTCATCTACAAATCTATTTTTTACATTTTTATTTTCCATTTTCAAATCCTCCTTAATCATTATTTTCTATCAAATCGTTTAAATTGGTAATTCCGTTTGATTTTTTATAATCTTCAACGCTATCATTGGGTAAATTATAATTAACATATAGCTTGTCTAAATATCCAGGTGGATAAACTCTGCCTTGATAACCACTTTTTTTACTCTGATAGCTTTTATAATTATTATTTATATATTTATTATTATTGCTATTATGGACTGTCGATTTTCTACACTCAGGAGTGTTGATTTCATGCTCTCCTGACTGCTGATTTTCGACACTCCTTAATTTATCTATTTTTTCACTTTCTATCATTCCTATGGTTTTGCCTAAATAAATAATATTTGGCATATTTTTGCCTTGCTTTTTCTCTTTTATAAGATTACATTCTTTTAATTGTGCTATTGCACTATCAAGTGCAGCACGTTTTATATGCATTTTTTCTTGTATTTCTTCTCTCTTAAAAATTACATACATATCGCCTTTTGCATCATAGAATTGTATTTTTTTGTTACTTTCTATTTGTTTGAATGATAATTCCAACCTATCGGTTAAAATAGAATATAGTAACATAGCATTAGGTGATAGAACTTTATATTCTTCTCTATTTAATAATTCTCTTGGAAATTGTATAAAACTTTCAAATGAAAGTTTATCTGTTTTCTTGAATGGGGCGAATTCATACATTATAGACCTCCTTTCATCTAACTTAAATCTAAATTGTTCTAGAAAAGTTCTAGAAAATAATCTTAAAACACTTGATATTACTGAATTTTATTCTTCGATAAATTTTATTTTTGAAATTTTTTATTTAGATTTCTGTTCTAGAAACTTTTTCTAGAACAAAATTTGATGATGTAGAAGGATTTTAAAAGACTTTAGACGGAAAAAATACGTTATCCCAATCTCTTGAAATAACGTATTTTATGCACTTTTGATATAATTTTCGTACTTCTGTAGTTTTCTACAGATTTTACATTTTATGGTCGAGGTGACTACCTCGGAAAGACACATATCTACTGATATTACTGCATTTTATATTATCAAATCTATTCTTGAAATTTGACCTTGAAATTTTTACTATTTTTTATCTATTCAAATTAGCTTTACATCTCACTTATTCCATCTGTTACATAATTAATATATTTTTCTTTCTCTTTTCTTTGATAGAAATTAAAAACTTTACCATATTCATTAATGGTAGTCTGAATATCATGATGTCCCATTAATGTTTGAAGTACAGGAAGAGAAATACCTGCTTCAATACATCTTGTTGCAAAGGTATGCCTTAACCTATGAGAACTAAATTGTTTCCAATAACTTAAACCAATTTCTTTTGCAACTCGTTTCAAATAACTATTTACACTACTTTCTAAAATAAGTGAGCCGTTATCTTGACAGAATAATAATTTTTCTTTGTTATTTTCGTTTGTTTCTGCAATGCTAATTGCTTCAATAACATTGTTTTTAAAAACATCATTAATCTGTACAAGTCTAGCACCGTCTTTTGTTTGAGATAAGGTAGAATCATGTATGTAAGGTTTATGGTTTTCATCATGTGTCAGTATTTTACTAACTCGAATTGTATCACTTTTTATATCAATATCTGATATATCTAGTGCTAATGTTTCTCCTAATCTCATTCCAGTGTACAATTCAATTAAGATAAGATTTTTATATGGATGAGTGTCAGTCATTAAGTATTCTTTAAATCTTTTTTCTTCATCGAACGTCATTGGATTAACCTGTTTTGTAGCAATTTTACTTTGAGTTTTTTCAATTTTGTTAAATCCTCTGAAAAAGTTCTTTTTAATATAATCATTTTCTTCAGCATAATCATATATTCTTGCAAGCATACCATAATCTTTTTTGATTATAGAATTAGACTTATCTCTTTCATCTTCCAAGAAATCTTCAATTTGCTCTCTTTTTACTTTTTCAATAGGAATATTAGAAAACTCATAATTTGAAATCCTTTTTAATGTACTCATATTTGTTCTATATGCATTTGTTCCAATTTTACCTCTAGACTTTTTTATTTCTTCCATTTGACAGCCTAAAGAATATATAGTAACCATAGTTTTTTGCAAAATATTTTTAGGTAGTCCATTTCTTTTTACATTATCTTTAAATTGATAAAGTTTGTATAATGCTTCATCTTCAGTTTTTCCAGTAAAAGTTTTCTTAATTTCTTTTCCTGTTTGTGGACTTTTTCCTAAATTTAATATTGCTTTTGAACAAGATGAAATATAGTAAATATCACATTCTGTTGCATTTGAACAATTTTTACATATAGAACATTTTGTAAGTTTTTTTCTATTACTACAAATTGACCTATCTTTACAATTCTTACAAGTTGGACAGATAGGCAAGGTATTTACCTTCTTTTTAGTTTTTATTGTATATGTTCCAACTGTAATTCCTTTTGAGTGTTGCATTTAGTACCTCCTTATTTTAGGAAGAAACTACCCTGCTTTACTCTTGTACCAATAAAATTTTTAATGTATAATCTATGTAGCACAGGGTGTTCCTGTAAATAGTTATTTTTTGAAGATTTATTTGTCCGTTAGAATAAATCTTCTTTATTATTGCCTACAACATGTTTTTCACTTAAAAATCGTTCCAAACAATCTGCTTTTACCCAAAAGGCTCGTCCAATTTTTATGCTTGGAAAATCTTCCGAATTGAATAATTCTAAACATTTAGTATTTCCTAAATGCAGAAGCTTTCTAACATCTTCTGGCGAATACATAACTATATTATCAAGTTTTTCCATAATCGCACCTCCTCAACTTAAAATTTATTTTGTTATTGTTCTTTACAAGATATTTAAGTTAATTGAGTGTGATTAGTTCACCCTTCATTTGGAAATTTAACATAATATCCTGGTAAAGTCAATGGTCTTTTTGAAAATTAAAATTATTTAATTTTTTCTATATAGAACAGCACTAAAAATCTCAAAAAGTGGACATCTATTTTAAAAATTTTTTATTTTCTTCATAAATTAATAGCACTTTAAATTAACAAAAACGGGACATATAATTAAAAAAAATTTTTTATTGGGATTATAAATAATAAAATAAAAGTAATTTTTAATACATAAATTTAATTTTTACATGCTAATAAAAAAAATTATTAGATACAAATAATTTAAAATAAACTATACTTATATTTGAAAATATAGTTACATTTTGGGTACATTAATAACCTTTTTAGAACATTAATTTGTACTTTTTAAAGTACATTCAAATAATTAAAAAACTAATTTTCTGTCCTAGCAAGCACTGAATTCGTTCACACGAAATTCTTCTTGATGGGATAAAATCCCAAAACCCTTTCTAATATTTTGAGAAAAATATTTAATAGAAATAAAATTAAAAACATTGTTATATTTCCTTTTAAATTTTAGCAAAATGTGATATAGTAGTTTTGAAATTTTGGAGGTAAAAATGAAAACAGTGAAACCTTTTGTAAAATGGGCTGGTGGAAAAAATAGTTTAATACCACAAATAACAAAATATTATCCATTTGAATTAAAAAATGGTTTTATTGAAAGGTATATTGAACCTTTTGTGGGTGGTGGTGCTGTTTTGATAGACATTTTACAGAAATATGAAATAAAAGAAGCATATGCTTTTGATATAAATATAGATTTAATTAATTGTTATAATGTAATAAAAAATAATGTTGAAGAATTAATAAACGAATTAGATAAAAAAGAAAAAAACTTTATAGCTTTAAATGATGAGGAAAGGCAAAATTATTTTTATGACATCAGAGCAGAATATAATTCTTACAAGCTAAATGATAAATTAGATGTAAAACGAGCTTCTGAATTTATTTTCTTAAATAGAACTTGTTTTAATGGATTATATAGAGTTAATAAAGATGGAAAGTTTAATGTACCTTGTGGTAAATATAAAAATCCAACAATATGTGATTCTAATAATTTAAGGAATTTATCAGAACTCATTAAAAATGTTATTTTTGAATATGGTGATTATAGAAAAAGTGAAAAATATGTAAATAATAATACATTTGTATACTTTGATCCACCTTATAGACCTTTATCAGCTACATCTGGATTTACATCTTATACAAAAGAGGATTTTAATGATGATAATCAAAAAGAACTAGCAAATTATTTTTATAAACTAGACTTAAAAAATGCAAAATTAATGTTAAGTAACTCAAATCCAAAGAATGTTAATAAAGATGATAACTTCTTTGAAAATATTTATAAAGGTTTTGTTATAAACGAAGTTTCTGCTAAAAGAATGATAAATTCAAATGCAAAAGGTCGTGGAGAAATTTCAGAATTGTTAATAACAAATTACGAGGAGCAGTCAGAATGGGAATCTCAAAAAAATTCTACTATAAGAATGATAACTTTAGCTTAATAAATGATGATACATTTAACGCTTTAGATTCATTTGAAAATAGTACATTTGATATGATATTTGCAGATCCACCATATTTTCTATCCAGTGATGGAATAACATGTAGTGGTGGAAAAATGGTAAGAGTAAATAAAGGAGATTGGGATAAATCTTTGTTTGTAAAAGATAAACATACTTTTAATAGAAAATGGATTAAAGAGTGTTATAGAGTATTAAAAGATAATGGAACAATTTGGATTAGTGGGACTTTGCACAATATTTATTCAATAGGGATGGCGCTTGAAGAAGAAGGATTTAAGATAATAAATAACATTACTTGGCAAAAAACTAATCCTCCACCAAATTTAGCTTGTAAAACTTTTACACATTCAACAGAAACTATTCTTTGGGCAAGAAAAGATTTAAAGAAATGTAAATATACTTTTAATTACGATTTGATGAAGAAATTAAATGATAATAAGCAAATGAAAGATGTTTGGACAACTTCTTTGACTAAACCATCTGAAAAGAAACAAGGAAAACATCCTACACAAAAGCCTTTAGAAATATTAGATAGAATTATATTAGCTTCAACAAAAGAAAATGATTTAATTTTAGACCCATTTTGTGGTAGTAGTACAACAGGAATTGCAGCAATAAAGTTGAATAGAAGATACATAGGAATAGACAATGAAAAAGAATATTTAGATTTATCTATTAGAAGATATCAAGAAATAAAGGAGAAGTAGTTATGAAAAGAGACTTTGCGCAATGGCTATTAACTTTTACAGATAGTATAGCAGATTATAAATATTACATAGATTTTGAAACTATATATAGAAATGCTGAAGAACATAAAATTGAATTAAATATGCTAAATTCCTTGATTGGTAGCAAAAATATAGAAAAAGATTTTGTAGATTTAATAAACAAATATCCTGAAGTATTAAAATGCATTCCAATTTTATTAGCAGTAAGACAATATGAAATAATTGTTTTAGATGATGAAGGTAACAAATTTGAATACAATTTCAGAAAAATGAATTACAGCATAGAACAATATAAAGTATTTATGAGGGAAACAGGATTATTTGATTTAATTCAAAATCATCTAGTAAATAACTTATATGATTATGTTTTAGGTGTAGAATCTGGATTAAATTCAAATGCAAGAAAAAATCGTGGTGGACATTTAATGGAAGATGTTGTAGAAAGATTTATTCAAAAAGCTGGATTTAAGAAGAATGAAACATATTTTAAAGAAATGTATTTACAAGAAATAGAAGAGAAATGGAAACTAGATATGTCATTTATTAGTAATCAAAATCAAGCAACTAAGAGATTTGATTTTGTTGTAAAAACTGATAATTGCATATATGGAATTGAAACGAATTTTTATGCAGCAGGTGGTTCAAAACTTAATGAAACAGCAAGAAGTTATAAAATGATTGCTGAAGAAGCTGAAAGAATTGTAGGATTTGAATTTATATGGTTTACTGATGGAATGGGCTGGATTTCAGCTAGAAAAAATCTAAAAGAAACTTTTGATAAGATGGAAAATATTTATAATATTGCAGATATGAAAAGTGGGATAATGAAAGAAATATTTAGATAATAATTAAAATTATTTTTGTAATATCATCAAGCAATTAACGCTCGACTTTTTTAAAAAGTCGAGCGTTAATTGTTGACATTTTTGAAATTATATTGTATAATATTTCTGTATTTGGAAAAAGGAGGTAATATATATGGGAAATTTAAAGTTTTTAAAAGAAAACATAAATAACTATAACTCAAATTTATTTATAAATGAACTTTTTATAGCATCAAAAAGTTTGGGAATTTTAGAAGAAAAAATAAATTCTTATAAATTTGATAATATATTAATACCACTTTTAAATAAAAAAGAAGCTATTTCTTCAATGTACTTAGAAGGTACTCAAACAACAATGTCTGATGTAATAGAAGATGTAATAAATGAAGAAAATGAAAGAAAAAACGAAAAGGTATTTACAGAAGCTAGCAATCATACAAAAGCATTACATTACGGAGCAACTTACTTAAATCAAAACAATTTTACACATTCATTAATTAAGGATCTTCATAAAATAATGCTTACTGGAATTGTATCTGAAAATAAGACTCATACATTAGGAAATTATAAAGAAAATGATAACTATATTGTAAACAGTGTAGGAACAGTAGTTTTCAATCCACCAAGTTATATAGAAACAAAAAAATATATGGATGAATTAATTGATTTCATGAATGATACAAAAATAGATATAAATCCGTTAATAAAAACTGCAATCATACATTCACAATTCGAATCAATTCACCCTTTTGATGATGGTAATGGTCGTGTAGGA
>ULMF01014868.1_pt1 | contig 40348 bp, 36 predicted proteins | sample 1951581 | NCBI WGS metagenome assembly ULMF01 (sample SAMEA4835543, study PRJEB28245) | human gut metagenome | biome: gut microbiome; material: fecal sample | place: Denmark | collected 2008
CTTTTTCTATACTCTCAGAATATATATTTAAATATAATCTTGATATTATAGAATTTGTTGTTTCACATACTTTGTTTGGTATGCTTAATCTTTGTTTTAACTTATCTCTGTCATAATTTGTTGTATTAATATATGGCAATTCATTTAATATTCTTTCATTTATAATTGTAAATAATTTAGATAACAACCAATCATTCATTGGTTCAAGTCCCAAATTATCTATAACTAATAAATCTACTTTTGTATATAATTTTGTTAGATCACTTTCTGTATGATTTGTATAAAATTTAGCATACTTATCTACTAATTCTGTTAATGTTCCAAATATTATTGGCGTATTTTCTTTTAATAATTCATTACATATCGCCATTGAAATGTGTGTTTTTCCTGTTCCACTTTTTCCTTCAAATATAATACCATTCTTGAAGTTTTTGAAATCTGATATAAATTTCTCTGCTGCTAATTTCGTTCTTGAATTTTGTTCATTTGTAATAAAATTCTCTAAAGTTTTTTGTTTAAATTGTGCTGTTATAAAATCTGTTCCATAATATTGTTTTATTTTTTTGTTGTATTCTTCTTTTCTATAATTCTCATATTGTTTCATCAATTCTTCTTGTAACTTTTCTTTTGCCTTTTCTCTTTCTTCTATTGCTTGTTTACAATTACATTTTTCATTTTCTATAAATACATTTATTGTTTTATTTATTGGATTTAATATTCCTCTTGGTTTTAAAACTTTATTACAATATTTACATCTGGTATCTTCAGGTATATTTGTTTTTATTGGATAACCATTTTTCAAGATTTCTTCTATACTATATAAAATCTTTGATTTTTCCATAACTCTGTTCTGCATAAAATTCACCTCCTTCTGTTTCTATTTCTTTTTTTAATTCTTTTTCTCTTTCTGTATACACATTTTTTCCTAATTTCGTGGATTCTTTTTTATCCTTTATCCCTTTCTCCTGTAAGTTTTGATACTTATTCCAATTTTTAATTTTATAGCCATATTCATCTTGTATTATCATGCTATATTCCTGGAAAATATCTAATGCATTCTTGATACTTTTCTGATTTCTACCCATATGATGTGCTAATGTTTCTATGGTAAAAAACTTATTTTCACTTATTTTTAAATATCCTCCAGATTCACAATTTGCTGCTATTACTAAACAATTTATAAAAATTACAATAAGCCTATCTCCATCTTTTTTTCTTTTGATTTGCTTGATTTTTTCGTTGTCAAAAAAATTATTGTACAACTTAAACCAATATCTCTTTCCCCCTTTCATCAGTAATCACCACCTTTTTAGTAAAATATTTTTAATTTTAAAAATTATCAAAACTATATTTTACTTTTTTCTTTGGTTCTTCTAGACTATCTTGAATGTATTTGTCTAGAATTTCTTTTGTAAATAGTGTTTTAGATTCAATTTTGTAATATGGTATTTTCTTTTCTCTAACTAATTTACGAATTAACCAATATGAAATACCCAAATATTGTGCTGCTTCTACTGAATCTAAAACTCTTTTTTCTTTTGTATTTGAATTTAATTTTTCATTATCCATGCCTAATCACCTCCTATCTAATTTGTTTAAAACAAAAACATTACTGTTTTGTTTTAAAACATTCTATTTATATTTTTGTTTTTTGTTAATACATTTTTAAAGTATTTTTGTTTTAATTATTTACAAATGTAAATTATTGTTTTATAATGTTCTCATAAAAATATATTGGAGTGTTTATGATGAATATAAATTTTAGTGAAAAATTAAAGCAGTTAAGAAAAAATAAAGGTATTACACAACAAGCATTAGCAGATGCTATTGGAGAAAAAAGATCAATAATCGCAAATTATGAATCAAATAATTCCACACCAGGATTTGAAGTTTTAAATAAATTATCTAACTTTTTTAATGTACCTGTTGGATATTTAACTGGAAAAAACAATTCTTTAGTTAGTGAATATAGTTTTAAAACTTTAGAAGATTATATTGATATATTACCTAATCAAAAACCATTATGGTTAAAAATAAAAAATCCCATAAAATATTCTTCTTTTACTGGTAAAGAAGTTTATGGTCCTAATAAAGATTCTAAAATTATATTCTTTAATCCATTGGATGAAAAAGAAAAAAATTCAAGAATATATTTAGAGTTTTTAAATATTAATTCTTATGCAACAGATAGAGAAACTTTTTATAAAACTATTTATAGTTTCGCATGCAAATATGGTTTCTTTGGAGAAGTTTATGAATCTACAAATGAAAAGTTTAATGTTTCTTTTCCAATCTTTAAACCATTTGAATTAGGAATATTTGACACAGATTATTATAACCCTTCTTTATTTCAATTTGACCTAAACTTTAAAACAGTTGATTTTCCTGGAAAAGATAGTTTTAATTCAATATTAGAAGAATATAAAATAACAGGGTATTTTGAACCTATATCTTGTTATATAGATTATTTATCAGAAATGCACCGTTTGGTTTATAACTTATCTTGTGATAATAGATTGTTAGAAAAAACTTTAGAGCAAATTTCTTATAGAACTGGTGGAATTAGAAAACGTTTTGTAAGAACTGATTCAGGTGAAATTGTAGAAAGTATTTCTTATAAATCTTTACTTTCTTTGATGTATTATGAATTGTTTTTGGATATAAAAAATGGTAATATTCCAAATTACTGTTTTGAGTGCAATAAATTTTATTTGCCTGATAGTAAGCATAAATGTAAAAAATAAGTTTGAAAGGAGCTTTTATATGAGTATAATTAATACATTTGATAATAAAACAAAAGAAATTCTAAGCCCTAAAAATTTGGTAGATGAAATAGAAAATTTTCCAGAAGTTGCTATTTTAATTTTTAAAGAAAGATTTTTCGACTATTTACAAGAAGAATATGGAATGAAAATTATAGGTCATGTTAATGCTGGTTTATTTATTCCTATTTACAAATTAAATTTTCATGGGAAAGAATTTGCAATAACAAGAACTACTATAGGTGGTGCTGGTACTGCTGGAACAGCTGAAGAATTAATTGCTATGGGCGCTAAAAAAATATTAATATATGGAACTTGTGGTACTTTAGATAAAGATATTTTAAAGGGACATTTTATAATTCCTACTGCTGCTTATAGAGATGAAGGTACTAGCTATCATTATGTTGAACCTAGTGATTATATTGAAGTAAAAACTGCAAATAAACTTTGTTCAATTTTTGATGAATTAAATATTCCATATGTAAAAGGTAAAACATGGACAACTGATGCTATTTATAGAGAAACTGCAGGAAACATGAAAAAAAGAAAAGAAGATGGTTGTATTGTCGTTGAAATGGAATGCGCTTCAATAATGGCTGTTAGCCAATTTAGAAATATTCCAATATATCAATTCTTATATGGTGATGATACATTAGATGGAACTGAATGGGATAGAAGAAAAATTGATGATAGCTCAAAAGAACTTATGGAAAGAAATATATTAGATTTAGGATTTAAAATTGCAGAAAGATTATAGGAGGATAATTCTATGAATAGTTTAGAATATTTAGATAAAATTGTAGAAGTAAAAATTGATAGACCTATAGGAAGTAGTCATCCAGATTATCCAGATCATATTTATTTAGTTAATTATGGATATGTCCCAAATACAATAAGTGGAGATGGTGAAGAGTTAGATTGTTATGTATTAGGAGAATATAAACCATTGAAAGAGTATAAAGGAAAATGTATTGCAGTGATTCATAGAGTTGATGATGATGATGATAAATTAATTATAGCTCCAGAAAGTAAATCTTTTACTAATAGCGAAATAAAATTACTGACAGATTTTCAAGAAAAATTTTATACTAGTGAAATAATTAGAAGTCCAAATTACTTAGAATTTAATAAAAACATACCTGAATTATCTGTTACTAATTTAGAAAATAGTTTAAAATTTTATAAAACTGCTGGATTTAAACTTGAATATGATAGACCAGAAAACAAATTTGCATTTATAAGTTTAGGTGAAATTCAATTTATGCTACAAGAATTTTATATTACTGATAAATGGAATATTGCCCCTATTACCTATCCTTTTGGTAATGGAATAAACTTTCAGTTAGAGGTGGATAATATAAGACAAATATATAGCAATTTAAAAAATGCAAATTATGAAATAACATTTGATATTGAAGAAAATTGGTATAGACAAGATAATAAATTATTAGGTAATAAAGAATTTTTAGTACAAGATCCTGATGGATATTTATTAAGATTTTCAGAAGATTTAGGAGAAAGAGAGGTTTAATTTTTGTGGACAAATTTAAAGAAATAAGACCAATTGCTTTAGGTCTTGCTATTAAAAACAATAAGCTATTAGTTTCAGAAGGTTTTGATAAAGTAAGAAATGAAACTTTTTACAGATGTTTAGGTGGAGGTATTGAATTTCTAGAAAAAAGTGAAGAAGCTTTAAAACGTGAGTTTTTAGAAGAAATCAATGTTGATATTACAGTTAAAAATTTTTTAGGAATATCAGAAAATATCTTTACATATCAAGGAAAAAAAGCTCATGAATTGATTTTATTTTACTCAATCGAAATATCTGGTGAAAATTATCAAGAAGAATATAAGGTAATAGATGATCATGGTGAAACTATTGCAAAATGGATTGAGATTGATGAATTTAAAAATAAGAACAAAATACTGTATCCAAAAGAAGTATTTAAATATATTTAATTCATAGCTATTCCCTACCACATGAAAGGAGGTGATGAAGGTGTGGTAGGAAATATTGAAAAACGTGGAGAGAATTCATATAGATTAAGAGTTTCTGGTGGCTACACAGGAGAAGGCAAAAGAATTATCTATAAAAAGACTGTTCAAGCTAAAAACAAAAATGAAGCTAGAAAAGAATTAGCATTATTTATATAAGAAATAGAAAATGGACAAGCCTTATCTGCAAAAAAGATGCGTTTTAGAGATTATGCTGATTTTTGGATTAACAATTATGCTATTTCAAATTTATCTCCTAAGACTTATGAAAGATATAAAAGTATGTTAAGAGCAAGAATTCTCCCCTATCTCGGCAACATGTATTTAGACAAAATTCAACCAATGCAATTAATGTTTTTATATCAGGAGTTAAGTGAAGCAACATATACTAGAAAAAATGTTGAACATAAATTATCTCCCAAAACTGTATTAGAACATCATAGATTGTTACATTCAATGTTACAACAAGCAGTATATTGGCAAATGATTCCATATAATCCTGCATCAAGGGTAAGACCACCTAAAGCTAAAAAGCCAAGTATTAATTTCTATGATGATGTACAAACAATTGCATTAATTAAGGCATTGGAAGGTGAAGAATTAAAGTTTCGAGTCATTATTCTTTTAACAATTTTCACAGGATTAAGACGTGGAGAAGTTTTAGGATTAGAATGGCAAGATGTAGATTTAAAAAATTCTTCAATTACAGTAAGACAAGCTAGTCAATATGTCTCTTCTATTGGAATTTATACAAAAGATCCCAAAACAGAAACATCAAACAGGGTTATTAGTATTCCTGATTCAATTACTAAATTATTAAAAGAATACAAAAGAAAACAATCAGAAAAAAGATTAAAATTAGGAGACAAATGGATTAATACTAATCGTTTATTTGTACAATGGGATGGCTCTCCTATGCATCCAGATACAATTACAAAATGGTTTAGGCAGTTCCTAGAAGATAAAAACTTGCCACATATTACATTTCATGGTTTACGCCATACACATGCAACTTTGCTTATTGCACAAGGATTAGATGTTAGAACTGTTAGTAATAGATTAGGACATGCTCAAACATCTACAACATTAAATATCTATGCCCATGCATTTGCGAGAATGGACAGAGAGGCATCAGAAAAACTTGATAATCTTCTTTATAGAGAAGATACAAAAAAATATTTTAAAGCCAATTAGAGGCTTATCACATAAATTTATACAAAAAATTGAAAGGAAAAAAATTCTATGAAAAATTATAATAATAAAGAAGTAAATCAAGACATGATAGTTTCTGCTTAAATACTTTTAATTAATTTCACAATTTAATATTTTATAATTTAAGCAGAAACTTTTTTATTTTGTTTCAAATAGAATTTAATCAAATATATTTATAAATATCGAAAATTCAAGGTTTACCAAAAACCTTTTTATATAGATTTGTGCCCAAATGGTGCCAAATTCATTTTATGTAACTTAAAATGAGTAAAAATAAAGAGCCTACAATCTCTTGCGACTCTAATAAAACTTTTGGTTGCGGAGGTAAGACTCGAACTTACGACCTTAGAGTTATGAGAACCAGCGGTCAAATCCCGTTATTTCCATTGTTTTTTGTTTCGGTTGTGGTCAAAAAAGTGGTCAAATTATGCTAATCGTCTAGTGAGACTGCATCTTTAGCTTTAGCTGCATCTTTAGCTTTAGCTGTATCTTTAGCATTCTCTTTATCTAAAATACTAATTGTCTTATATTTTTTGCCTTGTATTTCAATATAACCATTTTCATTTTCTTCATAAATGATTGCATAACTTATTTTATCGGATGTGTCTTCAAAAAAATATTTAATAACACAGTTTCCCTTTTTTAAACATATCTTTGCTGATTCGTACCATAAACATGAATTTGGTTCTTTTAAATCAGGACAATATACATCCAAAAGTTCAAATTCTCTATTATTAATTAATACACTTATTGATTCATCTTCTAACTTAAAGCTAGGGTCATTTGTAATTGTTTTTAAACACTCTATTAATGATATATGCTCTCCAACTCTTGGGTAATCTGCTTTGGCAAAATTTTTTATTTTTTCTTTTAGTTCTTCATTCATATTATTTCCTCGCTTTCTAAACTATGGCTTCACTAATTATATTACCGCAATCTTTACACATTATATCTGGATCTTGCTCATCTGCACTTTCATTTAATAATGTTCCTGTTAAATGTATACCTCCACATATTGGGCATACTGCTAATTTATATCCGATAGGAAGTGGTACACATCTACTAAATTTTATAGAATTATGTTTTTTCATTTTTTTACCTCCTCGATTTATCTTAATTATATTATAAACTGATTCAAATGTTATGTAAAATACAAAAAAATTATAGAGTTATAATTTTTGGTTATAACTCTATTTTCTTATTTATTTTCTCTTATAAATTTTACTAATTGATTTAATTCTTTAAACTTATTTTTCTTATTTATATATACACCATATTCTATCGGTGGAATTTTAAATTCTGTTGTCAACTCTGATATTTCTTTATTATTCAATTCTTTTTCTATATATTCCTTACTTATAAGTCCTATAATTTCATTATCATCCTCAATAATATCCAACATGGCATTATATGTAATATATTTTGCATTTACTAATTTGTCTTCTTCAATTTCTAGTGCTTTGAGAAAATTATTGGTTGTTGCAGACCCTTTTCTAGGCAAACATATTTGCATACCTATGATATCTTCAATTCCAATTTGCTTGCCTAATAATTTTGAATCATTATTAACTACCAAAATATCTTGAATTTCTCCAACCTTTATAAATTCTATTTTATTATGATTATAGTTATCTGTTTTTTTTGAAATAATAATATCAAGTTTTTCATTTTCTAGTTTAGCTATCATATCAGATAAATCTGGAGCTAACATATTTATTAAATCTGTATCAGATATATTAATTGTAATATTCTCATTAATATTAGAAAATTTAGTTAATATTTTACTAAACATTTTGTACATACTTACATGTACTCCTAAATTTATATTTCTGTTTTTTCCATATTTAACAAAAATACTATTTAGCGTTTCTACCGCTTCTTTTGCTTCTTCATATATTTTTTGACCATCAGAAGTTAATTCTATTCCATGATTAGTTCTATTAAATAATCTTAATTCAAGAGCATTTTCTAAATTTTTAATGTGTTTTGTAACAGCTGGCTGAGAAATATTTAATTTTTCACTTGCCTTTGTTATATTTTTCTCGTTTGCAACAATTGTAAATATTCTATATAATTCTAAATCTACCATATTTAAATCTCTCTTTCTACTTGTTTTTGGTCTAATGAATATTCTTCTCCTACTTTCATTGTTTTTGCTCTATATGGCATACGTTTCTCAAATTCCTGACAAACTTCATCTGATGTACAATGTGCTAAATAAACTCCTTGTACATTATTATTTTGCATATATGATATTGTTTCTAAAGTACTTTCATCCACATTCTTTAAGTGAAAACCTCCTATAACTGCCAGTATATTTCTTTCACCTGTTATTTTTTTTGCAAATTCAACCGTATTGCATATTCCACTATGTGCACAACCTGATATTACAATTAAACCTTTTGAAGTCTTTATTGCAATCCCTGTGTCATCTATTGCTACATCATCAGTACCATCTTCTTTTGTCATTGGAAAACTCTTTGTTTCAAAATCAGTTTTTCTTTCTATTTGACCTAAAAAGAAAATATTTTCTGTTATTTTATATGGTTCTGTAGTTTGTATTAAATCAAACTTTTCTGATAATTCTTCTACCTTTTGATTTAATCCTCCATAATTTCCTGTTCTTTTACTTACTCTATAACAATCGCATCCCGGACAGCATATTAAAGGAATCTTTTTATCTATATGTTTTAAACCATTTCCATGGTCATAATGTCCATGACTTAATACGATTGTATCTAGATCATCTAAATTTACACCTAATTTTTTAGCATTTTTCTTAAATATATCAGTTTGTCCTGCATCTAACAAAATTTTATATCCATCAACTTCAATATATAATGAAAGTCCATGTTCATTTTCTAATTGTGGATTATTTTTTCTATTATCATTTAAAACAACTATTCTAACCATATATTCCTCCTAAAACTTATATTACAATTTTAACATATTTTTCTATTTTTGTATATGTTTTAAACCAAAACGCTTTTATTTATAACAGATTTTTCTTAATTATTATGTTATATAATTTAAGTTCTTTTGTCCATTTAAATAGATGAATTTTTCAATTTAGACTTCAAATTTGCCTTCTAGATTACTTTAATAAGTGAGAAAATTATTTTTCACCTTTTGTACATTAATAAAAAAATTTTAGGAAATTTTCAAATTAGGGTTTATTTTTTCCTTCTAAGTGACTGTACAAGTGAGAGGATATTTTCTCAATTGTTTTTTTACATTAATTATTTCTATTTAATACCCACTTTAGAAATGTACATTAACCAAAAATTATGAAAGGAGGAATGCTTATGCAAAGTAGTTTTAAAGCAAAAGAAGATTTACCAGCTGTATTATCTGCAAAAGATATTAGTAAATATTTAGGAATATCAAAAGCTAATTCATATCAACTTATGGATAGCAAAGGATTTCCTATATTGAGAATTGGTAAAAGAAAACTTGTACCCAAAGATAAATTTTTGATTTGGATTAACAACAATTTAAATTTTAATTAACGTCATTTCTTCTTTTGTTTTTCGAATATATAGAAAAATTTGTGTAAAGTTTAAAAATACACCTTCTTATGATATTATATAAATGTCATAAGGAGGTTTTTTATATGGCAAAAAGAGAAAAATAAGTGAAGAAAGAAGAAAATTGATTAAGGAATTCATAAGTAGTAATGAATTAAAGACGGCTGGTGATGTTGAAGATGCATTGAAAAATTTATTCAAAGATACACTTCAAGAAATGTTAAATGCCGAATTAACAGAGCATCTAGGTTACGAAAAAAATGAATATACAGATGACAACGAGAATTATAGAAATGGATATTCTAATAAAACCATACATTCATCTCAAGGAGATATATAGTTAAATGTTCCAAGAGATAGACAAGGAAGTTTTGATCCAATAGTTGTTGAAAAAGGACAAAAAGATATTTCAAACATTGAAAATAAAATAATAATAATGTATGCAAGAGGAATGTCAAATAAGGATATCCATGACCAAATAGAAGAAATATATGGCGTAAAAATAAGTCTAGACATGGTAACAGCCATAACAGATAAAATAATACCAGAAATACAAGAATGGAAACAAAGACAATTAAATGAGCAATATGCAATAGTATTTGTAGATGCAACATATTTTAGTGTTAAAGAAAATGGAGTTGTAGTGAAAAAAGCCGTATATATAGCATTAGGAGTAGCAATGGAAGGAGAAAAAGAAATACTTGGATTTTACATAGGAGATTCAGAAAGTGCAAAATATTGGATGAGTGTACTTAATGAATTTAAAAATCGAGGATTAAAGGATATTCTAATAATGTGTGCAGATGGCTTAAAGGGATTAAAAGAAGCAATAGCAGCAGTATATCCAAAGACTGAATTTCAAAGTTGTATAGTACATTTAATTAGAAATACATTGAAATATGTTTCGTACAAAGATAGAAAAGAATTGCACAAGATTTGAAGTTAATATATACAGCATCAAGAGAAGACGAAGCATATAGCAATTTACAGGAGTTAAAAGAAAAATGGTCAAAAAGAAAAGTTTCATTAGAAAATTGGGAAAATAATTTGGATAATGTACAGCCATTCTTCAAATATAGACCACAAACAAGGAAAATTATGTATACAACAAATGCAATAGAAAGTTTAAATAATTGTTACAAAAGATTAAATAAAGGAAGACGAGTATTTCCAACGGTTCAAGCATTAGAAAAAGGTATGTATTTATCAACTCAAATGATTATTGAAAAATGGACTAGTAGATACGCAAATTTGGGTGTAACATTGGCAGAATTAAATATTTATTTTCCAGATAGGGTTATTATTGACTAATTGAAAAAGGCTAATTTTAAGCCTGCTAAAATCGAAATTTCAGCAGGCTTAAAAATCATACCTTGACAAATTTAAATTTGTCATTTATATTAATTTTTGTTAAAAACATAAATAAATTTTTTCATATTTATGTTTTATATCATAAGAAGTTTAAAGTTTACACAAACTTTTCGATACTCTCATTTACTATGGTCTCAAAGTTCCCACTTATACTTTTTATTGTTTTTCTTTATTCCTATTTATTAATTCTTCTACAGCTTTATAAACTCCTGTGTATGGATTACAAGTTTCGCTGTCTAATGCTTGTCCTTCTTTTAATTGATATTGTTCTAATCTTTTAGCATTTTCAATAGCTTGTCCTGTTAAATCTTTAACAGTTAAATATGTATTATTGATCTTTGAATAATTTGGTATTTTTCTTGCCAATTCCTCCTGCAAAGCCTTATTTGAAACAAATACTTTTGTGGTAAATCCGAAGTGTAGCAAAAACCATAATTCGAATGTAGGAGTTGAAGTTATTATTTCAACCCCATTCTCTGCTGCTAAACTTTTTGCTTCTTCTATTCGTTGTTTCTTATTTTGTCCTACATCCGTATCAAATACCGCATAAACTTTATCATTTTCTTCTAATTCAATTTCATTGCTCTTGATAAAATTTATTAAATCTTGCACAATTCCTATAGGGTCTGTGCTATTTCCTTTAGAAAATTTAATAATACATTGTCGACTATTGAAATTATTAAAATATATTTTTTCAGTTTTATTTTTTCCTTCACATCCAATTATAACAAATGGATTTCTTTTTCTTTTCTCAGTATTTCTTCTTCTTTGTTCAAATCTTTTCATTCCTGCCATAAGCTATCACCTGTGGCTACAAAAGGGATTGCTCCATATCTTCCATTTAAATATCCTTTCTGAATATTTTCTGTTTTTCTTACTGAAAAATCATCTAATGGATATAATTCAGTAGCACCTTTCTTTGGATCTTTTTCTGCAAACCATATCTGATCTCTTCTAAATAGATCTAATGATAATAAGTTTGTATCATGTGTATTAAATATTAACTGAGCATTTCCTTTATTTATTTCTGAATTATGGAAAAATTTGATTATCATTTCTACTAAACTTGGATGTAAACTTCTTTCTATTTCATCAATTCCAAATATCTTGCCTCTCTCAAATACATTTTTTAACAATGGAGCCATTGCAAATATTATTTTAGTTCCAGAAGATTCATTTGCTAAATCTAAGTTGTATACTTTTGTTTCCCCGTTTTCACTTGTAATTTCATGAGACATAGTTATACTTTTTATTATGGTTGTTTTTGGTGTAATTACATGTGGTGGAACATTCATGCTTCTTAATTGCATTATCATATTTGCATCCATTTCAGCTTCTTCTATTTCTATATTATAGTCTTTAATAACAATATCTGCTTCTTCCAACAATTTTAATGTGAATTTTTTTAGGCTTTCATTTTCATCATCATTATTATAAGCTTCTATTGAAAATGGATTAAGTTCATTACCTCCTATATAAGTATCAATCATTTCTGCAAACCATAAATATGGTGCTCTTGTTTTATCATAATTCCATGTTGTTGCAGTTGCTAGGAATAATTTGTTTTCTAGGTTTTGACTTTTAATTGAATTTAATTTTCCTTCATCAGACTGTAAGAATTTATATTCTTCACCTGTTCTTTCAAATATTCTGGTCGCTTTTGCTGAAAAATACTGATATAAATACTCTTCATGTATTTTATTTTTATCTGCTTTAAAACCATATACATATTTACTATTATTTGTATAAAAAATAAATTCAAATTCGCATGGTTCCACTTTTGTTTTATCATCAAATGCAAATGGTTCCATCTGCATTAATTTTTCCCCAGGTTGTCTATTGTTTGATAATCTAACCATCATTATTGCAGCAGAAAATGCACTTATCAAATTAGTTTTTCCTGATGCATTTGCTCCATATAAAGCTGTAGTTTTTAATATTCTTTCATTGGTTTCATTGAGCGTAACTATATTCTCAATATTTTCATCACCAGTTCCTGCTTCCATACTAAAAACCTGTTCTTCTTTAAATGATTTGTAATTTTTAACACTAAATTGAATTAACATTTCTCTCACCTCTCTTTATATATTATACTCTATTTTTCAAAAAATGCAAGTGATTTCAATATTATTTTTATCTTTTTTGTATTTTTTATGCAAATGTTTTAAAAATAATATTGATTTTCTATGTTTTATCTGTTATAATTAGCTTATCATCAAATTTTTAGAATAAAGTCAAATGGAGGAAGGATTTTAATCCTAGAAAGGCGGTGATATTTATGGCAGGATGTAAAAAGACATCTGCAGGAATTGCTTCTAAAGCTTCAGAAGTTTTAAGAGATGGTAGATCTTCAGCAAGAACAAAATCTATTGCTGGTTCTGCACTTTCACAGAGGCAACCAAAACATTCACATAAGAAAAAATAATTAAATTGGAAGAGCAGACTCATTAATGGTCTGCTCCATATCATCTGCTTTTTTGTGTCTACTTTTTGTTGACAACTTCACTCTTTAAGCTCTGTCTATTTTACTTGTTTTTTTCTACTACCAATTACCTTATCTATTGCCTCATTATTCTCTTCTGCTATTTTATACATTTCTTCAACAATTTTGTTCAAATTTTCAATAATACTTTTTGAATCATTCATTCTATAACTCTCTGTTTTAAATGTACGATGTTTGATTTCTGGAAATATATTTCTCGTTTTTCCTTCATTATGTATCGCAAAAATTATTTTAACATTATTTCCAATTATTCCATCTTCGTTCCACAAAATCTCATAATGTATACCACTATACTGTTCATTTGTCCAGCTCTTCTTCCAAATTTGAATACATTTCCATTTGTTATTAGTATATACCTCAAAATTTTCGCCAAATTTACGTTTAACTATTTCTTCCAGCTTTTCTGCTATTACTTCAGATTGCTTTTTATAATTTGAAATCATTGTATCTATTATTTTTTGATTATCAATATATACTTCCACATCTTCTGTTATTTCTAATTGTGCCTCATTCATTAAATATCCCTCCACATGTTTAATAAAATCTTCTATAAAGCAATAGTTTTCTTGTTCTTTTAAATCATATTTTGTAACGTTTTTCAGTATTTCTACTATTTGGCTATATGTAACATGTGCAAATTTTTCATTTACCATTATAGTAGGATTATATTTAGGTTTAATACAAATATACTTTATAGGTTTTATATTTCTTTCTAAATCTTTTTCATACTTAACTGATTGAATGTCATTTTCCATAGAATTTATCTTGTTTTCTATTACTATTACAAAAGTTGAAAATTCAATCTTAATATCTATCCTACTTCTCTCTGAAATAGCCTCTTCCAGTTCTATGTTTTCAAAATATGTGTTTTCATTTTCTAATAATTCACAAAAATTCTTCTCATCCTCTGGAATTTTAGAAACATTTAGCAATTCTTTTATGATCTTTGTTGTAGTATTTTGCGGGTTTAATAGAAATGCTAAACATCTTGAAATTGTTACCTCATCAAACTTTTTATTGATAATACTTAAAAATGTATTTGGCATCTTTTTTATTCTAATTCTTTTAAGTTTTCTATCTATTTTTTCAAGTTCAGCTTTCATCTTTTTCCTTCCTTTTTTATGCTCCTATCTTTTCATCTCATATTCTATCATAATTTTCTAGTTTGTTCCACTTATTTTGTTAAAATTTTTATGATATAATATATCAAAATAATTTTTAACAAAATCTTATGCAAGGAGGTAATACAGTGAAAATAATAGAATATGAAGATAGATATGCTGAAGAAATATCAAAAATTATTATACAAAACCTATTAGAAGTAAACTCAAAAGATTACGGCATTGAATTTGTTCAAAACTTTTCTAAAGAATTTACACCTGAAAAAATTCGAAAAGTTCTTCCTGAAAGAACAAAAGCCTTTGTAGCTTTAGAAAATCACAAAGTTGTTGGTACAGCTAGCATTGATAAATCATGGTATAACGATAATGGAGAGTATTGGATACTGGCTGTATTTGTTGACACAGCTCACCACAAGCAAGGTATAGGTAAAATGTTAATTAATGAAATTGAAAAATTTGCTTTAACCATTCCTGCAAAAAAACTGGTAATTCCCGCCTCTATTACTGGATGTGAGTTTTATCACAAACTAGGATATGAGTATGCTAATAACAAAAAGGAATTAAATGAAGAACAAATGTATATAATGGAAAAATATTTATAGCAGATAAAAAGTAGATGAATTAATATTCTCATCTACTTTTTATTATAAATTTAATATTCTACTATAACTCAATTTCTCTTTCCGCAATTTTTCTCGCAAAATACCTATCATGTGAAACAAATAATATAGTTCCTGAATACGCCTTTAAGTTATCTTCAAGTATTTCTCTTGTTGAAATATCCAAATGATTAGTTGGCTCATCCAGTATTAAAAAATTGGTTTGCTTAATTACTAGTTCAGCAATTAAAAGTCTTACTCTTTCTCCTCCAGATAATTCTTTCATCCTTTTAAAAACATTTTCCCCGTAAAACATATATCTAGCTAAAATTGTTCTTGCCTGTGTTTCACTGCCACCAAAATTTTTCAAGAAGTACTCTAATATTGTATCAGATTCATTTTGAAACTTTATTTCCTGAGGAATATATCCAATTTTTACTGATGGATTTATTTTTATTTCTCCACTAAAATCATTATCCTTGCCCAAAATTATTTTTATAAGTGTTGATTTTCCAGAGCCATTTTTGCCTTTTAATTGCACTTTTTCTCCTCCACTTAATGTGTTATATTCTTTCTTTAAAAAATCATCATCAAATTTAAATCCTGAACAAATCTTTTTAAATTTTTCTTCTAATTCATATCCTCCTAAAGCAATATATTTTTCTTGCAATCTTCCATATTTTTGAAGAACTCGCTCTAAATTTTGATTTGGATTTGCCATTTCGTTTTCTAATTCTCTTAGCCTGTTTTTCATGAGAGTAAATTATTTAAAGCTTTCTTTTAGGTAATTTCCAACTATTATATCTTCTTGTTCTTTTTCATATATTTGCTTTAAGTACCCTATAGTAGCACCTTTTCTTATATTTACATTGCCGAGTATCTTGTTTTTCATCACCACTAATTATTTTTAAAATAGTTGATTTTCCAGAGTCGTTTTCTCCGATTAGTGAAATTCTTTCTCCTGTCTTTACTTCAAAGCTTACTCCATCTAAAACGTTTTTCAAACCAAAATTCTTTTTTACATTATTTAATTCTATTTCTATCATCTTTTATATCTCCTTATCTTTTAATTCTTAAAAATAACGAGATATATTTGCTATAACTTTTAACTATTACAACCTATAGCAATTATCTCGTTGTAATAGCTACACAGCCGAAGCTTCTGTTTTTTATTTTGTTCATAAAATTTTGTTTTTTATTCATAATTTTCCTCCTATAATAATAACTCCTAGCTAATCTCTAGGAGTTATTATCTTACTTTGGTTGCGGGGGGATAGACTCGAACTATCGACCTTCGGGTTATGAGGGCTAGTTGAGAGGTTTATGTAATTTAGTGAAATCAAGGGTTTTAGCTGATTTATCAATGAAAATTGAGGAAATAGATTTTAGAACATTTGTGTGATTTTTTGTACTTTTTTGAGATTTTTTTCCCCAACTTTTCCCCAATTATTTTTAACAAATATTGGAAGTAAAAATGGGAAACCTGAAAATAAAATTTGGAGGTTTTGAAAGATGAATAAAATTACTTATCACAAAGAAGGAGATTATTTGATTCCTGATTTAATTATGGATAATCCTTGCGAGAATTACCATATTGGAAAATATGGAAGATTAAGGTTAAATTATATTAAGAATTATAAAAGAGGCTTATATACTGAATTAATGATAAATGGAACACTATCTAAACATTTGGCTGAAATTGAAAATACAGCTAATGAAAGAATTTGTTTAATAATTAAACAATTAACTAAAACTGAAAACATTAATGAAGATTTAAAAAGTAGCAATCAACTTGCTTGGGTTCAAGCTATGAATAACATTAAAAATCGTGCTGAAGAAATTGTTTATAATGAGATTATTTATGTGTAGGAGGATTCAAAGATATGAGTTTTAGAGAAGTTAATGATGATATTTTAAAAGAGATTTGGGAATATAGAGACCAAACTGAATTTGCATACTTAACTAAAGAAGATAAAAAACATATGATTTATTTTGATGAAATTACAGAAAAAATTTTAAATAACATTCCAAAACAAAATAGGAAATTTGTTAGGCAACAGCTTAACAAACTTGATGATAATTTTTCTGATTATGTTTGCTATTGGAGTGAAAAATATTATAGAAATGGATTTTGTGATGGTGCCAGAGTAATTATGGGGTGTTTAGAAAAATAATTTATTTTTTTTAAAAACATAAAATACTGGAAAAAACTATATTTCCAGTATTTTACGTTTTAGGCTCTATCATATATTCATTGTTTATCGGTTTTAAAAAAATAATGCTTTCATCTTTTAAATTTTTCTTACTAATTACACATTTTTCTATAATCCTTCCATCTGCATTTTTTATTGAGCATTCATAAAAATTATACTTAAATATTTCTAAAATAATATTTGCTGAAAAATATCTATGCTTCACACATAATATAGCAAGCGATATATAAAATATTAAAAATATAATAACTTGATCCCATTTAGTAAAATCAAAAGCAAATAATGGCAAAACATAAGCTAAAAAATACTCACTAGTAAGATTTTTTGACATTTTTGCATTTATAATTGTATATTTTTCCGTACCACTTTTTCTCTTATCTTTAATTAGCCTAAGCATAACTATTATACTAAAAATTAATACAATAATAATGCTTATAATAGATATTTTTTCTGTATATAAGTTGGGATCTTGTTCTACAATATTTTTTATATCAATAAATAATATTGCCAGCCATAATGGTACAAATGAAATAAAATATAAACACAACGAATTAATATTAGTCATTTAATCATCTCCTTATTTCCATTCCTTAGCACCTGACACTTCAACTGGTTTATTATTAAATGGATCAATTTCTCCTTTACCACATAGCAATTTTATTAGCTTTTCAGATGTATCATTGTTTGATGTGTCAAACTTTCCATCTATTAAAGGAATTCTAAAATGTTTGGAAATAATGCTTTTCATCTTATCATCTTTTAATGATTCAATTCTTTCATTATTAAAAGATATAAACCTTCGTGGATTATGTCCTGAGGTTGCAACTCCAATAAAAGCTTCTATATCAGTAACAATTCCTATATCTTTTATCTCTTCTACCTTCTCTTGACATATTTTTTTATATGCTCTTTCCATATTAAATAGTTTTTCACCAGAATTATTAAAAAAATATATTTTATCAGCAAAAGATATCATATCAATATCCAACTTCAATCCTAAAACTTCACCAGAAATTTCCTTATATTTTCCATTTATCTTGAAGAACTTATTTTTTATAACTTTTATTGGGTTATTCATAAAAATTAATTTTATTGGTATATCTTCACCTTCTTTTTCAACACTAGTTTTTAAAACATATCCCTCATACTTATTTTTAGTAGGATCAGTTTCTATATCAGGATCTGCCAATGCACTTATAAACAGTTCACAAGCATCTTTTATAATATCATTTGTAATATCCATTTTATACACTACATTTGAAATTAAACTACTATCATAATCTTCAATTGAACTATATGCATTAGATTTTTCTCCATCTGTATATAGAGATATTATTTCTTTTACAGTTTTTAAAATACCATCTTTATCAAAATCTGACAATTCTTCTACAAAATATTTAATCCCCTCTTTCTTTGTTACATTTAATTTAAATAAATTAATTTTCCAATTTTCTGATTTATCTGCCAATCGAAGTATATCTGCTATTTCTTTTACCATTTTTATTCCCCCATATTTTAATACCACTAAAACTATTTTTAATTTTTTTCTCTTAGATATCTTTTTAATAAAAATGTTAGGAAATATGGAAATGTATAAAATTTACCATTAAATCCAATATTTTTATTACATAGCTTAATTCCATATTTTATATCTTTATATTTATCACTATCAATCAAATTATTTAAAGATGCTGTTGCATTATCATTTGCTTTAACTTCAACAGGTATTAATGAATCTTTATCTCTAATAAAGAAATCCATTTCTATTGTTCCCTTTTCATTTTTATAGAAATACAATTTATATCCAGCTTTTACTAACATATCGCCAACAATATTTTCATAAATAGCACCTTTATAAGTGTTGAAATTTTCATTCTTTCTTAAATCGTCTTGAGCTTCTTCATCAAGAGAACCTATTAAAATTCCTGTATCTGAAAAATACAATCTATAATTATCTGGATTATAATTGCCACCTAGTGGAAGTTCTGGTTGTTCCATACAATATGATATATTTATTATTCCTGCGTTATCTAGCCATTCAACTGTGCCAACATATTCTCTACTTCTAGCACCGTTTTCAACTTTAGAAATTTGAAATTTCTTGTTTTCATTTGCAAGAAATGCTGGAATTTTTCTATATACACTTAATATTTTTCCTTGATCTAATCCATGTGCATATTTTGTAATGTCTTCTTCATAATCTAATAATATTTGCTTTTGCATTCCTAATATTCCACTATAATTTTTTTGAGTAACAAATCTATTTACAATTGCAGGCATTCCACCAACTACCATATATTCTTTAAAATTAGACATCATAACATCATATTGGGTAGTACTTAATGGTTTAGTCTCTAACATACATTTATAAAGATCTTCAATTTGTTCCTCTTTATATCCTTTTGCCCATAGGAATTCTTCAAAGTCCATTGAATACATATTATAATCAATTTTATTTCCTACACTATTTGATTCTATTTCTTGATAGTTAATTCCCATTAATGAACCTGAACATATTACATCAAATCTTCCATCTTGATTAAAAGATTTTAGTGATGTTGCACAATTAGGACATGCTTGAAGCTCATCAAAAAAAATCAAAGTTTCATTTGGTATAAATTTGAAATCTGGGTTTTTAAAAGATATGTTTTTTAATATAGTATCAACATCAAATCCATCATCAAATATACTTAAATACTTCTGGTCAAGTGCAAAGTTTATTTCTACTAAATATTTATAATTATTTTCTGCAAAATTTTTTATACTATCTGTCTTTCCAATCTGTCTTGCACCTTTTACAATCAATGGCATTTTATTCTTATCATTTTTCCAATCTATTAAATATTGATCTATTTTTCTTCTTAAACGGCTCATGTTTTTCACCTCTGTATATATTATATCACAAAATTCCAATAATTTCAACGCTGTTTTGTCACAAAATTCTATATATTTTTTGACAATATATCACATTTTTAGTATGCATTATATCTAATTATATACTTTTTTAGTTGCATAAAATAGTAATAACTTCATATTTGTATTTTCCCGTTTCATCTTCTTTTTCAATAGTTGCTTGTAAATCATAAAAATTATTATTATTAATAGTCTTTTTTTGAGGATCATATATAAAAAATATAAGATACTTTGGGTTCTCTCTATAATATGATTCAATATCAATTTTTATCTGTTTAATAAATTCTTTTTCATCTTTATCAGATTCTTTTATCATTTTAATTTCTAATATAATCCCAAATTCTCTAAACATAAAATCCGTTCTTTCAGTTTTTCCTCCAACTTGAGGTGTATTTTCTTCCTGTAATATTTTTGGGAAAACGGACTTCAATATCACATGTAATAAATCCTGAACATCATACTCGTCTTTTATTACATATTTATCATGATCTTTCCTTCTTTTTAATGTTAAGCTCTTAATTGAGTTCGAAAATCCATTTAATATATTTATAATAATATCTTTTGGTTCATCATGAAATTGAATATCAGCTGTTACCATTTTTTTATATAAGTCTTCCATTATTATCAAATCATTAACGCTTTCAGCACTAGATATAAATTCTAAGTAAATATCTTCTTCTACTAATTCAATTTTATCATCTAATATATTTTTTATAATAGCTGCATTTGTATCATGTAAATTTTCAACATCATTTTTTAATTTTTCTTTAATTTTGGGATATATCTTATAAATTAAATACTTATTTTCTAAAGTTGATTTGGCATATTTTTCTAATAAATCTTTTTCAATGCTGTTATCTCCTTTTTTCAGAACGAATATACCTAACAATTCATAAATGTTTGATCTATAGTCTATTCCTCTTACTGGTAGTCTTGAAAGTATTTCATTTATCGTATTATCATCTACAATTTTATTTGAATAACCACATATTGCTAATTCTTTAGAATTAGCTGGAGCTATTATATCTGTATTATTTTTTATGCAATTAATATAATTGTAAAAAAATGCATCTATACCATCATTATCCTCTATCAGATTATGCTTTAATCTTTTTATTTCTTCTTTTATAAAAACCATAATTTATCCCCTATTCCTTTTAATAATTCATAATCCCAACCATCAATTTGCTTTATCTCATTTGTTAATCTTGATATTAAATATGGATACTGCATTGTTACTGTCCTTTTAGATGGTATAAAACTTCTAAATGACAAATGACAAAACCAATAAATTTGTTTTGTAATATAATCCTTATCTTTAAAAGTTGATCTAGTATCAACATCTATCAATAATGGATTAACACTTTTATCAGACAGATTTAATAATGCTTTATTATCATCTATATTTATATATACACCTTTTCTATTATTTTCTTTTCCTTCATTATTAAAAATTCTAAAATTATGATTATAGTTTAAATGTACAATTGCGTAACTTATATTATACTCATCGAATTTATTTAATACGTTGTTAATTGCTTTTATCTCGTATTTATTACTTGGTGCTTTATTTATGTGAAATATCAATCTATATTCTTTTTTATTACCATTTTCTCCAAACAAAGCACTTTTTAAAGTATTCTCTAGATATTTTTCGAATGCTTCTTCATACTCTCTCATATCAGTTAATGGAGTACAATCAGTAACAACATAATTTCCATTATATTCAAAAATTTGAGAAACACCAAAAATCTTATTTTTAGATTTATCATAACAAGAGGAAATTCCTATTATATATTCCTGTTTTGCTCTCTCGATTTTTTCTATAGTCCAAGCAGTTCCTCCTATTTTTGCATAAATATTTAAGGAAATGTTGTTTAATATAAACTCGTTAATATCTTTTATCCTTTCAATCAATATTTCTTGTGAAGGAATTCCTTGACCTATTAATTTTGCTTTGCAATAATAATATGGTGATTGTTTTACACCTAATTTTTTGTGATTTTCTTCTAAAATGACAATAACTATATCTGGTTTATCTTGCTTATTTATTATATTATCGTATACAGATTTTTTGTAATCATCTACATTTAAATTATCTATATAATATTTACTATATTCTATATCTACAAAAAATATTTCTTTCAATTTTTTTTGTAATTTTACAGCAAAGTTTTCTTCCGTTCCTTCATATTTCCTAGGGCAGATAACTGCACATTTTATTTTATCTGTTGAAAAAAATTCATATGTATATGGTTTTAATTCTTTCAACGCTTCATTATATTTTCCTTTTTGAGTTTTATCTAAATAATAATAGTGATTAGGTATTGGCAAAAAATCCATATTAAATGCATTTTCTCTATATGGCAAGTTATTAAATGAAATATCTGATATATAAACATCATCACCAATATATATATCTGACAAATGTTTCTTTATATACGAATAAGTACTGATTATTGTTTTATATTGTTCATTAAAAGAGTTCATTTTCCAAACAATATTTTTATATTGTTGTGCATTATTTGTACATTCAAGAAATCTAGTTAATGCCTTTTTATTGCAATATATTTTATCATTATCTTTTGATAAATCTTCAATGGCTATTCCGTTCTGAGAAAACTCTTTACTTGTCCAATTAAATATATTTTTAGTTCTAAAAGCAAGTGTCAAGCCGAACATTTTACTTTCTTTGCTATAATAACTATCTAATAAAAGTAGCCTTTTCACTTCTAATCCATCAATATCTTTAGTTGCATTGTTATTAGATTCAATTTCAAACGTACTAGAATGCTTATTCTTATGTACAACTGCACCATTATTTTTAAATAATTCTGCCACACTACTAGTTACTATAGCTTTAAACACTTGTGGATAGTCAATTAATTTTAAATGTATACATGTACCTTTTAGTTCAACAGGAATGATAGCGTTTTTTCTTCTTTTCCAATAATATATTTTACTTCCTTCAAATCTGTAAAAAAATATATCTGGATATTTTTCACGTAATGCATCAAAATGTTCTTTATTTATATAATCAATACAATATGCTTGCATTACTTCTTTACTTAATTTACATTCAAAAAAATTTAAAAATGTTCCCTTCACTATCAATTCCCCCCTATTTTATAAAAAGCAAAATAATCCTGTAATACATATACATTCATACTTTGCTTTTCTTTTGTTTTTCATCTACTACTTTATATTAAAACTTCAAATAATTGATTAAGTTGATTAATTACATATTCTCTGCATTCTTTTGCAGTTTCATATTTTAAATATTTAGTATGTGCTGGTGGATTTCTGTATTTATTTCTAATTTCTTCAGAAATCATATTTTTAAAGAAATTACTATTAAGTGAACTTTCTAAAATAATTCCTTTTGTTTTATCATATAATAATTTTGCTAATTTATCATTTATATTATTAATATTAGATAAATTATCAAAAAATTTGTATATCTGTCCTAACATATAATTATTATCATCTTTTACTTCAAATAAAAAGTGCCATTTTCTTTTATATTTATCCTTTTCTATTTCTGAAATATCATTTCTATTTAAATATTCATAGTAAATACTTTTTAATGGATATTTATTATTAACAACCTTCAATAATATTTTCTTATTTAATTCTAATTCAATTATTCTAAAATATGACAAAGAAAGCATTCCAGCATCTTTCCAACCATAATCTATTTTTTTACTTAAATTAAAATAAAGTTCAGCAGCTCTATATGCAATTACACCTTCATTAGTTAATTTTTCAACTTTTAATTTACTTTCTAAAGTTTCATTTTCACCATAAAACGAATTATATATTTCTTCTATACTATTATTAACCTTATTTCTAATTTTTTCTTCTAAATACGCTTCATATATATAGTTTAAATAATGAGGATCTTTTAATGATTCATTTTTAAATAAAGTTAAATGTTTTTCAATAAAATCACAATAATAATCTATATATTGATATTTGTATAAAAATTTAGCTATCTGCTCTAATATTTTTATATTATTACTATATCTATCATAGTAATTAATTAATTCTTTTATCATTAATTCAAATTTCTTATTTTTTATATTATCTTTATTAACAATAAAATTAAATCTATCTATTTTTAATAATTCTAATATAAATTTAAAATTATCAATTATTTTTTTATCATTAGGAATAGCCTCCAATGAAATGTTTAAAAGTGTTATCTTATCATATATTTCAAACACAATATCAAAATATTCAATAAACAATAAATCCATGTTTTCAGTTGATAATTCACTAACATTACTATCTTTATTTTCAATCCATAATTTATATACATTTTCATATTTTTCTTTTTTCAAATCATCAATTTCTAAACATAATATATTTTCAAGAATCAAACAATCTATCTCATCTTTAGCAAGTTTATCTTTGTTTTCGTTTAACATTTCAAATAGTTTTTCTGTATTTGTGATAGCATATATTTGCATTTTTAAAAATATTGAACTATTATAGTCAATACATGTATGATCTATTTTATCAATAAATTCTAGTGCTTTTTCAAATTTTTCTTCTTTAAAACAAACTAATGCATTCAAATACTCATATTCACCTTTATCTAAATCTTCACGGTGTTCTAAACATCTAATTGCATCATCATGATTCTCATTATTAAAATTCTTATAAAATAGAGATTTATAATCTCCACTAAATGTACAAATATCCTGGTTCAATTTACTATTTTCCATTGCATTATAAATTCTAACATTAAATAAAAGATTTGGTTGTATATTAGTTATGCCTAAAAGTAATTTTATCCATAAAGAATCTTCCATATTTATACTTTTAGATTTATAATGTTCAAAAAAAGTATATAATTTATGATAGACAATGTAATCAATATAAAATAAATCAAATGGAGGTACATAATCATCACTACTAAACAGTAAATTATACTCGATAGAAATTGAATCACCATCATGGACCTCTTTATGTAATGAATATAAATACTCTATAAAACCATTATAATCAGGTATATTGTTTTTAACATATTTATTCATGAAAGTTTCAATGTTATTAATTTTATCTGTATATTTATTGTAATATTTTTGATATTCAAACTCCATAATATTAACAAATTCTGAAAGTTCATTTTTAAATAATGCATTAATAAATTCATTTTGTGAAAGCATTCTTATTTCTCCTTTTATTTATTATTAATTAAAAAGATTTTTCTATATTTAAAATTTATTCTATTCCTAATGCTTTAAATACTGCATCTTCTGGATCATTATAAAATGATATATTAAACTTAGAAAACAAATCACTTGGTACAGAAGATATATCTCCTGCAGATGACATCGGTAATAATATCTTTTTTGCACCTGAGTCAAAGCATACTTGTAATGTATTAGCAAGTTCTTCTACTTTGCCTATTGTTCCTCCAATACTCATACTACCTAAAATAACTAAACTACCAAGCATAGGCTTCTTTAAAGCACTACTACACATAGCTACAAATGATGCCAAAGAAATATCTTTTGATGCACCTACTCCTTGTAAATCCTCAATATGTAATAAATAATCAACATTATCTATTTGAATACTTCCACTAATGTTTTTTCTGTTTGCTTTAAAGTAATTAAAAGCAGTATTTAATGCTTCACGTGTTTCTCTATCTGTACCTATTCCAGATATTGAAAATTTTCCATGTCCATAAGGGGATTCTACTTCTATTTTATATGTACCGATCATACCAGATGATCCACGACCTATAAAATAGGTATGTCCTGCTTTTAGCATTCCTTCTGGAATAAGCTTTCCTCCTCCACTTTCTGGAACAGATATAAAGTTTTCTACCATTGTATCAATATCTATATATGAAAAATGTACATCATAAAATTCCATTCCACCTATTTTCTTTAGCTGTTCTTTTACTCTTCTTCTACCAACTAAAGCATATTTTAATATTTCTTCTAAATCTTCTTTTGAATATTCTCCATTAGGGTATAATAATTTAACTAAACCTGATACAGTTTTTCTAACAGCAATTACATCTCTTTGATTTAAATTATTTCCTAATTTAAAATACCTATCTAAAGAATCTGAAAAAGTTCTTTTTCTCATTTCCCTGAAAAATTCAGACAAATAATCCGTTATAAATCCATATTCATCCGTTATTAACTCTGGTCTCATCTTAGGTACTTCCCAACCAGGTAAGTAAAAATGCATTCTATCAAAAAATGCTGAATCATTTGCCATCTCTTTTGGAAATGGATCAAAAAGATGTGATGTTTTTAGTAATACTTCAACACTTTGATTAATATTTCCTACAAATACCATAGAAGCATTTGCATTCTTTTCTTCCTTTCCTCTTGCAAAAGATCCTGATGCCATATAATCTTTCATTATTTGAATTCCATCTTTGTCCTTAAATGTAATTCCAGCAACTTCATCAAAAGCAACACAATCCCACATCCCTACAAGTCCTATTTTCTTTTGACTCATATTATAGAATAAATTTGCCACAGTAGTTTGTCCACCTGATACCAAAATACTATTTGGTGATATTTCTTTATAAATATGTGATTTACCAGTTCCTCTTGGACCTAATTCGCATAAATTATAATTATTTTCAACTAATGGAACTGCCCTCTCTATAAAATGCCATTTTTGAATTTCAGTTAAATTTGATGGTTCAATTCCCATAGAACGAATTAATACATCAATCCACTCATCTTTAGAAAACTGTTTTCTTCCCTCAAATAATCCTGTTAAGTCCATATTTGGCATTTGAATAGGATCTAGTGTCGTAACAGTAAAAGGAATTTTATGTTTTTCCTCATCATTAAATGTATAACTAACTTTAACTATGCACCAAATACCTCCGACTAATAATTTTTCATATTTCTTTACTATATCTTCAGTAATATATGCATCTTTAATTCCTAAATTTGAAAATTCAGCTTGATAAATATCTTGTTTTTCATTTAATCTAACTGTTATCTTATCAATAATAGTATAAACACCTTGTTCTTTAATTTTAGATTTAATTTTTTCTGCTTCATCTGGTCTAACAAAATTATCTGCTAATATTCTTTTTACTGTTTCTACTCCATCATTTATGGCTTGTTCGTCGTTTGTTGCACAATACATTCCAAGTAAATATTCAAGAACATATACAGGAACATTAGCACCTTCTTTAATCTTTTTTGTCAAATCTTTTCTTACAACTTTTCCAGCAAAGTATTTATTTAATTTTTCATTTAATTCTTCCATTAAACACACTCCTTAAAAGTCAAAATGATTTGAAAAAGCTATATCTATATCAAACTTTAATCTTGATACTTCATTTGGCTTTCCTTCTTCCTTAATTACTAAATAATAAGCATTACTCAATGAGTATTCCATAGACTTAAATACAAACTTTTCTTTAAATATTCTTTCATTATAATCTGCTTCTGTTCTATTAGCTAGAATCTTGACCTCATTAGAAATCTTATTTCTTTCGCTATCTTCAAAATATACAATATAACTGCATTCTTGATTGTTTTCATCTACACTTGTGTTTTGTGTAAAATTTAAATAAGTTATTGCATTTGTTATTTTGTAAGACATTCCACTATATACCAAACCGACTTTACTAGGTTCTATGCTTCCTCTAGCCGATTTAAAATCTATTAGTGGTATTATTAATTCTTGTGGTAAATCTCCCCCATGAAAATACTTATCTGGGCTACCCTGTTTTGAAAAAATATTATGTCCTGTTGGAATTTCTACATATCCATCATAATTATCAAAAATATAATCTAATTTAAATGATATTACTGAATCATCTTTTGATTTTTCTTTTGAATAAGAATATCTCGTTTTATTCTTATCAGCATTTTGAATTTTCTGTACTTTATTAATTTGTTTAACTTCACCTCGTCTATAGAAAAAGCCATGATCTGCTGTTATAAAAACATTAACTCCGCTAAATGTTTTATGTAAAGATTCAACTAGTTGATATAATTGCTCTATTGCATCTTCACAAGCATTAAATACATTGTCTGCATCATTCTCACCCATTTTATCTACTACATCATGATAAATATAAACAACTTTTTTTCCTTTAAATAAAGGTTTCCAATCTGGTTTTTTATAATTTCTTACCAAATTCTCATATTGAATAGCTAATGAATCCCCACATTCTTCTTGTAATATTTTCTCTCTATCTGCTGTAGAGCTTGACTTTTTACCATCTATAAGAACATCATCACTATTTTCAATCATCGATACTTTTTTGTTTGGCAACAAAACTGCTTTTCCTAATTTAGTATATGAAGGTACTAATCCTAACATATATTTTATCTCACTATTTTTGGCTATTTTGCATAATTTGTAGTTTAGTTCTTTTGCTAATTCATATCTAAAAGCATCTGAAATAATTACAATTACTCTTCCGTTCTTACCTGTTGAAATTTCAGGATGAATAAATTTTCTAAAGAAATTATTTTGCATTATTATTTTATTTGAATCATATTTTGGCATCTTCTCTAACGCATCATCCCATTTAACAGACAATTCAAACATAAAATTATTCGTATAATGATTTTCAATAATATCTATTAATTCTTTAAAGTCATCATTATCCTTAAGTCTGTTAAAATAATATAATGTTTTTCTATAATTAAAGTCTACCTTATATAATTCCTCAGAATATAATTTTACTAATTCTTCTATACCTAATGATTTAATCTTTTCAATACATAGCTTTTCTTCTTTTAAATAATCTATAGCATATAATATAGTATTATAATCATTACTAAATTTTGAATACCAATACTTAGATTGTCTATTTATAACAATATTTTTTATTTCTTCATAATTGAAAACTCCAGAAGTAAGCCTATTTAATATCATTTTAATGATGTTAATATCAATAATAGCAAATGCATCTGAATTTTCATAATCTAAGGCTGTTTCAACACTAAATATTTCCTCAATTCCGTATTCTTTAAAAACTTTTTCTGAAATATACTCAAATAAATTAGATGTTGTTTTATCATTAATAATATTATTTATAAATATTTGAGCATTGGTTTTCTGAGGGACTATACAGTCACCATATCTATCTAATTTTGAAGAATCTTTTAGTTCTAATAAAAAATAAGTTAATAATAAATTGTTTATTAAGATATCGAATTCTTCATAATCTTTTATTTTTGTTCCAAAATTTTTATTAAATAAATTAAATACAAATTCTTCATTTGCAAAGCTTTTTAATTGTTTCATTTTAGACTTATCGCTAGATAAATATTCTTTTACAATGTTTTTTAATATCTCATCTTCAGAAATACTTTTTATTCCCAATAAGACTGAAACAATTATATAATTTATTGTTGAATTATTTTTAGATGCATCAAATTCTTTAAATTTTGCACGTCTTAATTGATTTTGGAAAAATTTTTTGTTTTCAATAACAGTATTTCTATTTTCATCTGTTAGGCCTAATTCTATTAGGTATTTAGTTGTTGTATCAGGATTAAAATATAATTCATTTCCACTTGATGAATCTAAATCCAATAAATCATTTTGTCTATCTCCTTTTCTCTCACCTGATATATATATTACATAATTCTTATTAGGTTCTTCTATTTCTATATGATATCTAATATAAATACCATTATTATTAAATAATATTATTTCGTTACTATCATCATCCATTTCTTCCTTAATTTTATTAATAATACTAGTATATTCTTTTTTATAATCATACCAAAACACTATTTTCCTATTAAGACTTCTGTTTTCATCATTTTCATTAATCTTTATAAAATCAATTAACAAATTTTTTATATCTAAATAATCTACTTCTTGATTATCTGCCATTATATTATCCTCATTTCTTTTTCGGAATTATTGTTTTTTCTTCAGCCAATATACTTGACTCTTTATTTGTTATCGGCTCCACGTATAAAAACTTTTTATAATTCTCTGTTACACCATCATCTAAATCTATTTTTATCTTTTTATTTCCTATTGTAGATAACTTATCATTATATTTTTTTATTTCTTCAAGTTTTATTTGTAAAGATTCTTGTTCTTTTTCTAATTTCTTTACATCATAATTTGATAAATTACTATCTTCTAAATCCGTTTTTATTTCTTGTAATCTTGCTTCATATATTCTTTGAATTTTATCTAAATAATCTAACCTAATTTTAGCAACTAAATTTTCATCATATCTATGCAAATAAATTAAACATTTAAATCCATTTTTCTTTCCACTTTCAAACATCCAGTAAATTGGCTTCTTTTGATATATTTTAATATGATCTTTGTAAAAATCATTTACAAAATATCTACGTATTGTGTCTTCTGAATCTTCATTATTTTTTCTTCCTATTGTATCTGCTATATAGTCTAAATTTTCTTTTAATGTTTCTTTTCCATAAACAATTTCTATAAAATGTACAAATCGTTCTACTATATCATCTTTAAAATATTTTTCTTCAGTCACTGGTATTATATTATCTAAATCAACTTCATAAGTTTTATATTTATTTTTATCAAAATTTCCACCTGCATATATTAATCCATCTTCATCTAGTGAATATCTTCCAAACATACAACCAACAGCATAACTAATTAAAGATTTAATTTCTCTTTCTTTGTCTGCTTTTCTAATTGTAATGTCTTTCTCTTCAACTTCAGGTGTTAATTCATCTTGTAAGCCATAAATATCAATAAATAATCTATTTAGCTTTTCTTCATTTTGTTTTAATAAATTAAATTTTGCATCACAATTGGATTTCCAAGACTCATAAGCATCTTTTATTCTATAATTCCATTTATCAATGTCTTTTTCATATCCACTTCCAGCTTTATATTCTATCAATGGATGCTTAAAAAAATCCCAACTCGTTTCAAACGAATCCCAATCTTCTTTACTAATTTTTATATTCTCTTCTACAATTTTTTTAATAGTATCTATATTACTAAAAATAACAGGAATTTTTGCAATGTCTCCTATATTCAAATTTATAGTTGGATTTAACATTTTCGTTATTATATTTACTATTTTAGTATTAAAAAGTCCTAAAATGTATAATCTCTCTTCTTCAGTTGGGAAGCATGATAGTCCTGCAACATTAAAAGTAAACGAAGAATCATAGTACCTTGCTGCAAAATTTGCAGTGCTAATCATCGACCAACTAATAGCATCTCTAAAATTATATTCAATATTTTGCGGTCTTGAAACTAATTTTCCAGAAGCATTTTTAAAATTCTTTATTTCATAGCCATCATTTTCCCAATTTATTACATAATCACGATTTCCATACCATCTTCTAAACTCTCCACCCTTATTATGATGAAACCACTTAACATTTATTTTTTTCTCATCAATCTCATACCACATTCTTAAAAATCTATTATTATCGCCAGTAATTAAACCTTGTCTTAGAGGAGCGTGGTTTTCAACAAAATCATTTTTTTGAAAAACATCTAATAATGTATCACTAGACCAGTATGCAAAAGGACTTCCAGGAATTACTTTTAATTTTTTTAAATTAATAGAATAATAAAAATCATTAGAATAATCATCCATCATATTCAAATATTGAGTCTCTTTTAATTTTGCATTATCAAAGTCAACTAATCTATATATTGAGGATTTAATGTCACTTGGTTGTTTATTAAATACAAATGATGTAGTTTGTACAACCTCGCCTCCTATTTCTTCAAATGCCCTAGTACCTAAGTGAATCATATTTACTATATGATAATTATCTATAATGTGTTCTCTTAGCTTCATAAAACTATTAATAAACATCCAAACATGCTGATTAATTATACCAAAATAACCTCTTTCGTTAAGTAAATTCACTTCCATAAAAGCAGTACAAAGATCAGATTTAGATTTTTCATAGTATTTTGACAAATAATTCTTTAATTCTTGACTCATAGATGAATTGTTTAAATATGGAGGATTTGTAACTACACATTCATATTTATTAGACAATACTTTAGCAGTTTTCAAAATAGGTAATACCTTTTCATTTATAATTTTTCTTTTTTCAATATCGAAAATACTTAATTGTCTGTCATTTATATTCTTTATTTCATTAATAGCTCTATCATAGTCTTTATTTTCTAATATTAATAAAGAACCTATTTCCTTTGCATTTTGAAAAACATCATAAATATAATCTATTATTTCACTTAATTCATTATCAGTTTTAATAATAGTCAAATCAGACTTGTTTATATTATTGGTTTCTTGAATACTATAAACATTTAAATCTTTAATTATATTCTTATTAAATATATCTTTATCATATTCTCTTGCCTTCAAAATTACAGATAAAATTGATAATTGTCCTGCTCTATCGTCAATATCTAAACCAAATAAATTATTTTTTAATATTAATTCAGGAATATCATTTTTATTGTATCCCTGTTCTCTATATATTTGATATAATACTTCAAACGCATATACTAAAATATGACCACTACCGCAGCAAGGATCAATAAATTTAATTTCAGTTACCTTTGCTTTATCTTTTTGTTCTTCAATATTATCTTTTATAAAATATTTCCAATTATTAATTAAATCCTTATCTCCATTGTGTTCAACCCAATATCTTCCTAATGAATTTTCCACCATATATTTTACAATCCAGTCAGGAGTAAATAGCTGAGTAACATATGGTATTTCTGACTTTTTATAAACTCCCTTTGAAGACATAGCTCTGTCTTTCTCTATTTGATTATAATATTGATATAACCATCCTATTATTTCTACGCCTTCTTTAAAATTACCTTCTGGCACTTCTTTGATAACTTTATTTACAAAGCCATTATCAGATAATAAATTTTCTGGCAATAGTAAGTCTATATAATCTGTTATTCCATCAAAAACTTGAGGTATAATAGTTCCTAATTTATTGCAAATAAGGTTTAAAACATAATTAAATTGCTCATTTTCATTTATTAATTTGTTATATTTATCAAAATCAATTTTTAGATCCAAACCTGTATTAGTTAAATTTCCTATTTTTAATATTTCAGGATGGGATTCATTATTAATTGAAGATAATACTCTTATTCCTAAACTTTGATTATCTTTAGTTAATGGTAGCATATCATTTAATTCCATATATCTAATAGCAACTATTCTATTAAACCAAGTATATGCAGTTTCTTCAATTACACGTTTTTTACCGTTTTCAAAACTACCATCTTCTGATAAATCTTTTATTCTTGAAATAAGAGTTGTTCTCTTATTAAACTCTTCAAAAGTTAGTGGTTGCAATGTAATTCTATTATTTTTTAGAATTATTAAATCACCTGATTGTGTTTTTTCAAGTTCTTCATCAACATAGTATTTATTTAATTTATTTTCAACTGCTGTCATTAACATTTCTCTTGATTCAATTGCGAATTTCTTTAATATGCTTTTATCCATTCTTCTACCTCTTATTTAATAATAATATTTCCGTTTTGATTCAATTGATCTAATAGAGTTTTCTTGATATCCTCTAAATATGCCTCTATGTCTTGCTCTGTTTTTATGCTATATTCTTTTCCTTTTGTAATCATAGCTGGAGTTAATACTACTTTTTTTTCTTTAGCAGGTTCTGTTACGTCTAATCCTTCTTGCTGCTTTTCTTTATTCTTTTCTTCTAAGTAATTATTAACAAATCTATCAAAATCCTTCTTTATAGATTCATTAACAGATTTTTGTGCGTAAACAGATTCTAGTTTTTGTGATGTTTTTGAAACATCTAACGCTCTATCACATCTTTCTTTAAATGTATTTAACCCATTATCAATACTATATTTTTCTCCAGTTTCCATTATATAAAGCTTTGTTTCACTTATTTCTTGTATAATAGGTTCAGCAACTTTATCATAAATTTCAACTAATATAGTTGGTATTTCTCCCATTTCACCACATAATTCTTTTAATCTTGGCATAGAGCCATATGGCTCTTTCATTTTTAAGATTTCTTTTGCTTCATTTATACGTTCATTTAATTCTTCATTATTTCCAGACATGTCTATAAATGTTTTACTATTGTCACAGTATTCCATAACATCTCTAGCTTTATCAAATATTTTAATATGATCATCAAGAAAATCTTTTATTTTATTAGTTTCTTCGATATTATTTTTTATTTCATCTTTTTCTTCATTAATTCTATCAAAGAAATCATTGATATCATCAATATTATTAATATCCTCTAAAAGTTTTATAGTTTTTTCTAATGCTTCTTTTCCAGGATACTCATATTTCTGTGACTTTTTATAGTTAACATTATAGATTTCTTTTAAACTACCAACTTGTTGAAGCAATATTTCTTTAAACTTTTTCTTCATACCATCTTCATCATCTGGTAATATCTCTTTAAAAGTTTGTCTTGCTAAATTATTTATAGCATCAATCTTTGATTTATCCACTTTTTTTCTTAATTTAATAATAGTTTGTGAATCCTTCTTAATTATTTTATTAAGAGTATCATCAGCATAATTGTCTAATGTTCTATTATTAGAATATAAAGATATTTCTTCGTTTCTTAATAATAAAGTTATAATATATTCTGTATCTGTTTCCAAAAAGCCAAAAGGTACATCAGCAAAATGAGAAACTAATTCATTTATTGATAAGTCATTATATGAATTGGCTTTCGTAATGCAATACCCTTTTACTTCTTCATAAGCATCACCATTTGTATAAGTTTGCGTTTCCATGCTCATTTGTATATTTTTATTATTCCATAAAGCTCTTATATCATCTACTGTATAATTAGTTTTAATATAATTAAATTTACTATAAACATTATTAATAAGTGTAACAAACGCTTCTTCAAATCTTGTAGCAATATCGCTTGATTTTATGTCTTTTATAGAACCCGAAATATAAATAGATGCTGTTTTTACTAAGTCTTGAATAATTACTTTTACTCTTGAATTTATTTCCTTTTCTTCAGCACTCTTAGTTGCTAATATCTCTGTCATTCTTTCTGATTCACTTGCAATACCTCTTTGATCTTGTCTGTAAGCATGAATTCTTAATGAACGTTTTATTTCATCTCTTGTTTCTCTATTCAAATCTAAATAAATATATGCAAAATTATTGTCCAAAGAAGTTGAAGAAACTTCATCTGTATAAATCTTTATACCTATTTTTCCTTCATTGTATCCATAATTTTTGTCGTCTAAATATTTTACCAAATCAAAAGATTGTTTATTATATGTATATCTTCTATTAGAATAATTTTCTCCATATATGATATCTGCAATATACTCGCTTATAGTTGATTCTTGCACATGATAAGCATTAATAGCTTTATTAATTTCTTGTTCTTCGTCTGTTAAAAATTGATAAACATCGTTATTCCTTTGAATTAACGTTTCTCTTTCTAACCTACTTAATGATTCTTTTATAGTTCTTTTTATTGTATCTTTATTGTCATTAATATTAGATACAAATAAAGTTGATATATTTTCTATATTAGCTGGCAATTCTTTAAGATTTCTAAGCATAAACAATAATTCAAGTACACTTATATCTATTTCTTGTAATCCACTAGGTATACCTACCTTTTCTTTTGCTTTATTAATCGTTTGAATATTTTTTGTATCTAATTCTTTTTCTACAGAATCATAAAAAGCATAAAAAGGTATCAAAGTTCCTATTGAATCATCTCTAAACTTTATTGCAGTATATTGGGTAGACGAAATAAGTGTTCTCTCGCCTCTTGATATACTTTTACCTGTATAACCATATTTTCTTATATTATCATAAACTTCTTGTAAAATATTAAATTGATATGGAATAAATGGATATACATCTGCAAAATCTTCTGGACTTGTATATATTTTTTGTGTTTCTCCTCCTTTAAATTCCATAAGGTTTCTAATGGTTACTTCATTTTCTTCATATACATTTTTCAATGTTTGATAATATGATTCTTCAGCAGAATCTTTCTTTTCAAGCAATCTCTTTTTGATAACTTCTTCGATATCTGAAGAAGTCAAATTTAATCTTGTGTTAAATCTAGCTAAGATTTTAGAAAAATCTGATCCTTTTACTTTTGTATATCTGTCAATCTCCTCTTGACTAGTTACAATTACCCAAACTTTTCCATTACATTTTTTACCTAAATCTTCAACTATAGTTTGTAAATTAAGCATTAAACTTGTATCATCTTCCATATATTGACCTATTTCATCTATTAAAAATGCTATATGGAAATTATTAGATTGCTTGTCCACATACTCTTTTACAATATTAGTAAAATAGTCTATAGACATGTTATCATTATAAATTTTTGTAATTTCATCTAAAGACCTCTGTGCATCATCTTCTGACATTCCACACACTTCTGCATATGGTCTTCTAATTTTATCTTTTCTATGAAATTCCATTCTTCTAGTAGTATTCCAATCAAGATTTGTATACTCTTTATATTTATTTTTAAATTCTTCATATTTATTAATACTGATTAAATATCTTTCAAAAGCAGCACAAGTAGGAAGCGTACATAATCCTATTGCTTCATTAAATTGCTTTTCAAATACAGTTAATATTTGATCTTTCTTATTAGTAACAGTATCTATATTAGCGACAGAAGAAATATTAAATAATATTATTTTTGAATCAATTTCTCCTGCTCTTTTAATATCTGCATATAACATCTCGTCATTTATTTTATCTTTAAAATAATCAACTGCATATCTGCCATCTACAGTCTCTGGATTTTCTAACAAATAAGATAAGATTTTTAACAAGTGAGATTTACCAGAACCATAAAAACCTGAAATCCAAACTCCCATTTCATCAGTATTTGTATTTATACTCTTAGTATAAGCTCTAAAAAAAGTATCAAAATGTCTTCTAATTTCTTTGGTAACAACATATTCTTCTAATTCTTGTTTAACAACCTCTTGGTTTTCTCCTATTTTAATAACATTTTGTATTGGCCTGCTAATATCGTTTTTGTAAATTTCATTTAACTTTGTCATTTTATTTCCCCCTATCTACCTGCAATTATCATTGCATTATAACCATTATCATTATCCAATTTATTAAACAATCTAAATGATTGTCCATCATATGTACCTGGATAAAACATTATGACTGGATTCTCTGTAATATATGGCTCTATAATCGATAATATAGTATGTCCTCTTATTATTTGAAAACATCCTTCTAATCCTGTAAGTATTACTATTCTCTTTCCGCTCTCCTTTATCTTAGAAACAATTTTATCTTTTAACAAATCATCGTTTCTTGTTCCTATTCCTAAAACATCTTGTATTGTTTTATTAGCATATGCAGTTCCATATGTTTTTTCGTCTTCAATTATTATATTCATATAATCTATTTCTTTAAGAATCTCTATAATTGTTTTATATATATCTATAATAACAATTTTTTTTTCATTATTGGGATATATAAAAGTATATAGAAAATCATTTACTATATATCTATCAGTAGGATCATAATCAAATATTCTAAAATTTGTATCACCATTTGTATTTACTTTTATTTCATCATTAGCAATTAATTCATTTAATTTTGAAATTCTTGTTTTAATATTACTCATATTATATTAATCCTCCAATTGTTTTTGCAAATTCATAATCACCAGCATCTGATAAAAGCTTTATAAATTCATCCGATAAAAGTGGTCTATTTATATAAAAGGTGTTTTTCTCTCTTTTAACTAATCCAGATGCATTCATTATTTGCATTAATACTTGCTTTAATTTATATTTTGTACTTTCGGATCTTGAGTTTAAAAATTCACTGATGTCGCATTTGTTATTAAACCATTTTTCAACTTCATATTGTTGAATAGTCGTATCATTCATAAGTAATTTATCATAATATACTTCTCTTATGAAATCTTTTACAATATTGTCTGTTTTCATTATAGAATAGATTAACATGTATTTACTTTGCTGAAGCTCTTCATTAACTAAAAAATTTAATTGTTTTTTATCTAATATGGTTAATCTCTTAAAAATCGCACTATTAACTCTTGAAATGCTTTTAGGTTGTTTATATTGTATTAAGTTTTCTTTCACATTTCTTTTTCTTAATTGCAAAGAATTTTCTCCATCAAGTAAATATTTTCCAATAGTCTTTGTCTCATTATACAAAAAAGGTTCTCCTGTAAGAGATGCTTTGTACTCCTCCATATACTTATCCCCTTTCTAATTTATGCCATTATTTTATCATATTTTTAATCATTTGTATATAGTTTTTGAAATATTTTTGCAAAAATCCGCAATAAATCAGATGCGTTTTTGTAAAAATTCTCAGCATATCTGTTGAAACAAATTATTATTTCTTTACCTTATTTTCTTCCTCTCTTTTTTCTTCTGTTCCTTTTCATTCTGCTTATTCCACTTTTCTTGCTCAATAAACTTAATATCCTCCACCATTTTATTTGTTCTTTTAATGATATCATCACAATAAAACAATTCTCTTTTAACATTTTTAATTTTATCAGTAACTTTTATAATATCTTCAGTAACAGCATCTTTTTCAGTTCCTCCATCTAAACCTTTTCTTTTATAATAAAGCCTATTCCTCTCATTATATAAATTCTTTAACTCATTCAGTTTTAGCTCTTTACAATTTCTAACATCATCCAATGTCCTCAATTTATATTTGCAAATCATATTAGCTTCAGCAGAATATTGATTTAATCTCCTTATTTCTCGTCTCATCTCTGGAGACATCCTGTATTGTTGCTGTTTCTTTGGATACACTTTTAATAAAAAACAATAGTATTGAAACAGTGCCACTAGTCCTTTAGGTTTATACAGATTTTTTGAATGTCCATGGAAAATAAATTTCCTTGCTGGAATTGTTTCCACAAAATTTACTTTCTCTTCTTTTTTCCATGGATTTATTTCAAAAATAATATGTCTAATATTATCCATAGAATATTCTTCTCCAAATCTTCTTTCAACTCTTATATTCCTTTTATATGGTTCTTTTCTTATACTTAATTTACCACCTCTATAATAATACTTGTATCCCATAGAAGATAATATACTTTCAAATTGCCTTATACTTAATGCATGGTTTATTGCATAATCTAAATCTTCTTTTGCAAATTGAATATATTCAGATTCTTTTGTACTTTTCTTATAATAATTTTCAAAATTAATTCCAGATTTACAAGTCTTTTCTTCTAAAACACTTAATCCATATTCTTCACAAAGTTCATCAGAAGTTTTTCTAAGTAGTGCTGTATTTTCTCTATTGCTATAATACTTTTTTCCATCTTTAAAAGAAACTGAATTTAGCACAAAATGGTTATGAATATGATCTGTATTTAAATGAGTTGTAACTACAACTTGAAATCTATCTCCCCACATTTCATTTGCAAGTCTAACTCCAATTTCATGAGCAAGTTCTGGGGTCACTTCTCCATCTTTGAAAGATTGCTCACCATGAAATGCAAGTATGCCATCAGTCTTCCCATTAATTATTTTTACAAATTCCATTTCCTTTGCTGCATTCTCCACTTTGCAATTTATTCCTGTTACATAGAATTGTTTTTCTGTTTTATCTGCATTCGTTGCATACATCAAAACATCTCTAACATTTTCAAATTTATCCATTCCAAATTCGTAACATTCATTTTTGGTTTTATCTTTATTTTTTATATAATTGATTGCATTATCTATTCTTGATTCTACCTTTCAAATTTTTGTAGTTGCCATCGTATCACCTCCATTATTTTTTATAAAAAGGGGATTGGGGAATTTTCACCATATTGAATTTCGAGCTGAAGAAATTCATTGCTTGTTAGGACAACAATATACTCTTTTTTAGTACTGAAATTATTACTTTTTTTCTATCAAATGCACACTATATTTTGAAAAATACTTGGACTTTTCAAATTAAAATCCAAGTACTTTTCATATTATTTTTTTATTATAAAATATTTAATTTATAAAAATTTTTTCTACAAGATTTCAAACCTTCTTCATCATTTATATCACTTTTTACTTCTTGATTTTCGTCTTCTAATTTAAATATTTTATTTAATTTTCTTAATAAAATTTCTTGTTTTGTATCTCTTATTAAGCATGGAACTTTGTCATATCCTAATGCTTTTGCTGCTAATAATCTT
>ULMF01010786.1_pt1 | contig 35757 bp, 29 predicted proteins | sample 1951581 | NCBI WGS metagenome assembly ULMF01 (sample SAMEA4835543, study PRJEB28245) | human gut metagenome | biome: gut microbiome; material: fecal sample | place: Denmark | collected 2008
TCAACTGTTATACACCAACTATTATCCAGACTTATGACACACCCTCTTACAGGAAGTGGATAATGCAACACCCCCAATGCCAATGAACGAACATTGCTTGAAATAAAACAGGAAGCCTTTTGTCGTATCTTTGCCGATAGTTACCAAATGGTGAACAGCGGGGTGAACACTTGCCCCAAGCATTCACCTTTTCGGCTCTGGGGTGAACCCTAGTAAAAAGAACTTTGTATATACAGCGCATGCTAGAAATATAAGAATCTCTATTATAATGGGTTATGGGGTGTTTTTAACACATTATTAACGCCAAAGGTTGGCATCGGGGTTCACCCTTCACCGACTTCATCGCCAAGAGCAGAGGATGACTATTCGCAGCAGGATACCGCCCCCGACCTGCCCTTCTACGGGTGGGTAGGGTAAGTAAGGGGAGAGTACTTTCTAAGAGTTTCCTTATGTAAAGGTTCGTTTACTATAGGAAAGATATAGTATATATATAGACTCCCAGAAAAAGCGATTTCCTACTCACCCTAGTTACCCCCCGGCCGTAAACAAGATAGTTACGATGCCTAAGTATCATATTTACGGATGGTATTTAAGTCGCACACGAATCTTCTTCGTTGCAAGCAACGGTACTCACTAAGCCTCACAGCCAAAACTCCGAAGGAGCCAAAATCCGTGAGATCCGTGTGCGAAAATTCAACTTTCTTCTACAATTTCCAACAAGTTTCTGCTTATCGTAAATCAATCCTCGCTGAGGAGTTTCTTGATTTCCTCATCAGTCTTAGTGAGTTTGTCTTTACAGAGTTTCACCAAAGTTTTGGCACGTTTCAACTGCTCGGAGAGCTGATCAATATCGAGTTCATCATTCTCCATTCTTTCTACGATTTCTTCAAGCTCTCTTACGGCTTGTTCGTATTTCATGTCTTCTTTTTCCATAATCCTATTTTAGTTAAGAGTTAATAGTTTATAGCGGCTTCGCCGTTTAGCCAGATAGGTATAAACTATTAACTATAAATTATAAACTATTATTCAACTTTTGCCTTCACGCTGCCCTCGGCAAACCTCGTTTCAATGATGTCGCCAGACTTCAGTTGCGAGGCAGAACGGATGCTTTTGCCATCTTTCAGCGTGATGCTGTAGCCACGTTTCAGCAACAATTCGGGATCTTGTGCCTGAATGCGCTGGGAAAGAAGCTGCAGACGATGACTCTCGTTGAGCATCTTCCTTTCCAATATCGGCTGAATATTCTGAGAAAGAATCTCGAAATGGCGCTGGGCTTCCGATAGTTTCGACTGGACATTTGTGCTTAAACGGCTCATCAAGCGGTCGAGATAGGCTCCCTGCTTCGTCTTCACCAGCGAAAACTGGACAGGAATCGTGTTGCTCAATCTGTCGAGCCTCATCTTCTCCACCTGCAGACGGTGCTTCACATTCTGCACGATAGCCTCTTGCGCATTCACCACACGGGCATAAACCTCAGTAAGATGATTAACGAGGAAGGCGGCAGCGGCTGTCGGTGTCTTTACACGCTGGAAAGAAATCATATCCAGCACACTCTCGTCCCTTTCATGTCCTATTCCCGTGATGATAGGCAGCGGGAAGTTTGCCACATTCTCGGCAAGCGCCAGGGTGTCGAAACCAGAGAGATCGCTCGTAGCGCCACCGCCTCGGATGATGACTACGCAGTCAAACTGTTCCCATTCGGCATTGATACTGTCGAGGGCAGCTATCACACTCTGCTCTACCCCCTCGCCCTGCATCGTAGCCGGAAAGAGGCGGGTTTGAAACTGCAGACCATAATCGTTATCGGCAAGCTGGTTGCAGAAATCACCATAACCTGCTGCCGTAGCGCTGGAAATGACGGCGATGCGCTGGCAGAACATCGGGAGCACCAACTCCTTCTGCAGTTCGAATACGCCCTCTGCTTTCAGCGTATTGATGATTTCCAGCCGCTTGCGCGCCATATCGCCCATCGTATAGTTAGGGTCAATATCATCTACTATCCAAGAGAAGCCATAGTTCTCATGAAACTGGGCGTGCACTTTCAGCAGTACCTTCATTCCGGCATGAATGCGCTGTCCGGTGATGCGCTCGAAATTCGGTTTGATGAACATCCATCGGTTTCGCCAGCAGGAGGCATGCGCCTTGGCAATGGGCGTATTAGACCGCTCATCCTTCTCGATGAGTTCCAGATAGCAGTGCCCGCCGTAGCCCTCGCGAGCCTCGGAGAGTTCCGCTTCCACCCAATAGCTGTCGGGCAAGGACATCGAAATGACCTCACGGACCATGGAGTTTAATTCAAAAAGTGATAATCGAAGTCGTTCCATGCTGTTTACTGTTTAAAGTTTACAGTTTATAGTTGAAAGTTTATAGCTAGCAGAGCAAGTTTGCCCTATTAACTATAAACTATCAACTATTAACTATTAACTACTTGATCGCTTTTCCCGTCTGATAAGCCTTCCAGAAATCAGGCACACCATATCCGAATACATTATCGGGATGATGCTGATTATTACCAGCCAATCTCACGAGTTTCATAATCTGCTTAGCCGTCTTCTGAGGCAAAGCCTGCCAGAGACACGCTACCATTCCGGCAATGAGCGGAGAAGAGAAAGACGTTCCGTTATCATTGATGATATTTCCACGGCCCGTAATCACACAGGTAGGACTTCCGTAAGCCATCACATCAGGCTTGATTCTGCCGTCAGCAGTAGGTCCCACGGCACTGAAAGCCGCATTCTCGCCCATTTCGTTTACGCTGCCCACGGTAAGGATATTGCGTGCATCGGCAGGGAAATTGATTTTCTTCCAACTTCCCATTCCGTCGTTTCCTGCAGAATTGACACAGATGATTCCCTTGTCAGCACACATCGAAGCGGTGCGGGAGATGAGGGTAGAATTACCGTCCTGCTCATAATAATGATGGTTGGTAGACGCATCATCGAAGCCATGATAGCCTAACGAAGAGTTGATGACATCCACGCCGCAACTATCAGCATATTCAGCCGCAAAAGCCCAGTAATCCTCTTCTGCCAGACTCTCTGTGCGCTCATCTTCACAGCGCACCAGCAGATATTGAGCCTCAGGTGCCACCCCCACGAATCTTTCGGGTTCGTTGGCAGCCATCGTAGAAAGCACCATCGTTCCATGCTCCATCTCGGCGAAAATATTCTTGGATTGAGGAACCACAAAGTCCCTAATGCCCGCCAATCTGATATTATGCAGCGCCGGAATCTTATCCACATTCATGAATCCGCCGTCGAAGACAGCAATCATCATTTCTTTGCCCAAATGTCCGGTTCTATGCAGCCGCTTGCCGTTGAGCGACTGAATCTGCGCATCGGCAGCACCATATTCGCCTACTCCACCAGTCCAATCGTTCAATCCCCTGCGAACGCTACTTCTGACGCGCTGACTGACAGAATCGGGAGCAGAGAAGACCTTCATCTTCCGGGTGATGAAATCGAGTTCATCCAGTTTCCGTAGTTCCTTCTCCTTATGAATGCGGACCAGCAGGGTATTGTTCCACTTGCTTTTGCCCACAATCTCGATGCCTGCCTCGCTTACAGCCTGCTCATAAGCAGGAGCCACAGGCAAATCGGTAACATCGATGGGCAGATTCTGTCTCTTTCTGCGCTCTATGGAACGGGGAGAGAGAAAATCTGCAGGGCGACTTACCGAAAAGGGAGTGTGACTAAGGTCTTTGTCTCTGAGATAAAGACGATACATCATACACTTGCCTCCCGGATACGACACCATATCGGTTTCGGCGATGCGGGGCAACCGCATCAGTTGCTCAAAATTGCTAACCCTGTCTTCGCGAGCAAACAAAGAAAGAGCGGTCATTAAAAATGCATAAAGCATCAAATATTTTTTCATCATTATATCGGTAGTCCGGTTTGTTATTGTTGTTGCTGCAATATTTTTGTATTGCATTTGTTAATGAGTTGAATTGTTTATTCTGAAGTGCAAAAGTACAGAAATTGTACGAAAACACCAAAGGAAAAGGGAAGTTTTTATCATGAAATGCAAGTTTTTCTCATATATATAATAAGGTATCAGATATTTTTTGTACTTTTGCAGACAAGTAGCCGCTGCAATTGCATTCTGAAAAAAGCAGGGCGAGCGGCTATGAGGAAAAAACAGATATAAATGGAAAATAAACAAGCGACATTAGAATTAGGTACGAAGCCGGTGGGCAAGCTGCTCGTTCAGTATGCCTTGCCAGCGATGATTGCGATGACCGCCGCCTCACTCTACAACATCGTTGACCGAGTATTCATCGGTCAGGGTGTGGGAGCCATGGCCATCTCAGGTCTCGCCATCACCTTCCCCTTCATGAACCTCACCGCCGCTTTCGGAGCCGGTGTGGGCGTAGGAGCATCTACTGCCATCAGCGTGAAGCTGGGACAAAAAGACTATGCCACAGCGCAAAACATTCTGGGTAACACAATTTCTCTGAATCTCATCATCGGTATCGGATTGAGCATCATCTGTCTGCTCTTCCTCGACCCTATCCTGAGATTCTTCGGAGCCAGCGACCAGACGCTCATCTATGCCCATGAGTATATGGTCATCATCCTGCTGGGCAATGTGGTGAGCCACATGTATTTCGGTATGAATGCTCTGCTCCGAGCAGCGAGCAAACCCAAGCAGGCGATGTACGCCACCATCTTCACGGTGGTGATGAACGTGATACTGGATGCCCTCTTCATCCTCGTCTTCAAATGGGGAATACAGGGAGCCGCCATCGCCACCATCCTTTCGCAGTTGATGGCGCTGATGTGGCAAATCAAGCTCTTCAGCAACAAGAATGAGCTGCTCCACTTCAAGAAAGGCATCTACAAACTGAAGAGGAAACTCGTGGATAATATCCTTGCCATCGGCATTTCGCCTTTTCTGATGAACGTGTGCGCCTGCATCATCGTCATCTTCATCAACAACCAGCTGGTGCGGTTCGGAGGCGACCTCTCCGTGGGAGCCTACGGAATAGCCAATGGTATTGCGATGGTGTTCGTGATGTTCGTGTTTGGCGTAAACCAGGGAATGCAGCCTATAGCCGGATACAACTATGGAGCCCAGAAACTGGACCGACTGATTCGCGTACTGAACCTGAGCATCATTGCCGCCACCGCCATCATGGTAACGGGCTGGCTGATAGCGATGTTCCTGCCTTACTACTGCGCACGACTGTTTACAACCGATAAGCAACTGATAGACTTGGGCATTAAGGCGATCAGAGTAGTGATGTTCTGCTTCCCGGTCATCGGGTTCCAGATGGTTATCACCAACTTCTTCCAGTGCATCGGAAAGGTGAAGATCAGTATCTTCCTCTCCTTGTCGAGACAGTTGCTCATCCTTCTGCCGCTCCTGGCTTTCCTGCCGATGATATGGGACATTGATGGAGTATGGTACAGTATGCCTATCTCCGACTTCGCTGCCGCAGTCATCGCCGGAGTCGTAATGATGTGGTACATGAACAAGCTGAAAAGACAACACCAAGAACAGCTAAAAGTTAATAGTTAATAGGGCTTAGCCGTTTAGCAAGATTGCCATAGGCGGTTCATGCTATAAATTATAAACTACAAACTAAAGATTATGAATAAGATTATCATAAACGTAGGTCGCCAGATAGGTAGCGGCGGGCATATCATCGCCGAGAAGCTGGCGGAGGATTTCGGTTGCAAATGTTACGACCGTGAGCTGCTGAATCTTGCCGCCAAGGAGAGTGGATTCTCTGAGAAATTCTTCGAGCAGAACGATGAGCAGAAGGGATTCTTCAAGTCTCTCTTCCATACCCATCTGCCCTTCCTGAGCGATAACAATTTCTATCACAACGACTTCTCGCAGGAAGGTCTGTACAAGTTCCAGAGCGACGCTATCAGAAAGGCTGCCGATGAGGGCAACTGCGTGTTCGTGGGCAGAACCGCCGACTATGTGCTGCGTGATTACAAGAATGTGATTAATATCTTCATCACCGCCAATATCGACGACCGCATTAAGGCAGTGTGCAAGCGAAAGGACATCGACAGAGCCTCCGCCCGCAAGTTCATCGAAAGCCACGAGGAGCAGCGCGCCTCTTACTACGATTACTATACAGGCAAGAAGTGGGGACACAGCGAGAGCTACGACCTCTGCATCAACAGCAGCCATCTGGGAATCGAAGAAACAGAGAAGTTTATCGCAGAATTTATCAGAAAGAAGTTCGGACTTAGTGATTAATTAGTAGTGATTAGGGATTAATTTTAGGGACATAAAATATAAAACATCATATAAATGAAGAAGATTATGCTTTTGGGCTCAGGCGAACTGGGCAAAGAATTTACCATCGCCGCAAAGCGAGCAGGACAGTACGTCATCGCTTGCGACAAGTATGACAATGCACCAGCCATGCAGGTAGCCGACGAGCGAGAAGTGTTCTCGATGCTCGATGGCGACGCATTGACCGCAGTGGTAGAGAAACATCACCCAGACATCATCGTGCCTGAGATTGAAGCTATCCGCACCGAGCGACTCTTCGACTTCGAGAAGGAGGGCATCCAGGTTGTGCCTTCTGCCCGTGCCGTAAACTACACCATGAACCGCCGTGCCATCCGCGACCTTGCCGCCAAGGAACTGGGTCTGCGCACCGCCAAGTATTTCTATGCCAAGACCTTCGAGGAGTTTAAGAACGCTGCCGATGAAATCGGTTTCCCATGCGTAGTGAAACCTCTGATGAGTTCAAGCGGCCATGGTCAGAGCTATGTTCACAACGATGATGAACTGAAGGAGGCTTACAAGGAGGCAATGGAAGAAGGTCGTGGCGACGTGAAGGAAGTAATCATCGAGGAATTTATCGACTTCGATTCTGAGTTCACCCTGCTCACCGTCACCCAGAAAGACGGTCCTACCCTCTTCTGTCCACCTATAGGCCACGTACAGAAGGGCGGCGACTACCGCGAGAGTTGGCAGCCATTCCAGATTCCTGAAGAGGCTTTGAAGAAGGCTGAGCACATTGCCGGCGAAGTAACCAAGGCATTGACAGGTGCCGGTCTCTGGGGCGTAGAGTTCTTCCTGAGCAAGCAGGGCGAGGTTATCTTCTCTGAGTTGAGTCCTCGTCCACACGATACAGGTATGGTAACCCTTGGTCACACCACCAACCTGAGCGAGTTTGAGCTCCACTTCCGTGCCGTGATGGGCTTGCCTATCGCCGGAATCCATCTGGAGCACATCGGCTGTTCTGCCGTCATCCTCTCGCCAGAGGAAAGCACCGAGCCATTAAACTACAATATGCTCGATGCGCTGAAGGAAGACCATACCCGCATCCGTATCTTCGGCAAGCCAGAGGCTCACGTAGGCCGCCGCATGGGCGTCGTACTCTGCTACGGCGAGAAGGGCGATGACCTCAACCAGCTCCGCGACAAGGCAAAGCGTCTGGCAAAGACTGTATTGGGAACCGACCCATACATGAAGAAATAGACATGAAAGAATTAGGAAGAATTATCACATTACCCAAGATATTCGACCCTAGAGGCAACCTGACAGTGGCAGAGGGAGAGACGCATATTCCCTTTGCCATTGCCCGTACCTACTGGACCTATGATGTTCCGGGCGGAGAAAGTCGCGGTGGCCATGCTCACAAGAAATGCCAGGAATTCATCATAGCAGCTAGCGGTTCCTTTTCGGTAACACTGGATAATGGAGAACAGAAGAAGACCTATCATCTCAACCACCCTTGGGAGGGACTGTTCGTAGATGTCAATATCTGGCGAACACTGGATGATTTCTCTTCCGGCTCATTGTGTCTGGTTCTGGCTTCCCACAAGTTTGAGGAAGAAGACTACATACGCGAATATGACGAATATCTTAGATTCATCAGTTCATCCCAAAGTCCTAATCTCTCAAAGACCGAGAATCAATAACGCTAAAAATCATGTTTGAGATCAGAAAATACAACGATGCAGACAAGGAAGTCTGGAATGCCTATGTAGAACATGCACGCAACGCCACCTTCCTTCTCAACCGCTCCTACATGGATTATCACAGCGACCGTTTCCATGACCATTCGCTCATGATTTTCCACAACAACAAGCTCTATGCCTTACTCCCTGCCAATGAGGACGGAGATGTTTTCTATTCTCATCAGGGACTCACCTATGCCGGACTGCTCACTACCGGACACGCCTCAGCAGAAAATATCTGTCAGGTTTTCGTTGCCATCAACACATACCTGAAGCAGGCAGGTTTCCGGAAGTGCATCTACAAACCGATACCCTGGATTTACCAGCAACTGCCAGCCGAAGAAGACCTCTATGCTCTCTTCAAGGAATGCCGGGCGCAAATCTGCGCCAGAAACATTGCGGCTGTCATCGACCTGAAGCATCCGCTGAAATGGTATAATATCAGAAAATCGGGCGCAAGGAAAGCCCTGGGAAAAGGAATCTTCATTGAAGAAAGTGAGGATTACGAAACGTTTTGGAGCATTTTAACCGAAAACCTGATGAACACCTATCAGGCTCATCCTGTTCATACCTTGCAAGAGATGAGCAGACTGAAAACATCTTTCCCTGACAATATCAAACTGTATGTTGCCCGAGAAGAATCTGGCAAGATGCTAGGCGGAACCGTTCTGTACATCAGCAGAAAAGTGGTTCACACGCAGTATATTTCCGCATCAGAAGAGGGAAAAAAGGCGCATGCACTCGATGCTTTGTTTCTGAATCTCATTAATATAAGGTATAAGGATTTTGATTATTTCGATTTCGGAACATCTAATGAAGAAGGAGGAAAGGTGCTCAACACCAGCCTCATCTACCAGAAAGAAGGTTTCGGAGGAAGAGGCGTGGTTTACGACACCTATGAATGGACAGTATAAAGAGAAATCCCGAAGTTCACACGATAGTGAGTTTCGGGATTTCTGCCTTTTACAAGAGTATAACTGTCACACCACGAGCAGCTTGCGCACCCATAACCAGAGCCTGCTCGATATCGGCAGTCTTGGAAGGACCACTGATGAAAGTACCGAAATTGTACTTCGGATCCATCTCAATACGGGCATAAGCCTCATGCATATTGTTCACAATCTTCTCTTTTTCGAGGAATATCACAAGGTATTCCGAGATGAAAAGCACCGCTTTCTCCTTCATGGTCTGAGGAATCCAGACGCAGCCATTCTCGGCAACCCCCACTTCACCACGAACAATACCCACATCAGTACCATTCAGGTCATTAGCCTCAGTCACCGTATCAGGATTCTTCTGGGCAATCGTGATTTCTGGCAGATGAGAGGCAAAGACCTTGGCTTCCGGATAAGCCTTCTTCACCAGCTCATCCAGACTCTCACCCTCCTTCGCTTCTATCACATGGCCACCTACCGATTCCGTCATCTCAATAAACTGTTTCAGCGTATCCTCATACTGGATACCCTTCACATCTACGGCAGGCATATCGAATTGAACATGCGTATTCTTGCGCAACTTGTTCAGGAAATCTTCTTTCTTCATTTTACTTTTCCCTCCTTCCATAATTGATGAAAACTCTTCTTGGCAAACTCAGGCATGGCGTGACCGATGCCCCAGGCATTCCAATTGCTGAAGTGCGTACAGCATTCAGGAACCAGATTGACAAGCGGAGCAAACTTCAGGGCTGTGGTGTAGAGCGCAGGACGGTCGAAAAGATACTTCATACCATTCGACATCGCCTTCTTCACAGGATCTGCCTTGCCCAACTTCTCCAGACTCTGGCGCCATACGTAAATCTGCGAACCTGGTCCTACCTTGGAAGGACAGACATTGTCGCAAGACAAGCACAAGGTGCAGGCAGAAACATTGTCGCTGTACTTCTGAGGATTCTTCAGCATACCCAGGTTCACACCAATAGGCCCCGGTATAAAATAGGTGTAACTGTAACCGCCTGAACGACGATAAACCGGACAGGTATTCATGCAGGCTCCGCAACGCATACATTTCAAAGTCTGCCAGTGGTCCTTATCGGCGAGAATATCGCTTCTGCCATTATCCACCAGCACCACATGCATCTCGGCACCCGGACGAGCCTGGCGGAAATGAGAAGTGAAGGCGGTGGTAGGCTGACCGGTTCCGCAGCGGCAAAGCAGACGCTGGAATACAGCCAATGACTTATAATCAGGAACCAGTTTCTCAATACCCATCGCTACGATATGGAGCTTAGGCATGGAAGTAGTCATATCCGCATTACCCTCGTTGGTGCAAACCACGCAATCGCCGGTAGCAGCCACACCGAAGTTACATCCGGTCATACCTGCTCCAGCTTCCATAAACTGGTCGCGGAGATGATGACGGGCACAGCGGGTCAGGTAAGTAGGATCGTAGTTGCCGATTTCCTTGGAGATACCCTTCTCCTCGAACATCTTACCTACCTCCTCACGCTTCAGGTGGATGGCAGGCATCACGATATGGCTAGGCTTCTGACCCAGAAGCTGGATGATGCGCTCACCCAGGTCTGTCTCTACCACGTCAATGCCGTGCTGCTCCAGATAAGGATTCATCTCGCACTCCTCGGTGAGCATCGACTTCGACTTCACCATCTTCTTCACGTTATGGTCTTTCAGAATACCGAGCACAATCTCATTGAATTCCTGCGCATCCTTTGCCCAGTGAACCTTTACCCCGCGGCTCTCCAGATTCTTGGAAAACATATCGAGATAATCGGCAAGATGGGTAATCGTGTGCATCTTGATTTCAGACGCATGCTCGCGGAGATCTTCCCACTCAGGAAGTCCCTGCGCCATTCTATCTCTTTTCTGACGAACAGACCAGAAGGTAGCATCGTGCCAGGTGGTCTTCTCTACATTCTGCGTAAACTTCGCAGCTCTCTTGGAATGTTCTGTACTCATAGTCCTGCAGCTAATATTTGAACAACATGAATAAACTTGATCGGCATCTTCTCCTTCTTGGCGATTCCCGCCATGTGCATCAGGCAGGAAGAATCCGGACCCGTTACATACTCAGCACCTGTAGCCATGTGGCGCTTGATCTTGTCCTCGCCCATACGGGTAGAAACGGCAGGTTCCTCAATAGAGAACATACCGCCGAATCCGCAGCACTCATCCTTACGCTCCGGTTCGTGGATGGTAATACCTTCCACCATATTTAATAAGTCAATGATTTTGTTGAAAGGCTTGATGTGGCGCTCAGAAGGAGATGACAATCCCAGTTCGCGCACACCGTGGCAACTGTTGTGTACACTCACCACATGCGGGAACTTGCCCGGCACATGATCCACCTTCAGCACATCGTGAAGGAACTCCACAACATCCATGATTTTCTTTGAGGAAATACACTCGTGCTTACCCTCAAGGATTTTAGGATAATACACCTTTACGTAAGCAGCACATGAGGCAGAAGGAGCTACGATATAATCGTAATCCTTGAACAGCTCATCAAATGTCTCTATGACCTTCTCCGACTTGTCCTGAAAACCGGCATTAGCCATTGGCTGGCCGCAGCAAGTCTGTTTTTCGGGATAACCCACGTCTAGTCCGTAATGCTTAAGCAACTTGTATGTAGCCACACCCGCTTCAGGGTAAAGGGCATCCACATAACAAGGGACGAATAATCCGACTTTCATTGTTGTTATATTTATCTTGTTTGCTATTTGTTTATTCTTTTTATACATGACTAAAAGCCGCTGCAAAAGTAACAAAAAAATAGTAATAATAAAAGATTTTAGGGAAGAAATTATGAGATTTGATGTTATTTAACTGTAAAGAATTGCAGAAAATTTGGAATAATCAAATAAATAGCGTAACTTTGCATCTAGAAATAGTGTGTCTACCATTTGTGAACTAACGCAAATGCAGTTTAGTTGCTAAAAACATAAATACCAAGACATATAAAGAACAAACTTATAGTTATATTTAATGATGAAGAAACAGCTTAAGAAAGTCCTCGTTCTGGGTTCCGGTGCTTTGAAGATCGGCCAGGCAGGTGAGTTTGACTATTCCGGTTCGCAGGCTCTCAAGGCTTTGCGCGAGGAGGGTATTAGTTCCGTCCTCATTAATCCAAACGTTGCTACAATTCAGACAAGTGAAGGTATTGCTGACAAGGTTTATTTCTTGCCGGTGACACCTTTTTTTGTAACTGAAATTATCAAGAAGGAGCGCCCAGACGGCATCATGCTGGCTTGGGGTGGACAGACGGGTTTGAACGTTGGTACAGAACTTTACCTCAACGGTGTGCTCAAGGAGTATGGTGTGGATGTGTTGGGTACTTCGGTAGAGGCTATCATGAACACGGAAGACCGCGACCTCTTCGTAAAGGAGCTTAACAAGGTTGACCTCAAGGTTCCAGTAAGCCACGCTTGCGAGAACATGGAGGAGGCTGTGGCTGCGGCACGCAACATCGGCTACCCTATCATGATCCGTTCTGCCTATGCGCTGGGTGGTCTCGGTTCTGGTGTCTGCAAGACCGAAGAGGAGTTTAAGGAGATTGCTGAATCTGCCTTCACTTTCGCACCTCAGGTGCTTGTTGAGGAGAGCCTGAAGGGATGGAAGGAGATTGAGTTCGAGTGCATCCGTGATGCTAACGACCGTTGCTTCACCGTTGCCTCTATGGAAAACTTCGACCCACTGGGTATTCACACAGGTGAATCTATCGTGGTGGCCCCAACCTGTTCTCTTACCGACGAGCAGGTGAAGATGTTGCAGGACATCGCCGTGAAGTGCGTCCGTCACCTCAACATCGTGGGTGAGTGCAACATCCAGTATGCTTTCAATGCTGAGACCAACGACTACCGTATCATCGAGATCAATGCTCGCTTGAGCCGTTCTTCTGCCCTCGCATCTAAGGCTACCGGTTATCCGCTCGCCTTCGTTGCTGCCAAGATTGCCCTCGGTTATACGCTCGACCAGATTGGTGAGATGGGTACTCCTAACTCAGCTTATGTGGCTCCATCACTCGACTATATGATCTGTAAGATTCCTCGTTGGGACCTTACCAAATTTGCCGGTGTAAGCCGCAAGATTGGTTCTTCCATGAAGTCTGTAGGCGAAATCATGTCTATCGGCCGTTCATTCGAGGAGATGCTCCAGAAGGGTCTCCGTATGATTGGTCAGGGGATGCACGGTTTCGTAGGCAACGACCACACCAAGTTTAATAACTTGGATGAGGAACTTTCTAACCCTACCGACCTCCGTATCTTCGCCATCGCCCAGGCTTTGGAGGAAGGTTACACAATCGAGCGCATCGAGGAGTTGACCAAGATTGATCCTTGGTTCATCGAGCGCATGAAGAATATCGTAGATTACAAGCACAAGCTTTCTGAATATAATACTCTGGAGGAGATTCCTGCCGAGGTATTGCGCGAGGCTAAGGTATTGGGCTTCTCTGACTTCCAGATTGGCCGCTTCGTATTGAAGACTCAGAACACCAATATGGAGAAGGAGGTGCTGGCAGTTCGTGCCCAACGCAAGAAACTGAACATCCTTCCTGCCGTAAAGCGCATCCCTACTGTGGCAAGCGAGCATCCTGACCTTACTAACTATCTCTACATGACATACGCTGTAGAGGGTTACGACATCAACTACTACAAGAACGAGAAGTCTGTCATCGTTCTCGGTTCGGGTGCTTACCGCATCGGTTCTTCCGTAGAGTTCGACTGGTGTTCAGTAAACGCCATCAATACAGCCCGCAAGTTGGGTTACAAGTCAATCATGATCAACTACAACCCGGAGACCGTATCTACCGACTACGATATGTGCGACCGTCTCTACTTCGATGAGCTTTCATTCGAGCGTGTACTCGATGTCATCGACCTGGAGTCACCACGTGGTGTGATTGTTTCTGTGGGTGGTCAGATTCCAAACAACCTGGCTATGAAGCTTCATCGCCAGTCTGTGCCAATTCTGGGTACATCTCCAGTCAACATCGACCGTGCCGAGAACCGCGGTAAGTTCTCTGCCATGCTCGATAAGTTGGGTATCGACCAGCCTAAGTGGAGCGCCCTCACATCAATGGAGGATGTCCAGAAGTTCATCGACGAGGTAGGCTATCCTGTTCTCGTTCGTCCATCTTACGTTCTTTCCGGTGCAGCCATGAACGTTTGCCACGATGATGATGAGTTGCGTCGCTTCCTGGAGGCAGCTTCTGAGGTTTCTAAGGAATACCCAGTAGTTATCTCTCAGTTTATGACAGAGACCAACGAGATTGAGTTCGATGGTGTTGCCCAGAACGGTGAGATTGTAGAGTATGGTATTTCAGAGCACGTAGAGTATGCAGGCGTTCACTCTGGTGATGCCACCATGACCTTCCCTGCCCAGCAGATTTCCTTCGCTACAGCCCGTCAGATCAAGAAGATTTCACGTGCCATCGCCAAGGAGCTCAACATCTCTGGTCCTTTCAATATCCAGTACCTGGCTAAGGGTCGTGATGTAAAGGTAATCGAGTGTAACCTCCGTGCATCCCGTTCGTTCCCATTCGTAAGCAAGGTATTGAAGCGCAACTTCATCGAAACGGCTACCCGCATCATGCTCGATGCTCCATATCAGAAACCGGATAAGTCTGCTTTCGATATCGACCGTATGGGTGTGAAGGCATCCCAGTTCTCATTCGCCCGCTTGCAGAACGCCGACCCAGTTTTGGGTGTGGATATGAGCTCTACCGGTGAGGTAGGCTGTATGGGTGATACTTTCGAAGAGGCATTGCTCAACTCATTGATTGCTACCGGCTACAAGATTCCTTCTAAGGACAAGGGCATCATGCTTTCAAGCGGTGGTGCCAAGGAGAAGGCTTCTCTGCTCGATGCTGCACAGGCGCTGGTGAAGAACGGTTACACCATCTATGCTACAGCCGGTACAGCGAAGTTCCTCAACGAGAACAACGTGAAGGCTACAGCCGTAGGATGGCCTGATGAGGACCAAAAGGATCTTCCTAACGTGATGCAGATGATTGCCGACCACAAGTTCGACCTCATCGTCAACATCCCTAAGAATCACACCAAGCGTGAGTTGACCAATGGTTACAGAATCCGTCGTGGCGCCATCGACCACAACATTCCTCTGTTCACCAATGCCCGTCTGGCTTCCGCCTTCATCGAGGCATTCTGCACAATGAGCCAGGATCAGCTTCAGATTAAGAGCTGGCAGGAGTACGAGTAATCGCACGCAGATTTATATAAAATACGCCCTGTAAGGTCCAAGCCTTACGGGGCTTTTTTATTCTCTGCCATGAGAAAAAGGAGCTGAAATGATGGCTTTCTCATTATTTTATTGTACCTTTGCAAACAGAAATAAGAATAAAACATGATAGTTTGTATAGCAGAGAAACCGAGTGTGGCTAAGGATATCGCCCGAATCATCGGGGCTACCACGGCACGCGACGGTTATATGGAAGGTAATGGTTACCAAGTAACATGGACCTTCGGCCACCTTTGTGAGCTGAAGGAACCGGATGATTATACTCCGATGTGGAAACATTGGAGCCTTTCGGCGTTGCCGATGATTCCACAGCGATTCGGTATCAAGCTCATCAACGATGAAGGCATCAAGAAGCAGTTTGCTACCATCGAGAAACTGATGCAGGCTGCCGACAGCATCATCAACTGCGGTGACGCCGGACAGGAAGGAGAGCTTATCCAGAGATGGGTGATGCAGAAAGCGCAGGCGAAATGCCCCGTCAAGAGATTGTGGATTTCTTCCATGACCGATGAAGCCATCAAGCAGGGCTTCCAGGAACTGAAAGATCAGACCGAATACCAGTCACTCTATCTTGCCGGACTTTCCCGTGCCATCGGCGACTGGATTCTCGGCATGAACGCTACCCGACTTTATACATTGAAATATGGACAGAATCGACAGGTGCTCAGCATCGGCCGGGTGCAGACCCCTACCCTTGCCCTCATCGTAAACCGCCAGAAGGAAATCGACAACTTCGTTTCCGAACCTTACTGGGTACTCGCCACCATCTACCGCGACACCCAGTTTACCGCTACCAGCGGCAAGTTTACCAGCAAGGAGGAAGGCGAGAAGGCTTTCAGCACCATCGCCGGCAAACCCTTCACCGTTACCGATGTAAGCAAGAAGAAGGGAAACGAGGCGCCACCTCATCTCTACGACCTCACCTCACTGCAGGTAGATTGCAACAAGAAGTTTGCCTACTCTGCCGATATTACGCTGAAGCTCATCCAGAGTCTCTACGAGAAGAAGTACACCACTTATCCTCGTGTAGATACCCAGTTCCTGACCGACGATATCTATCCGAAATGTCCGCAGATTCTGAACGGTGTGAGCCAGGCAAAGATAGCCAGTCAGCAGAAATACCTCCCACTCATCCAGCAACTCGCAGCCACCGGCAAGAAGTTGCCGAAGAGCAAGAAGGTATTCGATAACAGCAAGGTAACCGATCACCACGCCATCATCCCAACCGGTGTTCCGCCAACCGGACTCACCGATATGGAGGCAAACGTGTATGATCTCATCGCCAAGCGCTTCATCAGCGTGTTCTATCCGGACTGTAAATTCTCCACCACCACCGTTTTGGGCGAAGTCATCAACGAAGATGAACCGAAACCGGAGAAGATAGAGTTCAAGGTGAGCGGTAAGGAGATTCTCGAACCGGGCTGGCGAGTAGTCTATGCCAAGGATGTAAAGAATGCAGATGACGATGATGCTTCAGATAACGCCAACGGAAACGCAGACTCAGGAAACGGCGCCAAGAAGGAAGTGGTAGAAGAAAGAACCCTCCCATCCTTCACAAAAGGCGAATCGGGAGAACATCAGCCTACCCTGACGGAGAAATGGACCACGCCACCTAAGTATTATACCGAGGCAACCCTGCTGCGTGCGATGGAGACAGCCGGTAAATTCGTAGAAGACGAAGAACTTCGTGCAGCATTGAAGGAGAACGGAATCGGCAGACCTTCCTCCCGTGCCGGCATCATCGAGACCCTCTTCAAGCGCCACTACATCCGTCGCCAGCGCAAGAATCTGATGGCAACCCCGACAGGCATCGAACTCATTGACACCATCCATGAGGAACTGCTGAAGAGTTGCGAACTGACCGGTATCTGGGAGAAGAAGCTCCGCGACATCGAGCACAAGACCTACGATCCTGCCGACTTCATCAACGGACTGAAAGAACAGATCAACAAGATAGTCATCGATGTGTTGTCAGACAACAGCAACCGGAGAGTGACCATCATGACAGAGGAAGACCTCAAGAAGAAACCGGCTGCCAAGAAACCGGCTGCCCGAAAGGCTCCAGCCAAGAAAGCCGATAAGGCAGCAGCACAGAATGCAGATTCTCAGAATGCTCCTGCTCAGCCGGCTCCAGCTGCCGACCCAATGGTTGGCAAACCATGTCCGCTCTGCGGCAAGGGCGTCATCATCAAGGGCAAGACCGCCTATGGCTGCAGCAACTGGAAGGCAGGCTGCCAATATCGTCAGCCATTCTCGCAGATGTAAATCAATATGAAACAAATAAGATTTTATCAAATCATAACAGCAATCAGCTGCCTCTTTCTGATAAGTTGCGGCATTGAACAGAACCTGAAGAAAGCAGACAAGCATCTTTCTTTAGGCGAATACTACGATGCGGCAACCCAATATAAAAAGGTGTACACCAAGACACCTACCAAAGAGCGGGCTGCCCGGGGCAAGGTGGCTCTGAAGATGGCACGCTGCTATGATAAAATCAACAGTACGCCGAAGGCACTGGCAGCCTACAGCAATGCCATCCGATACAAGCAGGCAGACCTCAACGACCGCCTGGCTTACGCCCGGCTTCTCCTGAAGAACGGAAGTCACAGACAGGCTGCCAAGGAATTCGAATTCCTGCTCGATTCCATGCCCAACAACGTGCTGGTAAAGAACGGACTCGAATCGGCACAGAAAGCCCCAGTCTGGAAGAAGGAAGGAAGCCGGTACAAGGTAAAGCGGATGGATGTTTTCAACTCCCGAAGAGACGACTATTCGCCGATGTTCCTCAGCGATGACAACAGTCAGCTCTATTTCACCTCAACCCGCAACGAAGCCCAGGGCAGCGACCTGAACGGAGTGACGGGAACGAAATCTGCCGACATCTTCTTCTCTGAAAAGAACGACAAAGGCAAATGGAGCAAGCCGGAAGCCATCGGAACCGGTCTCAACACCGACTACGAAGAGGGCGCATGCTGCTTTACCCCAGACGGCAAGCAGATGTACCTCACCCAGTGTGCCACCGATCCCACTTCGCCCCGCTTAGCCCAGATAGTAACTTCCAACCGCTCGGATGCAGCCTGGAGCAAGCCTACAAATCTGGAAATCAGCAAAGATACGCTCAGTTGTTTTGCCCATCCAGCCATCTCTCCTGATGGCGAATGGCTCTATTTCGTATCAGACATGCCGGGCGGAAAGGGCGGTCTCGACATCTGGCGAGTGCGCATCACTCCTGCCGGACTGGGCGGCGTAGAGAACCTGGGCGAACCTATCAACACACCAGGCGATGAGATGTTCCCTACCTTCCGCCCTAACGGCGACTTTTACTTCAGCAGCAACGGTCATGTGGGAATGGGCGGACTCGACATCTATATCGCCAAAGCAAATTCCATCACCCGGAAATATGAACTCACCCACCCCGGCTATCCGCTGAATACAGAAGCCGATGACTTCGGAATGACTTTCGAAGGTCTCCACAATCAGGGTTTCTTCTGCTCTAACAGAAAAGACGGAAGAGGCTACGATCATATCTACTCCTTCGAGAATCCGGAGATTGTTACCACAATGAAGGGATGGGTTTACGAGAAAGACGGTTATGAACTGCCTGCCGCCGAGGTGAGAATCGTAGGCAACGACGGAACGAACAGGAAACTATCCGTCAAGGGCGACGGTTCGTTTGTCCTCCCTATCAATCCGCATGTCGACTACCTGGTGATGGCATCCTGCAAAGGCTACCTCAACCACAAGGAAGAACTTCGGGTTGATTCAGCTAAAGAGAGTAAGGAATACGTGCTCCAGTTCCCGCTGGCTTCCATCACAGCCCCTGTACTCATCGACAACATCTTCTACGATTTCGACAAGGCAACCCTTACCGAAGCCAGTACAACAGCCCTCGACCAGCTGGTAACGCTGCTGCAAGAGAACCCGCACGTTACCATCGAACTCAGCGCCCATTGCGACTACAAGGGAAACAGCGAATATAACAAGCATCTGTCTCTGCGCCGCGCCCAATCGGTAGTAGACTACCTGATAAAACACGGCATAGAGAAAGAGCGCCTCACCCCTGTGGGCTACGGCAAGGAGAAGCCGAAGAATGTGCGCAAGAAACTTACCGAGAAGTATCCTTGGCTCAAGGAAGGCGATGTGCTCAACGAAGAATTTATCCTGAAGCAGAGCAAGGAGCATCAGGAAATCTGCAACCAGCTGAACCGCCGAACCGAGTTCAAAGTGCTCCGCACCACCTACAAACTGTTTTGACAAGAAGGGCATAAACAGAAACAGACCGATATGAACGCACGTTCACATCAGTCTGTTTCTTTAGTCAAACCCACTTACATCCCAAAAGTTATTTTATATCGTTATTAAAGTCCTGCATCACCTTTTCGTAATTCTGATTTTTTAGAATTCGGATGCAAAGGTTAATACTTAATGTGTTAAAACCTTACGCTGTAATGGTGATATACCAAAACATGGCGCAGACCACTTTGGTCCGCCAACCTTAGAGCGTAGCGGTTCCGAGCACCGAGTAGATTCGAAAGCCCTTTTTAAAGGAGCATTGGGATTCCCGAATCTACTTCATGAACTTCGCTTGAATGAACTGCGGCACTTTCCATGCCATTTTCATCAGCTTTGTCAATGTCACGGGCTTGAAGCCATATCCGGTATATACCCTGATATCCTCATCCCACACTTTCTTGCGCTTGGCAGAATCAGTACTCATGCCACCCATTCTCATTCTCGTTACGAACTCAGGGAGATACGCCACTTTCAGATGGCAGTTATACAGATAGTTCACCAGGAGATTGGTATCAGCAGCAATCTTGTAGCTCTCATCATAGAGACCACATTTCATCATCACCTCACGCTTGATATAGCAGGTAGGATGCAATGGCAGCCAGCCACATCTCACCTTCCAGCGAGCATACTTACCACCAATCCATTTTCTCACCACCTTATTAGTATTCTGCTCATTCACGAAGATACCATCCGCATAGAGGAAGTCGCAATCAGTCTCCTCCATCTTCTTCACAACGTGCGATACCGTATCCTTGGCAAACATAAAATCATCCGAATGGCAGAGAGCAATCACATCACCCGTCGCCATTCTGATGCCCTTGTTGATAGCCTCATACATACCATGGTCAGGCTCAGAGATAAACTTTACCTGATTCTCATGACCTGCGATAGCCTCACGGATAACCTCTACAGAATGATCCTTGGAAGCACCGTCCACGATGATATACTCGATGTCAGGATAATCCTGCGCCAACACACTCTCTACAGCACCGCGAATCGTCTTCTCACGGTTGTAACAACTGGTTATTATCGAAACCTTCATTGAAACTCTCAAATTATTGTCTTGCAAATTATACTTTTAAGAATGATTTTCTTTCAAATAGGCTTTTATCTTACCTTCATCAAAGCCAAACTTCTTTTTGATTTCATATACCTTGGCATCCACCAGGAATCGGTACCAGAAGCCTTGTAGAACATACCAGATAAAGCCTTGCTTGCCATCCATGAAACCAAGTTTCAAGATAAATCTGATGAAGAAATACAGGAATGGTCTCAGGAAGAGAGGCATTCTAGCATACCTCACCTTCAACCAGCGCTTTCTTTCCGCATCGTTACCAAAAAACTTAGCAGCTACACCTTCAGCATCGGCATCCATCTCATACTGCATCTGCAACATGTTGATGGCTTCACGAGATGCATACTTGTTGTGCTTGTCACTCCACCAGGTCAGATCATTCAGATTTTCATCCGTCTGATCACCATCCACATAGATAGTCTTTCCAGAAGTGATGATGAGATGCTCATCCATCACCTTGTTCTCACTCTCACCGAATCCCTTACGGATAACCTTGATTTGAGGAGCCGGATACCAACCGCCATGCTTCAGCTTTCTGCCTTGGAAGACGATGGCTTTATTTACATAGATACCATTTACATCTTGCTCACAAGTACCAATAACCTTAGAAACCTTCTCTCCTAACTCTTCAGAGATATACTCATCAGCATCTACACGCCAGATCCAATCTCCGGCAATCTCACAATTCCCGATAGCCCAGTTGAACTGTTGAGCCTGATTCTCAAACGGATGCTTCACCGTCTTAGCCCCCAGTTCTTCCGCTATCTCCAGCGTCTTATCAGTAGAAAAAGAGTCTATCACCCATATTTCGTTGACAAACGGAGTGAGCGATGTGATGCAACGAGCGATGTGTTTCTCCTCATCTTTAGTCAAGATGATAGCTGTTATAGTATTACTCATATATTACAAATTATATTTTTATCTATCTAAAATTCTCCTTACAAATTCACCTTCTAGGGAAAGCTTCTTTTGTATAGCCACATTACAAGAAGTTACCTTAATGTTCTTTTCTTGATAACCTTCGCCGGATTACCTCCGACGACAGCCCAAGATTCAACACTTTTATATACAGAAGCCGTAGCACCTACCACAGCCCCCTCTCTTATTTCTACTCCCATACCAATGTATGCACGGCTACCAACCCACGCACCTCGGCGCAAGACTATAGGAGCCGTAATGAGTCCGCTATCCGCCGTATTAGCGTGATCTACATCATGCCCAGCAGTGCAGAGATATGAGTACTGCGAAACGATAGCATCGTCTTCCAGTACCACCCAGTCCTGGTTATAGCAAATCACTTCAGGCCCCAGACAGGCACGATGCCCCATTTGCAGCATCCATGGTGCCCAAATCTTTACTGAAGCATAAACATTTGCATCCCATTCCACCTTAGCTCCAAACAATCGCAACAAGGCAATGCGCCACTTGCGAAACACTGGAGTGATAAAAGGACGGAATAAAAATGCAGCAGTAATGTTCCACACCACTCGCTTTATTTTGATACTCCCAGACACATGCCCAGGAGTATGTCGTTCTAATATATTATTTCCTTCCATAACATCTATTTATCACATTTTCAAGAGTTTTTATCAAATCTTGATATGACAGACCTTCGACACCATCCTTTGATGATGAAACTTCCTTTAACAAACCAAGCAAAGACTCCAAAACTGCAGCATCCTGCTTAAAGTATTGTTCCCAATAATCCACACTTGTACCAAGTTCATAGTGGATATCAAGAAAATTACAGAATTCATATCTGCCCTTGTTACTTAATCTGCATATTTCGTCAAACAGCATCGATGCTTCTTCTTTCTCAAAGGCTGGAACAAGACTATATGTCCGACTATGGTCAGGATAACTCTCACCTTCCAATTCTGACAACATACAGACGTTCTCATCAGTAAGATTGCGCAATATCTTCTGCCTTTCATCACATAATGAAGCCAGACGCTGTTCGATGGCACTATGGAAATCATATAACATAGCTTTCGTTGGCAGTTCATTGTCAGCAGACATACAAACATAATTGTATCCATAAGAGAAAGAATTCTTAAACTTCAACAATTCCTTCATGTCATTTATCTGTAAAATTCTGACGTCCAACAAATCCTTTATACTGCTCAATATTTCAGCCCTCAGACTATGCACTTGTATGGCATCAAAATAACCAAGATATCCTATAGCAACTCCGAGTTGATTACCATCCTGAATTTTTCCGTCAAGCAATTCCTTTTCAACTTCATCATATCTTTTATTGAATTCATTATTAGAAAGATAAATAAAGCTATCAAATTTCGACTGGATTGTATGGTTAATCCTCTTTGTCGGGAATAATGCCTCTATCGTTCCTTTTATGCTGCAACCCTTTGAAAGAAAACTCACGATTTCATTGACGAAGGTATAGAATGTCGCCGGATAAATATTCCCCTCACCTATTTCCTTATATTTCTTTTCAAGCTTACAGCATACATTGTTCTCGTCCTTCTTAAGTCTCGCATTATATTCAGGGAAAGCTCTGTCCCATTTGGCTACTATATCATGATTCTCGGAATTATTATATTCGGCATATACGGCAATGAAAGAAGATAACAGACAATGAAATATCACTTCATTTTCTATTATTTTATTCTTTGGAAATTCCAACAGCAGTTCATTAAAATCATACAAACACTGACGAAGAAGGCGCAAGTTGTTATATGTCGTAGCTCTGAAACAACGAATGATATACTGCCGTTCCTTCTTTATGAATTTGTCCAGTCCGTAATCCTCTATATAACTGTCAAGCGCAGCATCTACATCGGGAAGTATTTCAAACTGTCTTCCGACTGTTTTCTCTTTAAAATCAGAATATACCTTCTGGTTATTACCTTCCAATTTCGATTCATCGCCTATTATCAAGACATGAAACTTGCAACGTTCCACAAAGAAATTGATGAAACCAAGCAAAACTTCCATCGGAATAAAAGTACGCTCTATATCATCAAATACGATAAAACGAGTACCTTTTACTTCATCTGAATTCGACTCAAAAAGACTCAAAATGTCAAGAGAACCCGATGCAGTTGCCTTAACCTCCTTGTCATCATCAACAGTCAAGTCGGTTTTGAACACAATCTTACTGGCAAACTTTGCAGCAGTTTTAAGCACCTTTGCCGTCTTGGAATAACAAAAAGGATTAACTATACGATTTATCTCCGTCTTCACTTCTGCCAGAGAAGACATTCCATATACAGACACATAAATCGGTTTCAGGTAAATAACCTCCTCTCTGTCATCATCTGCCTTTTCAAGAGTCTTCAGCCATTTATTAACAAAGAAAGTCTTACCACATCCCCAACGTCCCGTCAGCATGACAGCATATTGAGGGTCAGGGTTCCTCATATAACCATCAAGAAAACATGTAATATTCTCGTTCATTGTAAATTAATCATACTATGCGAAGATAACCTTCTTTTAAATCTATAAAAGCAACAAGAAAACTTAGCTATAGATGAAATCTGGTTTTTTCCGTTGTCCTAGAAGCCACTCATATACTTCAATCATCTTCTTTGCTGACACGTCCCATGTAAAATTCTCACGTACCAGATTATATCCACGCATTCCCATAGACTGTCGTTCCTTATCACTCATCCCCAAGAATGTCTTCAAACCATTACAGACGGATTCTACATTATCATTTATCTCAATTGCAGCATTAGCAGAATACCCCTCAGGCAAATGACATTCAGGTGTCATTATTACAGGTATTTTCCAAGACCATGCCTCAAGTACTGTCATTGGCAGACCTTCACCATGAGATGGCAATATATAACCATCTGCGTTGGCATACATTCTTTGTTTGTTTTCCCCAAACAAGCCACCATGAAAGACCACCAAATCATCCAAATGATTGTCTGCAACAATTTTCTCTAATTCTACTTTACAACCTTCATGATCCCAACCAACCAGATCTATCTGCCAGTTATCGAGCATTTCTTTTTTCTCTTTATTTATAGCAGCAAGAGCTTTCAGAAGCAGGTCCACACCTTTTTTCTTATGTAAACGACCAAGATAAAGAAGATGCTTCTTTTTGTCTGTCTTTTCAAAGTTCAAATCTGGGTCTGGCAGATTAATACCATTAGGGATAATCGCCACTGGCTGTTTAAGACCATATGCCCGTATGTCCTCCAACTCCTTCTGACATAAAGCATGATAACAATCCACAGCTTCAAGACTTTTTTGAAAGAATAATTTAGAAACGAGTCTTTTCACCACGCCTTGATTCTTTATAATATAAGGATCAAGCATACCATGCGGCGTACACACAATAGGCGCTTTCTTATGTTTCTTCCATGCAACCATCAAGAGTTGAGGATAACGCCAAAGAGCCTCCATATGAAGGATGTCAGCTTTCTCTCTCAATAAAGATTTTTTAGCTTTATGAGAAAAAAGCATAGGATAAGCTTTAAAAAGGTAGATTGGTATATTATGCCATAAAGGCAAATCTTCCTCAACATAATCATCCATATAAGAGTAAATCTTCAAATTAAGTTTATCGAAGCCCCGATTAGTAAACAAATCTCGAACAGCATCAAAAACACCACCTGCCATTCTAGTAATAGAATATGTGTAAATTAGAACTTTCATAATCTACTTAGTTTTCTTAAAGCTATCGAGTACTTCCTCAATATAATCTTTTGAAATATTCTTAGGAAGCTCTAACAATTTTCTAACCTCGGTATAATCAATAGATACTGCATCTTTTAGACTTTCAATATCCGAAACCATATGTCCTTTTATATTAAGTCGTTGCAACAAGTCACTCATTCTAGAATTAACTTTTTGATGAGTTCTTGGTATAACAAAAAATTCTTTTTCAAAAAGAATAGAAAACGCAGAGCAATGGAATGAATTCGTTATAACTAAATCTGCATTTGCTATAAAACTTATAAAATCTATTGGATCAGCATACTTTATTTGAACATCAGCATAACGTCTAGGATAGAGATCTTTAAATGCTATAACCTGTTTATTCATCTTACGTGACATATATAAAGCAATATCTCTTATAGCTTTAGAATTTTCTTGATCATAAACCAAAATATAGTTCGTATACTTAGGAACATAAGTCATACTTTTCCATTGCTTTGGTTCTATCAAGAATACAGGATCCATGACATTAACAACCTTTTTCTCAACTCCAAGATCATTGATAATTGCTACACCGGTTTTCTCTCTAACGGAAATATAATCCATTTTCTGCAATTCCATTTTTATAAAGCTCTTATATTCATCGGCCAATTTTGAAACAGAAAAGCTTGCTGCATAAGATGCCCTTATTGATGATGCAGGAGCAAATTCTATATAAAATGCAGGATCTAAACCATTCTCGATTTGAGGATTCCAAATTTGATCGCTACCACAAAAGTATACATCTGCAACAGGAGGATCAGCAATAAGTTCATCAAAGGAATTATATCTTTTAGTTAAATGGAGAAACTTTTTGTTGTAAGAATGAAATTTCTTTCTTGTTCGTTTTTGCAACAAACGAATAGGTACAACATAGCAATAAAAAGCAAAACGGTAGAACAAGTTTCTATCCCATTTTTTTCCTATAGCCCAAAGACCTAAATTACGCCGAATATAGCTAGGCATATAATCGATGATTTTCACATCATGCCCCTGCTTACTGAGATAATCACTCAAAGCAAAAGCTTGTAAAGAGGCGCCATAATTATAAACATTATGGCAAGTTATAGTATTAATCTTCATTATTTTTTGTGTAATTTATATTTTATTCTTGAACCTATCAATTTATCTGGTACAGATGCCCAAATTGCACATTTATAACCAAACAAAGGATATATGTTCCGAAACAATTTAGCTCTAAAATTTTCTCTATATGGATGGTTAAGTTGGGCATTTTTCTTAAAAGCTTCCTGTAAGCTTCTACGTTCCGAAACTAATTTATCACCAAGCTTACCCAATAATAATTCTCCATTTTTTGTGTTTACCAAGACTAAAGATACTCCTTTTTCTGTATCAGTAATTTTCTCTGATTTTAGCCCCCAAAAATCACCAATAGTTAAATCTGAAATTCTCTCGGGTTTTGCATAGAAACACCTATAACAAGAAGTACGGAAAATCAAACCATTAAAAAAGCCTTTATAAAAGATATCTTTATACAATGGCCTTTCATAAACTGGTTTATTATTCTTTTGAACAGAAATACGATAGGAAATATTATTCCGGAAACTAAACTGGTACTCATCAGTCAAATGAAGTCCCCACGGTAGAGTATCATGAAGAAGTTGCAAAGAAGGTATTCCATGACAAACTAAATCTACAACAAAAAGATTATCATATTTGCTAAATTTGGATTTTACACCTGCAACCTGGCAAGGTGTTCCTATAAAGAGTACCTTCATATTTTTCTTCAAATCTTGCTGAAGAGGAACATAAATCTCATTTAAACTACTCTGTACATATTTCGAACCTCTCAATTTCAACAGATCCCCAACTGTCGTACATCTAATATGCTTTACACACATCGGTGTTTCAAACGAACAGCCATAAACAACCCCTCCACTTTCAACAAATTTTGTAGCAAGTAAAGTTGCAAAACCACCGGAAGAACTTTTTAATCTTTCACTTTCATCCATAACATGGCATGCAATAGCTTCCTGAGGGAAGTTACCTTTTTGTTTGACCAAAGAAGGACACGTTTTCTCGCATCTTTTACAATCAACACAAAGAGCCTTGTCTATAATGGGATAAGAAAAGCCTAATTTATCCTTTTCGAATGAGATAGCGCCACGCGGACAAACAGCAGCACATGCAGCACAACCAGTACATTCACTTCTATCACATAAGTTTGCCATATTATTTCTTCCCAAAATCATCAATAAGTTTTAGAATATCTTTTGGTATTCGTTTTAATTCTTCTAATCTTATTTCTTTCATAGCTCTGATTATTTATATTTTCGACAAATAACCAACCAATTTTTCTTTATAAGTTTCTGGCTTAAGAGCAGTTGAATAAGAATATACCTTATGAGAAAGTTCATCTCTCAGAGAAGGATTCTCAAAGATTTTTTCTACGCTCTCAACTATTGCATCTACATCATGAGTGGGAATGTAAATGGCAGGAAACTCTTTCATATCTGTGCCTGCACACTCTGTAGTAATAATTGGACAGCCACAGCTCGCAGCCTCAATTATAGTTCCAGCAAAACCTTCAAACAATGTTGGAAAAACGTAAGCTTCAGCACTTCTATATTCTTGTTGTAGTTGATTCTTGTTTAAAACACCAATGAAATTGAGGTTTTTAAAACAAGGGGCATTTCTTAATTCTTCATCAACGACTCCAATAATTCTAAAATCCAAATCTGGATACTTTTGCTTTAAAATGTCAGCAGCTTTGGCACAATACAGGATACCTTTCCTTACAGGATCATTGCCTACCCAAATAATTCTATGTTTTACAGGAGTATAAGAATAGCTTTCTGCTATTATACTTGAGGCGTATGGTAGATACAAGACCTTGTCCTTATTAAAATTTTTAAATACATCCATTGACTTTATAACAAAATGCGATGGTATTGTATAATAATCTGCCAAAGCCAACAAATCTTCCATATAGTGCATTCTCACCTCATGGCTATATGAATATCTCGTCTTTAAATATGAAAGAAAACTATATTCTGGATTGTTGTCAATTTCTTCCATAAGGTGTTTATATGTTGTCGGAGTTTCATATATATCAACAACAATCTTAAGACCTTTAGATTTTGCATATTTTAGGAACTCTATATTTTCTATATACATGCTGTATACACAATCCGCATCACCGACTCCCCATGCAATACATTTTTTTGCTAAGCCAGTATAATGAAGATAACGCAAACTTAAAGAATCTTTTTTAAATAATCCCTTTATCATTTTCTTCACAAACAAACGATCTGTTGTAAAGAGTTTGTTCGAAGGTATATTAGGAATTCTTCTTGTTAAACGTTTAACGGAATTCGGTGCTCTAAAATACTTGTTTAAAAAGCTCGCAAATTTCCCTAAAGAGCTATAAGCGGTTGTGTCTGTATATAGTCGATACAACATTCCGCTTTGCTCCAATACCTGGGGGATTAGATACCTGTGTCTCGCACCAGTTTGGCACACAATTATTTTATTAGCCATTTGTTTTATATCCCTTTTATCAATGAATATTTAATAGATTTTGGCAAACAACTCATTCCCCAATAACATAAAGCATATTTTGCTTTATGTTTTAACCTCAAAATATCGGATAAACTGTAGTTTACTTTCCACAGAAAATTGAGGAAATTTTGTTTCTCCTTTTTGCTTAAGACCGAGCTTTTGACAATCATCTGAGAATGCAAAAGAGTTACATTATAAACGCCTGCTATCAATGCCGCATATTCTTCACAATTACTGTAGCTTGAGACAATATCGGCATCATATTTCCGAATTTTCACGAAACAATCTGCCAAATATAAGGCACGCTCATGATTATTGTTGAAAGCAGCAAACGACTGTCCTTCATATATATGATATACATAGAGAACGTCAGGTACAAGACGACATGATTTTGCTGCGATGTTGACTTGCAAAGAAAAAGACACATCCTCCACATGAACATGAGGAATGCAACGAATCTTGTTCTTGCGTAGGAAATCAACATTATACAGTTTGTTCCATACCTCAGCCAGAATTTTATGATTCTCTACATATCTGAAATAAGCTACGGGCAAAGTGCTTCGATGGTCATCTTTAACCGTATATGGTTGATATTGATCTGTAGATATCAATTTGCCATCAAATGTTCGTCTCTCACGTGAAGCAGCAATAAAGTCGACTGGATTTTCAAGCATATAATTTACAAGGACCTCAATGCAGCACGAACTTATAATGTCGTCAGAGTCCATAAAGTAGATATACTCTCCTTTAGCTTCTTTTATAGCCGTGTTTCTTGTATCTCCTAAGCCTTGATTGCCAGGATGGTGAATGATACGCACATCAGCGCTGCGCTTATGTGCATTGACTGTTTGCCTAACAATGTCCATGCTGTTATCCGTTGAGCAATCGTCAACTATCAGAAATTCTATATTTCTATAGGTTTGGTTTAATGCTGATAGAAGAGATCTCTCAACAAATTTAGAGACATTATATACAGGCATTGCCAATGTTACCAATGGAAGCTGTGTCATAATTTAATAGTATAATGCTTTCGGAGTTTCTTTGGTAAACCTAATCTGAATTTCAAGATTAAATAAACGATATGACTAAACACAGAAGGCTTTTTTAACTCTTCTTTCTTTCCATTAAAAGACTTGAACCAGTTTTGCATGTATAAATATCTGAAATATTCAAGATATTTACGATAAGCCCATTCTGGTATATGAGTGTTTGTGTTACGAAACGCCATCCATTTTATAGCTTCGTCCTTCTCAACCCATCCATAAAGGGTTTCGAGCTTACCGCTTGCATTTGTAAGCCAACGATAAGAAGCGATGGGATAGTCGCGCAACCACCGAACAACATGATAATGTGCCAATTTAACATGGAACTGGAAATCAAGCGAAGGGTAGTAGTTGGGATTGAACCCACCCATTTCAAACACCACGTTGCGTTTCAATGTCATACCTAAAGGTGCATGCAGATGACACCCTGTAAGATAGTCTGCCTCTCGCAGCGTCATAACCCTTACATCATGCTTCTCGCGAGAAGGATGTTCGCTCCCTTCGCCATGAAACGTATTATAACAAGAATAGAAGCATGATGCGTCTTTGTCGCTTTCTACGGTTCTTGTCATAATTTTCATGAAATCGGGATATAACATATCATCATCATGAAGCATGACAACCCATTCGGTACGAGCAAGAAGATACAGCTTGTTCCAGTTGCCTGTCATGCCTAAATTCTTGCTGTTCTTGTAATAAGCAATACGATCATTAGATTTGTACTCACGCATCAACAGTTCTGTTGCGTCATCTCGCTCAGGATTATTGTCAACGACAAGAATCTCATATTCATAGAAATCATCCTGATTAACAGCACTGTCGATAGCCAACTTCAACAGATCGACACGGTTAAATGTTGGAATAGCTATTGTATATTGTGGGATATCATAATCCCCAAACGATTTTATGCAAAAAGACGGAGTTTGGGCCGTCTCTTGCATATTGTCGTTGTCGCAATATAATTTTTTAATATCTTCAATCATAATAATATTTCTCAGTATTTTTCAATTACAGACAATACGCTATGGATTGATTGTGTTTTAACAAAGGAGCGAAGTTTTGTTCCGTCAAGTTGCAAATTCTTCATTCCAACATCTTGCCGTTCATTAGTTCCAAAAATGCTTTCTGATGGCATAACATTAAAGAATTTCATAATTGAACAGACCAATTCCTTTACGCTTAAAGTCTCACTTCCTTCGATGTTGTATATGCCATTTGGAATGTTGTTTTCCACAGCATCACATACAATCTTTGGTACATCATCAACATAAAGATATTGCCTTATTTGCTCTCCTGACGTAAAAGACAAGTTCTTGCCTGTTTTTATACCATCAACAACATAAGGAATAAGTCTGTTTCTGTTCTCGTATTCACTGTATATAGTAGGAAGAATAAAATGACAGAACTTAAGATCTTCTCCTACAGATGAAAAGAATCTTGTCAACATTCGTTTAGAGACACAATAATCGTTTGGCACATCAAGCAAAGAGTTTATTATATCTACTTCAGAAAAACATCTCTTCTCATTGTTGCATCCAATCTCAAAATATGAGCCAAAAGTTATCAGTCGTGCAGACGACTTGCACTCTTTCAACTTATTGTATAAACAAACAGGAAAATCTACGTTTAATTTATAAATGACGTCTACATTGTCTTTTTGTTGTGATTGAATTCCAGCCCCAGCAGCATATACAATCATGTCATAATCGGATAAATTATGAAAATCGAATTTGTCCGACAACAAATCAGTCTCATGTAGAGAGTTACAGTCATAAGCAGAAGGCTTAGAGCGTCCATAAACATGTAGTTCGTATCCTTTTTGGTTGCAATATTTGCCAAATGCTGTGGCAAGAGTGCCATTAGAACCAATTAAAGCAACTTTCATGCACCTACATATTTATTTATCTGATCAACGCAAAGATTATAAACATCCTCACTTTGATATCTCTTATACCAATCGGCAACCATTGACATGCACTGGTCTATGTTCATGCGAGGTTCCCAACCCAATTTGAAATGAGCCTTGTTGATGTCGAGCATCAAAAGCTTTGCTTCATGAAGGGCATTGGGATCAGAAACGTCCTTTAATTCGCCTTTGCCATAGTTGCGGATAAGTTTTGTTGCAACATCCCAGACATTGGCGATTGACTCGGTACGGGGGCCGAAGTTCCACCCTTCACAATACTTTGTTGGTTCATACCACATCTTGCTGGCCAAGAGCATATAACCTCCTAAAGGTTCCAGCACATGTTGCCATGGACGTATAGCTTTCGGAGAACGAATTTCGATGGTCTTGTCTGCTTCGATGGCTCGGATGCAATCTGGTATGATACGGTCCAAAGCCCAGTCGCCACCACCAATCACATTACCTGCTCTAACACTCGCCAACGCCACATGGTGCTTTTTGCCATAGTCGGCAGGATTAAAGAAACTTCTGCGCCATGAATTGATAGCAATCTCGGCAGCACCCTTTGACGAAGAATATGGGTCGTAACCACCCATAGGCTCATCCTCGCGATAGCCCCAGATTTGCTCTTTGTTTTCATAGCACTTGTCAGTAGTGATCATCACGCCAACCTTCACACTCTCTGTAGCTCGTATAGATTCCATTACATGGATGGTACCCATCACGTTTGCCTCGTAGGTCTCTACAGGAATGTCATAGCTCAAACGAACTAAAGGTTGAGCTGCAAGATGAAAAACAATTTCAGGCTGATATTTGGCAAAAATTTGTTTCATCTGTTCACCATCACGAATATCAGCTCGAAGATCAGCCTTTATTTTTGTCCCGATGCCAGACAAGACATAATTATCTTTATCTGAATATGGTTCTAAAGCAACTCCGACAACTTCAGCTCCAAGTTCATGGAGCCATATAGAAAGCCAACTCCCCTTGAAACCGGTATGTCCGGTTACAAGGACACGTTTTCCTTTATAAAAATTATCAAACAAATCAATCATATTTAAAAGCCTTTTGGTATTTCACGTTCCCATTTTTTCCAAGGTGCAGTATTAGTGGCAAGCAACTTCTCCAACATCGCCTTCTCACGAACATTATCCATACATTGCCAAAATCCCTCATGCACATAAGACATCAATTCTCCCTCTGAAACAAGACGCTCTAAAGGCTCTTTTTCAAAAACAGTAGAATCACCATCTATATAGTTAAAAACTTTGGGTTCTAAAACCATATAACCAGCATTAATAGGAGCGCCATCAGTAATATTCTTCTCACGAAAAGACTTTACTGCATTATCACCACCAATATTGAGTACACCTTTATCCTGTTTCATCTTAACTGCAGTAAGAGTAGCCAACTTACCATGCGACTGATGAAAAGCAAGGAGTTTGTTAATATCCACATCACAAACCCCATCTCCGTATGTCATAAAAAACGGCTCATTGCCCACGTATTCTTGTACACGCTTAATACGTCCACCTGTCATGGTATTATATCCCGTATCTACAACAGTTACTTTCCAAGAATCCAAATGGCTATGATGAATTGTCACCTCATTTTTGCCATTGCGCCAATCAAAGCTGACATCGCTATTATGCAAAAAATAGTTAGCAAACCACTCCTTGATATATTCCTGTTTATAGCCTGCACAAATGATAAACTCGTTGTGACCATAATAGGAATATTCCTTCATGATATGCCATAAGATTGGCATACCTCCAATCTCTATCATCGGCTTTGGTTTGAACTGACTCTCCTCACTGATGCGTGAACCAAAGCCACCTGCCAGTAATACGACCTTCATAATTCTAAAAAATTTGGTTTATTAATAGGACTTTGCCGCTACCTTTACTTGGTAGAGACAAATGCCTTGATGATATCTATCATATACTGGAGTTTTTCCTGAGTCATACCAGGATAAACACCTATCCAGAAGCAGTCGTTCATGATGCTATCCGTAACAGGAAGAGAGTTGCCTACAATACGATAATCCTTGTTTATTACATATTGCTCAAAGGCAGGATGTTTTAAAAGGTTACCGGCAAAAAGGTTACGAGTCTGTACCTTATGATCCTCCAGATATTTTGTCAGCTCAGTACGGGTGTAACCGGCATCTGGCATCACGGTGATGAAGAAACCGAACCAGCTCGGTTTGCTGTTCGTCTGTGGCTCAGGAAGTAACAGGCCCTTAACTCCTTCCAAGCCCTTGTGTAGATAATCGAAGTTTTCACGACGACGAGCTACGATGTCGTCAAGCTTCTCCAGCTGAGCACAACCAATGGCAGCTTGAAGATCAGTTGCCTTTAAGTTATAGCCCATGTGACTATATACATACTTATGATCATACCCCAAAGGAAGTTGACCAAACTTCTTAGTGAAACGGCAACCACAAGTATTATCTACACCACCGACACACCAGCAATCACGTCCCCAGTCACGGAAACTCATAACATACTTATGAAGCTCAGGATTGTTAGTATAGACAGCACCGCCTTCGCCCATAGTCATGTGGTGTGGAGGATAGAATGAAGAAGTTCCTATGTCTCCAATTGTACCAGTTTTCTTCCACTCACCATCGATGAAGTACTCTGAGCCAAGTGCATCGCAATTGTCCTCAACCAACCATAGGTTGTGCTTTCGACAGAAATCAACCACAGCTTGCAGGTTGAATGGATTACCCAACGAGTGGGCAATCATAACAGCCTTTGTTTTTGGAGAAAGAGCTGCTTCAAGCTGAGTGGTATCAATGTTGCTCTCCTCAATGCTCATGTCAACGAACACAGGAACAGCATTATACTGAAGAATGGCAGACACCGTTGTCGGGAATCCTGCTGCTACAGTTATAACCTCATCTCCGCGCTTAATGGCACGGTCACCAAGCTCATGTGCTGTAAGGGCACTGAAAGCCAAGAGGTTTGCTGATGAACCTGAGTTACAGAGTGAGCAATACTTTACTCCCAACCACTTGGCAAAACGGGTCTCAAACTTGTGCGCCCAAGGACCGGCTGTAAGCCAGAAGTCCAAAGAAGCATCAACAAGGTTCACCATCTCCTCATCGTCAAAATAGCGACCGCCATAATTCACTTTGGTCTTGCCAGGAACAAACTCCTGCTTCTGACCATGTACCTCACGATAGTATTCTCGTGTCAATTCGAGAATCTGCTTTTTAAGTTCTTCTTTTTTCATATTGTATTTCTTTATATATCCATATTTTCCTAATAACCATTGGATAAATTTGTTTATAAATGTTGTACAAAAAATAGAGCTGTTCCTACAAACAGCATACACGCAATATTTTAGAATTATAATCTATTTTTTCAACCATATGTTTCTTAGTTCACTAAAAGAATTAGGAAAAACATATGGTTGCACATATTTCATTATTATCCAAGATATAATGTAACTTAAAGATATTGTTAATATTAATATTATTGAGCTGTATAAGAATGTATGTGGTAGAATCAAAACTAATGTGTTATAAATCAAGAAATGAAACAGATACATTGGAAATGAATATTTGCCAATCTCTTTTAACATAGGCATTTTCCCAAATATTTCTCTATAGCTATAAATGATAAGGAAAAATGAAATAGACATAACTAAATGCACCCATCCTTTAGGTTGTAGATATCCGTTAATGATAACTACTGATAATATAGCAAAACTTGTAACAGATAATATTTTTATATAAACTGTTTTAATATTTTCGACTATAATTAAAGAACCAAAGCTTATAATTAAATACAAAGGAAGTCTAAATAGTAGGTTATTTATATAATCCCCCCAAAAATATAACACTACAGCTATTGGTAATATAATTTTCACAATACCATATTCATTTTTCTTAAAAAAATCAAGAACCATAGAATAAATAAAAAACGAAGGTACGAACCACAAATATTGAGCATTGCTAGTTTCGTATATAACATTCGGATCAACGCTGAACATTCCAACAAAATACATAAATACATCAGATATACTCCAAGACATATTCATAAATCTATTTAGAACAAATAAAAGTGTATAAATAATGATGTAGGGAAAG
>ULMF01050232.1_pt1 | contig 33951 bp, 28 predicted proteins | sample 1951581 | NCBI WGS metagenome assembly ULMF01 (sample SAMEA4835543, study PRJEB28245) | human gut metagenome | biome: gut microbiome; material: fecal sample | place: Denmark | collected 2008
AAGACTACGGCACGTCTAATCGTCAAATTAGTTGTTTGAATTCGCTTAGTGCCCTATTATAAATGTCAAAAGTCGAATCATCATAACAATAAACATAGATATCATCAAAATGAGAGCCGTTCTCTACCATTTCTTTTAGAGCAATTGGCGCTGCTATTTCTTTGGGGAATCCAAAAATGCCCGTAGAAATGGATGGAAATGCGATTGTTCTTACTCCATTTTGAGCCGCAACCTTAAGGCTATTACGGTATGCTTCCGATAAGAGTTGCGGAGACTTATCTACTCCATATTGAGGCCCAACTGCATGAATTATGAATCGAGATGGCAAATTCAAACCTTTTGTTATAACTGCACCGCCCGTTTTACAACCGCCGATTTTTTTACATTCATTATTTAATTCGTTATATCCAGCAGCATCGAATATAGCACCACATACACCGCCCCCTGGAGATAAACTTGAATTAGCCGCATTAACAATTGCATCCCCATTAAACGTACAAATATTCCCCTTCACTATATGGATTTTATCAAGTCCGCTTTGTTTTGAAATATTTGTTTTAACGATGTTTTTCGGCAGTTTAATTGTCTTTTGTTTATCGATGTTTTGTTCTTTGACATTGACGATTAAATCGTGTTCAAGTTCATATTCTTCAACATCACATGCCTTTATAAGCCAACTATCTGCAATATCATCGTTATAGGTTCTTAGTGCCTGAATCTCATATATTGATTCAAGAATATTTCTAATCGTTCTTGCATTTGCAAAATCCGGTTTGAGTCTTTCCGCCTCAATTATTTTTCCTATCTCGTTTAATGCATCATCGGTAATTGAATATCTCTTTGAGCGAAGCATCGTCTTGGAAATCTCAATTAATTCATCATTAGAATAATCGGGGAAAGTAATGTATCTATTTATTCTTGATTTGAAGCCTGGATTCATTGCAAACATTTTTTCCATTTGCGGTTCATATCCTGCTAAGATTACGCAAATCTTTCCCCTATAGTTTTCCATATCAGCAATAAGAGCATCTATTGCCTCATGAGCAAAACCGCATGTTTCGTCATTTGCCAAGGAATATGCCTCATCTATGAACAACACTCCACCTAACGCATCTTTAACACGTTTATGTGTTTTGATTGCGGTTTGTCCTATATGCTCTGCAACCAATCCGCTTCTATCTGTCTCGATAAACTTGTTTTCGGGCAGTATGCCTTCGTCGTAAAAGATATTTGCAAGGAGTCGTGCAACTTCCGTCTTTCCCGTTCCCGGATTGCCATAAAAACACATATGCAAATTGGTTTTATCAAGATTTCCTTTGAACTTTGATAAAATCGCTTTCATTTTTAGGATTTCTTTTTTGACGTTGCTTAATCCGATGAGATTGTTGAGCCTTTCTTCCGCAGTTAAGTTATTTACCATTTCAGGCTCATCCTTTTTGTTGTATGCAGCAATATCGGCCATCGTAATTTCCATATCTTTTTTGTTCTGAGATATTGTTCTTGCAGCCTGGAATTCATACAACTTCTCCAACAAATTGCGAACTTCTCTTGCATTGCCGAAATCGTCGGCATACATACGCTTTGACACGATCTTTATGGCTTCATCCAAAACATTATCACTCATGTGATAGCCATCACTTTCCAACTTCATGACAGCAATCTGTCTTAATTCGTCTTGAGTGTAATTGCTAAATTCAAAGAACCGATTGATTCTTGATTTGAACCCCTTGTTGGTATCAATCATATCAAGCAAAGGCTGTTTGTATCCGGCAAAAATGAAGCACATCTTCCCTTTGTAGTTTTCCATATCAGAGATAAGTGCATCAATCGCTTCTTTACCAAAATCCTGTTTGTCGCCGTTTGAAAGAGAATATGCTTCATCTATAAATAAGACACCACCCATTGCAGACTTTACAACTTCGTGTGTTTTTATAGCAGTGTGTCCTACATACTCTGCCACAAGTCCGCTCCTATCGACTTCTACGACGTTGTTTGTTGGCAATGCGCCGATCTCAAACAATATTTGAGCAAACAAACGAGCTACAACAGTTTTCCCTGTACCGGGATTACCCATAAAAGCGATGTTTAAAGTCGGCGTTTTAGCTGGATTCTTAGCGATTATTGCCTTCAATTTTGCCACTTCATCTTTAACTTTTGACAAGCCTATCATTTGCTCCAGTTTTTGAGTCGCTGTTAGACCTTTAACTTTCTTGGTCGGCAAATCTTTGGTAATAAAGCCAAATGACTTGACTGTTTTTGATTGATGCACTTCTGTCGGCAAATCAATAACATTCTTTGTCGGCTGGAGTTTTTTGTCTAACTCGATAATGGAAAGCACATTTTCCTTATCTTTCTCGCGATAAACAAAATCCGTAAAGCCACCATCTGCATTAGGCAGTATTAAAGCATATCCGCCGATTTCAGGTTGATATAGCAAAGAATAATCGGTTGTTTTTTTACCATTGTTATAAAAAGAAAAACCACAAGTATTTGTGTTACTTGTATATTCCATTACAAATCCATCGAAATTCTTGTTGCGGTATTGTCCTATAACAACATTTTGCTGTTCATCCATTGAGGCAGCCAAAACATATTGAGTATCAATAGCATAGTCTCCTGCAATAAACTGTTGACAGATTAACCCATTAACGTTCACTTTTCTCATAGAAGGCACGGAACATTCATAGGCGCAATCAAACGGGATTTTTGTTGCGACATCTTCTTGCACAACATAGTCATATTCGGATTCTTTTGTTAAGACTCCGTGTTTATAGTCTTGAATACGTACATTTTCGCCTTTTTTGAGCCTATACACAATGCCATTAAAACCATCTTTTGCATAATAACGACCTATGTACATAACGCCGTCAACCACGACGATTGACGGTCCGCTCGGATACCCGTCTTTGCAAACTTTTATCGTATATTCGGTACCATTTGGATTCAACACGGCAAACTCGAATTGAAATTTTCTGTCATCAGAATACAAGCCGATTTTTGTAGCATTCTCTTTTGCAAAATGCTCAATTGCCGGACCTTCCCAATGCTCACCGTTATGTTTGGACAGAATATAGCTTTTTCTGCCTGCTTTTAGTTGTACTTTTTCATACGTATATGCGTTCATATACAACTCCTTTTATCAATGGCAAAGGCATTCATGATTACTCATAAATGCCATTTTTCAATTCTACTAAAGTCTTAACAACTTTGTATTCAAGCTCTTTATTCAAAACTTCAAAATGCTTCATACCGCATTGAATTTTGACTTTTTCATCAGGCCTTAATTTGTCTAGATCCGAATTGCCTTTTGTTTCAGCTACGAAATAAAGTTTGCACTCATTTTCATCGTTTCTAATCACCAACATCCAGTCGGGATTATATGAACCATACGGCGTATCTATGGTAAATTTCGGTGGAAGCTTGGCATACAAGAGAACATTCTCATCAGTGTCGCAATCTTCTGCAAAAGCCCTTTCGATTGCCGAATCAAAAATAATATGGTCAAAGGGATTTTTATCAGGTGCTGAAACGTCAACCACGTTGCTATCTTTTATTCCATACAATTCTGTGTCGTCAAACACTTCTTCTTGCTTGTAGAATTCATCTATCTTTGAATATTGAAGACCTTCAATCAAGCGTTCTTCTTTTGCCTTGTTGATCAATCTTGACACTTGCTTTATAAACACTTCAGGATTGTTGTAAAAATCGTTCAAGCGTCCTGATTTTGCAAGAATGTCAATGATAGTTCCGCGCAAAAGTTGAGTGGCATCCGTCAATCGCCTAATGAAATCTGGATAATTTGGCGTTTCATATTCTTCAAATGTTGCAATCGTCTTTTGTACTGCCCCGCCATCTTTTGCAACAACACCCTCTTTTTCTAATCCGAGAGCAACCGTTCTCGAACCGATTCGTTCCTTCTTTATCGCAGGCATATTGCGTATATATTCGATTGCCGCCGACTTCATATCATCAATCGGAAGGTTTACGGAATATATCGTTTTTTGATTTATCTTCGTCCAAATCTCATTGAATACTTCTGAGCTGATAACTTTATCGTTACGATTGACTTTGACTCTTTCCTTTGCATTTTTCGGCATGCAATCTCTTGACAATTTTTCTATTGTCAACGCAATTGACTTGTCAAATTCTGCGTACTCTTCTGATGTTGTGAAATCACCGTTTTGTTTGTCGATAAAGAACTGAGACGTTGCTTTATTCTTGTCGATATAGCCTTTATCCGTGAGGATTTTATGTATTTTAACAGAATCGTCTTGAGAAAGTTCTTTTTCTGTTCCGTCTTCTTTTTTCACAGTCAAGCCCGTGAACGAAGTTGTCTCAACGATACCGAACTTGTAGCCTTGGTCGGTAAATTCTTTCTGCAACGAATTGCAAAAATCCTTATATGACTCATTTGCAATGACGGTCAAACGATTGTATTTCGGGTCAAGAACTCTTTCGCCGTTTTGGTTGACGCAAATACGCAAGCCTCTGCCGATTTTTTGACGCTTGGTGAAAGTATCCTTTGTTTCGACTAAGGTACACACTTGGAAAACGTTCGGGTTGTCCCAGCCTTCTTTCAACGCAGAGTGCGAGAAGATAAACCGAATCGGTGTGCTGAAGGAGAGCAGTTTTCCCTTCTCTTTCATGATGAGATTGTACGTTGTATCATCCGCATCGCCGTCACCTCTTGTGTCTATGAGTCTTCCCTTTTTGTCTTTGGAGAAATAGCCTTCGTGGACCTTTGCAGCGTCATAACACATCTCGGGATGCGCAGATTTCAATCCGGCATAAGTTGTGTTGATAAGTTTATCGAATTCTTCTTCAAACCAAACAGCATATTTGCCCTTGCTTCCGTCTTCGTTTCGATAGTTGTCAACTTTATCGATAAAGATAAGCGATAGGACCTTTATTCCCTTGTCTATGTACGTTCTTTCTTTTTTCAGGTGGTCTGCAATTGTTTCTCTTATCTGAGCGCGTTTTATTGCCTCATCATTGACACCACCTGTAGCCTCTCCGATACGCAATTCAATGCCGTTTGAGAACAGAACATTTTCTTCACCCTTCATTGCATTGATATCTTCAATAACGTAACTGTTTCCGCTATAATACTCAACTTCTTTGGACAAATCCCAAAGATCATCGTTTGTACGAGCTTGAACAGATTCTTTTGTAACCGAACCGTCTTTTGACTTTTTATAGATTTCAAGCTTAGCTCTGGTTGAAGCACTTCCGTCTCCCGTTACGCCCAAAAGTTTCACATAAGGCTTCGTGGTTTGCTCGTCGGACAAAACTTCGTCAACCCATATTTCTTTGACGAGATGCTGATGATATGCATCGACAGGCGATAAGCGATACATCAAGTGATACAACTCTTTGTGCGTTGCACTATATCTGAGTGTAAATAGCGGATTTAAAGCACTAATTGCTATTTTTGATTTTTTAGAATCTGCAGCACTCTGCGGCTCATCTATGATGACAATTGGATTTGTTTCCTTTATCAAATCAATACCGCACCATCCGTCAAGTTTGTCGGAAGGGCGATAAATCAGATTCGCTTTCGTTTCGGAATCTTGAGCTTCAAGACTCTTGTTGAATGCGCCTATCGTCATTATCATAACTTGGATAGAGCTGCTGTTTGCAAACGACTTGAGCCTTGCAATCTTATTTGAATCGTACACGAAATAGTCACACGGTGTGTGATTATATGCCAAATCAAAATGCTCTTTGGTAAGTTCAAATGATTTTGCAACGCCTTCCTTTATTGCAACGGACGGAACAACGACAATAAACTTTGTCCAACCATATCTTTTGTTGAGTTCAAGAATGGTTTTGGTATAGACGTAAGTCTTACCTGTTCCGGTTTCCATTTCAATGGTGAAGTTCATTCCGTCAGGCTCAAAAGCGCTATCTTTTTTAATATTATTGCGCTCTTGCACCGCTCTCATATTCTCAAAGATTTGGTCTGGAGAAATGGTAAGCTTGTTGGAATAACCATACTGGTCAAGGAAACCTGTATCCAAACTGCTTTTTGCAATGGTGAAAAGCGATTCTTTTCTTTCACATCCGTCGAAAATATCAACCACCGCATTTACTGCGTCGGTTTGATAATCTTGCTCGACAAATTTTAGTTTGATTGTATCCATACTTTTCTCCAACTTAGATGCACTTCACGTTGTCTATTCCAAGTCTCTTGAATGTACAATCGGCGTTCATCTTTGCATTGTCATTTACAAATCCACTCTCTTTGAAAACAACTGCTTTTGGATTGAGCGCAGCAATTGCAGCAACGTCTTCTGTTGTTATCTCATCATTGAGAGATATAATCATATACCCTTCGCCAACTGAGTACACCGTCTTTCCATTGACTTCTTTTTCTTCCAACGGCATATTGAATATGCCATACTTGAGCATAACTTCGTATGCAATATCGAGATTGCTTCTATCTTCTTTTACAACAGAATCTTGCAAATCATAAAGCGTTGTTTCGTCGTATTTGACGGTTGCATCCCAAGGTTTGATGTTTGTTGAATCAAGTTTAAACACCTTGAATCCTATATCAAGATTGTTTGCCATCTCATTGTTGACTTCTTCAACGTTTTCCGGTGCATCAAACAAACCTGTCATAGAAAGTTGTGCAACCGTTTCGCCTTCGTTATTCTTGATTTCTTTTTTGTCCTTCACCCCATTTGCCAACATTGATACGGCAAGACCGTTTTCTCCAAGCGCTTCTTGTATTTGTGCGCCTGCTCTCCGAATGCGTTCTTCGCCTATATCGCAGATAGTCTTATATCCCGCCTTAAAGGCTTCACTATTCTCATCACAGGTTTCAGGCAGCTGAACCATAATGTATTTCCGCTGTCCACCATCTTCCGCATTAAGTTGCATAACGGCATGAGCCGTTGTTGCAGAACCTGAAAAGAAATCGAGGATAATTGAATCTTCATCCGAAGCAACTGACAACAAAAACTTTAGCAATTCCGTTGGCTTTGGGTATGAAAAAACATTACTTCCAAGCAAATCAGAACACTCTTTTGAACCTAGTCCATTAGAATAATCGATCAATGCACGATAAGGAATTTCTCTTGTGTAAGGTTGGTCATTATTATCAACGTATTGGTATTGTTTTATATAGACCTTCCAACCATTATCTGTTTGCTTAAAAACAATAAAACCATTATCCTTTCCCCATTCAAATTTGTTTTTACTCCAGCGCCATGTATTTGGCTTCCCAAATGCTCCACCTGAATACAATTCTGAGCCATCTGGTGCAGTAATACAATAGTCTAATCCCTCACTATAACTTCCCTTATAATCAAGGTCGCGAAGATAGTACTTTCCTCTTTTGCTTAAAAATTCATCGCTATATTTGTACTTATTGTCAGATTCAATATCCACTGTTTCTTGATGTAATTTTACTTTTTCAAGCTCCTTACAATAGCATAAAATATAGTCGAATTCAATTGCAATTAAAGAACTGTCATGTCCACTGCCTGCTTTATTTTTTCTAACGAACGTACATATATAATTGCTCTCTCCAAATATTTCATCACATACTTTTTTCGCATTGGATATCTCTACATCATCTAAAGAAATAAATATAACTCCTTCTTCCTTCAGCAACTCTCTTGCAATTTTAAGGCGAGGATACATCATGTTGAGCCAATCCGTGTGGAATCTACCCGCAGTCTCAGGATTGGTACGGAATGCTTGATCTGAGTTTTCGAGATAGTTAGACACATTGTCATGAAAGTCATCGTGATAAACAAAATCCTTGCCTGTATTGTAAGGCGGATCTATGTATATCATTTTGATTTGATTATGATAAGTTTTCTCAAGTGTTTTGAGCACTTCGAGGTTGTCACCTTCGATGTACAAATTCTCTGTTTTATCCCAGTCTTTTGATTTGTCTTTGCACGGTCTGAGTGTACCTGTGGAAGGCATAAGTGCAATCTTCATCGCGTCAGATTTGCCAACCCAATTGAAAGAATACTTTTCTCCGCTTGTTTCCACATCGTCACCGAGTATCGTGCGCAGGACATCAAAATTGACTTTGCCATCTGTTACACATTCGGGGAAAATCTCTTTCAATCTTTCGATATTGACCTTTTCAAGGTCCATTCCGTATTTGTCCATCTTATCCATTTATTTGTTCTCCTTTTATAGGAATCTTTCTGTAGGTTCTCACCGCGTGATTGTTGATAAATATTCGTTTATCTCGTATCGACTCACATCCGATTTGTTTACATTTATCGGTATATATTATCGCATAATCCGAATTGTGACATCTTCCCGCAATAACAATATACTTAACGAATCTGTATTGCTTCCAAACGTCCATAAACTCAGACGTTAGTATAATCTCAAATTGCCGAATATCGTCTTCGTATTCTCCTTCTATCGCTTCTTCGGCGCCAAAGAGAGTCCCATCTTCTATCAAGAAAATCAAGCCTTTGATATTCTTTTCCGTTCCTGTAACATTTCTTATGTTTTGCATGTATTCGTGTTCATACATTTTCGCATGCGACTCAAAATGTTCGATTAGGTTGTTTATATAATGTTCGACACTGCTCTCAGGATTGATATAGGACAGTTCATCGAATCGTGTCTTCGACAAATCCATTCTAAGTGAACTGCCGCCTTTTATGCTCGGATTTTTCTTCTTTCTTATTTCCAAAGAAGCATCAAATCGGAAGTGTTCGAGCATATAAACGTCATCTCCGACAATCGAATAGGCATCCGGCTTTTCAAAATCTGTATGATTCAGAAGAATCTGTCTAATTAGCCTTACGTCTTCCTCATTAAAGTACTTAATAAGGATTCCACGCCCCAACACATATTTTTCTATAAAACATGTTACTTCGTGCTTAGAATTATCCGTCATCTAAACGTCTCCAGTTTTTGCTCTATCTCAAGTATCTTCATGTGGCAACGCATTTTCCCTTGCATTGAAGATTCATCATCCTCTTGATCGAGCAATTTATTTCTCTCCTCAACAAGTCGCTGAATCATCACGGACTTTGATTTTATAGAAAAATCAATGATTTCAGGGATTCTTTTTGTGACTCTCAGCACATATTCCGCACTTGCAACGTAGTCGATATATTCATACAAATCTTTGAGATTTTTCCGATTATAATCAATACGTTCAATCAGTGATTTATGAGGCTCATCAAGCGTGAACCACGATGTCGTTTGCAAAGAATCTATTACGGTTTTTCCCCTTTCCACTTTGTTTAAGCGTTTCATCGCAGTGCCGATCATATATTGATTCTCATACTTATAAATCATCACTGCAGGATTCGGGAAAATCCGCTGCAATTCTTCATTGAGCGATTTGACTTTTGATGCGTCTTTCAATGCAATAAGATAAACTTGTATCTCTCGATACATATAGTTGCCGTCATCAAAAGCCCACAATCCCGTCGTGCTTTCATTTAGAACGCCCACAAGATACACCGTGCTTATGGACTTTTCAAGCAAAGTTTTTTCTTTTCCCTTAGCGTCCGCCGACGCAACTATATCCTTTGTGAACACTCTTTGATTGACCTGCGCTTTTTTAGGCAACCTGAAAAGTTCTATTATATCGTTCATCTTATCACCAAGAAAGAAATCAACTCAAAGTCGTTGATGCCGGAAATCTTGTCGAGAACCGTGCTTTCACCGAGTCCAAACAAAGAAGCAACACCTTTCTTCTCAGCAATACCCTTGATGTCGTTGACGGCTTTTTCAAGCAAATCAGTATATTTGCTCATATCCGTTGCATTTTTTGTTTCCTTGTTGAATTGCTTCACAAGTTCCGTCAAAACCTCTTTATTGTTTGCACAAAGCCCCTTGTACAAATCGAGTACAAGTTTCGGGTTTGAATACTTCACAAGTATATCGCCGTCGTCCTTGACATACACAAGATAGTACGGATGAATTGACGAGTTGCTCTTTTCTTTTTCCGTAAATTTCGTTTGTTTCAAGCAGAATATGACGCCTGGTGTGCAATCGGACGATACGTTATCAGGGATATTTGTTACCGCATATATTCCCGTCGGATATTTTTCGAGCAACCCGGGATGGGCTTTCTTAAATTTCCCGAGTGATAACACAAAATCCGAAAGCGTCAAATCCGTAATCGAGATGCCGCCCTTCAAATCATCAAGATCTACGACTTCATTTTGTAATTGTTTGAGTTGGTCTTTACGGTATTCCAAATCCTTGCTTCCCAAATCAAGCAAATCGTCTTCACCTGTTGCCGTAATATCAACCATTGTCATTCTGCTTCTTACTTTGTTTTCAAGGTCAATGTACTCATCGAGTGATTTATACGGCCAGAAGTTTATAAGCTGAATACTATCGTTCTTTGAGCCAATACGGTCGATACGTCCAAATCTTTGGATGATTCTCACAGGATTCCAGTGAATATCATAGTTGATAAGGCAATCGCAGTCTTGCAAGTTCTGACCTTCACTGATACAGTCTGTTGCGAACAACAAATCTATCTCTTTATCCGTTGTGAAATGGTTCGACATCGGTGAGAAATATGTCAGTATCGTCTCAAAAGAATTTGATACGCCTTGCAAGTTTGTCGCCACTTTTGAAGAACCGGTTATAAGTCCGGAATACAAGCCATATTCTTTTAGCGCCCAATCCGATACTTTATCATAGAGATATTTTGCGGTATCGGAAAACGCTGTGAATACGATAACTTTCTTGTTGCCGGGATTAATGGGATTTTCCAACTTAACGGCAATCTGATTCATCAACTCCAAAAGTTTTGCGTCGTTTTCTTCTGTTACGTTTCCTGCCTGTTCACTTAGATATTCAAGTTTTTCTTTGTCATCCAACAAATCTTGCTTGAATTTAACAAGATCCATATCGCACAGCTTAACCTTGATTTTACCGCCGATTTCCATATCGTCGTCAATGATTTCTTCGATGTCGTCATCATCGTCATCGTCCCATCCGGGAGATACCGTTCCGGTTCCGCTGCCGTCAATCATATCAAGATAATTGTTTACTTGCCCAAGTATTCTATCGATAGTCAACTTAAATGAGTTTACTCCCGATTCAAGACGTTTGAGTATATTTACTCGCATCAAATTTACGAGGTTCTTTTCACGGTCAAGTTGCGAAAATAGAGATTTTCCTTCTTTTGTATATGTCTTATATTTTTCTTCGTACTCGTTTTTCTTGACAGGTAAAACATAAAGTAACGGAGAATATATACACAAATTAAGCAAAAGAATTTGCGAATTCATATATGAAATCTCGGGGAATGATCCATCCAAAGTCGGAGAACAATATATAGACTTTGGCTTAAGTCTTTCAGGGAACTTCCCTATATCGTTTGTGTCATAATACTTTTGGATATGCTTTCTGCTTCTCGCAATTGTATAAGTATCGAGCACATCAAAGAACGAATAACTCAATGAATTAAGCAATGCTTCTGTCGTTCTGTCCTCTTTGGGGCTTTTTGCCCATTTGGTAAACGTTTGTTGCGCTGCGTTTAATGTTCCTTCTATTGAATTCACATTCTTGCCGCGTTCTGCCATCGCAGCATCGTTTCCTGCCGTAATAAAATTGATTTGATTTTTCAAGTCTGACAATCTGTTGTTAACGGGTGTCGCCGAGAGCATCAAAACTTTCGTTTTTACACCCGCTTTTATAATTGAATCCATTAAACGTGCATATCTTGTAACTCTATCGTTTCTAGGGGAATTATTCCTAAAAGCATGCGATTCGTCTATAACAACAAGGTCGTAATTTCCCCAATTGATTTTTGTCAAATCAATATCTCCGGACATCCCTTTTACTCTTGAAAGGTCAGTATGGTTAAGAACGTCATAGTTGAATTTATCGTCAACGAGTGGATTTGTAATTGTGTTTTGCTTAAATCCTACCCAGTTGCCACGCAGCTTTTTGGGGCACAAAACAAGCACTCGCTCATTTCTTAATTCGTAGTATTTAATAATTGCAAGAGCTTCAAATGTTTTACCTAAACCAACAGAATCGGCGATTATGCATCCGTCATATTTTTGAATCTTATGTATAGCACCGACGACAGCATCTTGTTGGAAGTTGAAAAGCATTTCCCAAATTTTTGTTTTCTTTATTCCCGTACTCTCTTTTATCGCCGCATACTCATCTTCATTTATAAGTTTGTCGTTAAACAGATTGTATAGAGTGATATAGTATGCAAGTTCAGGAGAATTCTCTTTATACAGATTTGAGATGTATTTTAACAACTCCTCTTTGACATCCTCAACCATCTCTTTATTGTTCCAATACTCATCAAAAAACTGACGATAAGAATCTACTGATGTCATATCGTCAAGGGCATAAGCAAAGCCCAGTTTTTGTTGGTTTGAATATCCCAAACCCGGCATAGAAAACTCCAGATTACTGCTTTGAATTAAATAACTGTCGCCGGTTTCGTTATCTATCAAAATGCCATTGTCATTAAAATAATGATTCTCTGTTACCGATCTAATCTCCATTTTATCTTCAAGCAACAAATAGCATTGATTTGCAACAGCATTTTGGTCAAGGTTGTTTTTCATGCTGATTTCAAGTGCAAATTCCGAAACACTCTTTTCTCTGTCGCTCATTTGCAACTGAAATTCTTTAACGTTCTTTTCGGTTGTCTTTATCTTCTTGATAAACGTCGGCTTGTTGAATAAAAACTTTACTTTGTTTGACTTTTTTATAACATCCTTCAGCTCATTAAAAGCATATAAGGTAAAAATTGAAGACGGCAAATAAATCGTCGCTCCTGCTTGAACTTTTTCTTTAATAAATTGTGCAATAGCACCTTTTTTGCTAGTGTCTATTAGTACTGGCATTTTATCCTCTTTTGTTTGATTGAGAATTCCCAATCATATAGCTTTTTGCAGTTTTGATATCCGCACAATGCAGTGCCGATAAAAAGAAAAAAGCACAAAAATGTTATATTCTATAACATTATATCATAATTTGTGTTTTTTTCAATAATAAATTATGTCAATGGTTTATTACACTGTGAACTGTACTTCTCCCTTTCTGGGCATAAAGAATATATCCATTTCGTAAAGTTTGCGTTGCTTGCCAAATTTGCCGTATTTGCCGTTGATAAAGTCCATAAAGAACATATCGAGACGACTTCCCGGGTTAAAACCATATCCGCAAAGTGACATGAATTGGAGGATTTCAGTTTTGCTCAAATTAAGCAAAACCGAGAATCTAAACACGTCAATTTTTGACAATGTTTGATTATATCTCACTTTTTGTCTTTTGCGACAGTCATATTCTTTAAGCGCTTTTTTGTAATTTACATTTTTTTGAGAGCAATAATCATCGATGAAATCGTATGGATATTTATATGGATTCGGGTTCGGCCAAAGATCCGGGAAAAACATATCTTCGGGATTTATATCGGCAACAAATTTGATGATGTTCAAAAAAGAGTGCTTGTCCGCATAAGCTTCCTTGAGTTTTGAATTTTGAGGCATAACTTCATCGGCAAGGTCACACGAATCATATATCCCTTGAACATTTCCAGCACGCTCTAAAAGCATTCTTCGCTCATCCTCATAAAGTTGCTCTTTAAGCGGCTTTGGATTCAAATACGCAATCACTGTCGCATTGATTATATCCTCTTCGGTTTCGACTTCTTTATCGGAAATCTCGGAAAGAACATCCAACACTGCTTCATACGCTTCTTTATCCGAATAACCGTTTGCGCCTGTGCCGATAATCGGCAAACCTATTGTTTTATATCCATGATTGATTGCATAATCTACGACCGACTTGTATGCCTTGCGCAATTGTGTGCAATTGCAATCATCATTTTTTTTGAACGGCGTTACGATATGCAACACGTGGGCGGACTGCAAATCGCCACCTTCCGTTTCGATTATTTTGCCGAACGGCATATCTTTTTGAGCATCTATCAAGGTTTTTACATCTTTTCGGTTGATGCCTTTAATGATGTTTTCGCATAGTCTCCCGTACACTGCGCCGTTGGTCCCAAGGCTGTTCAAAACCGCGTCGCCTTTATATTCGAGTGCATCTCCGTAAGTAACTGAAAACGACATATTTCCTCCGTATCTTTTGTATAGATTGATGATCAATCAATCCAACACACATCCATCCTTCTTTTTATCTTCTAATGATAGTGCTTCAAACTCCGGTGTAAATTCAAATCCACACACTGCGAAAAACACTCTCAAATCGCTCAACGATATTTCATCGTTTTTGAACAACTCAAATGCTTTATCAGATATGTCTTGCTTGGTCATACCGCTTGCTTCAAGTTTTTTTACTTCGGCTTTTGCTTCATCAAACGAGATAATATCGCCCGCTCTATACTTTTTTACGGTTTCGCAATAGGTTCTCTCCTCTTGCAATCCGTCATTCAAAAAGCCTTTTGCAATGTCTACGGGAATATCCATCATGCTTGCAAACGTTTCTGCTGCCTCCGGAAGTGACGCTTTGTCAAAGAAATCATAATTGATTTCAAGCCCTTTTGTCTTTTTATCTTCCTCAGACATATTCTCGAATTCTTCCGTAAACTCATATCCCATAAGTTCCGTAAGCGTCCTCAAATCACTCAAAGACATTTTGCCATCCGCATACATGAGATAAAGTGTTTTAACAATATCTTCCTCGGAATATCCGTTGTTTTTCAGTTGTTCTAATGCTTGTTTTGCGTCATCAATAGTCATAATATCCTCACCAAACGCATAAATGTGAAATAATTATAACACAAACATACGTTTCATTCAATATGGTTAGAAATTTTATTTTTTATTCTGTTCGTTATCATCTGGGAATCGTTCTTTCATCATACGAGTGTATTCAAAAACTGCACGCTTGCTTCCCTTTGCATCGTCAATTAAGCACAGCCAGTCCTCTTTTGTAAATTCGTTATTGCGGATAACAAGTTGTTCATCTTCAAGCTTCCCCGCCTCATCCCATTTGCCTTCGTCCTGAAGTGCATCTATTCTCTTTTCATATTCAAGATATTTTTCAAACGCACTTTTTTCATACTTTTGCATTACTTCTTCTTGCGGGAATTTTGCATTCATCATACGAGTATATTCATATTTTGCGCGCCCTGTACTTTGTCCAATAAGTTCCATCCAATCTTCACGAGAAAAAGCGTCTCTTAGAAGATGCCCCTTCTCAGACCATTTGTCATACGATTCGTCATCACCGTCAAACGATGCATTGCTCCATTCTTTTTGACATTTGAGATATGCTTCACATTTGCTTTTTGCAATTATTTCTTCTTTGAAAAACGGCGTTGAAATCCACTCTATGTATTGATTCATGTATTTATCAATACGATCGGGTATATCGTTTGGAACACAGCATTCTTTACGCTTTTCCTCGTCAGGTTTTTCTGCAAACCAATCGTAAAACTCGTATTCTATTTCATGGCAAATCAATAACAAATCATCCCATGAAATCATATTTTCGTGATAACTATTCTTTGCTATTTCAAGAATGGTCCTATCATCGAATTCTTTTCTCATTTGCTTAACAATCCAAATTGCTATTCGTCTTTTCATAGTAATACCTCTCGACTATTTTTGCTAGTCGCCCTTTTTCTATATGCGATATTAAATAAACTGTGTACCGTTTTTCTCACATTGATGTCACAAAAATCACCACACCACGTCTTCCCATCGGTTGTTGCGCCACATTGGATTTGACAACTCAAGACTATGCTCTAAAGGGGTTGACCATATCTTGATGTAGTATTCCGTACCATCTTTATCATATTGTTTTGCCCATTCAAGTTGCTCGCGAGTGCACTCGGAAAACCAAGTGCCCTCTGCGATACATTCAAGTCCTTTTGCAATCATATTTTATTTTGCCTCATTTTTATGTGCTTTGATGTAGTCGAGCACATCTTGCCAGGTCTTAACTTTTTTTCGGCTCAGATTCAGAGTTTGAGTTGCTTTCGGAATTACCATCCGTGTCCGCGTTTGCAGTTTTCACATCGTCTGCTGAATTACTTGATTGCATAGAAGTGCCATTTTCCTCTTTCTTTGTTAACCATGATGGCAATGGTTTTTTACTTTTTGATTCATTGTCTTCTTTGTTTTCTTCGACATTTCCGTTCAATGCTTCAACGGGATTTGACTTTGATTCGAGTTCGGCAAACATTGCCTTCATCGTAGCGTTACCGCTCGTAAGTTTCTTTATCGTCAGTGTGTCAAGTTTGCGTTCCGCCGCTGTCAAATGCTTCTCGGATTTGAGCAAATTATCTTTCACTTTCATCAAATGCTGTATCGTTGCATCGATTTCGTCTATAGCGTTTGAAAATCTATCGGAAGCATCTTTATAGTTCTTGCCGAATTTGTCCTTGAACTCGTTGAGTTCGCTTTCAAAATTTGTAACGTCTATATTCTGGCGTTTGACCATCTCTGCTTCCTGCTTGTATTTTAGCGAATTGAGCGCGGCGTTGCGAAGAATGGATATGATTTGGATGAAGAATTGCGGCCTTATGACGTACATCTTGTCGTATTTATAAGACACGTCCACGATGCCGGTGTTGTACAATTCGCTGTCTTGCTCGAGCATAGATACGAGGATTGCATATTCGCACTTTTTCTCGCGTCTATCCTTGTCAAGTTCTGCAAAGAAATGCTCGTTTTTGTGCTTTGTTGCGGTGGTTTCCATCTCGTTTTTCATCTCAAACATAATGGACAAGATTTCCGTACCATCTTCTGACGTTTCACGATAGATATAGTCGCCCTTACTGCCGGTTTTTGCATCGTTATCTTTGCCAAACTCGGCGCGCGGGAATGCAACCATACGCATTTCGTTAAACTTGTTTTCGCAATGTTGCTCAAGGTCTTCGCCCACCATTTTCGTGGACAATTTCACTCTATAATCCTTTAAGAGCGCAATGGTTTCATCTTTTATGTTTAGTTCATTTTGATACTGCGCAACAAGCAAACGTTTTTCTTCACTGTATGAATCTTTGTTTGTCTGGATGTTCGTTTTAAGTTCGTATATCTCTTTTTCTTTTTCGGAAATCGCCTTTTCGATCTTGTATGTAAGGTTTTCGCTTTCGTGCTCAAGTTTGGCTTTGAGTTCCGCGATATAAGTATCCTTTTGCGCAACTATGTTTGCATTTTCCGCCGCCGCTTTCATTGCCGAAAGTTCGGCGTCCTTCTTCATATCGCGCATAATTCTGTCCGTTTCTTTTTTGACCGACGCGTCAAACTCTTTGGTACGCACTTGCTCAAGCAAGGTTGCGTATTCGCTTTCATCTACCGTAAAAATTGTTCCGCATTTGGGGCATTTGATTTCTGTACTCATAATTAGTTCTCCTTTATTTCGTATTCTTGTGTAAATATTTGTTCGATTGTTCCCGTTGCCTCTTTCAACGTTGCTTGATATGCAACGGCCGTTTCCAGATTCTTGAAGAAAAGATAAGAGGTGTTTTCCGTTTTGAGCTTTTCGAGCACTGCGTTTATGCTAAATCCGTTAGTTGAATCAGTACATTCTTTTATGCACTTGATTACTTCGAGGTAGTCAAACTCATCTTCATCGTTGCATTGCTCGGAGTCTGCAATCAAACATTCTGCAAGCAACCTTTCGGATGTGGAGAAGAACCAACTCATCGTTTGATGTTTTTCTTCTTTCTTGAAGCAAGCAACGAATTTCGTATCTTTTACTATTTCTTCTCCGTATTTTACCGAACACAACTTGTCGTATTCGTAACGATTTACGATAGCAGTCGGATTGCAACCGTTTCTTGACTTTGGCAAACTCTTTATCGTCCACTCCGCCAAAAACGTTGGGATTTCTTTGTAATACGCTTCCGCAATAGCGCAGGATATTGCAGCGGTCGTATCGCAATCTCCGCCTATTGATATCGTCGTTCTCAAACAATCTTCAAGCGAGTTTGAGATAAGGAAGCAATAAATTGCTTGCGGAACGGTGTTCTGACAAATCTCCTCGCCGTGATAATACGTTCTTTTCAATTCTTCATAATTAAGATCAAGATTGTAGTATTGCTCAACGTAGTTGCGAATAAAGTCCTTATCTTTGCCGATTCTCGCATAGTATACGCACATTGCGGTTACTTCTGCGCCTTTGAGCCCTTCCGGATGGTTGTGCGTAACTTCCGTAACTGCTTTTGAAAGTTTTTTGACTTCTTCTTCGTCACGGCCATACCAACCGCACGCAGACACTCTCATAGCCGCACCGTTTCCGAAACTGCGATATGACTCTTTCGTATTGAGATACAATGCCCACGTCATGAATCTTCCACCATAGCCTGCGCCAGGATACGCTCTTGCCCATCTTCTCAAAGTGTTTACCACTTCATCTCGATTGTTCGCTACATGGCGTTGCAGTATATCGCACACCGCAAGCGTCATAATAGTGTCGTCCGTTGCTTCAAAATCGTTTTGGGTGATTTCAAAGTCTTTTGTCTTAATGTTGTTGAATTCGTATTTGGAACCTACCGAGTCCCCGATAATTGCACCAAGCATGGCAATTTCTCCTTTTTTTGTTTTTTACAAGTACATTTTACTTCTTATTTTCGTGAGTTTTTACCCCTCTATGGGTGTAAAATGCGTCTTTCTCTCACTTTTTCAAAAGAATGTCAATATCTTTGTTGTAGATTTGAATATGATCTGTTCCGGGATTGATAATTACGCCGTCCAAATCGTAAATTTTTGGCAAGGCCAACACGTCAGGCAAATCGTAAATCATCGTGGTTTGCTTTTCTCCTATAGCGTGGCTAGACAAATACACTTTCAAAAAAGCGCCGTCACCATTAAACACTCTTCCGAGTTTCGACGACATATTGAAGTCATCCATCGACAGTTTTGCATAATCAACCTCTTTGCTTTCCTTCGGCGTAAGTGCAACTGTATAACCAACCGCTGCATACGCATTTTCAATACCTTCGATATGCTCGTACTTACCACTCGCAGAGAATTGTTTCAATTGTGCAAGCAATTCGGGATTATCAAATTTCTCATCTGACGCTAAACACGTAGTCATTTCTCGTGTGCGTTGTTTTGGCAACACAACAAAACCGTTTCCCATATCGCGTGGGAATTTTTCTTTGGTGGTATTGATGATTTTCTCTATCGTGCAATCAAAAAACGAAAAATCGTCAACCGCCAATACTTCATCGCCGACCTTATATATATCTTTTTCTTCTTCACGAATTGTAGCGAAAAAGTAGTTGTCTTTGAATTTAACAAGCGCAACCGTCAATGGCTCGGGTTTTTGACCGTGTTTGTGATACTTTAAGTAACTCGCTACGCTTGCCTCGTCGCATATCAAACCGTTTTGCCCCTCGTAATCAAAATCCATATACTCGTCTGCTCCCGCAAACGCAAACGGCATCTCCACAAATTCTCCGTTTGGGAAAACTATGTGCGGACAAATCCCGTCGCAAGCGTTCTCTTTTTGGTCGAAGTACGCAGTCACGTTGTTTTCATTGAAACGCTCTTGCTTGCCTTGTTCTTTGAATATCGCGTTTGCTCTTTCAATTTGCTTTCTCTTAAAATCCAGAAGCAACCATTCACAGTCAAAAACTTCTTTATCGTGTTCGAGCAAAATCACCTTATCCAAAAAATCATTCGGACAAGTTGCCCCGTAAAATCTTTTGATTTGCGGGCACTTGCTACACGTATCAAGATTGTGTTTCTCGTTCAAAAGCAAATCCCAATCCATTGCAAGTTTAACAATAAAACCTTTTTCTTCGTTTACGTACACCATAGGCGCAGCAATGCTCATAAGGTTGCCGCATCTAGGGCAAATAAAGTCAAAGATCATTCTGTCAAGTATTTTGTTCTTCAATTTCTCGTCTTTGGATAAAACCACGCACATTCTTTGCGTGTGCAATAATGAGTGACAGTTGCTACATTCAAAATCAATTCTTCTTGTCAAATCGGTCATATTTTCTTCCTTCGCTAACAACTTCGTTTGCCTTTATAGTTTTTTTATTCTTCATTTTTTTTGCCAAAGTCGATAGGCAAATACTCTTTTTTCTCCCAATCGTAGAAAGGCATACTCTCCACGTCTTTGATGCTGTTCAGTTCGACATGGTTTGGATACATTTCCCACGGAGAATATGCGCCCCAATGTCCACTGACCGGATAAAACGGACTCGCCAAAAATCCATTTGACAAATCTTTTTTAACGCATACGTACACTTCAAACACTTTGTGAAAATTGTATATGTCTTGTATTTCTTTTTCTCGTCGCAACCATTTTTCAAATTCTCTATCAATGTTTTCTTCGAGAGCCATATGATGCCTATCGCTGAACTTGTCGAAAATTGGCTTTACGTGCAAATAGTATTCTTGCTTCGTCATTCCGACAAAGAATGAATTTGAATATATCGCATGCCCATCGGTTTCTTTTGACTGTGCAAGTATTATCATAGTTTCCCTCTTATTGAACTTTGCAAGGTCCTCAAAACTCATATCTTCATCTTTCCAAAGGATTTTATGTAGTTTTGCCAATCTCTCGCTATGGTCAATGCCTTTCTCGATTTGCTCATTCATTAAGGAGTGATATTCCAACATCAGATTGTCATAATCCGTTTGGGTAAAACTGCCATACAAACTTTCCATGTTTTCACCTCATGCTGCAATGTCATAGTCATCAAGAACATATTTTTGATTTTGTTTCATACGCGGTTTTGACTGAGATTTGGTTTCGATCTCAACGCCATATCTTCTTGACACTTTTTTAAGATATTTCGGGAGTTTCTCAAGTGTGTTACGAATCGTGACTGTTTTTGCCTTGCTGAAATCGCCGACGTCCTTTACAGCCACACCGTTTTTGAAATAATAATGGTTGGACATATAGAATTTTTGCTCAAAGAGATAATACTTCTCGCCGTCTGCGATGAGATAAAACTCGTGTACGTCTTTTGCTACAGGTTTGCAATAAATTTTGGCTTGCATAAGCGCCTCCGTTGTTTTTGATGATTCAACTATAGCGCAAATGAATTTTAGTTTTTACCCCTCTCGGGGTGTAAAATTTTTCCGAAAAGATTTTTGTTACCGTCGCCCCAAAGACTTCCGAAAAGGCGACGTCAACTATAGAAACTAAAGAAGATAATTACTTTTAGAACAACACTTGAGAGCAACATCGTGTCGTGGTTTGGTCTTTGTATTTATATTATAAAGCAACGGCCCCTCTCTGTGTCAATGGGGTTAAGAAAAGAATTTTTACAAAACGATTCACTGCACTACTCTCGGTTTTAAAAATTAAGGAATATATACTTTATCGTTTACTTGTATTGCATGGTGTTCTTCACTCCCTACCTTTTGGATAATTCTCGAAGGTTCTCCCATTGAACAAGCCCTTAGAATTAACTTGTCTTGTTTTGGTTCGGTCAAACTCTCTATGTTTCCGTCAAGGAATTGTGTATTGTCGGATACTTCGATGATGTTAAAGCCACGGCGAATAAGGTCGGCGGAAAACTGCCACTTCTTTTCAAAGTATCCATACGAGTCCATAATGATTGAGATGTCTTTTTCTTTGTGATATGCGGTGATTCTGTAATAATTTGCCATAGTGTTTTCTCCTTTATGCAGCAATTTTTTTGATTTGTCTATTTGCAAACGGCAACCACTTTTTGTTTACAAACTCAAGGATGTTGTCATTTGGGGTGCTATCTTTCTTTCCGTAACATTGAAGTATCTTCTTGCGAGATGGCGAGTATTCCACTGTTACAAGGGGTGTGTTTGGGGAGTCTTTTGTTCGGATAAAGAAAATTAGAGATTCTTCTCGCACAAACTTTTGGTCATAGTTCATTCTGCCTACGCAATGTTCAAGGATTTGACCTTCTCTCACAAGGTCGCTTGGAGATAGGGCGATGATTGCAACATAGTCGGACTTCCTGTCATATTGCAAGCCCAAATACTTCTCGGCAACCGCTGCGAACTTTTTATAAAAATAATCACGCTTCTGTTCGTCGTCCATTGCCATCATCGTGTGGTATTCGTCTGTGCGTATATCGTGCCAACGTTTGAAATCGTGCGGGTAACGGTTTTTCTCGTCGGTCATATTCAGCCCTAAATAATTGCACGCATTCCAATAGTCAAGATAACTGTGCGTATTGGTGTTTTGTTTGGACAAGTAGTGATATAGCTTTTCTCGCTCGCGCTTGAATGCGTCTCTCAAAGGAGCCAAGGTTTGGTCTTTATCCATAGAGAGTTTTGCTTTGTAATATGACTGCAACTCAAGCACGTTGCGATTTTTTTTGTATGCCTGCAAAACAACGGGTATATACAGAAAAGACTTGTTTAACGTGTTTCTGTTTTGCGCAAGCCATTTTCTAAAACGCTTATCTTGTCCGCACAACTTTAATATTTGTTTTGACATAGCGAGGTTATGTAGTCCGAGTTTTATGAGATATTCGATTTGCGGATACTGTTCGTAAAGTCGCAAGTATTTGAAAACGTCAATTCCCGTGAATCTGTCTATTGCGCTGAACTTGTATTCGGGGAAATGTTCAAGGATATATTCGCGGTTTATTATCGGGGCATAAGGATCAAACAATTTGTCATCAGTCCATCCCCAATATCCGTCCTCGTACCAAGGTTTGTGTTTCCCAAAACCTTCTGCATACCAACCAACTATGTATCCGCCAACATATGTAAATTCCATATCTTTCACAAAGCATTTGTCCGAGTGAACACCGTGCACGGCAACTTGCTTGCAACACCACTTGTTCTTTTTCTCTTTCACGGCAACTGTGATCTTGACAAGTTCGCCGTCATTCTTTGTAAGGTAAGCGTAAAAACGAGTCCTACCACGAACGGGATATGTTGCGTCAATTGCTTTGATTTTCTTTTCTATGTATTTCGGTATAGGTTTTATCTTTTCAATCTTCATTTTATTGTACCTCCAATGTGTTTCCGAATATCTCAAATAGTTTTGAAATAATGGCGTTGTTTGGTTCTAACGCTTCGCCCAAAATTTCGCCTGTTTCATAGTCGATTTGAGTTGTTTTTTTGCAGCCGTTTTGTGAAATAAATCTTGTGCTTCCGTCGGTTTCTACAACGAGCAAATCGTGTGTTTTTGCAATCTTCGCAAAGTAGATTTCCGCTGCGTGATACGGGAATCCAATCATAGGCACGCGCTCTTGTAAACCACAATCTCGACTTGTCAAAGTTAGATCGATTTTTCTTGCGATTGCCACTGCCTTATCACCCAAAATCTCATAGAAGTCACCGAGCCTGTAAGCGATAACATAGGCGGGGTTTTGTTGTTGCAAAGCCTGATATTTCTCAAAGAAAGTTCCGTTTGGTGTGTTGCTTACAACAGGTGTTTGCTCATCGTTTCCGTTTTGTTCAATAACTTCATTTTCGTCCGTATCGACACTTGAACTGTCTTTTTCGTGTTCTTTAACTTCTTGTTCTGTCAAATTGTCAAAAAATGAGAATTGAACGTTCTCTTGCTTTTTAGGTTCGGGTTTTGCTTTAACCGCGTTGGATTCGACACGTTTAACTGTGGGTTTGTATTCCGCTCCGTCGAGGGTATAAAGCGTCCCTTCGATGCTGTCTTCTTCAAAGAAATGTATTGCCCAACCATACACGGTAGCGTCGTCAATACAAGCAGAATTAGCACCTTTCTCGGCAAGATTTCTCGCCTCGTCGCAAGCAAATCTCATAAAGCCTGCAAGCGTCTTTTTGTTGATTAACGAATGACCGTCTTTTTCAAACGGAGTGCCATTGTTTATCTTGTTCGCAAGAACGTCACTCGCATTATCTTGAAGGTATTTCAAGACAAGTTCTTCTTGCTTATTTTGAGCAGTCAAATTGAGTTCCATATTGCATCCTAAAACGGAAAATCTTCAAGAAGTTCCATTGCCTTCATCTCAAGTTCTTTGAGTGTTGTGCGGTGGTTAAATCCGCCGTAATAATCTTGCTCGTTCTTGGCTTTGCGTATCAAAATGTTGCTGTACCATTCGTTGGTGAAAAACCTAACGTCGCTTATAGAAACGTAAACGCACTTGTTTTCCGCACTCTTGATAAATGCCGAAAAGCAGTAATGATTGCGCCCGACGTTCACAAGCTGCCAATGATTTTGCTTGCATATAGAACGCAAGAAGTTGATGTATTTCGTTTGAAAACTTTTGTAGTCATCTCCCGTGTAGCAACCGGAAGAAAACTCATAGTCTATGTATTTTTCCAAGTCCTTAATCGTTGCCATTGTTGTTGTTCTCCTTGATATATTTTTTGTAGATGTCGTAGTTTTCGTTTCTCTCGTCCACGATTCCGTATTTGTCGTCAACGTAGTATTCTCCGACAAACCAGTTCATAATGCCCGTGCAAAGTTGGTCTCCAACCTTGAAAACGTAAGAGTTGGTTATAGGTCTTGCAAATAAATAATTAGGACCGAGCAATATTGCCCGGCCCGTCTTTCCGTCCATTGAGTTGAGATGTGCTTTTACTTCTATCGGTTTCATATTTTTCTCCTTTATGCAACGCGTTTAATTCCACCGGCGAAAGCGCGGATTCCAATCGTGCCGAATTCCGAATACCATTCACAGTCTTTGTTCCAAACGTAAGCGAGGGCAAGGTACATATTGCCGTGATTCTCGAGAACGAAATCCCAATCTTCTTTGTAATCGGGGATATAGAGAAAGTCATAACATTCGCCAAATTCCAAGTATTCGTGCGTAACGGCATATACAAGGCAGTTGTGGTCTTCTTCAAATTCTTTGATTTTTTCCATAAGTTCAGGCTCTTGCCAAGCCCAAAATCCGCCGAAGCCTTCAAAAAAGCAAACCTCGTTGTCTTTTTCAAAGCCTTTGATATACGGCTTGTAGATGTCCAATTTCTTCATCAGTTCAAGTGCTTTTTGTTTCTTTTGTTCAATGGTTATGTTCATAGGTAATTCTCCTTTTAATAAATTTCAATTAAGCCGTTTTCGCATTCGTAAACGTTGTAATCGCCACAGTATTTGCCATAGCGCTCAAGGTCAAAAAAGTCTAATAAATGTTCAGGGATGTTATATCCGCAACAGTCCAGCATTTCTTTCCCGTAATCTTCCCAAGAAAAGCCACTCCAAAGGTTGACGTTATCGTCCCAATTCTCACCGCGGCTTTTAACAAGTTCTTCAAAATCGTCGTAGTTCTTAACCTCAAGGAAAGCGCAAAGTTCTTTGTATTTATAATCGCTGGAAAGCACTCCCGATTCGTAAAGCGTGTTGAATAGGTTTTCGGGATTCATATAATCCCAGTTGACAGAACGGTCCGATATACCTTCGATGTCTTGTATAAACAATTCTTCGTCTATACCATCCAGTTCAAAGCCTTCTCGTTTGAGTTCTTCAACGATTTCTTCCCAATCGTTGTAGTCCGATAAATCAAGCCAATTAGAGCCTAACGCTCTTTCGTTGCATTCGTTGTAAGAGCCCCAAGATCCGATAACTATACTTATGTTCCCCATTGTCAATCCTCCGATATGTAAATCTTGATAAGCGTGTTTCCGTATTCGATATAATGACCTTTGTCATCTTCAAACACGTCATAGGTGATAACGGAAATCTTTCCGTTGTTGGTAATTGCATAGATGATTTCGTTTCTGTCAGGGAAATAAGCAACAGTATCAAATCTAATAAGGCTTTCACCATCATTGAAATCGAAACCATCTTCATCAATGAATGCAATTTTGTTGAGTTCAATCATTTTTCTAACTCCTTTTTATTTGATATTGCCGTTCGGCAGTGGGCAAGGAGCATAAGTCGAAACGTTTCAAATGCGAATACTGTTGCAATGGAATATGTCAACGGCCAAATCCGTTTGAGCGAAAAATAGTGTAATTATAAAAAGAGCCAAACTGCTATGAGTCTAGCTCTATAAAATGGCTCTCGCAATATTCGCCACTATTTTTCCGTGCCGTTGATATATTTGCTGACTTATGCGACGATAACCACCACGAATGGCAAATAGAAACGAGAATATATTTATGATTCTGAAAGTTGCTTTGAGTTGTTAAAGTTAATGCAATGTAAAAAATATCCGAAAATTATACCTGTTTTTATACTTGTTTTTAATAAAAAATCAAAGACATACCATATGTTGTATTCTGAAAACATGCAAAAATCAAATTATAGTGTATAATGAAACTACAGTATATAATTATTAATTATATCTACTTCTTGCATATAGGTTAAAAAGTTGAATTTTACATCTCCCTTCTCGCCATTATTGCCATTTTGGTAAAAAAATGAAAACTTATGTTGATTTGGAACCGAAAGAATGGTATATTTGTTGTTAATGGATAAGTTGGCCGCTAAAATTAACAAACTAATTCTCCGCATTTCAAAAGGAGATAAAGATGATAATAAGAAATCCTTATGGAAGGATTTGATTTTGCAAGATAAAGAAGTATTTGCCGATTTTATTCCCTTGTTCCAAGCAATACATTCTTTATTTGGATTAAGCGAGTTTTAGCAATGTATTCAATTAAAGATAAAGCCGAGAGATTGTCCTTTCTCTCGGCTTTCATTTGTATGCATTTAGTTGTTTGGAATATAAGCATTTATTTGTTTCGTATGATATTTGATTGATAATTTGCAATAAACGCATTATAATCGAATCAAATAAAACAATGCATAAAATGCGATGAACCATTCGTGAGATTCGTGCGATGACGCAAACTGGTATTAAATTGGTATTATTTTGGTATTAAAGTTATTTGAAGATATGAAAATTTTCTCAAATAACACCAAAAAATAAGCGATTTGAACGCAAAATATTGCATAATACACTACAAAATGCAAGAAATTTGCTGGTTTTTGCGATATTTTGCAAGGCAAGATGAACTCCTAAAAGATCTCAAACGCCAAGAAATCTATTTTACCTTTGCCTTTGTATGTAAAATATAACGGATAAATTCCGTTCGGTAATACAAAGTCAACCGAATATGTTTTCCATTCCAATGCCCCTGTAACGGGAATTTCAACAAATTTATGATTAACCGTTGTTCCTACTATTATTCTGCCTGCAGAACCACGAACAGTTATTTTTAGCCGCTTTACATCCTCAAAGCGGAAATACTTATATCCTACCGTAGTTCCGTCTGCAATGGCGCGAATATAACGCTCGTTATTTGCGCAAGTAATATTCGGCTGCGACTTTCCGTAACCGTTTCCCTGAACGTTACGTGTTTTGCTATTAAACAAGTTGCAACACATAATAGCGGGAAATGTACCTGTTCCTTTAAGCGGTTGCCCGTTTAGTCCCTGCGTAGTTATTTCTACTTGCGGAATGCTGCCATCGGATAAAACCGTTATTCGTTCAGCGCAAGCCTGACGGGAATAATCGGTGTTGTTTGTACAACGGTGATAAAAAACATAATATTGACCGTTTATTTCCTCTATACTGCCGTGAATAGTACCGCCCGCAACTAAACGTTTTGTATTACCTTTATATCCAATATCACTATTTGAAATTATTACTCCGCGATAAACGAAATCTTTGTCGGGATATTTGCTTGTGGCGTAACACAATTCGTTGTTTTGCCCCGAAGAATAGATAAGATAATACGTGTCGTTAAACTTACGAATGGACGGAGCCTCGTAGAAAGCGTGATTGTAGAACTCGCTTTTTTTATCCGCAGACGTTTTACTGTCTAATACCGCTCTCGGCTCGTCTTTAACGGTTAGCATATCGTTTTCAAGTTCCACTACCGCGCAAGACAGAATACTCGGTTTCGTTCTCTTGATTTCTTTTACGGAACGATTGAACAGCTTGCTTTGCACGAAGTTGTAAAGCGGCGCAAGAGCCTTATTTCTGAAATCGTGTCCAAGTCCCCAACCGTAATAGAGATAAATTCTTCCGTTATCGTTTATCACGGCGGGATCGTTCGTCAGATACTTTAAAACGGGCTTTCCGTCTTTGTACTTAATGTCGCCCAAATACTCGAACGGACCTTCGGGCTTATCCGACACGGCAACCGCCATCGGGCCGAAATTTTTTGTATTCGGACCCATTGCCACATAATAGAGATAATACTTTCCGTCATTGCCTTTCACACAGTCGGGGGCATAGTAATCGACGGGCTTTCCGTTGGTACTGTGTGGATCTTGTATCTTTTTATAACTTGTACCCTCACAAGTCCAATCGGACAAATCGCTAATCGGTGCAGACCAAACTTCGTAATCGAGCATACAAAATCTATCCCCGCCCTCTTTATCGTGAGAACCGTAAAGGTAAACTCTATTCCCGAAAACGTGCGGCTCTCCGTCGGGGATATATACGTTTATAGGTAAAAACGGATTGTAAATTTGTTTTTCCATATTTAATCAATTTTTTATTGCGTTATATATTGTTTCGGCAAAGAGTTTTGCCCCTGCCACGTTTGGATGCACTCCGTCTTGGAACAGTTCGGGCTTATTGTCGAATATGGAATACATATCAATGAAAGTATATCCGTAATCCAAACACATATCTTTAACCGCCGTTCTGATTTGCTTTGCAATAACTTCGGCATCGATGTCGAACTTTACAGGCCTACCCTTTAATCCCCATGCGGGCGAAGGTGCAAGCAGATAGATTTCAGGCGACGTAGGTAACGCCTTATAAGCGTTGATTATTTCAAGCAAATTGCTTTTGAACGCTTCTGCGCCTTTCCAATTATACGGCTTGCTGTCGTTTGTACCGAACATGATAATTACTTTATCAGGCATAAAAGCAAGACTGTTTTGATAGTTCTTGTCTTTCACATAGGGCATATCTCCGTCTTTCATAGCCGTGCGCCCCGAAAAGCCGAAATTGTTTACACAGTACTCGTCGCCGAGCATTTTGGACAACACGGCAGGATAATTTCTTTTTGTGAGATGATAACTGCCGTAAGTAATACTGTCCCCCACGCAAGCAACTTTAATCTGCCCCTCTTTGTGTTTATTCATCGGATGAATTTTAACAAGGCATCCCTTCTCATATAAACACACCATTACTATTGCCAAATAAACGGCAAAACCGCCAATTACTATTAACGCAATAACATACGATTGCATTATTCAACTGTGCCTCCGTCGAAATTATTTTCGTCTATACCGCCACCCTTCTTTTTTGTCTTTTTCTTTGCTTGCTTGGCTTCCCGTTTTTTACGCTTTTCTTCCTGTTTTGCAAGATACTTGGCGTTCTCCGTTTCAAAGTCGAGTCCTTTTCTTGCACAATGGTCTTTAAGATCGGCAATACGGTTTTCTTCCGCTTCTCTTTCCGCCTGCTCTCTTTCCACTCTGTCCTGTTCTTCGGGTTCAAGCCAAACTTCGCCTTTTGCAATAACAGCTTCTTTCTTGCGACGCAAAAGCTCTGCATTGATTTCGGGCAGCTTCTTTTCCACGTTGACAAACGGTATCAAAATCAAGAAAGCAGCCGCCATAATAATATCGAACAAATAGAACGAAAGCGACATAAACGATTTTACGGTTTCGGAAGCGACAACGCCTTCGGCATCCACAAACCCGAGCTTTAATATGGTGGACTCATAACCGCCTGCAAACGGCGCATAAATCAACCCCATAATCGCTCCGACGATTGCAGTAGCAAGCAAGCCTTCCACTCTGAAACCCGATTTGTATTCGATGCTGTCAAACGCATAACACATAAGCGACGCAAATATGTACGCATTGGGGATCATACCGAATTGTCTTAAAAAGCCTGCGACCATAGCAACGGGAATATTGTCGGGCATTATCCAACCCAATATACTTCCTACGAGCACCAATGCGTAACCTGCAAACGTAATATTTTTGATGCCGAATTTTTTAGCCAACGGATAAGCAATGATTGCGCCGAGTCCAAGCGGAACACCCGTTATTATCTGATACAGCATATACATTGAGCCGTTTTCCGCACCGCCGAGCATAAACTTAATGTAGAAATACTGAACGTTACCGCCCTTAAACGCATCTACAATGCCTTGTATCAAAGCAAGAACCGTAAGTATGATCCAATATTTGTTTGTAAAAAGTGCTTTCATTTGTGCTTTTAACGGCACTTTATTTTCATTTTCCACCTCTTCCGCGACGTCCTCGATGATACGTTCTCTCGTATAGTAATACTCCATTAAAAACAGCGGAATGGCAACAACCGAAAGTACGATTAAAAGTATCGGATAACCGTTAATGTCTTTTTCAAGCCAAAACGGCAGTACCACGGAGCTTACAAGCATACCGATGAGAATACCCGAAATAAGCGTCCACGACATCTTGCGGATAAACGTAAGCTGCGCTTTTTCTTTCGGATCTCGCGTAGATACCGATACGATATTATCTCTAAACGTATAGAAGAACGAACTCCCTACCGTATTGTAACAGATAAGCATAAAGAAGAAATAATACCAATAACTTTCGCCGAGCGTTGTGCCGGGAAACAGGAATATCAATGCGCCTATGATAATTGACATAAAGCCGAAAATCAAATACCACGGGCGGAAACGTCCTTGTTTTGATTTTGTCCGTGATAGCAAGAAACCGATTAAAAGCCCCAAGCCAACGCCCAAAACTTTGGTTACGGTCATTATGACTTCATAATATCCGCCCATCTTCTGAATCATCTCAACGTTGCCCGTACCGTACATTGCGCCAACTTGCTGGGTAAAGAATTTTTCAACAAGCGCCGCAACGGTGTTGACGACGAAAATAAGTCCGAGCGGACCTATCAAGTGTCCCAAAATCTTTTCCTTTTTGGACACCGCCCTTGTCTTGACACGTGAGTTCATAATCGGCTTTGCAAACAAGCCGCCGCTCAAAAGCCCCTTACTTTCTTTTGCCATTATTTTTTTCTCCTTATCTCGTACACGTTGCTTTCAAATATCAAATTCAGCACGTTGGCGGCTGCAACCTTAACAAGGTTCATATCAAGCTGCTTATTTTTATAAGCCTTGAATAAATATTTTCTTACCGCTTTCCCGCCCGGTTCGATTAAATCGTTGCCGCATTTATGGCAGAGTTCGTGTTTACCCTTTGTGTCGCCCGTCGCCGTCCAATCGGTCATCACAAGACCTTTATAGCCCCACTCGTTGCGAAGGACGGAAACGCACAAATCGTAATTGTTCGGCGTATATATGCCGTTCAGCTTGTTATAGCTCGTCATAATTGATTTCGGCATACTCGTCTTTACTGCGATTTCAAAGCCTTTCAGGTATATTTCACGCAACGCCCTTTCGCCCACGTTGGACGACATATATTCGCGTTTATCTTCCTGATTGTTACAGCAGAAGTGCTTAATCGTTACCCCCAAGCCTTTATGCGATTGAACGCCTTTCGTTACCGCCGCGGCGAACATACCCGAAACGAGCGGATCTTCCGAATAATACTCGAAGTTGCGTCCGCAAAGCGGATTGCGATGTATATTCATACCCGGCGCAAGCCAAACGGTTACGCCCGTTTCTATCATCTCTACGCCTATTGCCTTGCCTATCTTTTCCACAAGCTCGGTATTCCAAGTCTGCGCTTGAAGCGTAGCGCAAGGAAACGCCGTCATATATTGATAAACTTTGTACCCCTTATTCGGTTTTGCAAGGAAGAATTTTTCAAATCTTTTTATCCACCCCCATTGCCAATCATCGGGAACGTGGTCGATATATCTCGGCGAACCTCCTTTTGTATAGGCATTTTTAGGCGAAAGCCGAAGCCCTGCGGGACCGTCGCTTAAATTGATATTGGGGATACCGCGCTTTAACAAACTGATGCTTGTTCTGCCTGCAACGGAAGGCGTTACGTTATAACTGCGACCCATATATCCGCCGCCTACCGTTAGCTCGATAAGGTCTTTATCGGAAAGCGTTTTCAAATATTTTTCAGTCTGCGGTGTAGTTATAATCGGGGACAAATTTCCATATTCGTTTTTCTTTGTTGCAATATCGGCTGCTTTTATTTCGATAACGGGCAGATTTTCGGGATACGTTTCATCTTTAACGTCTGCCGTTATCTCATCGAACTCGCCGCGTTTTTTGCATACGTTTTTGCAAATTTCGGTAACAACTTCCGCATCGAGATTCAAAGCCGCAACGGGAGTTATATCTTTGATGGAACTGCCTACGAATACACCGTATTTTCCGCTTTGCAAAACGTATTTTGCTCCGCGCTCGTCATACGACGCAAAGTCGGCAAGGTCGAACGTAAGAGTTAATTCCTCGCTCTCATTCGGTCTTAATTCTTTGGTCTTTGAGAACGCACAAAGGGTATGTTTTTCACATTTGATTGATCCCTGCGGTTTTGCAAGATAAACTTGCACCACTTCCTTTCCCGAATATTCTGTTCCTGCGTTTTTAACGGCAACCTTTAACGTTACAACGCTTTTTTCTGCGGTTATGCTTTTCGTTGCAATTTCAAACTGCGTATAGGAAAGTCCGAAACCGAACGGGTATCTTACGTCCACGCCGAAAGTATCAAAGTAACGGTAGCCAACGTATATGCCCTCTTTATACTGCTGTTCGAGTACGTTTCCTAAAATTCCGTATTCGTCCGAAGTGGGGTAATCTTCATATTTATAAGCCCAAGTGTCGGTAAGTTTACCCGAAGGCGTAACCTTGCCGCAAAGAATGTCGGCAAGAGCGTTTCCGCCTTCTTCTCCGCCTTGCGCCATAAATATGATTGCGCCTATATTCACGCCGTCCAATGCGGTTAAATCAATCTGACTTCCGCAGTTAATGACAAGAACAAAATTTTTATATTTTTCGGATAAAAGTTTGATATTGTACAGCTCGACGTCCGAAAGCAGAAAATCCCCCGCTTCTCTGCGGCGGTCTGCGCTCTCGCCGGCTTGCCTTGCCACAACGTACATAGCCGTATCGCAATCAACTATATCTTGGGGTTGAATTTTATCGCCTATCGGAAATCTGAGCGGAGTAACGTGAATTACCTCGTCGAACATCTTTTGAACTTGCCAGATCTTATACTTTTTAATGCGTTTTTCAATTCCGAGCCGCCACTCTTCTTTTTCCTGCGCGAACTGTTTGTCGAAGCGGTCAAGCCAACGGGTGGACACAATTTTAAAGCCTGCGTTTTTCAGTCCGCTTTCGACGTTAACCGAATAACGCTCTTGCACGTCGCCGCTACCCGTACCGCCCTTTATCGTCATACGAACGCCCGCGCCGTATGCGGCGATTTTCTTTGCTTTGAGCGGCAAAACCCCTTCGTTTTTGAGTAAAACCATACCCTCCGCCGCCGCTTGCCGAGCAATCTCACGGTGCAAAAGTTCTCTGTTTGTAATATCTGCCGTAGGATTACCGAAAAGCCTGAATTTAGCCATTTATTCCACCTCCATCATAATTTCCTGCGTTATATGATTTTTTGTTTTAATTAGTATCCTTGTCTGACCTTTAATCGTCCCCGCCCGAACTGCCGCAAGCAGGCTTCCGCGAAAACTGTTGTGATAAGGGTTATTATAAGTTTCGTCTGTCTTTACCTGTGCCGAACCGAAGCCTTGCAGATACACGCTTTCGCCGATAAACTGTAAGTCAACCTGTTGTTCTATATAAGGAACGATATTACCGTTTTCGTCAACGAATTTAATATGTATAAACGCAAGCTCACCCGTTTTTAGCTTTGTTTTACTGGTCTGCACATTAAGCGTAACGCTTTTGCCCGTAGTAAGACAGCTTTCGCCTATTTTGCGCTTATCTTTATCATAAGCGATTGCTTTAAGCGTGCCGAATTTGTATTTGACTTTGAATAAGGCTTTATATTCCTTTACCTTTTTATTGCCGATTTTCTTTCCGTTTAAGTACAGTTCTATAGAATGTGCGTCGGCATAAACCTCTACGACTGCTTTTTTATTATCATAGCCTTGCCAATTCCAACTTGCAATACAGTCTGTAAATCTCCATGCGCTTTTGAACGGAACTTCATTTCTGTGATTGAGCGGCCTTACGCCGATATACGGTTCTTTCGTAAGCCCCCAAACCCGTTTCATAAATTCGCTTTCGGCTGTAACGTTGCCTTCCAAGTCTATCGTTCCCGAAC